>Ga0160457_1000096_pt1 | contig 116273 bp, 114 predicted proteins | sample HID1972M_E6MG_FD_108242 | JGI IMG/M metagenome (GOLD analysis project Ga0160457, IMG submission 108242) | Enriched pill bug-associated microbial communities from UW Madison campus, WI, USA - HID1972M_E6 MG | ecosystem: Host-associated > Arthropoda: Insects > Digestive system > Unclassified ...
AATCGGCACCCCACGGCCACCGACGTTCGCCTCCGGGTCGAACCCGGTGCCCTTCACGACCAGGACGTCGTCCGTGTACACCGGCTGACCCGTGTACGGCGTCGTGCCGTCAGCGAGGAACACGGAGAGCGCCGGCTCGAACTCGGGGTCCTCGGGGACGTTCGACTCCGCTTCGGCGACCACCACGGAGACGGCGCCGGTGGACGGCAGGAAGGCCGCGGAGTCGGCGGGCGAGAAGACCGCGGTCAGATCGTGCGTGCCGACGGCGGGGGTCAGCGCGGCGAAGGCCGCGACGCCCGCTGCGACCGTCACGGTCTGCAGCGTCGTCGCGCCGGCGGAGAGCGTGACCGTGCCCTCGGCCGCGGGGCTGACGGTCGCCGTGACCGAGATCGGCGTGCCCTCGGTGACCGAGGCGGAGGGCGAGACGGCGAGCGCGGTCGTCGTCGCCGCGGCCGGAGCGGCCTCGTAGACGATCGGCGTCGTCGTGGCATTCGTCGCGTTCTGCTCGCCGTGCGCTCCGCGCGTGACGATCGAGTAGCCGGCCTCGCTGTACGCCGGCACGGGCACGGTGACGGTGAACGAGCCGTCGGCGGTCATCGGGGCCGTGGCGCCGAGACCGGGGATGGTGCCGGCCGTGTTGGTGTCGTCGATCCACACCGTGTAGCTGTCATCCGAGGTCGCGTTGGATCGCACGCTGAGGTAGATGCCGTTGCCCGACGGGTCGAACCCCGATCCCGTGAGGGCGAGGTCTCCGCCGGCGCGCGGTGCGGCCGGCGCCGTGACGGTGGCGGCCTCCGCGGCCTGCGCGGGAGCGGCGACGCCGACGAGGGCGGCGGTGGCGATGAGCGCGCCGCTGAGCACGCTCGCGAGCATCCGCCGAGCGGATGCCCTTCTGGATCTCATCACGAGGATTCCTCCGGGTCGAAGAAAGGAAGATGCGGCGCGTCGAGCACGCGCGCTGCGGGTAAGCCTAGCCTAACCTTAGAAGCTCCTGGGAACAGATGACGACGACAGCGCGGAGCGGCGGGGCAGAACGACCGGACGTCCGGTGTCCGGATCCGCGATCACGCGGACCGGCGTGCCGTAGACCGCTTCGATCCGCGCCTCGGTCAGCACCTCGTCCGGAGGGCCGCAGGCCACGAGCCGACCCTGGTCGACGATCGCGATGTCATCGGCGTAGGCGGCCGCGAGGGACAGGTCGTGCAGGACGACGACGACCGCACGGTCGTTCGCGGCGAGTTCGTGCGCGACGCGGAGCACATCCTCCTGGTGGCGCAGGTCCAGTGCCGCCGTCGGCTCGTCGAGCATGACGATGCGGGTGTCCTGGGCGAGCACGCGGGCCAGCGAGACGCGGGCCTTCTCGCCGCCGGACAGCGAGGGATAGGCGCGTTCGGCCAGATGCACGACGTCCGTGCGGGCCATCGCGTCGGCGATCGCCTCCTCGTCGGCCTCGGCGAGGTCGCTGCCGATCCACGGCGCGCGGCCCATCTCGACGACGTCGGCCGCGGTGAACGAGAACGCCACCTGGTTCGCCTGCAGCAGCACCGCGCGGGTGCGCGCGAGATCGCGGGCCGTCCACGCGCCGAGCGGCCGGCCGTCCAGCAGCACTTCGCCGTCCGTCGGTCGTGCATCACCCGTCAGGATGCTCAGCAGGCTCGACTTGCCGGCGCCGTTCGGCCCGACGAGGGCCAGGACGCGCCCATACGCGATGTCGAGCGTGATCGCCTCGAGGATCGTCGCATCGCCGATCCGGAAGTCGACGTCGCGCAGCGCGTACGCGATCATGCCCAGCCCCCCGCGCGGCGCCGGTTGCGGCGGATGAGCCAGAAGAAGAACGGTCCGCCGACCAGCGAGGTCAGGATGCCGATCGGCAGATCGGCCGACGGCACGATCGTGCGGGCGAGCAGGTCGGCGTACACGAGCATCGTCGCTCCGCCGAGAAGCGATGCCGTGATGAGACCGCGATTGGACGGTCCCAGCAGCATCCGCACGATGTGGGGGACGACGAGCCCGACGAAGGCGATGATGCCGACGAACGCGACGGCGACGCCCGTGAGCAGCGCGACGAGCACGATGGACACCACGCGCAGCCGCTCGACGTTGACGCCGAGGTGCGCCGCGGTGCGATCGCCGAGGGAGAGCAGGTCGTACTGGCGCGCCAGCGCGAGTACGACGATCGTCGCGGCCGCCCCGACGAGGACGACGACGCCGACCTCGGGCCAGCGTGCGCCGTTCATCGAGCCGAGCTGCCAGAACACGATCTGCTCGCGGGACGAGCTGTCCCCGGCGAACATGAGCAGGGCGAGCGCGGCGCCGGTGAAGGCGTTGACCGCGATGCCCGTGAGCAGCAGCGTGACCGTCTCGGTGCGACCCTGCGCGCGCGCCGTCGCGTAGACGAGGAGGGTCGCGGCCAGTCCCCCGGCGAAGGCGAACGAGGCGGTGGCCCACGCACCGAACGAGGTCAGTCCGAACGTGATGGCCAGTGCCGCGCCGACGGCCGCGCCCGACGAGACGCCGACGACGCCGGGCTCGGCGAGCGGATTGGCGAAGATCGCCTGCATGACGGCGCCGGCGACGGCCAGCAGCGCGCCGACGGCGAGCGAGATCACGACGCGCGGGAAGCGGATCTGCCACAGCGTCTGCTCCAGCAGCGGCTCGCTCGGGGCCCAGTCGTTGGGGATCCCGATCGCGCGGAGCACCGAGCCGATGACCTCGGCGGGTCCGATCGCGAGCTGGCCGAGCCCGGCCGAGAGCACCACGCCGGTCAGGAACAGGATGCCGGTGACCGCGTAGAACGCGGCGCGACGCGAGCGGTGCCGGTGGGGCGCGCCGACGGGCGCGGGGGCGAGTGCGGTCACGACGAGGTCTCGGGCGCGTAGACGGCGCGGGCGAGCGCATCCAGGACGTCGGCGGCGCGCGGGCCGAACGAGAGGATCTGGCCGTCGGCCATGTCGACGAAGCGCCGATGCTGGCCGGCGGTGGTCAGGGCGATCGCGGGCTTGTCGGCGACCAGGCGATCGACCCCGCCGACCGACGCGAGCCCGCTGCTCATCACGAGGATCAGGTCGGGATTGGCGGCGACCATCGCCTCGTCCGTGAGCGGCTGCATGCCCGACCAGCCGAGCTCCCCCGCGACGTCGATCGCGGCCAGGCCCTCGATCAGGTCGTCGGCTCCGGACTCCTCGCCGAAGAGGTAGTAGACCCCGGCCGAGCCACGCAGGTAGAGGAAGACGATCCGCAGACGATCGGCGTCGTCCTTCGGCGCGATGGCGGCGATCGCGGCGCGCGTGGCGTCGAGCTCCCGCTGCAGGCGCTCGGCGAGCAGCTCGCCCACGGCCGGGGCGCCGAGGATCTCGCCCACCGCGTGCGCCATGGCGACGGCGCCGTCGAACGACGCGGTGTCCTCGACGAAGACGACGGTGATGCCCACGTCGCGCAGCTGCTGGACGACATCGAGCGGGCCGATGCTGCCGTCGGTGAGGACCAGTGTCGGCTTCAGGGCGATGATCGCCTCGGCGTTGACGGAGTGACCGCTCGAGGTGATGACGGGAAGGTCCTCGACGCCCGGGAAGGTCGTGGAGATGTCGCGTCCGACGAGCCGGTCCCCGAAGCCGAGACCCCACACGGTCGCGGCGAGCGATCCGGACAGGTCCATCGCGACGATGCGCGAGGCGTCGGTGATCGTGACCTCGACGTCGCCGTCGAGGTCACGCGAGGTGACGGTGACGGGCAGGTCCTGGGCCGGGTCGATCGCGACCGGGGCGATCGCCGCATCGGCGAGGACGGCCGTCGAGGGTCCCTCGTACGCCTTGGGGTCGGCGAGCGCGGTGAGCTCCGACAGCGGTGTGCGGTCGGCGACCGGGCTGACCGGTGCGTGCGGCGCGGGCGCCGCGGTGGCGCAGCCGGCCAGCGCGAGACCGGCCGCGAGTGCGACGCTCAGTGCGGCGCGGCGCACGCGGCGCGCCGCAGAGCTCCGCGACGGGAGCGCGGGGCGAGTCACGGCCGCGGGGAGCGCGATCACGACGCGTCGCCGGACGCCGGTCCGTCCTCCGCGGCGCGCTTCCGGCGACGCGTCGCGATGACGGCCGCCGTGGCGCCGACGGCGGCGAACGCCGCGCTGCCGGCGACGACGAAGGGCGCCGCCGACGGGGAGTCGCCGGCATCCGCCGCAGCGGTCGGCGTCTCGCTCGCGCCGGTCTCGGTGCCGGTCGGCTCCGGCGTCGGCTCGGCGTCGGGGTCGATGCACTCGGCAGTGACCGCGAGCGTGAGCGGATCGAACGGCGTGCCGGCGGGATAGTTGCCGAAGGCCTCGAAGCCCTCCGGGGTGATGGCGGTGGGGGCATCGATCGCGGTGATCGTGACGCGGTCGCCGTCCTCGGCGACCGCCGCCGCCGAAAGGTCGATGTCGACCAGTGCCACCTGCGACTGCGAGTGGACGGTGTCGTCGCCGGCCACGGCATCCTCCATCGCGACACCGGAGACGTCGACGCGCAGCTGCGCCGTGGTGGCGCTCGTGAGCACAAGGGTCGGGTTCTCGACCGTCGTGTCCAGCAGCCCGCCGTGCCCCGTGAAGCGGATGCCGCCGGCGAACGCCGCCTCGCCGGTCGCCGTGGCCGGGTCGTACGCGCCGGTTCCACCGGACCAGCCGAACGTCGGGGTCTCGTATGTGGCGCCGTCGAGGACCTCCCACTCGCCGCGGGCGATCGAGCCGGAGATGTAGGAGCGGAAGGACTCCTTGAAGCCCCAGGTGAGGGAGCCGTCGACGACGGTGCACGCGGCCGCGGGCGCGGCGCTCGCGGGCGTCGCAGGGCTCATGAGGAGAGCCGCGGCGAGGGCTGCGGGGAGCGCGAGGGTCGCGCAGGCGCGTCGAGGAGATCGGGAAGAGCGCACGGCGGGCTCCAGCGGGTCGGGGATGCGTGCGAACGCACGGCAGGGTAAGGGATGCCTAACCTGATCCCACTCTACCCGAGGTCGCATCCGCGGCGTCGAGAGGGCGGCGTCACGGACGCAGCGGCAGCAGGCCGGACAGGTCGGCTCGCGTGCCCGAGGCATGGATGCGGCCGGCGGCCATGGCCTCCGCCCAGGATTCGGCGCCCGTCGCGAGTGCGATCCAGGTCGCGGCGTCGGTCTCCACGACGTTCGGCGGCGTGCCGCGCGTGTGCCGCGGTCCCTCGACGATCTGGACCGCGCCGAACGGCGGAACCCGCACTTCGACGGCGTTGCCCGGAGCCTTCTCCTCGAGCAGCTGCAGCAGATACCGGACGGCCGTGGCCCGGACGGTGCGGGCCGGCGCCGCGGCGGTCTCGACGGTGGCGAGGGCCGCCCGCCCGTCCTCGGTCGAGATCCTCCGCGCCATGGTCTCCACGGTAGCGCCGCTGGGTAGGCTGGCAGGGTGAGAATCCTCGTCCTCGGTTCGGGCGCGCGCGAGCACGCCATCATCCTCGCTCTGAACGGCGAGGATGCCGGCCATGAGCTCTTCGCGGCTCCCGGCAACGCCGGCATCGCCGACGACGCGACGCTCGTGCCCGGGCTCGACGCGAACAGTCCCGCCGCCGTGACCGACTACGCCAACGACGAGCAGATCGATCTCGTCATCGTCGGACCCGAGGCTCCGCTCGTCGCAGGGGTGGCCGACGCGCTGCGCGAGCGCGGCATTCCGGTGTTCGGCCCGGGAAAGGCCGCCGCGCAGCTGGAAGGCTCGAAGGCGTTCGCGAAGCGGGTGATGGAGGCCGCCGGCGTCCCCACCGGGCGCGCGACCCGCGCCCACACGCGCACCGAGGTCGAGGCGGCGCTCGACGAGTACGGCGCGCCCTACGTCGTCAAGGCCGACGGCCTCGCGGCCGGCAAGGGCGTCGTCGTGACCGACGACCGCGCCGCCGCCCTCGCGCACGCCGACACGTATCTGCCGAGCGGGGCCGTGCTCGTCGAGGAGTTCCTCTCGGGCCCCGAGGTCTCGCTGTTCTTCGTCTCCGACGGCGACACCGTCCGCGCGCTGAGCCCCGCGCAGGACTTCAAGCGCGCACACGACGGCGACGCCGGGCCGAACACGGGCGGCATGGGCGCGTACTCGCCGCTGCCGTGGCTGGCCGGCGCCTTCGGCGGCGAGGAGGAGTTCGTCGCGGAGGTCACCCGCACGGTCGCCGCACCGGTGATCCGCCAGCTGGATGCCGAGGGCACGCCGTTCATCGGCCTCCTCTACGCGGGACTCATCCTCACCGAGCAGGGCATCAAGGTCATCGAGTTCAATGCCCGCTTCGGCGACCCCGAGACGCAGGTCGTGCTCGCCCGCCTCGTCACGCCGCTGTCGAGCCTGCTCATGGCGGCGGCCAGCGGCCACCTCGAGGACGAGCCCGATCCGCAGTTCGCCGAGGCCGTCGCGGTCACCGTCGTGCTCGCGAGCGAGGGCTACCCCGAGTCGCCCGTGACCGGGCGGGCCGTCGAAGGGCTGGATGCCGCGGCATCCGTCGATGGCGTGCACCTGGCCCATGCGGCCACGGCCGAGAAGGACGGCGCCCTCGTGGCCACCGGCGGTCGCGTGCTGAACGTCGTCGCGCTGGGCAACACGTTCAGCCAGGCGCGCGAGCGCGCGTATCGGGCGCTGGGCGAGATCCGGCTCGAAGGGTCGCACCACCGCACCGACATCGCCGCGCGCGTCGCGGCGGACTGAACCGCGGCGCCGGAGGCACGGCTTCGCCGGGCGGTCAGCGCGCGGAGAGGTGGTCCTCGGTCGGCACGATCCGCGCGAACGCTTCGTGAGCGTCCTCGAGCAGGATGAACGAGACATAGACGGGCTCCTCGAGCGGGCCGCTCATCAGCCAGGGCTCCCCGTCGCACAGCACGTCGCCTCCGAAGACGAACTCGCTCTCATCGGCGGTGGTGGCGACCTCGAAGGCGATGCGCGTGGTCGCGTCGACCGCCGTGCACCGCACCTCCGTCGTGTACTCCACTCCCGCGACGGGCGGGTCCAGGATCACGATCTCGGAGGCCGGGCCGCCGTCGGGCCCCTCTGCCCGGAACACCGCGCGTGCCAGCTCCCGATCGACGGCCTCCGGGACCGCGAGGGGCGCGGGCGTCGCGGACGGTGCGGGTGCGGGCGACGCGACCGGAGGGACGAGCGGCTCCGGGCCGATCGACGAGGCGGGGTCAGGATGCGTCTCGGTCGTACAGCCGGCAGCACCGAGCACGATGAGGGCAGCGGCGCCGATGGTCAGGATGCGGGAGCGGCGCGTCGTCACGTGCACCACTCTAGGTTTCGGCGCGACGCCGCGCAGGTCAGATCGGCTCCATCAACGAGGCGCGCATCTTGATGCCCTCTTCGACCTGGTCGAAGCCGGGAATCGGCGTGAAGTCATTGCGCCGTGCGTTGACGCCGTACTCGACCACCTGACGGCACCGATCGTGGCGACGCTCGACGTAGGCGCCGAAGGCATCGTCGATGCGCTCGTGCCGGGCCAGGCATTCGGTGAGCACGATGCCGTCCTCGATCGCCTGGGCGGCGCCCTGCGCGGTGTTGGGGGTGACGGAGTGCACGGCGTCGCCGATGAGGACGACGCGGCCCTTGTGCCAGGGCGCAGGAGCGAGCACCCACTCCTCCGGGCGCATGACGACCGGCTCATCGCCGTCGAGGTGATTGTCGCGCACGATCGCGGCCGGCCCGCCGAACGGGGCGAGGGTCGCACGCATCAGCTCGCGCACAGCGTCCTGGTCCAGCCGCACCGAGCGATCCCATGGGATGTTGACGTACATGTAGGCGAGGTCGTCGGCGAGCGGCACGAATCCTGCCCCGATCTGCGTCCCGTCGACGGTCCCGCGCTGCGAGGTGATCGCGTCGATCTCGGGCAGGCGCGGGAAGTTGACGCGGATGACCGACTTCCCGCTGTACTGCGGCTGGACGGCACCGTCGTACACATGGTCGCGGACCTTCGAATGGACGCCGTCCGCGCCGATGAGGATGTCCGCGGTGCGCACCGTTCCGTCGCTGATCGCGACATCGAGCCCCTCGGCGGTCTCGGAGATGCTCGTGAAGGTCTTGCCGTACTCGATGGTCGCTCCGGCGGCGAGTGCCGCATCGGTGAGGATCTGATGCAGGCGTGGACGGGTGATCCCGTTCATGACGGGGAAGTCGTAACCCGGCACACGCGACCCTTCGACGGTGCGCAGAAGGTTGCCCTCGATGTCGTAGTTGCGGCTCTGGATGGTCGCGCCGAAGCCTTCGGCGATGCACCGCTCGGCACAGCCGATCATGTCGAGCGCACGCAGCTGGTTGGCGGCCTGGATGATCCCGACACCGTAGACCGACGCGTGCAGGCCCGGCTGCAGCTCGATGACCGTCGTCTCGTGGCCCGCGTTGCTCAGCGACACCGCGGTGGCGAGACCCCCGATTCCCGCGCCGATGATGAGTACTCGCGTCATGATGGGCACCTTTCGTCGTTGCCGTGTTTAGTATGGATGCATACCGAAATATTAAGTATGAGGTTATACCGATACATGACTTCCTCGCAAGCCGCTGCGCGCGACGTCGACTCGCTCACCGCCGCACTGCACAATCTCGCCTGGACGATGCGGCACGCCGCCCCGACTCAGGCCGGTGTCCCGTCGGTCGCCACCTCTGACCTGGCCGTGCTGAAGGGGGTGCTGGCCTCACCGGGGCTGACCGTCGGCGCGCTCGCGGCCTCCCTGGGACTGCAGCGCCCCAACGTGAGCTCGTCGCTGCGCACACTGGAGAGCCAGGGCCTGGTCGAACGCGCCCCGGATGCCGCCGATCGTCGACGCACCCTGGTCCAGCCGACCCCGCGTGCGCGGAACGAGTCGCAGGCGATCGCCTCCGCCTGGAGGAGCGTCATCGCCGAGGCGGTCGAGGACCTCCCGCAGGAGGACGTCGATGTCCTCCTGCGTTCTGCGGCGGTGCTCGCAAAGCTGAACGAAGCCGTGCGGACGAGACTCGCCGCGCCCGCGGGGTGAGCGCACGGGCGCGACCTCGGCGTCAGCCGGCGATGGCCGCGTCGGTGAGCGGGTGGTGGCAGGCGACGAACTGCTTCGCCTTGATCTCGCGGATCTCGGGTTCCTGTTCCGAGCACAGCGCCGTCGCTCGGGGGCACCGGCTGCTGAACCGGCACCCCGACGGCGGCGCCAGCGGCGAGGGGACGTCCCCCTCGAGCGGCGGACCGGCGAAGGGCTGCTCATGGTCCGCCGTGGGGATCGAGTCCAGCAACGCCCTCGTGTAGGGGTGGCTCGGGTGGGCGTAAACGGCCTCCGCGTCGCCGAACTCGCAGATCTTGCCGAGATACATGACCATCACGTTGTCGCTGACCGAGTGCACGACGCCCAGATCGTGAGCGATGAACACGACCGTGAGGTCGTACTCGGCCTTCAGCCGCTCGATGAGGTTCAGGATCTGCGCCTGGACCGACACGTCGAGCGAGGAGATGGGCTCATCGCACACCAGGAGCTTCGGCCCGACCGCCAGAGCGCGCGCGATCGCGACGCGCTGGGCCTGACCGCCGGAGAGCTGTCGCGGCAGCATGTCCGCGAAGCGCTCCTCGCCGAGACCGACGCTGTCGAGCGTCGTGGCCGACACCTCGGCGCGCTCCTCGGCCGTTGCGCCGGCCACGGCGAGGCCTTCTGCGACGATGCTCTTGACCGCCCGACGCGGGTTGAGCGAACCCACCGGGTCCTGGAAGATCATCTGCATCTCGCGGCGCAGCGCGCGCATGCGCTTCTCGGACGCCTCGTCCACGCGCTCGCCCTCGAAGGTGATCGTGCCTTCCGCTCCGTGATCGAGGCGCAGGACGGCACGCCCCGTCGTCGACTTGCCGCAGCCGGACTCCCCGACGATGCCGAGAGTCTCACCCGGCAGAACGTCGAAGCTCACGTTCGAGACGGCTTGGACGACACCCGCCTTGGTTCTGTAGGTGACGGTGAGGTCCTCGACGGACAGCAGCGCGCCGTCCCCGCGCAGGTGCGCCTTTCCGCTACCGGCCAACGTGGGCACCTCCTGTGTCGCGTGTGGTGTGTTCATCGCCGTGCACCCCGCCGACCGGGTGCACGCACCAGGCAGTGTGACCGCCACCGAACTCGACGGCCGCGATGGGACCCGACGTGCAGGCGTCGGACACGGCCGTGCATCGGGCGGCGAAGCGGCAGCCGGCGGGCGGATGGATGGGGTCGGGCAGGGCGCCGTGGATGACCGGGAACGGCTGGTGCCGGGGATGGTCGACCGACGGCGTTGCCTTCAGCAGCGCCGATGTGTACTGGTGACGCGGGCGATCGAACACCCCCGCGCTGGAGCCGACTTCGAGCATGCGCCCCGCGTACATCACCCCGACCCGGTCGGTCTGACCGGCGACGACGCCGAGATCGTGGCTGATGAGGATCATCGACATGTCGCGGTCGCGCTGAACGCGCCGCAGCAGATCGAGCACCTGCCGCTGGATCGTGACGTCGAGGGCCGTCGTCGGCTCGTCGGCGATGAGCAGCGACGGCTCGCACGCGAGCGCGATCGCGATCATGACACGCTGGCGCATGCCGCCCGACATCTCGTGCGGGTAGTTGCCGAGCCGGCTCTCGGGATCGGGGATTCCGACCTCGGCGAGCAGTTCGAGAGCGCGCGTACGTGCCGCGGACTTGGAGTAGCCCAGGTGCTTGCGCATCCCCTCGGCGACCTGGCGTTCGATCTTGACGACCGGGTTCAGCGAGCGCGCCGGGTCCTGGAAGACCATCGCGATCTCCTTGCCCCAGATCTCGCGGCGCTTCTTCTTGGAGAGGGTGAGCAGGTTCTGCTTCTTGTAGACGACCTCGCCCGACACGCCGGCGAACCGGCCGTTCAGCCCCATGATCGAGCGGGCCATGACCGACTTGCCCGATCCGGACTCGCCGACGATGCCCATCGCCTCGCCCGGGTTCAGGTGGAGCGAGACACCGTCCACGGCCTTGACGTTGCCGCGCGGGGTCCAGATGTGGGTGCGCAGGTCGTTGACGATCAGCAGCGGCTCAGTGGATGTGGATGGCATGTCTGCAGCTCCCGGTCATGACGCGGACTTGTCGAAGCGAGCGCGGAGCCGGTCGCCGACCTGGTTGAGCGAGAAGATCGTCAGGAAGATGAAGGTGATCGGGATGAGCACGATGTGCGGCGCCTGGGCGATGATCGACTTGCCCTCCGAGATCATCCCGCCCCATGACGGCGTCGGAGGCGGCACGCCCAGACCGAGGAAGCTCAGGCCCCCCTCGGCGACGATCATCGAGGCCATGACGATCGGCAGGTAGGACGCGACGGGCGGGATCACGTTCGGCATGATCTCGCGGAAGAGGATGCGGGGGTGCCCCGCGCCCATGTTCCGAGCGGCGCGGACGAACTCGCGGCTGCCCCAGGACATCGCATTCGCGCGCGCGAGCCGCACGAAGGTCGGGATGCCGACGATTCCGAGTCCGATCGTCACGGTGCGCACATCCGGGGTGACCAGCGATGCGATCGCGAGCAGCAGGATCAGCGGAGGGAAGGCGAGCATCACGTCCGTGATGAGGGCGATGATGCCGTCGGTCAGGCTGCGGAAGTAGCCGGCGAGCATGCCAAAGAAGGTCCCGACCGTGAACGCGAACGCACCGGCCACCACCGCGACGGTCAGGGAGATCTGCGCTCCGTACAGGATGCGCGTCATGATCGAGCGGCCGATCGTATCGGTACCCAGGAGCAGCTCGAACGAGCCGAGGGCCGGAGCGAGGCGCGGCATGCCCACCGGGGTGGCCGGCTGCGGCAGGAACGGCAGGAAGGGGGCGACGACGGCCGCCAGCGCGATGAGGGCGAGCCAGCCCAGGGACAGCCACACCACGATCGACGTGCGCGTCCTCCCGTCGGGCACGCGCGGCTCGGCGGGGGCGGTGCCGACGAAGCCGCTGAGCTTGGTCCGCCGGTTGCGGATCGTGGGGACTCGGGTTGTGATGCTCATCGCGCCACCGGCCTCCGTACGCGAGGGTCGAGCACGCCGTAGAGCAGGTCGACCACGAGGTTCATGATGACGTAGATGATCGCGATGAACGTCACGACGCCGAGCACCATGGGGATGTCGCGCGTGGTGATCGACGTGACGAGCAGGCCGCCCACTCCGGGCAACGAGAACAGCACCTCGACGATGACCGCCCCGCCGAGCAGGTTTCCGATGTTGATGGCGAGCACGGTGATCAGGGAGAACGACGACGGGCGGAAGGCGTGGCGGAACATGACGTAGGCCCGCCCCATGCCGCGCGCTCGTGCCGCGAGGATGAAGTCGTCCCCGAGGGTGGTGATCAGGTCCGTGCGCAGCAGTCGATGCAGCGCGGCGATCTCCTGGACGGCGATGGCGAGCGCCGGGAGGATCGCGAACTTCAGGTTCTCGATCGGGTTCTCGCTCAACGGCACCCATCCGAGCACCGGCAGCCACCCGAGCACGATGGCGAAGACGAAGATGAAGATGGGGCCGGCGACGAAGCCGGGGGCCGACAGCAGCACCGATGACAGCGCGTTCAGCGCGCGGTCGAGCGGGCTGTCGGGGAAGGAGGCGCTCAGGATCGCGAAGATCGTGGCGACGACCACCGCGATGAGGATCCCCATCGCCGCGAGCTGGAACGAGACGGGGATCCGCGCGATGATCGACTCGGCGACGGGCTGCTGGGTGAACATCGATGTTCCCAGGTCGCCCTGCACGGCGCCGACGAGCCAGGTGAGGTACTGCTCCCAGATCGGGCGGTCCAGTCCCAGTCGCGCCTCCAGCGCGGCGACGTTCTCCGGTGTGGCCTCGCTGCCGAGCAGACCCTCGGCGATCGATCCCGACGCCAGGCTCAGCATCACGCGCGCCACGAACGTGACGAGGAGGATCACGAGCAGCCCGCGGCCGACTCGCAGCGCGATCATGCGCATGGTGTCCTCACTCCCTCTCCTCTTCGATGTCGGTCGGATGTGGCGGGGCCTGCGGCGACGCACGCCAGCACGTCGCCGCAGGCCCTGATCACTCGGCGATCACTCGGCCAGCCACAGCGTGTCCGGGATGAGCGAACCCTGAGCGTACATCTGGATGCCGCCGACCTTGTCGCTGGCCACCGCGACCAGCGGCTCACGCTGGTAGTAGATGCCCACGGCCAGCTCGGCGAACCGCGTCGAGAAACGCTGGTACGCCTCCTGGCGCGCGGCCGTCTCGGTGGCGTTGGTGCCGTCGATGAGCGCCCGGTCGAGCTCGGCATCGTTCACGCCGACCGAGTTGCGGGGTGCGCCGCCGAGGTACGCGCGCGGCAGGGCCGTGTCCGGCTCCTGGAAGGAGGTCGCGGCGATCGTGGTCTGGTACTGCTTCTGGCCCAGCACCCGACCGGTCTCGGCCCACGAGACGACCTCGATCTCCACGGTGAGGTTGTCGTAGGAGCTGAGCAGCGACTGGTACGCCTCGCCGACGACCTCGCTGCCCTGGAACGTCGTGAAGGTCACCGACAGCGGCTTGCCGTCCGCGGCCAGCTCGTCCAGCAGCTCCTGCGCGCGCTCCGGGTCGTACTCCGTCAGCGCCACATCGTTGAACAGCGGGTGGTCATCCGAGAACAGGTAGGTCGCGAGTGTGCCCTGGCCCTCGTTGATGATCTGGTTGAAGGCCTCGAGGTTGAGGCCGTGGGCGATCGCCTGACGCGCACGGATGTCGTCGAACGGCGCCGCCGTCTGGTTCATCGCGAGCAGCTGACCACCACTGATCGGCATCTCGACGACCTGCAGGCCGGCCTCTTCCGCCCGCGCGGTGATGCCCCAGTTGTCGATCATCGTGATGTCGGCCGCGCCGGTGGCCAGCGCGTTCAGGCGCTGGTTGGTGTCGGCGACGAACTGCACGTCGATGCCGTCCAGGTGAGCGGCATCCAGTGCGTAGTCATCGTTGCGCAGCAGCGACAGGGTTCCACCGCGGGTCCAGTTGTCCAGGACGAACGGGCCTGCGCCCACGGGGTTCGCGTCGAAGGCCTCCGCGCCGGCTTCGTGGGCGGTGGGCGAGGCGATCCAGTTGAGCGGCGACAGCGTGATCCGGGCACCGAATCGCGGCGTCTCACGCTCGAGGGTGAACTCGAGGGTGACGTCGTCGACGACGTTCATGTCGACGATCAGCCCGCTGTCCTGGAGCCCATTGGAGCCGTTCTCGGGGTCCTGCGCGTAGCTCCAGTGGTACTCGACGGCGGCGGCGTCGAACGGAGTGCCGTCGGTGAAGGTGAGGCCTTCGCGCAGCTTCAGCTCGAACGTGGTCCCGCCGTCCGACGTGGTGAGGCTCTCGGCGAGACTCGGGATCAGCTCGGCCGAGTCCGGGTCGGCCGTGAACAGCGTGCCGTACAGAGCGTTGCCCACCAGTGCCTGAGCTCGGTTGTTGTTCTGCAGGCCGTGCGGGTCGAGGTTGCGGGGCTCGCTGAGCAGGAGTGCCGTCAGCGTGCCGCCGTCGACGGGACCGGTCACCGGCCCGCCCGTGCCCTCGGTGCTCGTCGGAGCCGGCGAGCCCGTACCGGCGCACCCTGACAGCAGGAGCGCCGCGGCCGTCAAGGCAGCCAGTGCAAAGCGTTGTTTGCGGTTGAACATCATTGTCCTTACTTGTTGCGGTGACAGTCGATCATGCACCCTGCCAGCGGGCACCGGATCTATGCGGGTATTGCTGGTGTCCTTCTTGGATCCGTTGGCCTCCCAACTATTTGGGCGGAGCGGCCATCGGATTGAACCATGGTCGCAGGGCCTCGCCGAATCGACAGCCCTGCGATGTGCAAGCGAATATTGCGCGGTTCGCACAGGACCCGCCTCGCAGCGGGCGGGTGCGGCCCATGCGCGCGAAGGAGCGCGCGCATGGGCCGCGGCGGGCGGGCTATCGCCGCTGGTTGACCGGTCCGCTTCCGGTGACTCCGACGGCCCGGTCGATGTCGATGAGCATCGCCACGCCCTTACGATCGGCGTCCCGACCACGCTCGAACTCGGGGATCGTCGCCCAGACCTCGTCGTCGAGGCCCGGCTCGACGTGCGCGCGGCCTGTGAGCACGAGGCGGCGCACGCCCACAGTGGCGTCCGGACCCTGATCGGGGTCGTAGTAGGTGAGCATCACGTTCGGGTTCAGTGCGACACCGGCCGCCAGGCCCTCGTCCTTCTTCCGGACCCAGAGCGCGAGCTGATCCTTCGAGTACACGTAGATGCTGCCGCGGATCGAGAGCGCCGGATTCCCGTCGACACCCACGGCGGCGACGAAGATCGGTCGCTCGCGGTCTTCTGCGGAGTCGAGGGATGCCTTGATGTCGCCGGTGAGGTCGACCTCGGTCGGCGGCGGCGGCGGACCTTTCGGACGCTGAGGAAGATGGGTGCCCATGTCGACTCCTGACTATTAGTTGGGGTAGGAACGATTAATCACCACGGTACGGCCGTCCAGCGTGAACCATCGGCAACCAACGCTTGCGGAACCGGCGGGCCGATCGCATTGCCCGCGGCGACGCGCGGCGAGATGCTGGAAGACAGCCGTTCGAGCGTCGCGATCGCGCGCGCCGGGCGGCCTTTCCAGGAGGTTCCGTGAGCATCACAGTGGAAGCCAATCTCGTGGGCGGTCGGTTCACAGCCGACGCCGCCGGCGAGCCCATCGCCGTGCGCGACCCCGCCACCGACGAGGTCATCGGCCACGTTCCGGCGATGGGAGCGTCCGACGTCGACACGGTGATCGCCGCCGCGGTCGCGGGTGCGAAGACCTGGAGGAACACCGGGCCGCTCGCCCGGGGACGCATCCTGCTGGATGCCGCCGCCCTCATCCGAGCAGAAGCCGCGGAGCTCATCGAGGTCATCGTCGCCGAGATGGGCAAGACGCGCGCCGAGGCGACCGGGGAGGTCGGCAAGACCGCGGAGTTCTTCGAGTACTACGGCGGTATCGGGCGGCTCCCCTACGGCGAGCTGATCCCGGATGGCCGTCCCGGGACGTTCGCACTCCAGCGCCGTGAGCCGATCGGCGTCGTCCTGCTCGTCACCCCGTGGAACGATCCGTTCCTGACGCCGGCCCGGAAGATGGCGCCCGCGCTGATCGCCGGCAACGCCGTCGTCATCAAGCCCGCGACCGAGACGCCCCTCATCACGCTGCGCCTCGCCGGCATCCTGCACCGCGCGGGGCTTCCCGCCGGCGTGCTCGGCACCGTCACCGGGCGCGGGTCCGACATCGGGGACCTGCTCACGACCGATCCGCGGTTCGCGGCGGTGTCCTTCACCGGCTCGACCTCGGTCGGTCTGGGGCTTCAGCGCAGGCTCGCCGGATCCGGAGTGCGCGTGCAGACCGAGATGGGCGGCAAGAACGCCGCCGTCGTGCTCGCCGACGCCGATCTCGACCTCGCCCTGCCGATCCTCATGGGCGGCGCGTTCGGTCAGGCCGGTCAGCGTTGCACCGCGACCAGCCGCCTGATCGTCGAGCGCCCGATCGCCGAAGAAGTCACCGCGCGCGTCTCCGCCGCCGTCGCGGCGCTGCGCGTCGGCCCCGGCTCGGCGGACGGGATCGACCTCGGACCGGTCGTCAGCCGCGCGCAGCAGCGCGACATCGCCGCACGCGTCGAAGCGGGTATCGCGGAGGGCGCGGAGGTGATCGCGAGAGCGACCGTCGACCCGGCACTGCTTGCCGGCGGCGCGTTCGTCGAGCCTGCGCTGCTGACCGTCGACGCGCAGAACTCGCTCTGGCGCGAGGAGGTGTTCGGACCCGTGCTCGGCATCCGCATCGTCGACTCGCTCGATGAGGCGATCGACGCCGTCAACGACTCGGCCTACGGCCTGTCCAGCGCGATCTACACCCGCAGCCTCGAGGCGGCCTTCCGCTTCATCGACGAGGTCGACACCGGTCAGGTCTCGGTGAACCAGCCCACGAGCGGGTGGGACATCCATCAGCCCTTCGGCGGGTTCAAAGAGTCCGGCTCGGCATTCAAGGAGCAGGGCCCGGAGGCCCTCCACTTCTATACGCGCGTGAAGACCGCAGCGGTGAGGACGCACTGACATGGGCGAGCAGATCGGCATCATCGGCGGCGGGATCGTCGGCGTCGCGCTCGCGCGCGAGCTGACCACCGCGGGCGCGGAGGTCACGATCCTCGAGAAGGAGGCGCGCCTGTCCCAGCACCAGACCGGGCACAACTCCGGCGTCGTGCACGCGGGCCTCTACTACGCACCCGGCTCGCTCAAGGCCACGCTCTGCGCGAAGGGGCGCATCCAGATCCGCGACTACTGCCTTGAGAGGGGCCTGCCGTACCGCGAGGTCGGCAAGCTCGTCGTGGCCGTCGACGAGTCCGAGCTCGGCGCGCTCGCCGAGATCGAGCGCCGCTCGATCGAGAACGGCGTGCCCGGCATCGCCCGTATCGACGATGTCGCCCGCCTGCGTGAGATCGAACCGCACGTCGCCGGAGTCGCCGCCGTCCATTCCCCGCACACGGCCGTCGTCGACTACGCGGCGATCACCGAGGCGATGGCTCAGGATGTGCGCGCAGCGGGAGGGCGGATCCTGCTGCACAGCAAGGTCACCGGCATCCGTGCCGAGGGGGGGAGGGTGCGCGTGCTCTCCGCCGGCGGGGAGCACGTCTTCGACCGCGTCATCGCCGCGGCCGGGCTGCAGTCCGACATCGTCGCCAGGCTCGTCGGCGCCGACGCGTCGCCGAAGATCCTCCCGTTCCGCGGCGAGTACTGGGAGCTCAAGCGCGAGCGCACCGGGCTCGTGAAGGGCATGATCTACCCGGTGCCCGATCCGCGGTTCCCGTTCCTGGGCGTGCATTTCACCCGCGGGGTGTACGACAACGTCCACGTGGGCCCCAACGCGGTGCCCGCGCTCGCGCGCGAGGGCTACACGTGGCTCAAGGTCTCGGCCCCCGACACCTGGGAGTCGCTGCGCTGGCCGGGCGCGTGGCCCCTCGCGAAGCAGCACTGGCGTATGGGACTCGACGAGATCAGCGCCTCGCTGATCAAGCCGCGGTACTTCCAGAAGGCGCGCCGGTTCGTGCCCGAGCTGACGATGGCCGACCTCGAGTACAAGAGCGCCGCGGGGGTCCGCGCGCAGGCGTGGGGTCGCGGCGGCGAGCTGCTCGACGACTTCGCCGTCGATCAGGTCGGTCAGGTCACGCTGCTGCGCAACGCCCCGTCACCGGCCGCGACGAGCTCGATGGCCATCGCGCAGTACCTCGTCGAGCACTACCTCGCGAAGACGTCCGCCTAGGCTGAGACGATGCGGATCATCGCGCTCTACGGGACCGAGTCCGGCCGCGCCGAGGCCATCGCGCAGGCCATCGCCCGGTCCTTCCCCGAGCGCGCCGTCGACGTCGTCAACATGGCGGACGCCGAGCCCGGCGTCTTCCAGCCCGGCGTCCTGTACCTCATCGCCTGCGCGACGCACGGCGGCGGTGAGCTGCCCGGCTTCGCGCAGTTCCTCCACGACGACCTCGCCGATCTGAGCCCGGACCTGAGCGGCGTGACGTACGGGATGTTCGGTCTCGGCGACACGGGATACCTCGGCAAGTACAACCGGGGATCGCAGCAGTTCGACCAGCTGCTGTCCGGGCTCGGAGCGACGCGGGTCGGCCCGTTCGGCCTGCACGACGAACGCTCGCACGATGACCACGTCGCGTTGGGCGTCGAGTGGGCGCAGGCGGTCATCGACGCCGTCACTCCATGACCTCGGGTCCGGTCGACCTGGGCACGCGGCGCCTGCTGTGGCGCTTCGCACCGATGATCTACGGCCCGACCATGCTGTTCGGGCTCGGCGAAGGCGCGCTGCTTCCACTGCTGCCCGTCATCGCGGCCGCGCTCGGCGCCGACATCGCGCAGGCCGCACTCATCGCCTCGGTCATCGTCGTGGCCCGGCTCATCGGCAATCTCCCCGCCGGCTGGCTCGTCGTGCGCATCGGCGAGCGCCTCACGATGGCCGTCGCCGGCGCACTCGCCCTCCTCGGCGGGCTCGGCGTCGTCTTCGCGCCGAGCCTGATCGTCCTCGCCGTCGCGGTGTTCGGGATCGGGCTGTGCGCGTCGGCGTTCGGGCTCGCGCGGCACGCGTTCATGACGACCCGTGTCCCCCTCGCCTTCCGCGCCCGGGCGCTGTCGGTGCTGGGCGGGTCCTTCCGCCTCGGCATGTTCACGGGGCCGTTCGTCGCCGCCGCCGTCCTGGCCGTGTGGCGCGACGAGCGCGCCATCGCGTGGTTCTTCGTCGCCAGCATGGTCGCGCTCATCGTCCTCGTCCTCGTGGGACGCGATCCCGAGGAGCGGCTCGCCGCCGAGGGACACGTCGCGCGACCGTCCGCCCGCGATGCCGGTGGCACCCCGGGCGTGTTCCCCACCATGTGGAGGCATCGCAGCGTGCTGGCCAGGCTGGGCGTGTCGGCGGCGACGCTGTCGGCGATGCGGCAGGCGCGCGTCTACCTGCTTCCGCTCTGGGGAGTCTCGCTCGGCTTGGACGCTCAGACGATCGCGCTGGTCGTGGGCCTGACGGGCGCGCTGGAGTTCGCACTCTTCTATTCGAGCGGCCAGATCATGGACCGCTGGGGCCGGCTCTGGGCGTGCCTGCCCGCCATGCTGCTCATGGGTGGGGCGTTCCTCGGCCTCGCGTTCACGCACGACCTCGAGGCGGCGACCGCCTGGTTCGTCGCGGGCGCCGTGCTGGTCGGGATCGGCAACGGCGTCTCCAGCGGCATCCTCATGACCCTCGGCGCCGATGTCGCGCCCCCGGCGCAGCCCGCCGCGTTCCTCGGGTCGTGGCGCACGCTGTCCGATGCCGGGGCCGCTTCGGCGCCGCTGCTGATCGCGGGCGTGACCGCCGCGGCCTCCCTGCCTGTCGCGACCGCCGTCATCGGCGTGATCGGGCTGATCGGCGCGCTCGGGTTCTGGCGCTTCGTGCCGCGCTTCGTCCCGCACACGAACCGCTGATCACGTCACGTCACGTCACGGTGCGGCGCGGTGCGCGGGGCCGGCGCTGACGGGACCCGGACGTACACGTCCGCGTCGTCGATCTCCACCCGGTACACGGGCAGGGGCAGTTCGCACGGCAGCGTCGTCGCCGCGCCGGTGGCCAGCGAGAATCCGCCCATGTGCACATTGCAGAACAGCTCGCCGCTGTCGTGGTTCACGATCCCCTGGCGCAGCTGCATCGGCATGTGCGTGCAGCGATTGCCCACGGCGAAGATCCGGCCGGCGGCGGCGAGCACGAGGATCTCGTGCTCGCCCGAGTGGAGCACGACACGCTCATCGCGGGTGAGGAAGTCCTCCACGGCCCCCGCGTGCAGCCGGTCTCCGGCACCGGCCACGTCAGTCGTCCCCGGTGTCGTGGTCCGAGTGGTTGGCCGCCCCCCGCTTCCAGTACGCGCGCGGGTGCAGGCGGTGGCGGTCGATCACGCCGTCCTCCAGCAGCGAGCGCCGCAGCTCCCGCATCGCGCCGGCCTCGCAGCCGATCCAGATCTCGCCCGGGCCCAGCGGAGGGGCGAACTCTCGGGCCGCCGCCAGAAGCGCCGCCCCCGGCTCGTCCTGGGCCGCCGGCCACGCCCAGCGGACGTCGGCGGCAGTCGCGACCGGATCGGCATCGCCCGGGTCGTCGAGCTCGACGACGACGAGCGCGGTGACCGCCGCAGGCAGCGTCTCCACGATCGCCGTCACCGCGGGAAGCGCGCAGTGATCGGCCAGCAGCAGCAGCCAGCGCGTGGACGACTTGGGGACGAAGCCGCCCCGCGCCTCTCCTGCGATCTCGATCCGCGCGCCGGGCCGGGCCTGCCGCGCCCAGTGCGTCGCCGGCCCTTCGGCGTGCAGACCGAAGTCGAGCGTGACGGTCCCGTCGGCGTGATCGGCCTCGCGCACGGTGTAGGTGCGCATGGCGGTGTCGTCTCCGTCGGGAACGAAGATCTTGACGTGGGCGCCGGGGTGGGCGGCATCCCAACCTGCCAGGTCGCCGCGAGCGCGCACCCGCACCATGAGGGGCGTGTGACGGGTGACGCTCTCGACGGTCAGCGCGCGGCGTGGGAGCCGGACGCGCGGCGCCCCGCCTCCGCTCGGGCGGCGTCGGGCCATCAGGTTCGCGCGGAAGTGCGCGAGCGTGCGCTCCCACGTCGCGCCGCCGGCATCCGTCGGATCGTCGAGGTCGGCACGCAGCAGGAAGCCGTGTCCGAGTCCCTCGAGCACGGTCCCCTCGAACTCGGCGTTGCTGCGTGACGCCGCCTCGATGTAGTCGCGCATGTTCTCACGGCCGACACCCGTGTCCTGATCGCCCCAGAAGGCGAGGACGGGGCCGCGCAGGGTGTCGACCAGGTCGAGCGGGCGCGGCGGCGGCATGACGATCGCGTCCGCAGGCACCGGGAAGCCGTAGTAGGCGACCGTGACGAGGTTGTCCCGCGTGCTGGCCAGATCGAGAGCGAGCGTGCCGCCCATGCAGAAGCCGAGCACGCCGAGCCGCACGGTGGCGAACTCCTCGGCCAGCCAGTCCGCCGCGTCGTGGAGATCGTCGAGCGTGCGGCGCTCGTCGAGCCCGCGTCGACGTTCCTTCGCGTCCTCGATGTCCGGGCCGGCGACCGGGCCCTGGCGGAAGAAGTAGTCGGGGACGAGGACGGCCAGTCCCGCGTCCGCCAGTCGCGCAGCGAGCTCCTCGAAGAAGCGGCCGGGTCCGCGGATGTCAGAGATCAGCAGGACGGCCGCGCGGGAGTTGCGGCCCAGATGCAGCGTCGCCGGCATCTCCTCACCGGTGCGCAGCGGCACCTGCACGCGCCGATGGGCGGGCGCCGCCGTCTGCGAATCTCCGGGCGTGTGGGGGTGGCGCATGGGGCGTCCTTCCGGTCGCGGGTGACGGATCTAGCGCGCGAAGAGCTGCTCCACGCTGAGGCGCGCCTCGGTGATCTCCTGGTCGACGCAGTAGTCGAGGAACGCGTCGAGGGTGGTGCGGTTGGCGTCGATGCCGTAGGGCCAGAAGTCGTCGCCGAGGAGGCCGCGGGCACGTTCGGCGTTCGCCGCCGCCCACGGCAGCGGGTAGCTCGGCACGACGGCGCGGAGTGCTCGCGCCAGCGAGCGGTCCTTGGCGTCGGTGAAGGCCTCGATGAGCTGATCGGCGATGCCGGGCACGCGCTCGTAGGCCTCGCGCCTGAGCACGAGGACGTGCATGATCGGGAAGATCCCACTGCGCTTGGCGTAGTCCATCTCGTCGAACGTGAACTTCGGGAACAGCCGGCGAACGGCGGGATCGCGGTCGCGAACGCTGGCGGGCGGACGCGCGCTGATGACGGCGTCGACATCGCCGGCGAGGATCAGTTCGTCGAGACTGCGATCGGGCTCACGCCGGATGTCGAATCCCTCGACGTCGAGCGCGACCGGCTCCGTGCGGCCGGGCTCGTCGACGCCCGCCTGCACCCACGTGATCGACCGCAGATCGACGCCGTGATCGGCGGCGAGCAGCCCGCGCGCGTAGATGCCCGCAGTCTGGGCCCACACCGGGATCCCGACACGGCGCCCGTTGAGTTCGCTCGCCTCGGTGGGTCCGTCTGCGCGGACGATGATCGAGCTCTGCCGATAGGCGCGGGCCGGGAAGACCGGCAGCGCGATGATCGCGTCGTCGCCCTGGGCACGACGGGCGGCGGTGACCGCCAGCGACAGCTCAGCGGCATCCCACTCGCCCCCGCCGAGGAAGCGCTCGAAGAGCTCCTCGGGGCTGTCGACCGGTGTCGGCGCGAGCTCGACGCCAGAGAGCGCCACCCGTCCGTTCCACAGGTCGCGCGTGTGGTCGTAGTCGCCGAAGCCGACGCTGACGGTCTCAGCCATCTCGGGTCACCACTCCCGATCGGGGTGGAAGGTGAACTCGACCCGGTGGCCGTCGGGGTCGACGATGCTGCCGGTCTTCGAGTTGTCGTGCCCGCGGTTCGGCTCCTCGATGTGGTCGATGCCGAGCTCGCCCAGGTGCGCGATGAACCCGTCCCAGTCCTCGATCTCGATCGCGAAGTGGATGAGGCCGGTGACCTCCTTGCCCTTCTCGACGGGGCGGAAGTGCAGGTCGAAGTTGCCGTTGGTCAGCAGCATGGTGCGGTTGACCGGCTGGTTGACGGGGGTCACCCGGCGCAGGTCGAAGACCTTGCCGTACCACTCGGCGATGACGTCGGGGTCGGTGATCGGGAAGTTGACGTGATGGAGGCTGTGCGTGTGGATGGCCATGATGCCCGCCCTTTCGGATTGTTCGGAGTTCGTCTTGCTGCGGTCATCGAAGCTGACGCCCGAGCATTTCATCAGTATACGGATTGTTTTCTCGAATGGAAGAGCTGCTGCCTTGCAGATTCAGTGCTCGCGTCTCTGTGGTGGTTAGTTCGCATACGCAGCTTCTTCCTCCGACGCTCCGATCGCTCAGACGGTGAACGCGACCCCCGGATCCGGTGTCACGAGGTGCGAGCCCTCGGGGAGCATCCTGGTGAGCAGCCCGCAGTGCAGCCGTCGGTGCGCCTCGGCGAGTCCGCCTTGGTGAATGGGGATGACCAGGCGCGGTGCGACCGTCTTCGCGAAATCGATGATCTCGGCGAGCTTCAGCCAGGGCGCGCCCAGCGGAAGCAGGAGCACATCCACCGCACGCCCCGGGGGCTGCAGGGAGTCGCCCGGGTGATAGAGGCGATCGTCGATGGTGAGGGCGATGTTCTCGGGCAGCGGCAGGCCCGGGTAGATGGTCTCGTGCGCGCGGGCGCCGGCGCTGACCCGGAAGCCCGCGATCGGCTCGACCGGCCCGTCGGCGAGCACGCGCACGTCGGTGAAGCCGGCTGCGCGCAGATCGTCCTCGGCGTCGGCGGGGGCGAAGACGGGGACGGGTGCAGCGGCGACGATCCCCTCCAGACGCTTCAGATCGAGATGATCCTCGTGCTTGTGGGTGATCAGCACCGCGCCCGGTGTGGGCACGTGGGACAGATCATCGGCGAGGCTGCCGGGATCGATCAGTATGCTGTCGCCGCTGTCGGCGCGCAGTTCCACGCACGCGTGGCCGTGATGAGTCAGGAGCATGGAGTCCTCTTTCCGCGAAAATCACAGGGTCCCTCCACGATCAGCGCGGGGCGAGCGGCTGTCAATCTCCGCGGCTCGCGCTTCCGGCACGCAAAGTATGCACAGTCCGGACGATCTTGAACCCCGGATACTGTACTGAGAGCATCATCCACACGAAGGACGCAGACGTGCCCCCCGCAGATCCCGAGACGACCGTGGATGCTCCGGCGGTCGTGGACATCCTCAGCGCCGCTCCCGGTCACCTCCTGCGACGCAGCCTGGCGGTCTTCAATGCCGTCTGGGCGGAGACCGTCGGCGAACCCACCAGCGCCCAGTTCGGCGTGCTCGCCGCGCTGGCACTGCAGCCGCGGATCGATCAGCGCGCACTCGGCGAGCTCGCCTCCCTGGACCGATCATCGACGACCGATGTCGTGCGCCGACTCGCCCGCCAGTCGTGGCTCGTCAAGTCCCGGGATCCCGAGGATGCGCGCCGATCGGTCCTCGAACTCAGCCTGCCCGCCCAGCATGCTCTGGCCGGCCTGCTCCCCCGCGTCGATGCCGCGCACGAGCAGCTGCTCTCGCCGTTGACGGCGCCTGAACGCACGGACCTGCTCGCCTCGTTGCGCACGCTCGCGGACGTCCCGGCCGAGGCTGCGGCGTTCCCGGCCCTGGTCACTCCGGGGTTCCTGCTGCGACGCGCCCAGCAGCGGCACACTGCTCTGTTCGCCGAGCACGTCGGCGAAGGCCTGACCGGTTCGCAGTTCGCCGTCCTGACCGCACTGCACCACTGCCCGGGAATCAGCCACCGCACGCTCCGCGGCATGATCGCCATCGATCGCACGACGGTGACCGGCATCGTCGAACGGCTCACAGCGAAGGGGTGGGTCGCGCGCGAGCGCGACCCCGACGATGCGCGCAAGTTCCGGCTCGCGCTCACTCCGCTCGCCGAGGGCACCTACGCCGCGACCGCCGAGCGGGTCGCCGTCGTCCAGAAGCAGCTCGTCGCGCCGCTCGGTTCGTCAGCGCGCGAGCGGGTGCAGTCGCTGCTGCGGCGGGTCGCCTTCGCTCGCCCGTTCCCCACCGACTGACGAACCGGTCACGCCGCCGCGCGGTGGTCGTCGTCTGCGACCGGGACGGCCCGCATCGGACGGAGGATCAGCAAGGCCGCGCTGATCGCCACGAGCACGATGACGCCGCCGGCGATCAGCGACCAGCGCGTCCCGACGTGCTCGGCGACCCAGCCGATGAAAGGACCTCCGAACGGCACACCGCCCATGGACACCATGACGTACAGCGCGGTGACACGCCCGCGCAGCTCGCCGTCGGTCATCATCTGGACGGATGCGTGGCAGGCGTTGGCCATCAGCATGGTGAACACGCCGACCACCACCGTCCACACCACGAACGTGAGGAACGTGGGCATCGCGCTGGCGACGAGGAGCGCGATGCCGAACGCGATGGCGGATATCGCGACCGTGCGCGCCGTGACGGTGCTGCGACGCGCCGCCAGCAGGGCGCCGGCGAACGAGCCCACGGCCATCACCGAGCTGATCAGTCCGAGCGCTCCGGCGCCGAGGCCGAACTCCTGGGTCGTCATCAGCGTGTTGGTGAGCTGGAAGTTGATGCCGAAGGTCCCCGTCACGAACGCCGTGCAGAACACGAAGGCGAGCGGCTTGTTGGCGACGACGTAGCGCAGGGCCTCGCCCATCATTCCTCGTCGCATCGGCTGCCGCGGCCGCGACGTGATGCGGCGCGGATCGAGCATCTGCAGCGCCACGATGGTGGCGATGTACGTGACCGCGTTGGTGAGGATCACCCAGCCGGCGGCCGCCGGCCCCGAGCCGAGGACCGCGATCAGCGTGCCGGCGATCGCCGGCCCGACGATGCGGGCGAGGTTGAACGAGACTGAGTTCAGTCCGATCGCGTTGGCGATGTGGTCCTTGTCGACCAGCTCCGGCACGAGCGACTGACGCGAGGGGGTGTCCAGCGCGGATCCGACGCCGAAGACGAGGGCGAGCACGTACACGTGCCAGACGGCAGCGTGGCCGGTGACCGCGAGCACTCCGAGCACGATCGCGGGGAGGGCCATCACGACGGCGGTCAGCTGCATCAGCCGACGCTTCGGAAAGCGGTCGGCGAGCATTCCGGCCAGCGGCGAGAGCAGCAGGACCGGCGCGAACTGCATGGCCGTGGTGATTCCGACGGCGGTCCCGCTCCCGCCGGACAGCTCGAGGACGAGCCAGTCCTGTGCGATGCGCTGCATCCACGTTCCGAGGTTCGAGATCAGCGCTCCGGCCGCGTACACGCGGAAGTTGCGCACGGAGAGTGCGCGGAACGTCTTCAGCATTCGCCCTCCTCGGGCACCGGGGTGTACTCGGGCACCGGGGTGTACTCGGGCACGGCCACGTACACCTGGTCGCCGACCAGGTGCACGTCATATGTGCGCAGCGGAATACTGCACGGCAGCCGGGCCGGAGCCCCGCTGGTCAGGGAGAACCGCCCGCTGTGCCAGCGGCAGACGATCTCGCGCCGCTCGACATCGATGTCTCCCTCGTGAAGCGTGAGGACGGCGGAGTGCGTGCACAGGTTGTCGACCGCGTAGACGTCGTCCTCGACGGCGACGACCAGCACGCCGTGCGTGGATGCCCGCTCGATGACGATCTGCGTGGCGGCGCGCAGTTCCTCGCGCGCCGCCACGCGGCGGTAGTCGACACCGTCGACGCGGATCGCCTCGGGCGCCGTGTCGATCAGTAGTCGCGCTCCGCGTGATACGCGATCTCGATCTGGTGACCGTCGGGGTCGAAGATGTCGGCCGACTTCGACTTGTTCTGCGGCCGCTCCTTGATGTCGTGCCGCTCGATGCCGAGCTCGTCCAAGTGGGCGTTGAACTCGTCCCAGTCCTCCACCTCGATGCAGAAGTGGTACAGGTTCGCGCCGGTGCGGTGCTCGAAGGTCGACTTCGGGATGTCCACGCTCGGATACAGCTCGAAGTGGATGTCGAAGTTCCCGTTGGTGAGGATCATCGTGGTCGGGGTCTTCACGAACTTCGCGATGTTGAACTTCTTCAGTCCGAAGACCTGGGTGTACCACTCCTCGGTGCGATCGAAGTCGGTGACCGGGATGTTGGTGTGATGGATGGTGTGGGCGAGCTTCTTGCCCGCGGCTTCGCTGGTGGACATCGTCGTTCCTCGCAGTTCCTGTCGGTGGATGGGTCAGGTCCTCACCATCGCATCGCGATACGACGCGCACCAAGCCGTTCCGGCGCTCTTCGGCGAAGTTCCTGCGGACGGGATCGCCCACTCGCAACGGTCCTGCAGAATAGGACGCGCGACCCCGAAGCTCGACCTTCGCGCACCCGAGATCCTCAGGAGCACCGAGGGCATGTCCGCGATTCTTCGTCCTTAGTTGCAGGACGTGCATCGGCACTCAGGACACGTCCCGTCGGGCCTTCTGCACGGCCTGTCGCAGCGGGATGCCGGTGTCGCCGAGCACACGCTCGTCGACCGCGTCGCCGGCGTCGATCACTTGACGCGCCGCATGCATCGCCAGGGGATCGTCGATGACGCCGACCCCGACCAGCCGCCCGTCTTCGACGTGCAGGGCCGCCGGCCGCCGCGCGTCGTCGCGAAGGATCGTCCGGCCCTCCGGAGCGATCCGGCCGGCCATCTCGAAGCGCTGCCCGTAGCGTTCCGACCAGAACCAGGCGGCGGCGGGAGGGAGCGGCTCCTTGCCCGTGAGGAGGCGGGCGAGGTCTTCGGCGTCGCGCTGCGCTCCCTCCCAGTGCTCCCTGCGCGGCGGGCGCACCGCGCCGGTGCCGCGATACCGGGCGACATCGCCGACGGCATAGATCCCGCCAGCGCTGGTGCGATGCTGCGCATCGACGAGGATGCCGTCGTCGACATCGAGTCCGGCCCACACGCCGAGTCGCACGCGGGCATGCGCACCGATCGCCGCGATCACCGCGTCGACCCGTCGGCGGCTGCCGTCGGAGAGCAGGGCGACCGTGCCGTGCGAGCTGCCGTAGCACTCGGCCACCGTGGCCTCGACGACCTCGACGCCGTGCCGGGCATGCTGCGCATGCAGACGCGTCGCCATCTCGTCGCCGAGCAGCAGCGCCAGCGGCGGTGCGGTCCGGACCACGAGCGTGACCTCGACGCCCGCGCCCACGAGCGCTGACGTGAGTTCGGCGCCCACCATCCCGCCTCCCACGACGAGGAAGCGCGCGCCCTCGGCGGCCCGCTCGCGCAGGGCGAGCGCGTCGGGGAACATGTGCAGCGTGAGCACGCCGGCCTCGTCGGCGCCGGGCACGGCGAGCGGCCGCGCGCGACTGCCCGTGGCCAGGACCACGGCGTCGGCGGCGAGCACCGTGCCGTCATCGAGCAGCACGGAGCGCGCGGCGGCGTCGAGTTCGACCGCGCGGCGACCGAATCGCGCGTGCACGTCGAGACGTGCCAGGCGACCCGCGTCGGCCAGCGCGATCGCGTCGAGGTCGAACCCGTCCGTGAACAGCTGCTTGCTCAACGGAGGCCGGTCGTACGATGCGGGTTCGCCGTCGACCAGATGGACCGTTCCGGTGAAGCCCTCTCGACGCAGCTGCTCGGCCAGCAGGGAACCGCCCAGCCCCGCCCCGACGATCACGACGGTGCCGGTGGGCGGCAGTGCGTCCGTGTGGGGGGTGCCGCTCATACCCCGATGGTGGCACTGCGCCTGGATCCGGCATCCCTCGCCGCCTGCAGGGTTATGTTGTGCCATCGGGCGGTGTGCCCCTCGCTACGCTGTGGACATGTCGGATCGGGTGCACGCGAGCGGATACCGCGAGCGCAACCACACCGCCGATCGCACGCTCGCGATCCTCGGGATGTTCTCCGACACGCAGCGGTCGATCACGGCCGTCGAGGTCTCCGAGCGGCTCGGCGTCGCCCGCTCCACGGCGTACCGCTACGTGCAGTCGCTCGTGCGCGAAGAGTTCCTGGAGGAATCGGTCGGCGGCGGATTCCGGCTCGGCGTCCGCATCCTGGAGCTCGCGCGTCTGGCGCGGCGCTCGTACGGCCTGGCCGAGATCGCTCTGCCGGTCATGCGAGACCTGGCAGCGCGCTTTCAGGAATCGGTGCTGCTGACGCGGCGCATCGGCACGTCGATCGTGTGCGTCCACCGTGAGGACAGCGTCTCTCCTCCCCGGATGTCGTACGAGCGGGGAAGCATCCTGCCGGCCAATGCCGGAGCCTCCGCGCACGTGCTGTTCGCGTGGCTGCCCGAACCGGAGCTGCGCGCGCTCTTCGACGAGCACCGCTTCGCGCGTTTCACCGAGCGCACCATCGTCTCGCTCGACAAGCTCCTCGGACGGTACGAGCGCGCGCGCGCGGCGGGCTACGTGATCTCGCACGGCGAGGTCGATGCGCACCTGCTCGGTGTGGCCGTGCCGATCTTCGACGGAGACGGGCGGGTCGCAGCGGGACTGAGCATGGCGATGATCGAGGGACGCATGCAGGCCCCCGCGCTTCCCGACATGGTGGCTGCGCTGCGCGAGTCCGCACGGTCCATCACATCCGTGGCGAATCTCAGCGAGTGAGCGGGCTGCACATGGATCGAGTGCGCAAGCCGCACATGGATCTAGAATCGTTGGGGTACTGAGTATATAGTGATAACTACCCGCGCGAAACTCGAAGGAGCGTTGACGTGCAGTTCTACCGTGATGGATATCGACCCGGAGACCCCGATCTTCACCCGGCGTCGCCGCTGATCGAAGGCCGGACGCCCGGCATCCCGGACGAGATGGACGTGCTGATCGTCGGCACCGGTCCCGCCGGCACCGTTCTGGGCGCCCAGCTGGCGGCGTTCCCGGGCATCGACACCCGGATCGTGGAGCGCCGCGAGGGCCCGCTCCTGGTGGGCCAGGCCGACGGCGTCGCCTGCCGCACCGTGGAGATGTTCCAGGCGTTCGGGCTCGCCGAAGCACTCGTGCGCGAGGCCTACTGGGTCAACGAGGTGCGCTTCTGGGGCCCCTCCGACGACGATCGCAACCGGATCGCGCGAACCGGGTGGGTCGAAGACACTCCCGAAGGGCTGAGCGAGTTCCCGCACGTCATCGTGAACCAGGCGCGCATGCAGCAGTACCTGCTCGACCACATGGCCGCCTCCCCGAGCCGGATCGAGCCGAACTACGGCGTCGAGTTCATCACGCTCGCCGTCGGCGAGGGCGAGTACCCCGTCGCCGTGACGCTGCGCGATGCCCACGGCGTCGAGCGCATCGTGCACGCGAAGTACGTCGTCGGCTGCGATGGCGCGCGCAGCAACGTGCGGCGGGCGCTGGGCGTCGAGCTGCGCGGCGATGCCGCCAACCACGCGTGGGGCGTCATGGACGTGCTCGCCACGACCGACTTTCCCGACTGGCGCACGAAGAACGTCATCCAGTCCGCGGGCAAGGGCAGCCTGCTGACGATCCCGCGCGAGGGCGGCAACCTCGTGCGCTGCTACGTCGACCTCGGCGAGGTCTCCGCCGGTGACACCACCATCCGCAGCACCACCGTCGAGCAGCTCGTCGACGTCGCCAACGCGATCCTGCATCCGTACACGATCGAGGTGAAGTCCGTCGCCTGGTCTTCGGTGTACGAGGTGGGTCAGCGGATCGCCGACCGCTTCGACGACGTCGCCCCCGGCGACGACGCGCTCCCGCACGTGTTCATCGCGGGCGATGCGTGCCACACGCACTCCGCCAAGGCCGGCCAGGGCATGAACGTCTCGATGCAGGACGGCTTCAACCTGGGCTGGAAGCTCGCCGCCGTGCTCACCGGACGCGCCGACGCCGCGCTCCTGCGCACGTATACGGAGGAGCGGCACGCCGTCGCGCAGGATCTCATCGACTTCGACCGCTTCTGGTCGGCGTTCATCGCCCAGCCCACCGTGGACCCCGCCCACCCCGAGCGCGGCGGCGTCACCAGCGAGCAGATGCAGGCGGAGTTCTCGCGTCAGGGCCGCTACACCGCCGGGCTCGCGACCCGCTACGAGCCGTCAACGCTCACCGGCACGCGCAAGTACCAGGCCCTCGCGACCGGGTTCGGGATCGGCGAGCGGTTCCACACGGCACCGGTCGTGCGCATCGCCGATGCCCGCCGCATCCATCTGGGCCACACGTTCCAGGCCGACGGCCGCTGGCGGGTCTGCGCTTTCGGCGACGCCGACGGCAGCGCCCTGCGGGAGTTCACGACCTGGCTGGGTGAGGCGGCGGATTCCCCCGTCGCCCGCTTCACACCGGCGGGCGCCGACGTCGACGCGATCATCGACGTGCACGGCATCGTGCAGTCCGGGCACCATGACGTCGACGCGACGTCGCTGCCGTCGATCCTCGTGCCGCGCACCGGCGCGCTCGGGCTGCCCGATTGGGAGAAGGCGTGGGCGGTCGATCCCGCCGACGACATCTTCGCCGCGCGCGGAGTGAGCCGCGCGGGCGCCATCGTGATCGTGCGCCCCGACCAGTACGTCGCGCACGTGCTGCCGCTGACGGCCCGCGCCGAGCTCACGGCATTCTTCGGCGGCATCCTGCTCCCGGCCCTCACTCGCGAGACACTGGCGGTATGACAGGCATCGAGCACGCCGATCCGTACCGCCACACGGGGTACCTGATCCGACGCGCCCAGCAGCGCCATCTCGCGACGTGGATGCGACTGGTCTCGACCGAGACCTCGAGCATGCAGTACGCGATCCTCGCCGTGCTCAGCCGTCTGGGTCACGCGAGCCAGCGCGTGCTGTGCGACGAAGTCGACCTGGACCGTTCCACGATCGCCGATCTCGTCGCACGCATGGAACGGCGCGGATTGCTGTCCCGGACGCGCGATCCCGAGGATCGGCGCCGGAACACGGTCGTCCTCACCGCGGAGGGCCGCGACGAGTACCAGCGGCTGCGTCCGCGGGTGGATGCTGCGGACATCGAGTTGACGGCACGACTGAGCGCGGACGAGCTCGCGGCCCTGCGCGACACGCTGCGCAGGCTGCTCAACGGCACGCGGCCGGCGGGCGGGTAGCCCTGCACAGGCCGGAGCCGGTGCGGTCCGCATCGCGGCCGCACCGGCTCGGCACTCTCGGCGCGCCGGGTTCCCGCGCTACAGGGCCGTCGCGACCGTGACCTCCGTCGGAGCCGCGGTGAGGCCCTTCAGCCCGTCCCGCAGGACCTGCACGGGCGCGCCGGTGTTGTGCGCGGCGAGCGCCTCGCGCGATGTCCAGCGCTCGACGATGACGAAGGTGCCGTCGTCCGCGAGGTGCGGGTCGTACTGCAGACAGCCCTGTTCGGCGCGGATGCCGTCGACGGCCGCCTTCACCGCCGCGATGGCCCGCTCGACCTGGTCGGCGGCGGGGTGCAGCCGGGCGACGACGGTGACGGTGCTCATGCTTCATTCCCCCAGATCATGGTCGCGAACGTCTCGACGTGCTCGAGCTTCTTGCGCTGCTGCGCGATCGTCAGCGGCGCGTCGATGTAGTGGATGGGGTGGAAGCCGCGGTGCGGCAGCAGCCCGATCCGGTCGTACTCGTGCTGCTCGATCGCGATGTCGAGGCGCGCCATGACCGCGTCGACGGCCTCCAGCGACGGATCGAACGCATCGACGATGCCCAGCCCGATCTGCTTGTCGTCGGGCACGAGCAGCGGCAGGTTCTGCGCGACGGCGGCGTCGGTGTGGTACGGGAACGTGAACTTGTCGTACCCGCTCGCGAACAGCCTCTCGGCGCGGTCTCGATCGATGTCCGCGTCGAGGTGGTCTCCCCAGCCGATGGTCAGAGCGACCTTCTGGTGCTCCTCCCGCTCGACCCCGGCGACCACCGCGTGGTCGATCTCGAGCGCCTCCTCGAAGGAGAGCAGCTCCGAACCGCGCCCGGCGAGATAGGCCGCATAGTCCGGGTTGTCGAACTGGACGAAGGCCACGCCGATCTCGAACAGCAGCTCGAGCTCGGCGTGGAGCAGCTCTGCGATGGCGTCGCCGAGCGCCGCGGCACCCGGGTACGCCCGGCGGGTCGCGTCGTCCGAGTACGTCTGCGCCGCGATGTGAGATGCGGACGGGAGCTTCACCTTCACGGGGAAGCCGGTGTTCTCGAGCACGAAGCGCGCCGCGTCGATCGCGATCGGCTTCTTCTGCTTGAGCGGGGCGTCCACGGTCCATACGCCCAGTCCGTCCGGGAACTTCTGGTCGGGCACGCGGCGGAAGCCGGCGACGGACTGCAGCACGCTGCTGCGGTAGTCGCCGTCGCGGAAGTTGCCGTCCGACAGGCACGACAGGGTCAGGTGGCGCTGGTAGCTGAGGAACTCGAGGATCGCGGCGTCCTCGGCCTCGCGGCGTTCGTCGGCGGTGATCTCGCCGGCGCGGAACTTCGCCCGCGCCTGCTGAATGCCGTCGGGACGGACGTTGTCGCCGTGGTTGTCGATGCGATACGAGAACAAGTTGGCCATCGTCCGGACCTCTCAGTTCGCGTCGCCGGCGGCGGCGGCTTCGCGCGCGCCCGCCCACTCGGCGAAGTCGGTCTCGTACCCCAGTTCGGTGAGGATCGCCTGCGCGATCTCCTCGTCCTCGCCCGGGGTGCCTCCCGAGATGCCGACGCCGCCGACGAACTCGCCCTCGCGCTTGAGGGTCACACCGCCGCCGGTCGCGACGATCGGGAACTGACCCATGTCGCCGACCTTGCCGAAGAACACCGGGTCGGACTGCGACCAGCCCTTGAGCATGCCGCTGGGCCGCTGCATGACCGCCGAGGTGTACGCCTTCGACAGGGCGATGAGCGGGGTCATCGGGCGGGCGCCGTCGAACCGGCGGATGCTCACGATGAAACCGCCCGAGTCCACGACGGCGACCGACAGTCCCTTGCCGAGGCGCAGCGCCTCTCGCTCGGCGACCTCCACGATCCTCTCGGCATCGTCCTGCATCACGTTCTGGGGCATGTCAGTTTCCTCTCAGCTCGGCGACGAGCTTCTTCACACTTGCGTTGAACAGATCCGGTCGCTCCCAGTACATGGCGTGCGGAGCGCCCGGCACGATCTCCAGCAGCGACCCGGCGACGAGCTCGTGCGCCTTGACCACGGTCGCGGGGCTCAGCACGGCATCCTTCTCGGCCGCCAGGAACGCGATGCCGAAGCCCGCGGCGGTCACGTCGGCGACGCTCGGGCCGTCGCTGGAGAGATTGCGTAGATCCTGCATGCGGGCCTTGTTGAAGGTCCCCATCTGCGTGAACAGGAACGCCTTGGCGGCCTCGTTCTCGCGGAACTCGCGCGTCAGCAGCCGGTCGATGACCGGGAGCTTCTCGGCCTCGGCGCGGTCGGCCTTCACGAGCGGCGTGATCTCGGGGTCGTCGATCCCGCCCAGCGAGTGAGCGAGGATCACGCCGCGGATGCGCTCGGGCACGCGCAGCGCCGCCTTGAGCGCTGCGGCGGCGCCGATCGACTGCCCCAGCAGCACGGCGTCGCGCAGATCGGCGTCCTCGATCACCGCCACCACATCGTCCGGGAAGCTCCGGCTGTCGTACGTCTCGTCCGCGTCGGAGTTGCCGAACCCGCGCAGATCGAGCGTGACGACGGTGTGCTCGTCGCGCAGCGCGGCGACCTGCTGCCACCAGCCGGCGTGGTGGCCGCCCGAGCCGTGCACGAACAGGATCGGCGAGCCGGAGCCGTGCACCTCGTAATAGATCGAGGTGCCGTTGCTGTCGACGGCGGGCATCAGGCGGGACGCCGGCCGTGGAAGACGAGCTCGATCATCGTGTGATCGGGATCGTGGATGTAGCAGAACTTCGATTGGTTCTCGGGACGCTCGACGGGCCGGGTGTGCCGGATGCCGAGGCTGTCGAGGTGGCCCAGGAAGCCGTCCCAGTCCTCGACCTCCATCGCGAAGTGGTACGGCGCCATGCGGTCCATCTCCTCGACCGGGGTGAAGTGCAGGTCGAAGCGGCCCTTCGTCATCAGCACGACGCGCGTGTTGCTCTTGGGCATGACGCGCTTGAGGCCGAAGACCTTCGTGTACCACTCGACGGTGCGATCCACGTTCGTCGTCGGGAAGTTGACGTGGTGGATGTACTTCGGTTCGATGCTCCGCCCCTCGGCGTCGAACTTCGGCTCGGGCAGGCTGAAGCCGGCGGCCACGTGGGCCGGACCTCCCTTGGTCTCTGTCGTGCTCATGACGAGATCCTTTCTGTCTCTTCCGTGCCGCCGGCGTCCTCGCCGACGACGCGGTTCGTGAGTATTCCAATGCCGGAGATTTCGATGTCGATGACATCGCCCACTGCCATGGGGGTGTTGCCGTCCGCACCCATCCACAGGACGTCGCCCGGGTGCAGCGTGATGTACTTCGTCATCTCCACGATGAAGTCGTACGGGTCGAAGATCGTGTCGCCGGTCGCGAAGGTCGCGTCGATCTCTCCGTTACGGCGAACGGTCGTGATGGATGCCGTGGGGTCGACGTCCGTCTCGATCCACGGCCCCATCGGCTTGAACGTGTCGGCATTCTTCGCGCGGTAGAACGTGCGGTCGGCGTGCTGCCACTCGCGCGCCGACACGTCGTTGCCGATGGTCCAGCCGAAGATCGCCTCGCGGGCCTGCGCCCGCGAGGCGTGCTTGATCGTGCGGCCGATGACGGCGACGACCTCCGCCTCGGTCTCGAACCGCCCTTCGACGCCGGCGGGTTTGACGATCTCGGCGCCGTGGCCGACGAGCGCGCTCTGCGCGCGGTAGCCGACCTCCGGCCGGTCGCCGACCTTGATCGGGTCGTACCCGAGCTCCTCGTGGTGCCGGTTGTGCGCCCGGTAGTTGAACCCGGCGGCATAGAAGGTCGGGGGCACCACCGGCGGGAGGAATACGACGTCCCGCAGCGGGAGCACCGCTCCCGTGCGAGCATGCGCGCCGAACAGCGATCCCGAGATCTCATGGATCTCGCCGCCCTCGACGATGCCGGGGAACTCCCGCCCCCCGTGCGCGACCCGTGCGTACTTCATCAGCGCTCAGCGCAGCCTGTGGCTGATGCGCTTGGTGATGAGGTAGGCCTGCACGCCCTCGGGACCCGACTCGCGGCCGAGCCCGCTCTCCTTGACGCCGCCCGACGGCGCCTCGGTCACCGAGCCGCCGCAGTGGTTGATCGACAGGATGCCGGCTTCGAAGCCGCGGGTGAGGACGTCCGCCGTCGCCGCCGACTCGGTGAAGCCGTACGCGGCCAGGCCGAACGGCAGCGCGTTGGCGATGCGGATCGCCTCGTCGAGGTCGGTGAACGTCGTGATGGGGGCGATGGGGCCGAACGGCTCCTCGCTCATGACCTCGGCATCCAGCGGCACCCCGGTGAGGATCGTCGGCGCGTAGAACCAGCCCTTGTCGCCGAGCCGCCCACCGCCGAACGCGACCGTCGCACCGTGCGCCACGGCATCCTGCACGAGAGCGTCGATGGACGTGAGGCGCTTCTCGTTGATGAGCGATCCCATCGTGGTCGTCTCGTCCAGCGGGTCGCCGACGTCGAGCGCCTCGGCGCACCGGATCATCTCGGCGGTGAACTCGGCCGCGATCGACTCGTGCACGAAGAACCGGCTGGGCGAGGTGCAGACCTGACCGGCGTTGGCCCACTTGGCCGCCGATGCGCGCCGCGCCGCCTGGATCGGGTCGGCGTCGGCGGCGACGATGACGGGAGCGTGGCCGCCGAGCTCCATGATGGTGGGTTTCATCAGCGCGCCGGCACGGGCGTTGAGCTCCTTGCCGACCGGGACCGAGCCGGTGAAGGCGATCAGCCGCGTCGTCGGGGAGTCGATCAGGTGCTCGGCGGTCTCGGCACCGCGACCGAAGACGAGGTTGAGCACGCCCTTCGGCAACCCGGCATCGTGGAAGACCTCCGCGAGGGCGCAGACGGTGGCGGGCACCTCCTGCGACGCCTTGATGACGAGCGTGCAGCCCGCGGCGATGGCCGCCGACATCTTGCGCATGGGCGAGCCGGCGGGGAAGTTCCACGGCACGATCGCGCCGACGACGCCCACCGGCTCGTAGCGGACCGTGAGGTTCGTGTCGACGTCCGTCGGGATGATCCGCCCGTAGAGGCGGCGGGTCTCCTGCGCGCACCACTCGAGCGTGCCCGAGACGCGCATGACCTCCGTCGTGGCGTCCTTGAGGGGCTTGCCCTGCTCGACGGCCATGAGCCTGCCGATCTCGGGGGCGCGCTCGCGCAGCAGCGCGACGGCCTTCATGAGGATGCGGGACTTCTCGAAGGCGGAGGTGTCGCGCCACGCCGGGAACGCGCGCTCGGCGGCGGCCAGTGCGTCGTCGAGATCGCCGGCTTCGGCGCGGGCGATCTCGCCCACGACGGTGCCCGTGGCGGGATTGATCACCTCGAAGGTGCGCCCCTGAGCGCCCTCACGCCACTCCCCGTCGATGTAGAGGCCGAGGCGCGCGTTCGCGTAGATCGCCTCGGCGGCCGTGGGTGTTGCGGTCACGGTGGTCATGGCAGAGCCGTTCCTTCCGACGTGTTGGAGACCGGGGCGGTGTCCCGGTTGGACTGGAGCACCCAGATGTGGTGCGGAGGCGTCTCGGTGTGGACGTTCGGGCCGTAGCTGTCGTCGACGCGATCCATGTCGGCGGCGTACTCGACGCGTCCGCCGGCGGGGTTGTGGATGAATCGGAACACGTTCGAGCCGACCGTGTGTCGCCCGAGGCGGCGCGCCTCGCGCCAGCCCTTCTCGATCATGTGGTTCCCGCCTTCGATGACGTCGTCGAAGCCCGACACCTCGTACGAGGTGTGGTTCGTGCCGGCGCGGTCGGGGCGGTGGCACAGGAGGAAGTTGTGCTGATCGTCGTCGCCCTCGACCTGCATGAACACGCCCATCGGCTCGACGATGTCGGTCGCGCGGAAGCCCAGCCGGTTCAGGTAGAAGTCGACTGCCCGTTCGCGGCCCGCCTTGGGGATGTTCATCGCGACGTGGCAGACGCGGATCGGCCGGACGTCCGGGATCGGGCCGTGCGCCTCGTTCCAGCGCTCGACGCGGCCGGAGCTGTTGTACTTGCGCGGGTCGTAGTCCAGGTGGACGGGGTCGGTCACGGCCAGGCCGACGCCCACACCGGTCTCGTCGATCGTGTGCGCGATGCCGTCCGGACCGACGTGCACAGCACGGTCGGTGCGCAGTTCGTCCACGAGGGCGTCGAGGGCCTCTTGCGAGTCGACCCCCCACACGACCTCGCGGATGCCGGGACCGGTCTCGAACGGCGGCGGCAGCTCGGGGTCGTCGAGCGGGCGGAGCACGATGGTCTGCCCGACCTGGGTGGTGAGCACCGAGCGCGCGCCGGTCTGCTCCTGCAGCGCGAGACCGAAGTCGATGAAGAAGCGCGTGCACTCATCGAGATCGTCGACGCCGTACACGACGGACTCGATCCGTTCGATGGACATGGTTCAGCCTTTCCCCGAGAATCCCACTACCGAGTGTGCGGCTGCGCTGGAGGAACGGGGAGGGCCGCCCAGGTAGGCATTCCCTGCACGATCTGCACGGTCTGCGCGATCCGCGCCGTCTGCACGTTCGCCTCGGACGGCCGCGAGGCGGTCGCGCACCTGCGTGAGTGCCGTGGTCACGGTCTCCAGCGCGTTCTCGTCGCCGACGGGCTCGGCCGTCCATGCGCCGGCCAGCAGTCGCGCCCAGGCCGCGGTGAGTCCTCGGATCGTCTCCTCGGACAGCGGGGTCGCCTCCACCCGGATGGCGCGACCGTCGACCTCGTCGCGGCGCGACGTGATGTAGCCGAGTCGACGCAACTCGCGCAGGGCGGTGCTCACATTGGTGCGCTGCAGACCGGCGCCGTCCGCGATATCGGACGGCGAGCACCCGGGATTCTTGTGGACGTAGCGCATGATCTGGCCCTGCGTCTGGGTCAGCGGGACCACCGGCGCGGAGCGCGCCGCGCTCAGCTGGATCTCGCGTGCGATGTCGATGACGGCCTGTGCCAGGTCCGTGAAGCGCTCGTCGACGGCGGTGTCCATCCGGCCTCCTCGCGTGATGGGTGATTATCGAATCATAATCACTTTCCTGCGTACACTGGTCGTGCACGTCATGCATCGTCGCGTGTCAGATCTGCAAGGAGGAGCGGGTGGACCGACTCATCGTCATGAAGACCTTCGTCACCGTCGCGAAGTCAGAGAGCTTCAGCGCGGCCGCGCGCGAGCTCGGCATCTCGGGGTCGCTGGTCTCACGGCACGTCGCCGACCTGGAGCGCCAGGTCGGCGTGCGCCTGGTGAATCGGACGGCGCGCTCGGTGAGCCTCACCGATGCCGGTCACCGCTACGCCGAGTTCGCCGACCGCATCCTCGACGAGATCGACGACGAGGACGCCGCGATCTCCGGCTCGCACGACCGCGCGGAGGGGACCATCTCGGTGATCTGCCCGAAGTGGATCGGCACGCTCGAGGTGGGTGACGCGATCGCCGCCTTCGTGCGCGAGCACCCGCGGATCATGATGCGCTTCGAGCTCGGCGGCATGTCCGACCGCAACTACGACTTTCTCGATCGGGGCTACGACGTCGCCTTCCACACCCGGGATCTGCGCGACTCCAACGTGCTGGTGCGCCGCGTGTCCGAGCTGCCCTTCGTGCTCGCCGCGTCCGCCGAGTACCTCGCCCGGCGCGGCATCCCCGAGACGGTCGCCGATCTCACCGAGCACGACTGCATCCTCCATCCGAACGACCCCGTCTGGCGTCTCGGGCAGGGCGCGGACGCGATCCATTTCAAGGTGCAGAACCCCGCCGTCGTCGCCAACTCGTATCTCGTCATCGAGAAGCTGCTCGAACGCGGTGCCGGGCTCGCCCTGATCCCCCGCCGCCCCGCCGAGGCGCGGCTCGCCGCGGGCGATCTCGTCGAGGTCCTCCCACAGCACCGCCCGCCCGTGCGCGCGCTGTACGCCGTGCACGGCCCGGGAGGGCGCACGCCCGAGCGGGTGAAGGTGTTCCTCGACTTCATGACGCACTGGTTCCGCACGCGCGCCGCGTCGGCCGAGTCCGCCGCCTGAGCGGGCCGGCCGGCCCCACGCCCGGGGGACACCGGCCGAGCGCGGCGACTACGGCTGCGGGATGACGCCGTCGGCGTGCGCCTGGGCGTACGCCTTCCGCACGGCGCGGCGCTCGTCTCGACCGTCCGGGTGATCGGCGGGCGTGGCACCGAGGAGCCGCTTCGTGTAGGGATGCTGCGGGTCGGCGAACAGCTGCTCCGCCGGCGCCAGCTCGACGATGCGGCCCATCCGCATGACCGCGATGCGGTCGGAGATGTGCTTGACGATCTCGAGGTTGTGCCCGATGAACAGATAGCTCATCCCGAACTCGGTCTGCAGATCGCAGAGGAGGTTGATGATCTGGTTCTGCGTCGTCAGGTCCAGCGCGCTGAGTGCCTCGTCGCACACCACGAGCCGGGGACGCAGCGCGAGGGCGCGCGCGATGGCGACGCGCTGCTGCTGTCCGCCGGACAGCTCGGCGGGGTAGCGGCCGAGGAAGGCACGGGCCAGACCGACCTGGTCGAACGCCTCCTCCGCACGACGGCGCCGCGTAGCACGGTCGCGCACGCCGTGCCGGCGCAGCGCCTCGGTGACCGCCATCGAGACGGGCTGTCGGGGGTTGAGCGACAGCGTCGGATCCTGGAAGACGGCCTGCACCTCGCGGCGGTAGGAGAGCGGGGTGCGCCTGCCGAAAGCCGTCACCTCGGCCCCGTCGAAGCGGATCGTGCCCTGCGACGGCTCCAGCAGCCGGAGGATAGCCCGTCCGGTCGTGGACTTGCCGGACCCGGACTCGCCCACGAGCCCCAGCGTCTCCCCCTCGAAGACGTCGAAGCTGACGTCCTCGATGACGGGCGGCTTCTTGCGGCGGAACAGGCCCGTCTGGTCGTACACGACGCTGAGGTCGCGGACCTCGAGCAGCGGCGACCGATCGGACGCGTAGGCGACCTCAGCGGCCATGGATGGTGCGATGGTCATGACGTGACCTCCTCGGATGCCGGCACGCGGGCCTCGATCGTCCGCGGTCGCCGCTCGCGCGCGGCGAGCAGCTCCACCGTGTACGGGTCCTGCGGGGCGTCGAACAGGCTCTTCACGTCGGTCAGCTCGACCAGCGATCCCGAGTACACGACGGCGGCGCGGTCGCACACCTCGGCGACCACTCCCATGTCGTGGGTGATCAGCAGGATCCCCATGCCGTACTCGTCGCGCAGGTCGAGCAGGAGGTCGAGCACCTGTGCCTGCGTCGTCACGTCGAGCGCGCTGGTGGCCTCGTCGGCGACGAGCAGGGCGGGTTCGCTGGCCAGCGCGATGGCGATCGCCACGCGCTGCGCCATCCCTCCGGAGAACTGGTGGGGATACTCGTCGAGTCGCTTCGCGGCCCCGCGCACGCCGACGCGCTCGAGGAGCGCAGCCGCCTCGACGCGTGCCGCCCGACGGCTCAGGCGCCGGTGTGCACGCAGGGTGTCGACGAGCTGAGCGCCCACCGTGTGCACGGGCGACAGCGAGGCCATCGGGTCCTGGAACACCGCGGCGATGGTGCCGCCGCGGAGCTTGCGCCACTGCGACGGTGGCGCATGCGTCATGTCCTTGCCGTCGATGCGGATCGTTCCGCCGGTGATGTGCAGGTTCGGGGCGAGCAGACCGAGCACGGCTCGGGCGAACGTCGACTTCCCGGAACCCGACTCGCCGATGACGCCGACGACCTCGCCGCGCCCGACCGTGAGGTGATCGAGTGTCACGAGCGGGACGCGCTTGTCCTCGCTGAACAGCGTGACGGTGAGATCGTCGACCTGCAGGACAGCGTCCGCGTCGGGGGCGGCGGCCGCGCCGACCGCACCGGCGGCCCGAGCGGCCGCGCGATCGGTGCGACGCAGCCTGCGCCGACGCTGGCTGCCCAGCGCCTGGCTCACGCCGTCGGCGAGCATGTTGAACGCCAGCACCGTGAGCACGATCGCGATGCCGGGCGGGAAGATCATGAACGGCTGGACCGCCATCTTGGTCACGGCCACGCCGAGCAGGCCGCCCCAGGACGGCGTCGTGGACTCCAAGCCGATGGAGAGGAAGCTCAGCGCCGCCTCGATGGTGATGGCCGAGCCGACCAGGATCGCACCCTGGACGATGAGCGGACCGGTGATGTTCGGCAGCACCTGCCGGAACAGGAGCGAGACTTCGCGCAGACCCGACACCCGACCGGCATCCACATAGATCTTGCCGCGCTCCGCGAGGGTGACCGCTCGCGTCATCCGGGCGATGTTCATGCAGAAGATGAGGCCGATGGCGAGCATGATGGGCAGCATCCCGCGCCCCAGGATGGCGATCACGGCGAAGGCCACGAGCATGCCCGGCAGCGCGTCGAAGATGTCGATGAATCGCGTGCCGATCCGGTCGTACCAGCCGCCCCGGAAGCCGAGCAGCAGTCCGAGCGGAATGCCGATGAGCGCCGCGATGATGACCGATCCGACGCCGACGAGCAGGGCGATGCGGGCACCGAAGATGATCCGGCTGAGAACGTCGCGCCCGTTCTCGTCCGTGCCCAGCAGATGCTCGGCGCTCGGACCCTGCAGCACCGCGGTGAAGTCGTTGTCGTTGGGGTCGAACGGCGCCAGCAGCGGTGCGGTGACGGCGCACACGAGCACCACCAGCAACCAGAGCACCGCGATCATCGTGATCGGCTGGCGCAGGAGCCGCTTGACGGTCCGGGCGGTGGGCGAGGGAAGCTGCTCCGGCCCGCGGGGGCGAGTGCGGATCGTGACGGTGTCGCTCATTGCGGCCGCGCCTTCGGGTTGAGGACGCCGTAGAGGATGTCGACGACGAGATTGACGATGATGACGATGACGCACAGCAGGATCGCACCGCCCTGCATCACCGGGATGTCCTTGTTGAGCACGCTGCCCAGCAGCAGCGTGCCGACGCCCGGAATGGAGAACACGCGCTCCATCACGAGGCTCGTCCCGAAGAGGATCCCGATCGTCAGTCCGGCGGCGGCGAGGACGGGGACCATCGCGTTCTTCAGCGCGTACTTCATGACGACGCGGACCGGTGAGAGACCCGCGGCGGTGAGGGTGTCGACGTACCGCGAGGCGAGCGCCTCGGAGAGCGCCGTGCGGGTCTGGCGGGCGATCAGCGCCGAAGCGCCGGCGCCCAGCGCGAGGGAGGGGAGCACCATGCCGTACAGCCAGCGTGCCGGATCCTGGGCGAACGGGACGTACCCGAGCACCGGGAACCATCCCAGCGCCAGGACGAACACGAGGATGAGGATCAGACCCACCCAGAACTCGGGCAGCGCCTGCAGGAACGACGTGACGCCGGTGACCGTGCGGTCGACGGGACGGCCGGCGCGCAGTCCCGCGATCAATCCGAGCGTGACGCCGATGACCACCGCGACGACGAACCCGCAGCCGACGAGAGAGAGCGTCGCCGGCAGCCGTTCCATCAGCGCGTCGGAGACGGGACGACCCGAAACGTAGCTCGTGCCGAGGTCGCCCTGCAGCGCGCCGCCGATCCACGAGAGGAAGTTCTGCCAGATCGGCTTGTCGAGGCCGAGCAGCCTCTCGATGCGGGCAATCTCGTCGGGGGTGGACCGCGCATCGCCGAGGATCGCCGATGCCGCCGACCCCGGGATGAGGTAGGTCATCAGGAAGATCAGCGCCGAGACGATCAGCAGCTGCGGAATGACCAGCGTGACGCGGGACGCGATGAGCTTCAGCATGTGATGCCCCCCGTGCGTCCCGGCGACCGTTCGGGTCCGATCATGTGTGTTCGCGCCTCCTTGCACGACGTCGGACGGCGATACCGCCCCACGTGATTCCACGGTAGTTGACCAGCGGCGCCGCAGAGATTCCACTGCCGCACGCTAACAATGCACATCGACGAAGAAAGGGACTGCCGGGCCGGAGCGGATGCTCCGGGCCGGCAGTCCCCGACAGCCTGCCTCAGCGGACCGGCGTCAGATCCCGGTAGTTGATGAGGTTGGGCTCCCACGCCTCGACGGGGGAGGCCGCACCGGCGACCGTGGCGGTGTTGACCGCGACGAGCTCCTGACCGACCATCCACCCGCAGCCGAGGGCCTCGTCGTAGATGATCTTGAGGACCTCGTGCCACAGGCCCTCGGCCTCGTCGGAGCTTCCCGCTGAGATCGCCCTGTCCGCGGCGGACTTCAGCTCCGCCGACTCTGCACCGGCGGGATTCGATCCGCCCGTCGCGGCGAACCACGACGAGTACCACTCGAACGGGTGCTTCTCGTCATGGCTGCCCAGGCCCAGCGGATACTGACCGTTGTTCCACTCGGAACGCCACTGCGGGGGCGGCATCTCCTGGATCGTGATGTTCACGTTGGCCAGTTCATTCATGCCCTCGGCGTAGATCGTGCTCTGCTGCGCGTTGTACGGGGCGACCGGCCAGGTGGCCGAGACCGTCGGGCTCCCCGCGGCCTCGTACAGGGACTGCGCCTCGGCCGGATCGAACCCGAACTGCGTGAACCCGTCGATGTGGCCGAAGTCGCCCGGGACGAAGAACTGCCCCGGGATCACCGACGTCGGGTCGAGCGACTGGTGCGTCTGCAGGTCGATCGAGTAGCAGAGCGCCTGGCGGAGCTCCTTGCTCTCGAACTGCCCGCCGGGGCCGCGGTCGAAGAACACCACGCCGTTGCGGATGGCCGGGTACGTGATCAGGTCGATCTCCGACACCGACTCCAAGCGCGGCAGCTCGGTGTCCTCGGTGTCCGTCACGTCGAGCTCGCCGTTGAGCAGCGCCGCGGTGGCGGCGGTGTCGTCGTCGATCGCGTACAGCTCGATGTTCGCGAAGCCCGGCTTCTCGCCCCAGTAGTCGTCGAAGGCGAGGAAGCTGTACTTCGTGCCGATGACGGAGCTGGCCTGGTCGTACTTCCAGGGGCTCGTGCCCACGGGGTTGGTGGCGATCGAACCGTCGGCGATCGCGGCCGGGCTCGTGATGGGCACGTTGCGCTGGGTGAACAGGCTCAGGATCGACGGCGTCGGGCCGGCGAGCTTGACCGTGACGGTGTCGCCCTCGGCGACGACGTCGGTGATGACCTGGAGTCCGCCCGAGAACGGCCCGGGGTTGTCGCGGACGTACTCGATGTTCGTCTTGACGGCGGCGGCATCCATGTCGGTGCCGTCGTGGAACTTCACACCCTCGCGGATGGTGAAGACGACCTCTTCGTCGGTGAGCTCCCATTCGGTCGCCAGCTGCGGGGCGATCTGCCCGTCCGCGTCGAGCACGAGAAGCGTCTCGTACGGCACGCGGAAGTAGCCGCTCTCCATCGCGGAGCCGGGCGCCCAGCTCTCGGGACCGCCACCCCAGTTGGCGCGCAGCGTCGCGTCGGCGACGGGTGCATCTGATGTCTGACCGGGATCGGGGGTCTCGCTGCCCGCGCAGCCGGCCAGCACGAGGCCGGCCAGGGCGAGCGGGACCAGCAATCGCACCGCTTTCTTTGTCTTGAGCATTGTGACGCCTCCTTGCGTCGTAACACATGTGATCACTCGGGTGGTCGACGTGCGTCGCCGCACGCGTCTTCAGACGGTAACCGCTGGACGGCGGGGATCAGGACCCGTCGGGACGCAACCTAACGATGCAGGGTCGGTCACGTGGCCGTCCGCGCCCGGCGAGCGCGACCGTTCAGGCCCTCGCGTAGCCGCGGACGTCCGGGAACGGCGGCTCGACGCCGGCTTGGAGGTCCACCTCGAACGCGTTCAGGCACAGCGACAGCATCGTGTAGTTGCCGAGGGATCCGATGGTGTCGACCAGTTGCTCCGGCGTGAAGACGGCGGCTGCGCGCGCGAACAGCTCGTCCGGCACGAAGTGGTCGCGCAGCAGGGTCGAGCAGAACTCCCAGAAGAGCTGGTCGGCGGGAGCGTCGAACTCGGGCGTCTCGCGACGCGCGATGGCATCGATGACCCGCTCAGGGATGCCGGCATCCACCGCCTGCGCGACATGCGCGTTCCAGGAGTACTGGGCGTCGAACTCGCGTCCCGCGATGAGCAGGGTCAGCAGCCGCAGGTGCTCGGGAAGCGATGACGCGAAGCGCGCGAAGGCACCCAGCGCCTCCACGCGCTCGCACAGCTCAGGGCTGCGCAGCCACACCCGGTACGGACCGCGCACGGCGCCGCGCCGTGCGGTGATGCGCTCGGCGAGCTCACGCTGCCGATCGGTCAGCTGGTCTTCGGGGATCGCGTCCAGGCGCATGAGCGCCTCCTCTCGGTTGCACCGCGATGCTATGCGCGCGCGACACGGGAGGTGTGCGCGGCGCTCGCAACCACAGTGTGCATGCCCCTCAGCCCGCGCTCTACACCGGCCACGGCATCCCGGCGAGTCGGCGACGACGCCGCAATCTGATCGTGCACGTTGCACCTGTCGTTTTCCCTCGTGCGCGATCTAGCGTGGGATCATCCCGGCATCCGCGAAGGAGACTCCTGCCATGACGACCATCCGCATCTTCCGCGAGATCAAGGTGCTCGACCGCGGCGGCGCTGTGAAGACCTGGCCGCTCATCACCTCCGAGACCAGCGGCGGCGAGAACACCCTGGCCACGGGCATCAGCGTGTATCCGGTCGGTGCCGGCGCGCCGCTGCACTCGCACAACTGCGACGAGCAGGTGCTGATCCTCGAGGGCGAGGGGTTCGTCGAGGTGCACGAGGGCGGCAAGGACGTCGACGTCCTGCGCCGCGATCTCGTCAAGGACGACACCGCGTACGTGAAGGCCGGGGTGTTCCATCGCTACCACAACACCGGCGACGTGCCGATGCGGATCCTCTGGATCTACCCGCAGGCCTACGTCACGCGCACCTTCGGCGACACCGGCGTGACCGTGGAGCACCTCACCGCCGAAGATGCCATGGGTGGGCGCGGCTGACGCGCTCCGGTCACAGCACGAGCAGGGCGGTCGCTGTCAGACCGGAAGCGACGCGGTTCACAATTCAGGCAATTCGCGCGCTGGCGCGGCCCCGAATGGCGGGAACGCGCGGAACCTCACCTGCCGGGGCCGCGAGTTGCCTGAATTGTGAACGCAGACGCTCGCCCCCTCGGCGCGGCCTCTCGGTTGTCGACGCTTCGCACTCCTGTGATCGATGCGGTGCACGAGGGACACGCCCCGCGCCGGCTCGGTCAGACGGTGAGGAGGACTTTGCCACCGGGGTGGCCCGTCGCCACCCAGCGCAGCGCGTCGGGAGCACGGTCGAACGGAAACGTACGTGCGAGGGGCAGGCCCAGCTCGCCCGCAGCGGCCAACGCCAGGATCCTCGCTCGCTCAGGCTCGCGGAACGCGATGCTCGCCGGAGCGGCGCCGGCCGATATCCCGACACCCGCTGAGCGAGCCTGCGGCCCAGGATTGAGGGTGGCCACCCGCGTCGGTTCCGCGACGAGCTCGAGCGACACCGCGAGCGCCTCTCCGGTGCCGGCCGCGTCGATCGCGGCATCCACGCCGTCCGGCGCGAGTGCACGCACGCGGTCCGCGAGGCCATCGCCGTAGCCGACCGGCTCGGCGCCGAACGCCGCGATCCTCGCGTGGTTCTGCTCGGATGCCGTGCCGATGACACGAATACCTGCGCGACGCGCGAGCTGCACGACGACCACGCCGACAGACCCCGAGGCGCCGTGGACGAGCAGCGTCTCGCCCGCCCGAGCACCCGACAGCGCCAGTAGCTCGGCGCCGACGACGCCGACGTGCAGCAGTCCGGCGGCCAGGTCGTCGCCGACCGACTCTGGGAGGGCGAAGACGTCCTTCGCCGCAACCGTCACTTCGGTCGAGAAGCCGTCCTCGATCTTGAACGCAACGACGCGGTCGCCGACCGCCACCGATCCGGATGCGATGGGGGTGTCCGGGCCGACCGCCGCGACGACGCCCGCGATCTCCTGCCCGACACCCAGTGGCAGCAGCGATGGGTCGGCGTTCCATCCACCCGTCAGTCCCTTGTAGTCCGAGGGGTTGACTCCGGCTGCCCGCACGCGGATCGTGACCTCGCCGGGTCGCGGCGCCGGGATCTCCACCTCGACCAGCTCCAGGGCGTCGATGCCGTCGTAGGAGCGGAGGACCCAGCGCCGCGCCACCTCACACCTCCGGAACGGTGACGCCGAGCCTGCCGGCGACCTCGACGAACTCGGCCCAGGCCTTGTCGCCGACCGGCACGCCGTCTTCGGTGCGCTGGGCGAGCGATTCGGCGCTGCGCTCACCGGGGACGAGGATCCGATCCACGCCGTCGGCCCTGGGCAGCGCGTGGATCGTGTCGATCGTCGCGTCGACGTTCGCCGCGAACTCCTCGGGTGAGCCGAACGCCGCCGGGTCGATCACGATCAGCGTCGCGTTCTGGCGGTGCTTCTTCGTTCCCGCGTGGTACGGCGTGAGGATCGGCGCGGCGACCAGGACGGAGGTCAGCAGCTCGAACATGAGCGACAGGCCCGACCCCTTGGCGCCGCCGAGCGGCGTCGGCACCTTGGCGATCTCGGGGTCGGTCGTCAGGACCCCGTCGGCGGTCGTGGCCGAGCCCTCGGGAAGCTGCTTGCCTTCGCGCTTGTACTGGGCGATCTTGCCCATCGCGATGAGCGAACTCGCCATGTCGAGGAGGACCGGCGGCTTCTGACCCGTGCCCGGCACGGCGATCGCGAGCGGGCTCGTGGCCACCGAGGCGCCGACGGCGCCCTCGTACGACATCATCGGCGAACCGGCGGCGATGCCCAGGCCCACGAAACCCTGGTCGGCGATGAGGCTCGCGTAGTAGCCGAGCGCACCCGTGTGCACGGTGTTGCGCACCGAGACGATCGCGACGCCCTGCGCCTTGGCCTTCTCCACCGCGATTCCCACCGCGCGGGTCAGCGCGACGGGGCCGGGCGCGAAGTCGGCGTCGATCACGGCGGCACCGGGACGGGAGTCGTCGACGGTGATGTCCGGAGTGGGATTGGCCACCCCGTTCTCGAACATCTCGAGGTAGCGCGGCACGCGGTTGATGCCGTGCGAGTCGACGCCGCGCAGGCTCGCCCACACGAACGACGGGGCGGCGGCGGCGGCGTCCTCGGCGCTCACGCCGACGGCCTGGAAGATCTCGCTGATGAAGTTCTCGAATGCCGAGGGGGGAACCTTGACGGGCATGAGGCGCCTTTCGTTGGTGCGGTCAGGCGGCTCGTCTCGGTGCGACGGGCCGCCTGACCGGGATCGGGGTTATCTCGTGACGGCGACGTTGACGACGGCGGTCGTCCCGCCCTTGACGGCGGTGACGGCCTCGGCCAGCACGCGATCGAGTTCAGCAGGGTCGTCGACTTCGGCCGCGTACATGTCGAAGGGCACGGCGAACGCGCTCAGGTCCGGCTGCGTGGACAGATCCACGCCGAGGTGATTGTCGTTGCGGACGGCAGCGCCCTGCGGATAGAACCGCAGGTGGTTCATCTTCATCGACAGGTACTTCTTGTTGTTGTACACGACGATGAGCACCGGCAGCCCGAAGTCCCGCGAGGCCAGCAGCGACTGCACGATCGGGTTGTAGAGGAAGGCGCCGTCGCCGACGGTGAGCAGCACGAAGCCGTCGCGCACCGCGAGCTTGACACCGAGCGCCACGGCCATGCCCTGGCCGAGGCCGCCCTGCACGTAGAAGAACGCGTCGGGGCGCTCCCAGCCGATGTGGCGCTGCACGAGTCGGCCGTGCGTGATCGTCTCGTCGACGACGGTCGCCTGCTCGGCGCGCACGATGTCGCGCAGCGCGACCGACAGCGCGATCGGGTCGATGCCGTCCGTCGCCGCGAGCGCCTTGGCCTCGATCGCATCGGTCTGCGCCTGGAATGTGTCGTGCGCGGCGACGACCTCCGCGCGCCGCGCCGCGATCAGGGCGTCGTCGCTGACCTCGAGGGTCGCCAGCCGCAGCGCGGTGAGCGTCTCGGGGAGCGCGCCCTCGAGGTAGTGGTCCGCGTTGAGCACCTGGTACACGATGTGCGGACGCTGCGGAACCTCGTCGACGACGATCATCGTCGCGTTCGCCGGCCGCTTGCTGGGCGGATAGAACGGGGCCCGGCAGTTGACCAGGACGATCACATCGGCGCCGTCGATGACGGCATCCACATCCGTGCCGATATAGGCGGGGCTCGTCTTGGAGATGTTCGCCGCGACGGCCGATGCCGGTTCGACGACCGCGATGCCGAGGTCCTCGGCGAGCGCGGTGAGCGCCTCGAAGCCGCCCGGCTCGCGTCCGGCGGTCTCAGTGATGATCACCGGGCGCTTGGCGCCGGCGAGCAGCTGCGCGACGGCCGCGATGTCCTCGGGCACGCTCACGCGACGACCACGCGGTACGACCTTCTTGGGCTTGACGGGGCGCGCGGCGTCCTCGAGCAGGATCTCCAGCGGGGTGTTCAGGTAGACCGGGCCGGACGGCTGGCGATCTGCGAGCTCGCCGGCGCGCTTGACGGCGGTGTACAGCGTCGAGACGCTGCCGATCTGCTGGGACCACTTCGTCCACGGCTGCGCGACGTGGTGCGTGCCGCCGACGATGGAGAGATTGCGGTACCACTGACCGCCCGGGTCCTGCCCCGGCCCGTCGCCGTAGGTGAGCGATTCACTCGAGGTGACGACCATACCGACGCCGGCCAGCAGCGCACCGTGCACGGCCATCGACCCCTGCAGCAGGCCGGGAGCCGCGTGCAGCAGCACGGCCTGCACGCGCCGGGTCACGAGACCGTAGCCGGTGGCCATGCCCACGGCCACGGTCTCGTGCATGAGGTCCAGATAGCGCGGAGAGGGGATGCCGTCGGCCTCGCGGCGCGCGAGCGCCTCCCAGGCCGGGGCCCACTCCGAACCGGGCGAGGAGAAGATGACGTCGACGCCCAGATCCTCGAACGCTTCGATCAGCAGCTCGCCGCCGTCATACTTCTCCGTCGCATCGGTCACGTCAGACAGTCTCCGCCTTCACGCCGGCACCTGCGGCCGCGGGCTCCGGGATGTCCCAGTCGAGCACCTTGCAGATGCCCTTGCCCATGATCCATTCGAGCTCCTCGGCCGAGAAGCTGAAGTGCTTGGTGAACTGCTCGACCGTGTCGGTCCAGGTGAGGCCGTGGCCCAGCAGGCGCGTGACGTCGGTGCCCCAGTGCGCGCGCTCCGGGCCCATCTTGTCGACGACCTCGCGGACGTACTTCTCGATGTTGAGGTTCGGGAACGGCGCCGTGGAGTACCCGGGGATCGCCGAGACCTTGACCGAGATGTTCGGGTGGACGTGCAGGTCGGCGGTCTCCTGGACCCAGTACCCGATCGCGTCGTCGACGCAGCGGGCCATGATGCCCATGTGGTCGATGATGATCTTCAGGTCGGGGTGCTTCTCGGCGATCTGGCCGAGCTCGGCCTTCCAGATCGGCGCGTGGACCATCGTCGGAATGCCGAGCTTCTCGGCGAGCGGCCAGTACCAGTCGTTCGTGCCGTCGATCATCCAGTTGCGGTCCTGCGGACGGTGGAACGTCAGGCGCACGCCCTTGATGTGCTCGTTGTCCTTGATGAAGTGGAGGAGCTTCTCGCCCTCTTCCTGGTCGTTCTGCGGAACGCGGGCCATGATGCCGAAGCGACCGGGGTTCTGCTCGGCGGCCTCGAGGGCGTAGTCGATGCGGTCACCCTCCCAGGACGGGGGAAGGATGAGGGCGCGGTTGACGCCGGCCTCGTCCATGAGCGAGACGGCTTCCTCGGCGAGGAAGGCCTCCTCACGGTGGCCGTTGAGACGGATGCGCTCGCGCGCGCCGGGAACCCAGGGACGGTCCGGCGTCTCTTCCTTCCAGAGGTGGATCTGCGAATCGACGATGAACAAGATTGCTTCCTTCGGTCGTGGGGGGCGGTGCTGGCGACGATGCCGCCCGGAGCTCCCGCCTGGCGCTGTGCTCCAGTGGAACCGACGCTAACCCGGCCCCCGGGGGCGATCCAGCCGTACGGACGCATCGTGAGGTGAACGATCGTGCAACACCCCCTGGCGGGGCGTGCACACGCCTGTGGTTGGCTGGATCTGTGAGCGATCGGCAGGCTGTGCGTGCACCCGGGGGCGCCCCCGATGACGCCTCCGTCGGCGCCTCGGCGCGCTTCCGGCGGACCGAGGACCGGCATCGCTTCACCGCCCGGCGGGCGACCGTGCTCCGCGTCGAGCGCATCGCGCCGCCGATGGTGCGGGTGACCGTGTCGGGTCCGGACTTCGCGGACTTCGCGAGCACGGGTCCGGCCGATCACGTGCGCGTGTACTTCCCGGATGCCGGGACCGGAGCGCTGATCGCACCCACCGCCGTGTCGTCGGGGGACGACGGCGTCGAGGGCGACGGCATCGTGCGTCCGGACGGCATCCCGACCGCCCGAGACCTCACGCCGCTGCCGCGCACGGCCGCCGGCGGCGTCGACATCGACCTGGACTTCTTCACCCACCCCGACCCCGGCCCCGCCTCCGCCTGGGCCGAGCGCGCGCGACCGGGCGACGAGCTCGTCGTCGTGGGCCCGCGCGTCTCGCTGCGCGCACCGCAGGACGCCGCCAGGTTGCTGCTGATGTGCGACGAGACATCGCTGCCGGCGGCCTCGCGGTGGATCCGGGACGTGCCGCCCGGCACCGTGGCCGATGTGGTCGTCGCCGTTCCCGGCGCGGGGACGTGGGTCGCGCCCTACCTCGGCGACGCCCCGGGCGTCGACGTGCGCGTGCACATCGTGCCCGACGGATCGCGGTGGCCGGCGGCGATGGCGGATCTCGCGCCCGTCGACGGGGCGACGTTCGTCTGGGCCGCCGGAGAATCGTCGGCGCTCGTGCCGCTGCGGCGCCATCTGCGCCGCGTGCTCGGGCTGCCGGCCGCGCAGACGGTCGTCAGCGGCTACTGGCGCCGCGGCGCCGTGGCCGGCGACTGACCCTCCGCCCGCGACGTCGCCCGGCCGCGCGCGGCCGGCATCAGGCGCGCGCGTAGCCTCGGATGTCGGGGTAGGGCGGCTCCCGGTCGGCCTGCAGGTCGACCTCGAAGGTGTTCAGCAGCATCCCGAGCATCGTGAAGTTGCCCAGCGAGGCGACGGTGTCGACGACGCCGACCTCGTCGAAATGCTCGACCATGCGGTCGAACAGGTCCTGCGGAACGAAGTGCTGCGTGAGCAGCGTGTGGCAGAACGCGTAGAAGACCTGGTCCTCCGCACGGTCGAACGTGGGCTCCTCGCGGCGCGCGAGCGCGTCGATCGCCTCCTGCGGAATGCCCTCGCGGACCGCGACGTCCACGTGCGCGTTCCAGGAGTACTGCGCGTCGAAGTACCGCGCTGCGATCAGCAGCGACAGCTCACGCAGCCGCAGCGGCAGGCTCGAGTCCCAGCGCAGGTACGAGCCGAGCCTCTCGACCCGGTCGCACAGCTCGGGGCTCTGCAGCCACACCTGGAAGGGGGCGCCCAGGCGACCACGGCTGCCCGCGATCCTCTCGAACACTTCCTGCTGGCGCGGAGTCATCTCCTCCGGCGAGATCTTGCTGATGCGCATGCGGACGCTTCCCTTCGGGCTCGGTCTCCAGCAGTCAAGCCGTCCGCGGCGCGGCGGACCAGCATCCCGCGTGCAAGGTAACCGTGCAGGTCAGCGCGCGCCGCTCCGCGGAACGGATGCCGGGCGGCGCAGGAACATGACGGCCGCCGCGCCGACGAGCACCACCGCCGCCGGCAGCAGCATCGCCTGCGCCATGGCGGTCGCGAACGGTCCGGCGACCTGAGCGGGCAGCGCTCCGCTGGCCAGATCCGTGCCCGTCGCGTCGGCGATGCCGGGGAGGTTCACTTCGAGACGCCCCTGCATGAACGCGGCGATCGCGGCCGAGCCGAGCACCGAGCCGACCGTGCGCATCGTGTTGTAGATGCCCGAGGCCGCCCCGGCCTGGCGCGGCGCGAGGTCACGGGTCGCGGTCGTCGCGAGCGGCCCCCACATGCCGGCTTGACCGGCGCCGAGCAGGAAGGACGGGATCAGGTAGACCCAGACCGGCGTGTCCATGTCCATCGCGAACGCGTACCAGGCGAGCGAGGCCGCTGCCAGCAGCATCCCCGGCACCATCAGATAGCGCGGATCCGTCCGGTCCAGGAGGACGCCCGCGAGAGGGGAGAGGATGCCGGCGGCCAGCGCCATCGGGATCATCAGGAGTGCGGACTCGGTCGGGGTCAGCCCGCGCGACAGCTGCAGGAAGAACATGAGCGGCAGCGCCATGCTCGAGGCCATGAACCCCACCGTCACGATGCCGATGCCCGACACCGTGAAGTTGCGCTCGCGGAACAGCGCCATCGGCACGAGCGGCTCACTCGTGGTGCGGAACTGCTGCCAGACGAACACCGCCATCACGACGACGCCGGCACCGATCAGCGACCACACGGTGATCGGGCCCCACACCACGCCCCAGTCGTGCTGCTCCCCCTCCTGCAGGCCGAAGACGATGAGGAACAGGCCGAGAGCGCTGAGGATCACGCCCAGGACGTCGAAGCGGTGCGGGTGCGTCTCGAGCTGCGGCACGAGGATCCAGGCGAGCACGAATCCGATGACGCCCACCGGGATGTTGACGAAGAAGATCCACTCCCAGCCGAGCCCGTCGACGAGCAAGCCGCCGGCGAGCGGGCCGACCAGCATCGCGATCCCCGAGGTCGCGCCCCACAGACCCATCGCTGCGCCGCGCTGGTGCGGCGGGAAGGTGCGGGTGATCACGGCCATCGTCTGCGGAGTCATCATCGAGGCGCCCAGACCCTGCAGCGCCCGCATCACGATGAGCATCTCGAGCGAGGCCGACAGTCCGCAGCCCAGTGAGGCGAGCGTGAACAGCGCGAGCCCGGTGAGGTAGACGCGCTTCGGGCCGAACCGGTCGCCGAGGCGTCCCGTGATCAGCAGGGGCACCGCGTAGGCGAGGAGGTACGCCGAGGTCACCCAGATGACGTTGTCGAGGTTGTTCGTCTCGGGGTCGAGCGCCGCCTTGATCGCGGGGTTGGCGACCGAGACGATCGTCGTGTCGACGAGGATCATGAAGAACCCGATGACCAGCGCCCAGAGCGCGTGCCACGGGTTGCGGGTGGGTTCGCGGTCGGCGAGGACCGGCGGCTTGCTCGTGCGGTCGGTCATCCGCGCGCCGCCTGCCGCTCGGCGATGTAGCGGGCGGTCGGCTCCGTCGGCGCGCCCCACGCGAATCGCTGGTCCCCGAGGTCGGCGATCAGCGTCTCGAGCCAGGCGAGTTCCGCACGCAGCAGGGCCTCCTGCCGGACGACCTCGACCAGGAACTGCGGGGGCGTCTCGCGTTCGGCCGCGGCGGCGAGCCGGTCGGCGTGGTGGGAGCGCTCCGCATCCATCGTGTCGCGCCGCTCGGAGAGCAGGGCGATCACCTCGTCGCGGTCGAGGTTGTGCGCCTCGGCGAGCGCGACGCGGAACTCGGCGGGTCGATCCGCCCGACGCAGCTCTCGCCGCACCCACTCTGCGGCCGCCGCGCGGCCCGCCTCCGTGAGGGCGTAGGTGGTGCGCTCTGGCCGATTCCCCTCGCGATCGATGCCCGCCTCGGCGAGCAGTCCCTGCCGCTCCAGCCGGGCGACCGTGTGGTACAGGGTGCCGGGGGTGATCGCGAAGAAGCGGTCGTCGCGCCGCCGGCGCATGAGCCGGATCATCTCGTAGGGGTGCATGTCGCCCTCGCTGAGCAGCGCCAGCACCATCACGCCCAGTCGCGTGAGGGATGCCACGGAGTCCTTCATCGTCGCCTTCCTGTCGCCTACTTGTCACCGTCGTGTCACCGTCGTGTCGCCGTCGTGTCGCGGGGGGTGGGTGTGTAGTGGATCGCGGAATGATCCAGTCCGAATACTCCATCTGGACTATAGCGCCACGGCGGACCGCCGGCGCCGCCCCCGGCGAAGACCTCGAGGTCGACCGCTCGTGCGCGTCCGCGCACCCCCGGACGGACCGTCGATAATGGGGGAGTGACGGATGCGACGCTCTCCCTGCCCGGCTGGACGCACGTGTACTCCGGCAAGGTGCGCGATCTGTACCGACCGGCCGACGACGACGCGGGCGCAACGATGCTCGTCGTCGCGAGCGACCGCGTCAGCGCGTTCGATCACGTGCTCTCCCCCGGCATCCCGGAGAAGGGTGCACTTCTGACAGCGCTCAGCCTGTGGTGGTTCGACCGGCTCGCCGGCTCCGACGGCGGCCGCGCGATCGCCAACCACCTCGTCCCCGGCGCCGTGGCGCCCGCGGCGGTCGCCGATCGCGCCATGGTCGTGCGCGCGCTGGAGATGCAGCCGATCGAGTGCGTCGTCCGCGGGTACCTCACCGGCTCGGGCTGGGCCGAATACCAGAAGACGCAGACCGTCTGCGGCATCGCCCTGCCCGGCGGGCTGAGCAACGGCGACCGCCTGCCCGAGCCCGTCTTCACGCCCGCCTACAAGGCGCCGCTCGGCGAGCACGACGAGAACATCTCGTACGAACGCGTCGTGGAGCTGGTCGGCGCCGAGCGCGCGGCCGAACTGCGGGACGTCTCCCTGGAGATCTACGCGCGCGCCGCCGCGACGGCGGAGGCGAAGGGGCTGATCCTCGCGGACACCAAGTTCGAGTTCGGCGTCGATGCCACCGGCATCCTGACCCTCGCGGACGAAGTGCTCACGAGCGACTCGTCGCGATACTGGGATGCCGAGGCCTGGCGCACCGGCCAGACCCCCGCGCAGCGCATGGCGAGCTTCGACAAGCAGATCGTGCGCGACTGGCTCGCGGCGAACTGGACGAAGCAGGGCACGCCGCCGGAGCTGCCGGCGGACATCGTGGAGCGCACCGCCGCGAAGTACCGGGAACTGCTCGACAAGCTCACCGCGTAGCGTTCCCGCGGCGTTCCCGCGCGCACAGGGAACTCCCAGATAGGGTGACTCCAGCTATCCACCCGATCCCCTCCGAGGAGCTCCATGCCCACCTGGACCCTGCACGGCGACGGCCGTCACATCGCACGCGGCGCCGTCGTCCGGCCGAACGAACGCCTGAGCTGGCCCGGCACCGTCGCGATCGGCCTGCAGCACGTGGTCGCCATGTTCGGCGCGACATTCCTCGTGCCGCTGCTGACCGGCTTCCCCGTCTCGACCACCCTGCTGTTCTCGGGGCTGGGCACGCTGCTGTTCCTGCTCCTGACGCGCAACAAGCTGCCCAGCTACCTCGGGTCCTCCTTCGCGTTCATCGCGCCGATCACGGCCCTCAACGGCGGCGATCCCCTCGCGAACCCCGAGCAGATCGGCCAGGCCCTGGTGGGCGTCGTGGTCGCCGGCGTGCTGCTGGCCGCGGTCGGCTTCATCGTGCAGGCATTCGGCTCGGGCTGGATCGAGAAGCTCATGCCGCCGGTCGTCTCGGGCGCGATCGTCGCGCTGATCGGCCTGAACCTCGCGCCGGTCGCGTGGCAGAACTTCGAGCAGCAGCCCCTGCTCGGAGCGATCACGCTCGTCGCGTGCATCCTCTTCAGCGTGCTGTTCCGCGGCTTCCTGGGCCGCATCTCCATCTTCCTCGGCGTCGTCGTCGGCTACCTCGTGGCGGTCGTCCTGGGCGAGGTCGACTTCGCCGCGGTGGGGGCGGCGGAGTGGATCGGGCTGCCCGAGTTCCACCTGCCGGCGTTCGGCGAGGCCGCGTCGTGGGGCCTGCTGCCCATGTTCCTGCCGGTCGTGCTCGTCCTGATCGCCGAGAACGTCGGGCACGTGCGCGGCGTCGCGACGATGGCCGAGGACCCGTCGATCAACAAGCACACCGGCCGAGCGCTCATCGCGGACGGCCTCGCGACGACCCTCGCGGGCGGCTTCGGCGGCTCGGGCACGACGACCTACGGCGAGAACATCGGCGTGATGGCCGCCACCCGCGTGTACTCGACGGCCGCCTACTGGGTCGCCGGCGCGTTCGCGATCCTGCTGTCGTTCTCGCCCAAGGTCGGCGCGCTGCTGTTCACCATCCCGTGGGGCGTGCTGGGCGGTGTCACGACGGCGCTGTACGGCCTCATCGGCGTCATCGGCATCAAGATCTGGGTCGACAACCAGGTCGACTTCTCGCGCCCGGTGAACCAGTACACGGTGGCCGTCGCGTTCGTCGTCGCGATCGCGGGCTTCACCATGTCCTGGGGCCAGCTGCAGTTCGGCGGCATCGTCCTCGGCACGGTCGCGGCGCTGCTGATCTACCACGGCGGCAACGCGATCGCCCGCTGGCGCAAGACCGGCGCCGACGACGGCGGCCCGATCGTCCCGATCGGCCAGCTGGGCGGCGACCCCCAGTAACCCCGTCTCCGAGGCGGCCCCGCGCAGTGCCGGCGGGGCCGCTTCGGACTCGGCAGTCGCCCGCGCACAGTGCCCGGCCCCGGGACTATGCCCCAGCGACTGCTGAACCCGGGTACCCCAGCTCGACAGTCACCCGCGCACAGTGTGCGACACCGGGACTGTGCCCCAGCGACTGCTGAAACCAGACATCGCGACTCCACAGTCGCCCGCGCACAGTGTGCGACACAGGGACCGTGCCCCAGCGACTGCTGAACCCGGATGCCGGGGCACCCGGCATCCCCGGCTCCCGGAGCCACCCCGATTCGACAGTCGCTCGCGCACAGTGTGCGACACAGGGACTATGCCCCAGCGACTGTCGAAACCAGACTCCCGGAGCCACCCCGATTCAACAGTCACTCGCGCACAATGTCCGACACCGGGACTGTGCCCCAGCGACTGCTGAAACCAAACACCCCGGGCACCTCGGACGAGGTCAGGCGGAGGCGCGGACGACCAGTTCCGTGTCGAGGATCGACACGTGCGCGGGCGCGCCTCCGGCCAGGAGAGACAGCAGCATGTCCGCCATCTTCTGGCCCTGCGCGTGCGAGGGCTGCCGCATCGTCGTCAGCGGCGGTCGCACGCTCGTCGCCACCGGCGAGTCGTCGAAGCCGATGATCGCCACATCCTCCGGCACGCGCACGCCGGCGCGGGCGAGCACGGTGAGAGCGCCGCGCGCCATGAGGTCGCTCGCGATGAACAGGGCGTCGAACTCGGCGCCCGCGTCCAGGATCCGCTGCATCGCCGCGGCCGCGGCATCCGCGGTGAAGTCGCCGTCCTCGATCGGACCCTCGGGCAGCCCCGCTGCGGCGAGCGCCTCACGATATCCGGCGAGACGGTCCACGCCGGCGTGCATGGTCAGCGGACCGGTGATGGTCCCGATCCGGCGATGCCCCGTGCCGATGAGGTACTCCGTCGCCGCGCGCCCGCCGGCGAGGTTGTCGACGTCGACGTAGTAGTCGTTGTCCCGCGACCGCAGCGGCTTGCCGCCGTAGACGACGGGCACGGCGGCGGCGATCCGGTCGATGAACGTGTCGCTCGTGTGGTGCGAGACGACGATCGCGCCGTCCACGGCGCCGCTGCGCACGTACGCGGTCGTCTTGTCACCGGGATCGTCGCTCGCGATGAGGAGGTTCAGCACGTAGTCCGAGCGCCCGAGACGCGCGTTGATGCCCGAGACGATCGCCGCGAAGAAAGGGTCGCCGAAGAACCGCGTCGTGTCCTCGGGCACGACGAGCGCGATCGCCATCGTGGCCCGGCTCGCAAGGGAGCGCGCCGCACGGTTGGGCACGTAGTTCAGTTCCGCGATCGCCCGCTGCACCGCGGCGAGCGCGGCCGGGCTGACCGCACTCGACCCGTTGACGACGCGCGAGACGGTCGAACGTGACACGCCGGCGACGGCCGCGACCTCTTCGATGGTCACGGCGCTTCGCTGGGTGTCGATGGTCACGGCGCGGTCACTTCGTTGCTGCGGGGACGTCGATCGCTCGGGCGGCGATCACCCGACGATACTCCAGCGCGCTGTCCTTGAGCGTGCGCACCTGCGTGTCGTAGTCGACGTGGACGATGCCGAAGCGCTTGTCGTACCCCCAGGCCCACTCGAAGTTGTCGAGCAGCGACCAGTAGAAGTAGCCCCGGACGTCGACGCCGGCGTCGGCCGCGTCGAGGACCGCGCCGAGGTGTCCGCGCAGGAACTCCGTGCGCTCCGCGTCGTGCACGCGGCCGTCGACGAGCTCGTCGTCGTACGCGGCGCCGTTCTCGGTCACATACAGCACTGTGCCCGCCTCGGCGGCGTACTCGTCCCACACCCGCTCGAGCAGAGCGGTGAGCCCGTCCGGCTGCACCTCCCAGTTCATCGCGGTGCGCGGGAGCCCGCGCTCGTGCCAGTGGATGTCCTGGCCGGCGGGCCACTGCGAAGCGGTCTCGCGCTCGGTCGGAGCGTCGCCGGGCGCCGGCGGGGCGGGGTCGGGCTCACCGCCCACGAACTCGTCGTGGTAGTAGTTGACGCCGAGCGAGTCGATCGGCGTCGAGATGACCTCGAGGTCGCCGTCGTGGACGGCCGCCTCCAGTGCCGCGATGGCACCGGCATCCACCGCCCGGATGTCCGCGACGATGTCCGCGGGGTACGAACCGCGGAAGACCGGGTCCAGGAACCAGCGGTTGAACTGCCCGTCGATGCGGCGCGCGGCGTCGAGGTCGGCCGGACTGGTCGGGTCGACCGGCTCGGCGCCGGTGAGGTTGAGGGTGATGCCGAGGTTGAGCGCGGCGTCGCGGGCGCGCAGCTCGCGGATGGTCTGCCCGTGTCCGAGCAGCAGGTGGTGCGCGGCCAGGACCCCGTCGGTCTTGCTGAAGCGCCCCGGCGCGTGGATGCCGGCGGTGTAGCTGAGGAACGACGAGCACCACGGCTCGTTGAGCGTGGTCCAGATGTCGACGCGGTCGCCGAGGGCGTCGTGCACGCTCAGCGCATACTCGGTGAACGCGTCGCTCGTGGAACGCACCGTCCAGCCGCCGCGGTCCTCGATCGCCTGCGGCAGATCCCAGTGGTACAGCGTCAGCCACGGCACGATGCCGGCGCCGCGCAGCTCGTCGACGAGCCGCTTGTAGAAGTCCAGCCCCTTCGCGTTCACGGGGCCGCCGTCGGGCCGCACCCGCGCCCACGACACCGAGAACCGGTAGGTGTCCAGGCCGAGGTCCTTCATGAGGGCGACATCATCGCGGTACCGGTGGTAGTGGTCGCACGCCACGTCTCCGTTGTCGGCACCCACGACCGCGCCCGGCACGCGGGCGAACGTGTCCCAGATGGATGCCGTGCGCCCGTCCTCGAAGGCGGCGCCCTCGATCTGGTAGGCCGCGGTGGCCGCCCCGAAGAGGAACTGCGACGGGAAGGCGCGGGGTGCTGCCGTCACGGCAGACTCCTCTCTCGAAAGATCGCGAACGCTCATCCTCACCCCTTGACCGCACCGGCCATGATGCCACTGATGAGCTGCTTTCCGGCGGCGAAGAACAGGATCAGCAGCGGCAGCGTCGCCAGGATCGTCCCGGCAAGCACCATCGAGTGGTCCGGCACGTGCCCGCCGCTCGCGCGCAGCGCGGCCAGAGCGGTCTGCACGGTGTGGTTCTCGGTGCCGAGGACGAGCAGCGGCCACAGATAGTCGGTCCATGCCGCGATGAAGATGAACAGGCCGAGGATCGCCATCGCCGGACGAGCCGCCGGCAGCGCCACGTGCCAGTACGTGCCCCACATGTTGGCGCCGTCGACGCGGGCCGCCTCGATGAGCTCGTCGGGCACGGTCTCGACCAGGTACTGACGCATGAAGAACACGCCGAAGGCGCTGGCCAGGCCCGGGACGATGACGGCCTGCAGGGTGCCGATCCACCCCCAGTCGGCCATCGTCATGAACAGCGGGATGATGCCCAGCTGGGTCGGGATGGCCATCGTCGCGATGACCGCGATGAACAGGGCGTTGCGGCCACGGAAGCGCAGCTTCGCGAAGGCGAACCCGGCGAGCGTCGAGAAGAACACGACGACGACGGTGATCGTGGTCGCGATGACGACGCTGTTGCCGAGGGCCTGCAGGAACGGCACCGTCTCGAACGCCTTCTGCGCGTTGGCGAGGAAGTTCGGTCCCGGGATCAGCGCCGGCGGGACGAGGTTGATGTCCGAGGCCTGGCGGCTGGCGATGACGAAGGTCCACCACAGCGGGAAGACGCTGAAGGCGAAGATGATGCTCAGCAGCGTGTAGCTGCGCCAGCCCGGCCGGTTGAACACCGGGGATTGGCCGCGGCTGCGGCGGCGCGGCTCAGGCTGCGGGTCGTGGGGCACTGCGGTGCGTGCGGGAGTCGCGGTGACGCTCACGAGGCGACCTCCTGTCGGTTGCGGGATTGCGCTCGTCGTTCTCGACGGGACGGGCGGGGACTGTCGGAGGTCGCGATGGCACGGGTGATCAGATAGTTCAGGATGCCGATCAGCACGATGATCACGAACAGGATCCACGCGGTGGCCGCGGCTCGTCCGAAGTCGCGACGCGGGAAGGCGAGCTCGTACAGGAACAGCACGATCGTCTGGAACTGACGGTTCGATCCGCCGTTGGATGCCGGGTCGAACAGCTTCGGCTCGGTGAAGATCTGCAGCCCGCCGATCGTCGAGGTGATGATGACGAAGATGAGCGTGGGGCGGATCGAGGGGATCGTGATGGAGAAGAAGCGTCGGACGGGGCCGGCGCCGTCGATCGCGGTGGCTTCGTAGAGCTCACGGGGGATCGCCTGCATGGCCGCGAGCAGGATGAGCGCGTTGTACCCGGTCCAGCGCCAGTTGACCATGCTCGCGATCGCGACGTGCGAGGGCAGCACGTCGTACCCCCAGCGGATCGGGTCCAGGCCAAAGGCCTCGAGCAGGCCGGCGACGGGGCCGGAGTGCTCGCTGAAGATCTGGCCGAACACGACGGCGACGGCCACCGGCGCCACGATGTAGGGCAGCAGCGCGCCCATCCGCCAGAAGGTCGAGGCGCGCAGCGCCTGGTCGAGCAGGGCGGCGAGGATCGTCGCCATGATCACCTGCGGCACCGACGACAGCAGGAAGATGCTGAAGGTGTTCCACAGCGCGTTCCAGAACATCGGGTCCTGGAGGATGTCCGCGTAGTTGGCGAAGCCGATGAACTCGCCCTGCCCCTTCAGCAGGTGCCACTCGTACATCGACACCCGGATCGTGAAGATGATCGGGAAGATGCCGAGGAGGCCGAAGAGGATGAAGAACGGTGCGATGTACGCGTAGGGCGAGACCTTGACGTCGATCTTGCTCAGCGTGGTCGACAGCGACCGGCTTCGCGTGGGCATGGTCTGGGTGGCCATCGGCTCGTTGCCTTTCCGCGCGGAGGCGCGAGAACGTTCGGGACGTGCGGGGGCGACAGCGGGCGGGGCGGCCCGAAACCTCTCGGTCTCAGACCGCCCCGCGCTGCGCCGTTCGGGGTGCGAGGGTCAGCGCACCAGCTGGTTGAGCAGGTCGATCGCAGCCGACCAGGCGGAGTCGACGTCGGTCAGGTCGCCGTTGTTGATCTGGTCGATCACGGCGCCGAAGACGTTGTCCTGGATGACCGAGTCCTCGGGGCCCTTGACCTGGGCGACCACGCCGTCGGCGCGCGAGGCGAAGATCTGACCGGTGGGGGCGCCGTTGAAGAAGTCGCTGGTCACGTCAGCGGCGATCTCCTGGCCCTTGAAGGTGCTCGGGAACGGACCGGCGGCCTCGAAGGCACCGGCCTGCTGCTCGGGCGAGGCGAGCCACAGCGCGAGCTTGGCGGCCTCTTCCTTCTGCTTCGAGTTCGAGGCGACGCCCACGAACGCGCCACCCCAGTTGGCAGCGCCGCCGGGCAGCACGTCGGCGAAGTCCCAGCCGGTGCCGGTGGTGCCGGCGTCGTAGTAGCCCTGGACCACACCGAGCATCCAGCTCGGGCAGATGTAGGTCGCGAACTCGTCGTTCTTGGCCTGGTCTGCGACTCCCCACGCACCCAGTCCCGCCGAGTGACCGGCCGCGACCGAGTCGATGATGCGACCGAGCTGACCCTTCAGCGTGTCGTTGCCCTCGATGTTCAGCGTCTGGCCGTCGGCCTTGTAGTAGCCCTCGGTCTGCTGGTTGACGAACGAGTTCCAGTGGAAGGAGGGGTTGTGGTAGAACGGCTTGCCCGATGCGTCCACGTACTCCTCGGCGACCTCGTAGAAGCGCTCCCAAGTAGCGTTCTCGCCGCCGAACAGCTCGGCGACCGCGTCGCGGTCGCCCGGCAGGCCGGCCGCCTCGAACAGATCGCCGCGGTAGCACAGGCCCTGCGGGCCGATGTCCAGGCCGGCGCCGAAGACGTAGCCGCTGGGGGTCGTGCCCTGCGCGTACTTCCAGTCCAGCCAGTCGGACTTCCGGTCCTCGATGCCGTAGTCGCGCAGGTCCTCGAAGAAGTTCTCGGCCACCTCGGCGACAGCGCCGAGCCAGCCCTCTTCGACGGCGACGACATCGGTGAGGCCCGCCCCGCCGGCGCCGAGCTTGTTGAACAGGTCGTCGCGGCCGGAGCCGCCGTCCTCGAGGTTGGTCGCCTTGATCGTGACGTGCTCGTTCTCGGCCATGTACTTCTCGTACAGCGAGTCGAGGCCCATCGTGCCGAAGGTGGTGATGGTCAGGGTGATGTCCTCGGCCGGGGCGTCACCGGTGGCGCCGGGCGCCGGGTCGGTGTTGCCGGCACAGCCCGCGAGGACGAGAGCCGAGGTCGTGGCGACGCCGGCGACGAGGCCGATGCGACGCAGTGCGCGTGAGTTCACGTGTCACTCCTTTGTGGTGTGGTCATGGGTGCATGGATCGCTTCTGGTCCGATCGCCCATGGGAGCGCTCTCACCAGACGAGCATGACGCTATGGGATCGCTCCCACGCCTGTCAAGGGAGCGCTCCCACGCGAAGGTCACAGTTCGGTCACGGCGCTTCGGCGCGCGTCCCGGGGTGCATCGCCCCGCCGCCCGGGGTCATCGGCCCGCCGCCCCGGGGCGCACCGCACCGCCCCCGGGTGCCCCAGGACCACCGGGCGACACAGGACCGTGGCGCCCGCACGGGCGCCGTAGACTGGAGGCGCCCCCTTCCCCGCGACATTTCGGAGCCTGGAATGCCCACCATCGTCGTCGACGTCATGCCCAAGGCCGAGCTGCTGGACCCTCAGGGGAAGGCCGTCGCCGGCGCCCTGGACCGTCTCGGCCACACCGGGTTCTCCGGCGTCCGCATCGGCAAGCGCTTCGAGCTCACCGTCGACACCGCCGACGAGGCGACCCTCGCGGCCGTCAAGACCATCGCCGACGAGATCCTCTCGAACGCGGTGATCGAGGACGTCGTGGGCATCGAGGTGGTCGAGTGACCGCCCGGATCGGGGTCATCACCTTCCCCGGCTCGCTCGACGACACCGACGCGCAGCGCGCGATCCGGCTCGCCGGCGCCGAGCCGGTCGCCCTCTGGCACGGCTCGCACGACCTCGAGGGCGTCGACGCGCTCGTCCTCCCCGGCGGATTCAGCTACGGCGACTACCTGCGCGCCGGGGCGATCGCCGCACGGGCGCCGATCATGGCCGAGGTCAAGGACGCCGCCGAGCGCGGCATGCCGATCCTCGGCATCTGCAACGGGTTCCAGATGCTCGTCGAGGCGCACCTGCTGCCCGGCGGGCTGATCCGCAACGCGCACCAGCAGTTCATCCGCCGCGACCAGCGTCTCCGCGTCGAGAACGCCTCCACCGCGTGGACCTCGCAGTTCGAGGTGGGCCAGGAGATCACGATCCCGCTCAAGAACGCGGACGGCGGCTACATCTGCTCGGCCGAGACGCTCAAGCAGATCGAGGGCGACGGACTCGTGGCGTTCCGCTACGTGGGCGTCAACCCCAACGGGTCGCTCGACGACATCGCGGGCGTCACCAACGCCCGCGGCAACGTCGTCGGGCTCATGCCGCACCCCGAGCACGCCGTCGAGGCGGGCTTCGGCCCGAACACCCCCGACGCCATGCGCTCGGGGGTCGACGGCCTGGCCTTCTTCACCTCGGCCCTCGCCGCCGTGACCACCGCCGCGGCCTGAGCCTCCGGCATCCCGCCGTCAGACGGTGCCGACCGGCGGCCACAGACCGATGACGACCGACATCGCGACCACCAGCAGCAGCTCGTGCGCGATGTTGAGGACCGTCAGCTGCGACGGACGCCCCGCGAACACGTCGTGGACGATCATGCGCCCCGCCGTGAAGCCGGCCCACAGCGTGATGCCGGTCACGAGCGCCGTCCACAGATAACCGCCGCCATAGAAGTGCCAGGCGATCACGATCGAGCCGGCGAGCACCCAGGCCAGCAGGAAGGCCAGCGCCACCGACACGATGAGCGGGATCCACGCCTCCGCCGACGTCTCGGCATCGCGGGCGCCCGACAGGCGCTTCCACCGATTGCCGAACACCTTCGGCACGTACCAGATCGAGCCGATCACCGCGGCGGCCACCGTCGCCACGAGCACGGCCCAGTAGTTGATCTCCGGAATCATCTTCGCCTCCCAGTCGCGAGGGTACTCCTCCGCGACGCCGCACGCCCGGAACGCGGGTAGCGTCGGAGTCGTGACTTCGCCCTCAGCTCCCTCCCTCATCGTCACCGTCCCCACCGACCGCCTCGCCGACGACCTCGCGCCCCTGCCCGACGGCGTCGAGCTGATCGTCTGGCCGATGGATGCCGCCGCTCCCCGCCCCCGGATCGATCTCGTCGTGCTGCCCTACCTGACCCAGGGCACGGCGCTGCCCTGGCTGGACGGCGTGGAGACGCGGCTCGTGCAGGGCCAGTCCATCGGCTACGAGGGCATCGCCGGCCAGCTGCCGCCGGGCACCGTGTTCGCCAACGCCGCGACCGTGCACGAGGCCTCGACGGCCGAGCTCGCCGTGGCCCTCGCCCTCGCCGCGCAGCGGCAGCTGCCCAGGTACGTCCGCGCCCAGGACGAGGGCCGCTGGGAGCCCAGCTTCGAGCAGAGCCTCGCCGACCGCCGCGTCCTGCTGCTCGGCTACGGCGGGGTCGGCAAGGCCGTCGCCGCCCGGCTGAAGCCGTTCGAGGTCGAGCTCACCGCCGTCGCCTCACGCGCGCGGGAGGAGGACGGCGTCGCGGTCCACGCGATCGACGACCTCGCGCAGCTGCTGCCGCTCGCCGAGATCGTCGTGCTCTCGCTGCCCGGCGGCGACGCGACGCGACACATCATCGGCGACGCGGAGCTGGCGGCGCTGCCCGACGGCGCCCTCGTGGTCAACGTCGGCCGCGGGCCGCTCATCGACACCGAGGCGCTCGTCGACCACGTGCGACGCGGGCGCATCCGCGCCGCCCTCGATGTCACCGACCCCGAGCCGCTGCCCGAGGGGCATCCACTGTGGCGCCTGGACGGCGTCCTGATCTCGCCGCACTCCGGCGGTGCGACCACGGCGATGCAGCGGCGCATCGCCGCCCTCGTGCGGCGCCAGATCGCGCATCTGCGCGCGGACGAAGAGCCCGAGAACATCGTCGCGCGCACCTGAGCCACGACCCCCGGGGTGCCGCCCGGTCCGCGTCGCCGGAGCGCCGGCGCTGTCGCCCTTCGCCGTGTCACACAACCTGCGGGATGCCCACCCGCGAAGCCACAGGTACTGTGACACGCCCCCAGGCCATGTCACACAACCTGCGGGATGCCGCACCGGCCGGCCACAGGTACTGTGACACGCCCCCAGGCCATGTCCCACAACCGCGGGACGCCGCACCGGCCGGCCCGGGTCGCCCGAGCACCGGCGCCGTGTCGCCCGTCGGCTATGTCACACAACCTGCGGGATGCCCACCCGCGAAGCCACAGGCACTGTGACACGCCCCCCGGCCATGTCACACAACACGCGGGAACGCCGCCCGCGAAGCCACAGGTACTGTGACACGCCCCCAGCGATGTCCCACAACCGCGGGATGCCGCACCGGCCGGCCCGGGTCGCCCGAGCACCGGCGCCAGTCGCCCGTCGGCCATGTCACACAACCTGCGGGAGGCCCACCCGCGAAGCCGCAGGTACTGTGACACGCCCCCAGGCCATGTCACACAACACGCGGGATGCCCACCCGCGAAGCCGCAGGTACTGTGACACGCCCCGCTGCCATGTCACACAATCTGCGGGAACGCCGCCCCGCGAAGCCACAGGTACTGTGACACGCCCCCGGCGATGTCTCACAACCGCGGGATGCCGCACCCGCCGGCCCGGGTCGCCCGAGCACCGGCGCCAGTCGCCCGTCGGCCATGTCACACAACCTGCGGGAACCCCGCCCGCGAAGCCACAGCTACTGTGACACGCCCCCGGGCCATGTCACACAACCGCGGGACGCCGCACCACCCGGCCACAGGTACTGTGACACGCCCCCGCGACCGCGGTCCGGAGCGAGGGCGCGTCAGACGCAGAAGACCGCGTGCACGTCGCCGCAGACGGCACGGCCGTCGAGGCCGTCGAGCTCCATCAGCACCGAGACCCCGGTGACCTCATAGCCGAGCTTCTCGAGCAGCTCGCGCCCTGCGCGCAGCGTGCCGCCAGTGGCCAGCACGTCGTCGACGAGCAGCACGCGCGTACCGCGGGGCAGGTCGTCGGCCATCTCGATCGTGGCGCTGCCGTACTCCAGGTCGTAGGTCACCGCCGCCGCCGGCCGAGGCAGCTTACCCGCCTTGCGGATCGGAGCCGTGCCAGCCTCGGCGGCGATGGCCAGCGCGCCGGCGAGCAGAAAGCCGCGCGCCTCGACGCCGGCCACGACATCGAACCGTCCGCGGAAGGGCGCGATCATCGCATCGGCCACTGCGCGCAGCGCCGCTGCATCGGCCAGTAGCGGCGAGATGTCGCGGAACACGATGCCCGGTTCGGGGAAGTCGGGCGTGATCGCGATGAGCGACCGGGCCCGCTCGAGGGCGGCGTGGGCGAGGGGTGTGGAAGTCACTCGTCAAGGGTACGCGCCCCTCGCTGCCCGGCTCCTGCCGGTCGTCGCCTCACGCGCCTGAGGAATCGCATCCCGCAGGGACACCGCGCCGCACGCGAGGTGCCGCGCCCCACGCCGGGCAACGCGCCCCACACCACGGAGCATCGCGCCCCCGGAGCGTCGCATTCCACGGGGTGTCGCGACACGGGGCATCGCCTCTTACGGGGGCACCCCACCCGACGGGGGCACCGCACCCCAGGGGCACCCCACCCGACGGGGGCACCGCACCCGACGGGGGCACCGCACCCGACACCCGGGACACCACACCGCACACGGGGCACCGCACCCCAGGGGCACCGCACGCCACGGGGCACCGCGCCCCACAGGGCACCCCATCACACCGCCCCCACGGACGTATCGCCTGCGCAAGCGCTTGCGCTAGGCTTCCCGTCATGACTTCGTCCACGACGTCCACGCCGATCCACCCCTCCGAGAGCCGCCCCGGCGCCGAGTGGTGGCGCACCGCCGTCATCTATCAGATCTACCCGCGGTCGTTCGCCGACGCGACGGGCGACGGCATCGGGGACCTGCCCGGCATCACATCGCGCCTCGATGCGATCTCAGCACTCGGCGTCGACGCCCTGTGGCTGAGCCCGTTCTACCCTTCGCCGCAGAAGGATGCCGGCTACGACGTCGCCGACTACTGCGATGTCGACCCGCTGTTCGGCACGCTCGCCGACTTCGATGAGATGCTCGCGCAGGCCCACGCCCGCGGCATCCGGGTGATCGTGGACCTCGTCCCCAATCACAGCTCCGACCGGCACGCCTGGTTCCAGGCGGCCCTGGCCGCCGCGCCGGGGAGCGCCGAGCGCGCCCGCTACATGTTCCGCGACGGCCAGGGCGCGCAGGGCGAGCTCCCCCCGAACAACTGGGAGTCCGTCTTCGGCGGTCCGGCGTGGACCCGCATCACCGAGGCCGACGGCGCGCCCGGGCAGTGGTACCTGCACCTGTTCGACACGAGCCAGCCCGACTTCGACTGGGCAAACCCCGAGGTGCAGTCCTCGTTCCGCGACGTGCTGCGCTTCTGGCTCGACCGCGGCGTCGACGGCTTCCGCGTCGACGTCGCGCACGGCCTCGTCAAGACCGACGGCCTGCCCGACCACCTGCCGAGCCTCGACGGCGACAGCATGGGCGGCGACGCCGAGGACGTCCCGTACTGGGGTCAGGAGGGTGTGCACGAGATCTACCGCGACTGGAACCGCGTGCTCGCCGAGTACGACGGCGACCGCGCCCTGTGCGCCGAGGCCTGGCTGCCCACCGTCGACAAGACGGCGCTGTGGGTCCGCGCCGACGAGATGCACCAGGCGTTCAACTTCCCTTACCTCATGACCGAATGGGACGCCGACGAGCTGCGCGAGGTCATCTCCGAGTCGCTGCGTGCGTTCCCCGCCGTCGGCGCGCCGGCGACCTGGGTACTGTCCAATCACGATGTGGTCCGCCACGCCTCGCGCCTCGCGCTGACGGCCGAGAACCCGCAGGGCCACGGCATCGGCCCCGAGTCCCCCGGCCAACCGATCCCGGCGGTGGGACTGCGGCGCGCCCGCGCCGCGACGACGATCATGCTCGCGCTGCCCGGCTCCGCCTACCTGTATCAGGGCGAGGAGCTGGGCCTGCCCGAGGTCATCCACCTGCCCGACGACGCACGTCAGGACCCGACCTGGTTCCGCACGGACGGCGAGCGCTACGGTCGCGACGGCTGCCGCGTCCCGATCCCGTGGGAGTCCGACGCCCCCGGCTACGGCTTCGGCCCGACCGGCGAGTCGTGGCTGCCGCAGCCGGCCGAGTGGGCACGGCTCGCGCGCGACGTGCAAGAGAGCGACCCCGAGTCGACGCTGTGGCTGTACCGCACGCTGCTGGCCACCCGCCGCGCGTACGCGCTGGGCTCCGGTGAGCTGGAGTGGCTCGACGGGAACACCGCCGACGTGCTGACCTTCCGCAACGGCGCCGTCACCGTCGTGGCGAACATGGGCGCCGGGCCCGTCGCCCTGCCGGCGGGCGAGATCCTCGCCGCGAGCGACGCGTTCGAAGGTGCGCTGCTGCCCGCGGACACGGCCGTCTGGATCGCCGCCGACTGATCATGGTGGGCATCGACGAGGTCGCGCGGCACGCCGGGGTCTCCACGGCGACCGTGTCGCGCGCCCTCAGCGGCCGCGGCCGCCTGTCCGACACGACGCGCGAGCGGGTGCGCCGCGCGGCCGACGATCTCGGCTACGTCGTCTCGTCGTCCGCGTCGAGCCTCGCGACGGGGCGGACGCAGTCGATCGGCGTGCTCGTCCCGCTGCTGGATCAGTGGTTCTACGCGTCGGTGCTCGACGGCATCGCCGGCCGCCTCGCGCCGCGCGGCTACGACATCACGCTGTACAACCTGACCGCCGACCCCGCCCAGCGGCGGCGCCTGTTCGCCACCTCCCTGCGCCGAGGGCGGGTGGATGCCGTCATCGCCCTGTCGCTGGACCTCGCCGAGTCCGAGGTCGACGACCTGCTGCGCGTCGGGCTGCCTGTCGTCGGGCTGGGCGCTCCGAGCCCGCGGCTGTCCACGCTGCGCGTCGACGACGCTGCCATCGCCCGGGTCGCGACCGAGCATCTGCTCGCGCTCGGCCACCGCGACATCGCGCACATCGGTCACTCGAAGAGCGACAGCCCCGACCTGGACATCCCCACCCTGCGCCGTCGCGGTTTCGAACGGGCACTGCGGGATGCCGGCATCCAGCCCACTCGCTTCGTCCACGCGGACTTCACGATCGGCGGCGGCTATCGCGCGGCGCAGACGCTCCTGACCGGTGATCGGCCGACGGCGATCTTCGCGGCCTCGGACGAGATGGCCTACGGGGCGATGTTCGCCGCGCGCGAGGCCGGTCTGGACGTGCCCGGCGACCTCTCCGTCGTCGGCGTCGACGGTCACGACATGAGCGGATTCTTCGGTCTCACCACGATCGATCAGTTCCCGCACGCGCAGGGGGAACGGGCCGCCGAGGCGGCGCTCGCGGCACTGGGCGAGGGCATCGCCGCGCCCCCGGCATCCCTTCCCTTCGAACTGGTCGTCCGCACGAGCACCGCACCGCGCTGACACCCGCTCGCGGCGTCTCGCCCCCGCAGGGCCAGCCTGCGGTCCCCTTCCCGCCCGCCGCCCGCCGCCCGCCGGCCGCCCGAACCCTCACCCCCCGACCCAGCCCTCGCCTCCCTCCACCGAGCCCTCACCCCTCGGCCCAGCCCTCACCTCCCGACCGACCCTCACCCCTCCCTCCACCGAGCCCTCACCCCCCGACCCAGCCCTCACCTCCCGAACCGGCGCGCCGTGAGGGTTCGCGCGGAACATGAGGGCTCGCCGCGCGCGGGGAGCGCGGGCGGCGCGGCGCACGCGGGGAGCGCGGGGGATGCGGGGGGTGCGACGCAAGGCCCACGCGGCGAGCGCGGAACATGAGGGTTCGCCGCGGGGAGCGCAAGGCGCGGCGAGCGCAAGGCGCGGGGAGCGCGGCGCGCAAGGCGCACGGGGGCGCGGAGCGCGGGGAGTGCGGCGCAAGGCCCGCGCGGCGAGCGCGGAACATGAGGGCTCGCCGCGCGCGGGGAAGGCGCCATCGCGCTGACGAGGGCGGCGGTGCTGCGGAGGAGGGCTCGCCGCGCGCGGGGAGCGCGCGGCGCGCGCGGGGAGCGCGCGGCGCGCGCGGCGGGAGGCCGCGCCGCGGGTCCGCGTAGGCTCGAGGGCATGACGATCGACCTCGAAGCGCTGTACATCGACCTCCACCGGCATCCTGAGCTGTCGTTCCAGGAGACCCGCACCGCGGGGGTCGTCACGCGCGAGCTCGAGGGGCTCGGCCTCGACTACGTCGAGGGGCTCGGCAAGACCGGCGTCGCGACGTCGATCGTCAACGGTCCCGGCCCGGTCGTCTGGCTGCGCGCCGACATGGATGCCCTGCCGGTCGAGGAGCAGACCGGCCTCGCCTACGCGTCGACCGCGCGCGGCACGGACCCATCGGGCCTGGAGGTGCCGGTGATGCACGCCTGCGGCCACGACATGCACGTGACCGCGCTGCTCGGCGCGCTCGAGCGGCTCGTCGCGACGAAGGACGAGTGGTCGGGCACGATCGTCGCGGTCTTCCAGCCCGCCGAGGAGTACGGCGCCGGCTCGCAGGCGATGATCGCCGACGGCGTGCTCGAGAAGTTCCCGAAGCCGGACATCGTGCTCGGCCAGCACCTGACTCCACTGCCGGCCGGTGTGATCGGCGTGCGCCCCGGCACCCAGATGGCCGCGAGCGACGGACTCAGCGTGCTGCTCCACGGGCGCGGCGGGCACGGCTCACGCCCGCACGCCACGATCGACCCGGTCGTCATGGCCGCGGCGACCGTCATGCGCCTGCAGACCGTCGTCTCGCGCGAGGTCGACCCCCGCGAGATGGCCGTCGTCACCGTCGGCTCGATCCACGCGGGCCTGAAGAACAACATCATCCCCGCCGAGGCGAAGCTCGAGCTGAGCCTGCGCTACCCCGACGACGCGGCCCGCGCCGACGTGATGGCCCGCGTCGAGCGGATCGTGCGCGCCGAGGCCGCCGCCTCCGGCGCCGAGCACGAGCCGGTCATCACGGTCGATCACAGCCTGCCGCCGACCATCAACGACCGCGGGGCGACCGCGCGACTGACGGCGGCGTTCGATCGGGCCTTCGGCGCCGGCACCGTCATCGACCCGGGCATGTTCACCGGCAGCGAGGACGTGTCGTGGTTCGCCCGCGAGTCCGGCGCCCCGCTCGTGTTCTGGTTCTGGGGCGGGCTCGATCCGCAGACCTACGCCGACGCGGTCGCCCGCGGCACCGTCAACGAAGACATCCCGACCAATCACTCCCCGTTCTTCGCACCGATCCTGCACCCGACGATCGAGCGCGGCGTCGACGCGCTCGTGGTCGCCGCGCGCGAGTTCCTGGCCGGCGCATGACCGCGACGCGCGACCGCACCCCGCTGGTTCTGGGCATCATCGCCGGTGTCCTGCTGATCGCCGTGATCATCACGCTCGCGATCGCCCTGAACCGTCCCGGGCCGCAGGCGCCCGCCGCCCCGGACGACGCGTCGTCGCCGCCGGCGGCGGACCAGTCGCCCGAGGTCCCCGACGCGGAAGACCCGACCGAGACCGACGCGCCCGCGCCGACCGGGGTCGAGCTGACCGCCCGCGGCTTCACCGTGCGCGACGACGCCGGCCTCGAGGTGGCCGCCTACGGCTGGTCCGACGACATCCAGACCGCCGTGACCGCGCTGTCGGCCGCGTTCGGCGCGCAGCCGACCGAGCGCACCGAGGCGGGCAACGGCACCACCTACCCCGACTACACCGTGTACCAGTGGCCCGGGTTCGCGCTGTACGACATGGTGCCGCTCCCCGACGGCCCCTCACGCGACGAGTACTCCCAGCCGTCCTACCTGCGCTACACGGCGAACACCGTCGGCGGCGTGGCGATCACGGCGGAGTTCGGCCTCGAGATCGGGATGCCGGTGGACGCCGTCCGTGCGATCGGCCCGGACCGCGAGCAGGAGCGCGGCAGCGGCATCCGCTTCGTGTTCGCCGCGGACCGCTCGGCCAACGTCGGCGGAGAGCCCACCTACAGCGCGATCGTCGACACCGACGGCACGGCCGTCACCGCGATCCTCGCCTTCTACTACTCGGGCGGCTGACGCACGCCCCCGGCGACGGCGACCCCGGCGGCAGCCCCGGCCGTTCCTGTGAGAGCATGACGCCGTGGCACAGCGCTCTCGCACCCCGGTGGTCCTCGGCATCATCGCCGGCATCCTGTTCATCGCCGTCGTCGTCGCCCTCACACTGCTGCTGACCCGGCCCGCCCCGACGCAGTCCGCGGCGCCCACCGATCCGGCGCCCGCCGCGCCGGGCGCGCCGCAAGAGCCGGAAGAGCCGGCGCCGGCCTCCGAGCTACGTCTCGCCGCGGCGGGGTTCAGCCTCGTCGCCGACGACGGCTCGACGCTGCTCGACTACACGTGGGCCGGCGATGCGGCGCAGGCCGTCGCAGTCCTCACCGACGCCTTCGGCGCAGCGCCGACCACCCGCGTGCAGGAGGGCGACCGCACGCACTACCCCGACTACACGGTCTACGAGTGGGACGGTCTGCTCTTTCTCGACATGATCGAAGGCGACGGCAAGCCTCGCGGCGAGTACATGCAGCCGTCGTATGTGTACGTCCTGGCGAACGCCGTCGGCGATGTCGCTATCGTCCCCGAGTTCGGCCTGGCGATCGGCCTGACCGCCGACGAGGTGCGCACCCTCGGCCCGGATGAGGAGTGGGATCAGCGCGACGACGGCTGGACGCTCGAGTTCCTGTTCGCGCGGGAGCGCTCGTCGTTCGAGGACGGCACCTACAGCGTCATCGTGGATGCCGGTCGCGACGGCGCTGCGGCAGCCACCATCGCGTACGTGATGTTCACCGGCATGTGACCTTCGCGACGCGCACAGGTCCGGCAGCGGTCCTGCGCGGCGGCCACGGCATCCCTGCTCGCTCCCACCCCGCCTCCGCTCGCGAGGCGTAGCCTGGAGGGGTGAGATCTTCATCCGCGCCCGCCGCGACCGCCGCGACCGCGCTCGACCCCGTCGCGCTGCGCGCGGACTTCCCGATCCTGGCCGAGCACGTCAACGGGCACCCGCTCGTCTACCTCGATTCGGCCGCGACCAGCCAGAAGCCGCGACAGGTCCTCAACGCCGAGCTGGACTTCCTCACCCACGCCAACGCCGCCGTCCACCGCGGTGCCCACACGCTCGCCGCCGACGCGACGGAGCTGTTCGAGGACGCCCGCGCGACCGTCGCCGGATTCGTGGGCGCGCCGCCCGAGCAGCTCGTCTGGACCAGTGGGGCGACCATGGGCCTCAACCTCGTGGCGTACGCCATCGGCAACGCGACCATCGGCCGCGGTGCAGCGGGGCGATCGCCGAGCTCCGTCGCCGGGTCCGCTCCGCTGGCCCTGCAGCCGGGCGACGAGATCGTCACGACCGCGATCGAGCACCACGCGAACCTCATCCCGTGGCAGGAACTGGCCGCGCGCACGGGTGCGGTGCTGCGGCACATCCCGGCGCACGGGGACGGCACCCTCGACCTGGAAGCGGCGGCATCCCTCATCGGGGAACGCACGAGGATCGTGGCCTTCACCCACGTCTCGAACGTGCTCGGCATCGTCAATCCGGTCGCCGAGCTGGTCCGGCTCGCGCAGGGCGTGGGCGCCGTCACCGTCATGGACGCCTGCCAGTCGGCGCCGCACCTGCCGCTGGACCTGCCCGCGCTGGGCGTCGACCTCGCCGTCTTCAGCGGCCACAAGATGCTCGGCCCCTACGGCGTGGGCGGTCTGTACGGTCGCCGCGAGATCCTCGAGGCGCTGCCGCCGTTTTTGACCGGTGGCTCCATGATCACGACAGTGACCCTCGATCGCGCCGAGTACCTCCCGCCGCCGCAGCGCTTCGAGGCCGGCACGCAGCCGGTCGGCCCGGCGATCGGGCTCGCCGCCGCCGTGCGCTACCTCGACGCCGTCGGACTCGACGCGATCCACGCGCACGAGCGCGAGCTGGCCGACCGCATGGCCGAGGGGCTGCGCGAGATCCCCGGCATCCGGCTGCTCGGCGACGCGCCCGGCGCCGAGCGCGTCGGACTCTGGTCCTTCGACGTCGCCGGCGTGCACGCGCACGACGCGGGACAGCTCCTCGACGCCCGCGGCATCGCCGTGCGGGTCGGTCACCACTGCGCCGCGCCCCTGCACGCCCGCTACGGGATCACGGCATCGGTCCGGGCCAGTGCGGCCCTCTACAACACCGCGGACGAGATCGACGCGTTCCTCGACGCCGTCCGCGGCATCCGCGACTATTTCGGAGCAGACGCATGAGCAGCGACCTCGACGCCCTGTACCGCGAGCTCATCCTCGACCACTCGAAGCATCCGCACGGCAAGGGTCTCGCACCCGAGGAGGGCGCGTCGGCGACCTCGTTCCAGAAGAACCCGGTGTGCGGCGACGAGGTCACGCTGCGCGTGCGCGTCGACGGCGACGGCATCCGCGACGTCACCTGGGACGGCAGCGGCTGCTCGATCTCGCAGGCGTCGGCGTCGATGCTCGCCGCGATCATCGACGAAGAGGGCGGGATGCCGCGCGCCCAGGCCGAGCACCTCATCGCCGGGTTCCGCGACGCGCTGCGCTCGCGCGGCAAGATCGAACTCGACGAGGAGGAATTCGGCGACGCCGCCGCCCTGTCGGGGGTCTCGAAGTTCTCGGCGCGCGTCAAGTGCGCCATGCTCGCGTGGGTCGCCCTCGAGGACGCCCTGGCCCGCGCCTGACCACCCGGCCGGTCCCCGGCACGTCGTGCGCCGGCGGCACGACCTGCCCAGGAGACCGGGCGGCCTGTCGATGCCGTCGATCCCCCGGCATCCACCCGGCCCAGGAGACGAGGCGGCGGCGCTCAGGCCGCGCGCACGGCCTCCTCGAGACGAGCGTACGAGGCCTCCATGCCGTCGGTCATGCCGGTGGCGAGGATCTGGTCGCGCAGCTCCTTGCTCGGGTACTCGATGAGCAGGGTCAGCAGCGTTGCGCCGTCCTCCTCGTAGAGCTGCATGTCGTTGAGCGTGCCCGGGCCCTCCACGCCGATCATGGCCTCGGTCGTGACCGCCCGCCGGGGAGCCTCGCTCAGCACCGTCTCGCCCTCGAAGCCGAAGCGCGTCGACTCGTCGTCGCCCTGCTGCCACACGTAGCGGTACGTGTCGCCGACCTCGCACTCGACCATGCTCCAGCCGTCCGGGCCGAGCAGCCACTTCTGGAGCAGCTCCGGCTCGTGATGAGCGCGCCAGACGAGCTCGCGCGGCCCCTCGATGAGGCGCGTGATGCGCACGTGCGTGTCGTCGAGCAGTTCGGTGCGCGTGCCCTTCCCCTGCGCGTAGTCGCGCAGGTCCTGCAGGACGGCGTCGAGCTGGTCCATCGCCATGCGCGAGCCCTCGACGGCGCCCATCTCGACGGCCTGCTCGAGTGCCTCGAGCGAGGCGAAGTACGTCATGTTGACCAGGCGCGATCCGTCGTCGGTCGCCTCGAAGACGTACGACATCCGCATCGCCGGGAAGTCCTCGAACACCGTCCCGTCGGCGTCGGTGAAGCTGTCGAGCACCTCGAAGCCGGTCGGCTCGTGGATCGCCACGAACTCCCAGGCTCCCCGCGATGCCTCGCCCTGCGGACTGGTCATGTGATACCTCGCGCCGCCGCCGACCGTGAAGTCGAACTCGGTGAAGGTCGCCGGCCATCCGGGCGGGCCCCAGAACCGCTCGAGCTGCCGCGGATCGGTGAAGGCCTTCCACAGGCGCTCGACCGGCGCCGCGAACTCGGCCGTGAGCCGCATCGTCAGCGCCTCGGGGTCGGTGGTGATGTCGATGACGGGCATCTCATGCTCCTTCGGTGAGGGGTTCAGCCAGCAACGCGTCGAGCCGGTCGACGCGCGCACGCCAGAGGTCTTCGTAGCGGGACAGCAGTGCCCGGGCGCGGGCGATCATGACGGGGTCTGCCCGCACGAGTCGCTCGCGCCCCTCGGCGCGCTTGATGATGAGCTGCGCCGCCTCGAGCACGGCGACGTGCTTCTGCACCGCCGCGAACGACATGTCGTAGGCGGCGGCCAGCGCCGACACCGACTGCTCGCGCTCGAGGGTGCGACGCAGGATGTCGCGCCGCGTCGCCGCGGCCAGTGCCTGGAACACACGGTCGATCTCGTCCTCGGTCAGCTCATCTTTTACAACCATTTGGTTGTACGTTACGACCGTGGATGCCGGGTGTCAAGCCCTTCGTCGGATTCCCCCGCCGGGTCGCCTCCGCGCCGGACACCTCAGCGCCGCGACGCGCAGTCGACGCACATCCGGGCCATCGGCCGGGCCTCGAGCCGCGCCGCGGGGATCGGCCGGGCGCAGCTCTCGCAGACGCCGTAGGTGCCGGCATCCACCCTCACGAGGGCCGCGGCCACGTCGGCGCGCTCGGCGAGGGTCGAGCGCCGCAGCGCGTCGATGCGCAGCCACTCGCCCGACAGGGTCGACCCCTCCGGGTCGTGCTCGTCGTCCGCCGTCGCGTCGGCGCGGTCCGCCCGGATGCTCTGCGCATCCGCGTCGAGGCGGGCGAGCAGATCGTCCAGCTCCCGCGCCCGCGCCCGCAGGCGTCGTGCGGGGTCGGCCGATCCGGTCATGGCCCGAGGCTACCGCCGAGGACGGTGAGCCGGGGTCGTCAGCGCGCAGCGCCCTTGAGCGTGCCGGTCACCGGCCCGGCAGGGTCGACGATGACGCAGCTGACGAGGCGGTCGTCGAGCTCGGTCCAGGTCTCCTCGGTCGGCGCGTAATAGGAGTAGTCGAGAGTCGACTCGTCCCAGCTGACCCCGACGAACTGCCCGAAGGCCGCGTCGCAGCCCTCCAGCGACGCGTCCGTCACGGCTTCGTCGCCCGGAAACTCTCCCGCCGGCAGCGAGAAGTCGTGGAAGACCTCGCCGTCGTGCTCCTCGGCGCAGGGCACGGCACCGACGCTCGAGGTCTCGCCCTCGGGGACGACCGCGAGGCAGTCGCCGACCTGGATCGTGAAGATGTCGACCTGCCCGCCTTCGGCGATCTCGCCGGTATCGTCGCGCACCGCGTCGTTGAACGCCCCGAAGGGGTTCGAGCAGCCGGCCAGCGGCAGGGTGACGGCGAGAGCGGCGGCGGCGAGCAGGCCAGCGCGACGGCGACGGGACATGGAGGCTCCTTGAGAGACGACGCCGCGATCTGTGCGTTCGCTGTGAGCGCCGAGGGCAGTCTACGGCTCGTCGGCGCGCGGGTTCGGGATGCCGGTACCGCGCGCCGCGCGCGACGTCAACCCCGTCGCGCCGCGCGCTCCCGCGGGCGACGATGGGGCGACACGAGAGGAGCCGAGATCATGGGCGACGACCCCCGCGAGCACGACCCCGACGACGAGCCGACCACCGAGGAACTGCAGGAGCCGAGCACCGAGAAGGACCCCGCCGAGGCGCCGCGCGCGCCGGAGGACAAGGACGAGGAGCCCAGCCACGAGGCCGTGGGCATCGGAGTCATCGGCGACCCGCCGCCGGACGAGTGAGCGGGGGCGGGTGGCGCGGGGGCGCGGGTGGGCCTAGGTGGGCCGACCGTCTTCCCGCTGCGTCGGCACGCCTCGGGACCATGTCCCACTAGATGCGGGATGCCGGACCGCACGGCACCATCTGCTGTGACACGCCTCGCGACTATGTCCCACTAGATGCGGGATGCCGCACCGCGACCCCGCACGTTCTGGGACACGCCTCGACACCATGTCCCACTAGATGCGGGATGCCGCACCGCGACCCCGCGCGTTCTGTGACACGCCTCGGGGGGCGGACCCGAGCGGGCGGCGGCACACCCACCTGCCGCCGGTAGGATGAGAGCATCCCCCGGCACCCCCGAGTCTTGGAGTCCAGCCGCGTGAGCACCCCAGTCACCTCTCCCGTTGCGGACACCGTCGAGAACGCCCTCGCCACGCCGGAGAAGGAGCAGCCGTACGCGGCGCTCGGCCTCAAGGACGACGAGTACCAGCAGATCAGGACGATCCTCGGCCGCCGCCCCACCAGTGGCGAGCTGGCGATGTACTCGGTCATGTGGAGCGAGCACTGCTCGTACAAGTCGTCGAAGATCTATCTGCGCCGCTTCGGCGACAAGGTCTCCGAAGAGATGAAGACCCGCCTCATGGTCGGCATGGGCCAGAACGCCGGCGTCGTCGACGTGGGCGAGGGGTGGGCGGTGACCTTCAAGGTCGAGTCGCACAACCACCCCAGCTACATCGAGCCGTTCCAGGGCGCCGCGACCGGCGTGGGCGGCATCGTGCGCGACATCATCTCGATGGGCGCCCGCCCCGTCGCGGTCATGGACCAGTTGCGCTTCGGCGCGATCGACCACCCCGACACCGCGCGCGTCGTGCACGGCGTGGTCAGCGGCATCTCGTTCTACGGCAACTGCCTGGGCCTGCCCAACATCGGCGGCGAGACCGTCTTCGACTCGGTGTATCAGGGCAACCCGCTCGTCAACGCCCTCGCCGTGGGCGTGCTCCGCCACGAGGACCTCAAGCTCGCCAACGCGTCCGGCGCGGGCAACAAGGTGGTCCTGTTCGGCGCGCGCACGGGCGGCGACGGCATCGGCGGGGCCTCGATCCTCGCCTCGGACACCTTCGCCGACGGCGGCCCGACCAAGCGTCCCGCCGTCCAGGTCGGCGACCCGTTCGCCGAGAAGGTGCTCATCGAGTGCTGCCTCGAGCTCTACCAGGGCGAGCTCGTCGAAGCCATCCAGGACCTCGGCGCCGCGGGCATCTCGTGCGCCACGAGCGAGCTGGCCGCCAACGGCGGCTCCGGCATGCGCGTCGACCTCGAGAACGTGCTGCTGCGCGACCCTTCGCTCACGCCCGAGGAGATCCTCATGAGCGAGAGCCAGGAGCGCATGATGGCGATCGTCGCGCCCGAGAAGCTCGACGCCTTCCTCGCCGTCACCGGCAAGTGGGACGTCGAGACGAGCGTGCTCGGCGAGGTCACCGGCGACGGCCGCCTGCAGATCTTCTGGCACGGCGAGGAGATCGTCAACGTCGACCCGTCGACGGTCGCGGTGGACGGACCCGTCTACGAGCGTCCCGTCGCCTACCCGACGTGGATCGACGCGCTGCGCGACGACTCGGCCGCGGCCCTGCCGCGCACCGACGAGCCGGCGGCGCTGCGCGACCAGTTCCTGCAGCTGCTGGGCAGCCCGAACCTGGCCGACACGTCGTGGATCACCAACCAGTACGACTACTACGTCATGGGCAACACGGCGCTGAGCTTCCCCGACGACGCCGGCATGATCCGCGTCGACGAGGAGTCCGGCCTGGGCTTCGCGATCGCCACCGACTGCAACGGCCGCTACTGCCAGCTCGACCCGTACCAGGGTGCGCAGCTCGCGCTGGCCGAGGCGTACCGCAATGTGGCCGTCACCGGCGCCGTCCCCACCGCCGTCACCGACTGCCTCAACTTCGGCAGCCCCGAGAACCCCGAGGTCATGTGGCAGTTCGGCCAGGCCGTCGACGGCCTCGCCGACGGCTGCTTCGAGCTGGGCGTTCCGGTCACCGGCGGCAACGTGAGCTTCTACAACCAGACCGGCGACACCCCGATCTTCCCCACTCCGGTCGTGGGCGTGCTCGGGATCATCGACGACGTCGCCCGTCGCATCCCGTCCGGCTGGCAGGATGCCGGTGAGAACATCTACCTGCTCGGCGTGACCTCGACGGAGCTCAGCGGGTCGGCCTGGGCCGACACCGTCCACGGCCACCTCGGCGGCCGCCCCCCGGCGGTGGATCTCGCGCAGGAGAAGAAGCTCGCCGAGCTCATCCACGCGGCATCCCATCAGGAGCTCGTCTCGAGCGCCCACGATCTGTCGTCCGGCGGCCTCGGTCAGGCCCTCGCGGAGGGCGTCATGCGCTTCGGCGTCGGCGCCCGCGTGTGGCTGCGCGAGATCATGGAGCGTGACGGGGTCGACGCCGCGACCGCGCTGTTCAGCGAGTCGACCGGCCGGGTCATCGTCTCGGTGCCGCGCGAAGAGGACGTCAAGTTCCGGGGGCTCTGCGAGGGCCGCGGGTACCCGGTGCTGCGGATCGGCGTGACCGACCCCGCTGCGGACGGCGACGAGCCGGCGCTCGAGGTGCAGGACCTGTTCACCGTGTCGCTGGCCGAGCTGCGCACGCGGTCTCGCGCCACGCTGCCGGCTGCGTTCGGTCCGATCATCGAGGAGCCCGCCCCGTGAGCGAGATCGACGAGTACGGCGACTTCGCCGCCCGGCGCTCCTCGCGCACGCGCATCATCGCGTGGGTCGTGATCGTGTCGCTGATCCTCGTCGGCGGGGGCGCGACCGTGCTCTCGCTGATCTTCGGCTGAGCGTTCCCGGCTCACGGCGGCGCCGCGCCGGTTAGCATGGCGGAGTGGATCCGCTGCTCGCGTTGGCCGCCGAGTTCTGGTGGATCGGGCCGGCCGTCGTCGGCGCGGGCGCCCTCGGCTGGGCCGGCGTGCGCCACCAGCGCACCGAACGGGCCCGGCGCCTCGCGTACGACACCGCGAAGCACGAACTGCGCGCCTCACGCACGGCCGCAGCCGCCGCGCGCGCCGAGGTGAAGGTCGCGCGAGCCGAGCTGGCCCGTCTCGAAGCCGAGCGCGCCGCGGCACGCGCGACCGGCGCCGAGGTCACCGAAGCGCGGCGTCGCCTGCGCCAGGCCGAGCGCGACGCCAAGGCCTCGGCCGCCACCGTCCGCTCACGTCGCGCACATGTCGGCGCCGCCCGCGCCGCGCTGCCGGCGAGCGCGACCGACGCCGCGGCACTCCCGCTGGCCCGCCTGCTCGCGGCGCACGACGCCGTCGACGCCCGCTGGCTGGCCTACGAGACCGACCCCGCGAAGCTCATCGCGTTCCCGACGATGAGCGACGGACGCTCACCGGCGACCGCGGCGTTCCTGGCCGCACGCACCGCGGCACGCGAGCTGCGCCCGGCATCGGCCACGGCGCGGCTGACGCCCCCGGACTTCGCCGCCTACCGCGATGCCGTCCACCAGCTCGAGCACGCCTTCGCGGCCGCCGAGAAGGACGCGTACCGTCGCGCCGGCGTCGCCGACCCCGCCGCCGGTGGCCACGAGCCCGAGGCGCTGACGACGCGGTGGACGATCGCCGCGCACGAGGTCATCACCCGCTCGGCCGAGTCGCTGACCCGGGCCACCGAGGCCGCCGCGACGGCCTTCGAGGCGCGCGTGACCCGCGGCGGACCGCGACCGCCCGGGAACCCGCGCCCGCCGGGCGATCCCGCGCCGACGGCGCACCCCGCGAAGGCACGGGATGCCGGGACACCGCAGCCCGCGGCCGGTTCCGGAGCGCCGCAGCGCGCCGCCGGTCCCGCGGCCCCGCCGCCCGGAACCGGCCCCGGGACGCCGCAGCCCGCGGCCGGTTCCGGGACGCCGGCCGATCACCGTCCGCCGGCAGCACCGGCATCCACCCCCGCCACCGGTGGCGACGCCGCCGCGGGAGCCTCCGCCACCCCCGAGGCGCCGCCGCGGAAGCAGCCGCCGGTGTGGCCGATCCCCTCGCGCACGGACCGCCCGCGTTCCTGACCCGCCGCCGGGGACCGCCCCGGCGCGCGCGCCGCCGTTAGCATGGCACGGTGGATCAGTTCTGGCAGTTCGCGGGCAACTTCTGGTGGTTGGTGTTCCCGCTGGCCGGCGCACTGGCCGGTGCCGGCAAGGGCATCGAGCGTGCGCTGCAGCGCCGCCACGAGCGACGCCTCGAGGTGATGCGCACGAAGGCCGCCCTCGCGGCGACGACGGCGACGCGCCCCGTGGCGACCATCGCCGAGCCGAAGCCGATCACCCGTCCGGCGCCGCTGCCGACGCAGCTCGAGAAGCTGTTCGCGACCCACGACGACGTCACCGCGCGCTGGCTGGAGTACGAGCTCGACGTCGCGAAGCTCATCGCGTTCCCGGCCATGAGCGACGGCCGGCAGCCGCTGACGGCGGCGTTCCTGCGCGCGAAGAAGGTCGCCGACCGGCTGCGTCCGGCCTCGGTCGATGCGAAGGTGACCCCCGAGCAGGTGTCCGAGTACCGCACGGCCGTCACCGACTACGAGGTGACCTTCGAGATCGCCGAGCGCGATGCCCGCCGGCTGCGCGACTCGCAGTTCGACCCCGTCGAGCGCAAGCGCCTGGCCACCGCGCGGCAGCTGCTCACGGTCGCCGTCGACGACGCGGCCACGGCCGCCGAGCGCCAGTCCGCCTACAAGCGGGCGCGCCGCGAGCTGGACGGGCTGATCGCCGTCTCGGACGAGGCCGCCGAGATCCTGGAGAAGAAGGTCGCCCTCGGCCTGTCTGCCGGTGCCACGGCTGCCGGTGCCACGTCTGCCGGCGCCACGACCACCGGCGACGGCGCCGCCCCGGACGACGAACGGGGCCCGGCCGAAGCCGAACCCCGTCCGTGACGGTGCGTCCTACGAGGTGAGTCCGGCGACCCACTCCGAGTTCTCGTCCATCCAGGCGCGGACGATATCGGTGTAGTCCGAGATGTCCTCGTCGGTGTTGTACATGACGTTCTCGAGCGAGAACAGCACGTCCGAGTCCATCCGGAAGCCCGACAGCCACTCGTGGACCTCGGGGAAGTCGGTGTCGAAGCCGGTCCGGGCGATCGTGTGGATGCCCTCCGCGTCGCCGAGGGTGCCCTCGGGGTCGGCGAGGTCCTTGATGTCGAACGCGTCGTAGGCCCAGTGCGGACGCCACAGCGTCACGGCCACGTTCTCGCCCGCGTTGATCTTCGAGCTCAGCTCGGCGAGCATCGCCGGGGTCGACGAGGTGATGAACTCCATGCCCTCCAGGCCGTAGGTCGGGATCACGTTGTCCTCGGTGGCGGCGGTGAGGCCGGCGCCCGGCTCGATGCCGATGAGCCGGTTGCCGAACGCGGCGGCGTTGTCGGCCAGTTCGGTGAGCGAGTCGATCGGGGCGTCCGCGTTGACCGCGATGGTCAGCAGCGCGTCGTCGTTCCACGAGCCGAGGTCGAGCAGATCGTCGCCGTACTCCTCGAAGTAGGCGGCGTGCGTGAACGGCAGCCAGCCGTCGAGCGCGACGTCGAAGTCGCCGCGGGCGACACCCGCGAACACGGGGCCGGCGTCGGCGTACTCGAGGTCGACGTTGTAGCCGGCGTCCTCGAGGACGAGCTTCCAGACGTACGAGGCCGCCTCGCCCTCGGGCCAGCCGTTGAAGACGCCGATCGTGATGTCCTTCGACGCCGGGGCGTCGCCGCCGCCGTTGTCCGTCCCGCCGGCGCAGCCGGTGAGCGCGAGCGCCGTGACCGTTCCGAGCGCGAGCGCTCCCAGAAGGTTCCGCTTGTTCATGATGCTTCCTTTCCTCCCGCGTGCTGTGTCGCGGGCGTTGGGGATCCCACGGGATGCCGTGGGGGTCTTCCGCGCGTGAGTGCGCGTCCGTGTGGAGGTGCGGGATGCCGCCGGCTCAGGCCGTCGCGGGCGCCGAGGCGCGCGCGGTGCCCGCCGTCGAGATCCGGCGCCGGCGCGTGCGCGCGCCGAATCCGCCCGTGACCCGGTCGAGGATCATCGCGATGATGACCACGGCCAGACCCGCCTCGAAGCCGAGCGAGATGTTCGTCCGGCTGAGCGCCTGGATGATGTCCTTGCCCAGTCCGGGTGCCCCGACCATCGAGGCGATGACCGCCATCGACAGGGCGAGCATGATGACCTGGTTGATGCCGGCCATGATCGACGGCATCGCCAGCGGCAGCTGGATCTGCCGCAGGATGCGTCCCGGTGTCGCGCCGAAGGCGTTGCCGGCCTCGACGACCTCGGAGTCCACCCCGCGGATGCCCAGCTCGGTCAGGCGCACGCCCGGGGCGACCGCGAACAGGATCGTCGCGACGATGCCGGGCACGACGCCGACGCTGAACAGGAAGATCGCCGGGATCAGGTAGACGAAGGCGGGCATCGTCTGGAGGAAGTCCAGGATCGGCCGCACGATGTTCGACACCGTCTGCGACCGCGCCGCCCAGATGCCGATCGGGATCGCGATGATCGTCGCGATGAGCACCGAGACGAGCGTGAGCGCGAGCGTCTGCATCGCGTTGTCCCACTGGTCGAGGCTGCCGATCAGCAGCAGCCCGATCACGCTGCCGACAGCGAGTCTCGGGCCCTTGGCCAGCCAGGCGATGCCGGCGACGATGATCACGATCACCCAGAACGGCGGGGTCAGGAAGAGCCACTCTGCGCCGTCGTAGATGCCGCGGAACACGGTCGCGATGAAGTCGAAGATGAAGCCGAGGTACTCGATCACCCAGTCGATGAGGGCGCGCACCCAGGATCCGAGCGGGATGCGGGCGCCGTCGGCGAGCCACTGGAAGAGGTCCATCAGCGCTCACCCCCGCCCATCGCGACGGCGGCCGGCGGGGCGCCGTCCCCCGTCCCGTCGCTGTTCGGCGCGGGCGCCGAGGCCACGGCATCCACCAGGGGGGTGAACTCGGCGACCATCTCGATCGGCGTCTGGATGATCGGCATCTCGCGGGTGACCGCCGGCACGTTGCCGAGTGCGGCGAGCAGCGTCACGCGCGGGATCGCGCCCAGCAGGCGCCGGTTCTCGTCGACGACGGCCAGCGGCACGGTCGCCTCGACGGCGCGTTCGACGATGTCGGTGAGCAGGTCGTCCGGGCCGACCGTCGTCACCGAGGTGTCGACGATCTGGCGCAGATCGGTCTGACCGGACTTGACCGCGCGGATGACGGCGCGGTCGGTGACGACGCCGACGAGTCGGCGGCCCTCGACGGCGAAGACGGCGCCGGCCTGGTTCTCGCGCAGCACGCGCAGGGCGCCGCGGACGCCGGCGCTGATGGGAGTCGTCACGTGCGCGGGCTCCATGACCCCGGCCGCCGTGAGCACGCGGGCCCGGTCGACGTCCTGCACGAACTGGGCGACGTAGTCGTTGGCGGGATCGGTGAGGATCTCCTCGGGCGTGCCGTTCTGCACGATGCGCCCGTCGCGCATGACGGCGATGCGGTCGCCCAGGAACATGGCCTCGTTGAGGTCGTGCGTGATGAACACGATCGTGCGCCCGAGCTCGGCCTGGAGCTCGACGAGCTGCTCCTGCATCTCGCGGCGGATGAGCGGGTCGAGTGCCGAGAAGGCCTCGTCCATGAGCAGGATGTCGCTGCCGGCGGTGAGGGCGCGCGCGATGCCCACGCGCTGGCGCATACCGCCCGAGAGCTCGTCGGGCATGGCGTCCGCGCGGTCGCCGAGGCCGACGCGCTCGAGGATGTCCATCGCGCGGCGGCGGCGCTCGGTCTTGCCGATCCCCTGGATCTCGAGCGCGTAGGCGGCGTTGTCGAGCACCGTCAGGTGCGGCAGCAGCGCGAAGTGCTGGAAGACCATCGACACGGAGGTGCGGCGGATGTCGCGCAGCTCGGCCGGGGAGGCCGTCGTCACGTTGCGGCCCTGCACGAGCACTTCCCCCGCCGTGGGCTGGAGAAGGCCGTTGAGCATCCGGATGATCGTCGACTTCCCCGACCCGGACAGCCCCATGATCACGAAGATCTCACCGGGGTTGACCGTGAACGAGGCGTCGATGACGGCGGCGGTGCCGGCGTCGGCGACCTCGGTGCGGGTCTGACCCTCGCGCAGCCGCCGGACGGCCTGGTTCGGGTTGCGCCCGAACACCTTGAACAGATTCCGCGCTTCGACAGCGGGTACGGATGTCACGTGTGCTCACCTCGGCGGCCGCGCGTTCGGGCCGCGTCTCGGTTTCGCCCGGGTGACGATCATCGGCGCGGCCGAATCCGCATCTTCCTCAGACGGGTTCAGCGCCGCGCACCGGCGACACACATCGGGTCTGTCGCCCAGACCGCCGACCATACGCTCGCTCGCCGTCGGCCCCCAGAGGCCCCACGCGAACGACCGCGGACTGGTCGTGCGGGCGCAAGGCCCGCCCTTCCACCGTAACCCCCGGTCCCACACCCCCGCAAACCCAGTCCCACACGAAGGGTTGACACAGACGAGGCGTAGTGGTTACCTAGTCAAGTAACTAACCCATCAACTATGCGGAGGTCGCAGTGATCGAAGAAGGCCGGCCACTCTTCGTGCAGATCGCCGAGGGAGTGGAGGACTCGATCATCGACGGAAGCCTCGCCGAACAGGCGCAGGCCCCCTCGACGAACGAGCTCGCCGCCTTCTACCGGATCAACCCCGCCACCGCCGCGAAAGGGATCGCGATGCTCACCGACAAGGGCGTGCTGCTCAAGCGCCGCGGCATCGGCATGTTCGTCGCCGACGGCGCCCGCGAGCTGCTGCTCGCCGAACGGCGCGCGGCGTTCGCCGAGCGCTACCTGGACCCCCTGCTGGCCGAGGCGCGCAAGCTCGGCCTCGGCCCCGACGACCTCGGCCGGCTCCTGACGGAGCGGGCCACGACCGACCTCACGGAAGGAACACCCACATGACCAGCGTGATCGAGGTGAAGAGCCTCACCAAGCGGTACCGCGACACCCTCGCCGTCGACGACATCAGCTTCTCGATCGAGAAGGACACGATCTACGGTCTGCTCGGCCGCAACGGAGCCGGCAAGACGACCGTCATGTCCATCCTCACCGCGCAGAACTTCGCGACGCGCGGCGAGGTGCGGGTCTTCGGCGAGGACCCGTACGAGAACGCCCACGTGCTCAGCCGCATGTGCTTCGTTCGCGAGAGCCAGAAGTACCCCGAGGACGCGACCCCGCGGCACGCGTTCCGCATCGCACGGCTGTTCTTCCCGAACTGGGATCAGGACTTCGCCGAGCGACTGATCGCCGAGTTCCAGCTGCCGCTGAAGAAGACGATCAAGAAGCTGTCGCGCGGCCAGCTCAGCGCCGTCGGCGTCATCATCGGTCTCGCGGCACGCGCGGAGATCACGTTCTTCGACGAGCCCTACCTGGGCCTGGATGCCGTGGCGCGCCAGATCTTCTACGACCGCCTCCTGGAGGACTACGCGGAGCACCCGCGCACCGTCATCCTCTCCAGTCACCTGATCGACGAGGTCGCGAATCTCCTCGAGCGGGTCATCGTGATCGATCACGGACGCATCGTCATGGACGAGGACACCGAGGCCGTCCGCGACCGCGCCGCCAACATCGTCGGCGACACCGCCGCGGTGGAGGCGTTCGTCGCAGGGCGCGAGGTCATCCATCGTGAAAGCCTCGGCCGCGTCTCGAGCGTGACGGTCCTGGGCGCGCTCAGCGCCGCCGATCGCGCCGAGATCGCCGACGCGGGCCTGGACGTCACGCCCGTGTCGCTGCAGCAGCTGATCGTCCGCTCGACGCAGCACAGCGCCGACGCCGGCCTCGAGGAAGGAGCACTGCGATGAACCGCACCTGGAACGTGGTCCGCATGCAGCTCGTCAACAAGCAGACGTACATCGCGGTCCCGGTGATCGTGCTGGCGGGCGCGTTCGTCATCACGCTCGCGATCTACGGCATCATCGCCAGCGCGGGAGTCGAGGGCCCGATGTACGGCGGCGGCGCCCAGGCGCCGCTGTGGTACTTCGCCGTCGTCGGCGCGCAGGCGCTGACCCTGACCTTCCCGTTCTCGCAGGCGATGAGCGTCACGCGGCGCGCCTTCTACCTCGGCACGCTGCTCACGGCCGTCATGACCGCGGCGATCCTCGCCGTGATCTTCGTCCTCGGCGGCCTGCTCGAGCAGGCGACCGGCGGGTGGGGGATGAACGGCTACTTCTTCTACCTGCCCTGGATCTGGGAGGCCGGCCCGGCCGGCGGCGGGCTGTTCTTCTTCACGCTCGCGCTGCTGTTCTTCGTGGTGGGCTTCTGGGGCGCGACGATCTTCAAGCGCTGGGGCACCGCGGTGCTGACGACGGTGATCCTCGCGATCGCCCTGGTCCTGGTCGGTGTGCTCTGGCTCATCGGGCGCCTCGAGGCCTGGGGCGAGGTGGGCGCCTGGCTCATGACCTCCGGCGCCGCCGGACTCAGCCTGTGGGGACTCGTGCTGGTCGCCGTTCTCGCCGGCACGTCGTACCTGACGCTCCGGCGCTCGACTCCCTGACCCCCGATCCGGGATGCCGTGCACCCGCCGCCGCTCGTCGGCGCGGAGGGTGCACGGCATCCGTCGTTCAGGCGCCTTCGGCCGCGGCGGTGTGGTGCCGGATGACCTCGGCGACGACGAACCCGAACCACTTCTGGGCGAACTCGGGGTCGAGGTCGGCCTCGAGGGCGAGCCGGCGCAGACGGGCGACCTGCTGCTCCTCGCGCGAGGGATCGGATGCCGGCATCCCGTGCTGCGCCTTGAGCACCCCGACCTGCTTGGTGCAGCGGAAGCGCTCGGCGAGCATGAAGATCAGCGCGGCGTCGATGTTGTCGATGCTCGCGCGGAGCGCGTGCAGCTGCGCGGTCGCCGCCTCGGCGTCCCCGCGGTCTGGTGTGGCGTCAGTCATCGTTCCTCCCCGCCCGAGATTACCGGGTCGCCCGTCGACGATCCGCGCCCCTAGAGTGTGACCATGTCCGACGGATCCTCCGACCGCGCGGCGCGCCGGTCCTCCCGCCGCCGCGCGAAGGCCGGCCAGCCGCCTCTCACCGCCTCCGCCCCGCAGACTCCGACCCCGGCGACCCCGCCACAGGCGACCCCGCCACAGGCGACCCCGGTGGAGACGCCGGTGGAACCCCCGGCATCCCGCACGTTCTGGACGTACCTCAACCGGCCCTTCGCGATCGGCTTCTTCCTGGCCCTGGGCGGTCTCGCGGCGTTCGCGCTCGGCACGGCCATCGCCGACCTCGTCACGATCTGGATCTACATCGCCTTCGCGCTGTTCGCCGCGCTCGGGCTGGACCCGATCGTGCGGCGCCTCGAGCGCGCCGGGGTCGGGCGCGCCTGGTCGATCGTCATCGTGTACTTCGCGTTCGCGCTCGCGCTCGTGGCCGTGCTGTGGCTCGTGATCCCGACGGTCGTGCGCCAGATCGCCCAGTTCATCACCGACCTGCCGGCGATGATCACAGACTTCCAGCGCACCGACTTCTACCTCTGGATCCGCGACCAATTCGGCGATCAGGTACCCGCCCTGCTCGCCGAGGTCCAGCGCTTCCTCACCGATCCCGGCAACATCGCCGCGATCGGCGGCGGTGTGCTGCAGGTCGGAGCCTCCATCGCCGCGACGCTGTCGGGCCTGATCATCGTGATCGTGCTGAGCCTGTACTTCCTGGCGACGCTGCCGCAGATGAAGCAGGCGTTCTACCGGCTGGCGCCCGCCCGCAACCGGCCTCTCGTCGCCGAGCTGACCGAGGAGATCACCGGGTCGGTCGGCGGATACCTGGGCGGCATGGTGATCCTGGCGTTCTTCAACTCCGTGATCACCTTCATCCTCTACTCGGTGCTCGGCCTGCCGTTCCCGCTGCTGCTGGCGGTCATCTCGTTCGTGATCACGATCATCCCCCTCGTCGGAACCGTGCTGTTCTGGGGCATCGGCACGGGCATCGCCCTGTTCGCCAATCCCCTGTCGGCGCTGATCTTCGCCGCGAGCTATCTCGTCTACATGCAGCTGGAAGCGTACGTCCTCACACCGCGGGTCATGAACAAGACGATCTCGGTGCCGGGCGCGCTCGTCGTGATCGGCGCCCTGGTGGGCGGCACGCTCATGGGGCTGCTGGGCGCTCTCGTGGCCATCCCCGTCACGGCATCGATCCTGCTGCTCATCAAGAAGGTCTTCATCCCGAAGCAGGACGCGAAGGTCTGACCCGGCCGGGTCCTGTCCGACGGCGGGATGCCGGGACGGCTCAGCTCCGGATCGGCAGCAGGCAGCTGGGTGACGGCGCCGTCACGCGGTGCCGCGCGCGCCCGGGAACGCCGGTGCGCAGATCGAGGGTGAGCGAGGCGATCTCGTCGGAGTGCTGCCCCGCCACCAGGAGCGTGTCCCGCTCGACCACGTGGTGACGCGGCCAGGCGACGCCGGACTCGACCAGGGCGACGGGCGCGAACTCCGCCCCCGCGCCGCGCACCCGCAGCACGGCGATCGTGTCGGTGCCGCGCAGGCCCGCATAGACGAACTCCGCGTCCCGGGACAGCGCGATCTCCGCGGCCATGTCGCCGTCGAGGGCGGCCGCCGCCAGCGGGGCGCCGCCGACGAGCCGCCACGCACCCGAGCGGTCCGGCGCCAGTGCGAACAGCTCGCGCGAGAGCTCGGTGATCACGAGCAGATGCCCGGAGGGGTGCCATGCCGTGTGCCGCGGACCGGATCCGCGCGGCAGCGTCACCTCCTGCACGAGTCGCAGCCCCTCGCCACCATCGCGCCAGAAGCGCACGAGATCGAAGCCCATGTCGGTCGTCGCGATCAGCCCGCCGGGCAGGTGCCGCGCCTGGTGCGCGTGCGACGTGCGCTGCGGCGCGGCCGTCGCAGGGGGCTCTCCGCTCGGTTCCGGAGCGGACGCGGCGAGGTCGGGCACGAGATGCGCGTACTCCGCGCCGGCCGCCGCGCGCAGCGCCTGCACCGCGGCGGCGAGATCCGGATCGCCTGCCGCGTCCGCGGGCGCGGCCGCGCCGCCGCCGTGCGGGTCCGCTGCCGGCACGCCGCGCATGGGAGTCGACGGCACGCCGCCGGCATCCACGGACATCTTCACGACGCGTCCGTCGCCCCAGCACGAGACGGTGAGCGCAGCGCCGTCCGGCGCCACCGCGACATGGCACGGCGCATCGCCCGCGGGCACGGGACGCCCCAGCGCCGCGAACGCGGCCTCGCCGACGCGGCGGAAGGCCTGCACGGCGCCGGCGCCCTCGAGCGCGGCGTACACGATGTCGAGCGCGGGGTGCGCCGCCAGCCAGGACGGCGATCCGCCGGTGGCGACGGCGTCGCGGCCCCGGCCGAGTCCGCCCCCGGCGAGCGCGTCGTCGGCGGCCCCGGCGTGCAGCACGCCGATGCCGGTGGCGTTGCCGCCCGTGTCGGCGGTGTACCCGCCGAGGAGGAGTCTCACGCGACCGCTCGTCAGTCCACGAGATCGTGGCGCACGATGACCGCGTCGCGGGCCGCGCCGACGCCGATCACCGAGATGCGCGTGCCGCTGATCCGCTCGAGGGCCAGCACGTAGTCCTGCGCCTCGCGCGGCAGATCCTCGAAGGTGCGGGCCTGGGAGATGTCCTGGCTCCAGCCCGGGAAGTACTCCAGGATCGGCTTCGCGTGGTGGAAGTCGGTCTGGTTCACCGGGACCTCGTCGAACCGCTCGCCCTCGATGTCGTACGCGACGCAGACGGGGATCTGCTCCAGTCCCGTGAGGATGTCGAGCTTGGTGAGCACGAGGTCGGTGATGCCGTTGATGCGGGTCGCGTAGCGCGTGATGGGCGCGTCGTACCAGCCGACGCGGCGCGGGCGGCCGGTCGTGGTGCCGAACTCGAACCCCTGCTTGCGCAGCCACTCGCCCTGCTCGTCGAACAGCTCGGTCGGGAACGGGCCCGACCCCACGCGCGTCGTGTACGCCTTGACGATGCCGACGATGCGATCGAGGCGGTTGGGCCCGACACCCGCGCCGGTCGCGGCGCCTCCCGCCGTCGCCGACGACGAGGTCACGAACGGGTAGGTGCCGTGGTCGACGTCGAGCATCGTGGCCTGGCCGCCCTCGAAGACCACGAGGTCACCGGCATCCAGTGCCTGATTCAGCAGCAGGCCCGTGTCGGCGACCATGGGACGCAGACGCTCGGCGTACGAGAGGAGGTCATCGACGACCTCGTCGACGGTGATGGCGCGGCGGTTGAAGACCTTCACGAGCAGGTGGTTCTTCTGATCGAGGGCGCCCTCGACCTTCTGGCGGAGGATGTTCTCGTCGAACAGGTCCTGGATGCGGATGCCGACGCGGTTGATCTTGTCGGCGTAGGTCGGCCCGATGCCGCGCCCGGTGGTGCCGATCATGCGCTTGCCGAGGAAGCGCTCGGTGACCTTGTCGAGCGTGCGGTGGTACTGCGTGATGACGTGCGCGCTCGCGCTCACCTTCAGCCGGGAGGTGTCCACGCCGCGGGCGCGCAGCGCCTCGAGCTCGGCGAAGAGCACCTCGAGGTCGACGACGACGCCGTTGCCGATGACGGCGTTGACGCCCGGGGAGAGGATGCCGGAGGGCAGCAGATGCAGGGCGTACTTCTCGTCGCCGATGACGACCGTGTGCCCGGCGTTGTTGCCGCCGTTGAACTTGACCACCCAGTCGGTGCGCTCACCGAGGAGGTCGGTGGCCTTGCCCTTGCCCTCGTCCCCCCACTGGACTCCGACGATCACGATGCCTGGCATGGGCTCACTCCCCCGCTTTCGGACGGTTACACCCCATCCTATCGGGCGCTCCGCGCAGCGCCGCCGGAGCGGGCGCCCGGGCGCTCGGTAGGGTGTTGCCATGCTTCGATCCCGCGCGTGGGCGCACACCTGGGCCGCCCTGCGCCTCGCCGTCGCCGCGTTCCTGCTGTTCACGATCGTCAACCAGATCCTCCCGACGATCGAGAACGCTGTCGCCGGTGACTGGCACATGCCGACGGTCATCGTGAACTTCTTCAGCTACTTCACGATCCTCTCGAACGCGCTCGCACTCATCGTGCTCGCCTGGGGTGCCGTGTGGTTCTGGACCCGTGGCCGCGCGGACGCTCCGGAACCGTTGCCGCTCGCCCTCGCCCTCAGCTCGGTCACGACCTACATGATCGTGACCGGCATCGTCTACAACGTGCTGCTGCGCGGGATCCCGCTGCCGGGCGCGCAGTGGACGAACGAGGTGCTCCATGTGATCGGCCCGCTCTTCCTGGTGCTCGACCTGCTGCTCGCGCCGCGCGTGCGCCGCGTCTCGTGGAGCGCGATCTGGGTCGTGCTGGCTCTGCCGCTCGTCTGGGTCGTCTACACGATGATCCGCGGCCCGCTCACGACGGCACCGGCGACGGGGGCGGCACACTGGTACCCCTACCCGTTCCTGGATCCCGACTCCGCGATGACCGGCGGCGTCGGCGGAGTCATCGTCTACGTCATCGGCATCGCTGCGGCGATCGCGCTCGTCGCCGCGGGTGTGGTCTGGGTGCGGCGCCGACGGGGCGAAGCGGCTTCACCGCGACCATAGACTTGTGCCATGTCCAAGGTGCTCCAGTCCCTGCCCGTCGGCGAGCGCGTCGGCATCGCCTTCTCGGGAGGCCTCGATACGTCCGTCGCCGTCGCGTGGATGCGCGACAAGGGCGCCGTCCCCTGCACCTACACCGGCGACCTGGGTCAGCCCGACGAGGACGACATCGCCGCCATCCCCGGCCGCGCATTGGAGTACGGCGCCGAGGTCTCGCGCCTCGTCGACTGCAAGTCGATGATGGTCGAGGAGGGCCTGGTCGCCCTCGCCTGCGGCGCGTTCCACATCCGCTCGGGCGGCCGCACCTACTTCAACACGACGCCGATCGGCCGGGCCGTCACCGGCACGATGCTCGTGCGCGCCATGAAGGAGGACGGCGTCGACATCTGGGGCGACGGCTCCACCTACAAGGGCAACGACATCGAGCGGTTCTACCGCTACGGCCTGCTGGCCAACCCGGCGCTGCGGATCTACAAGCCGTGGCTCGACGCCGACTTCGTCACCGAGCTCGGCGGCCGCCAGGAGATGAGCGAGTGGCTCGTCGCGCACGGCTTCCCGTACCGGGACTCGGCCGAGAAGGCCTACTCCACCGACGCGAACATCTGGGGCGCCACCCACGAGGCCAAGACCCTCGAGCACCTGAACGTCTCGCTCGAGACGGTCGAGCCCATCATGGGCGTGCGGTTCTGGGACCCCGCCGTCGAGATCGCCACCGAGGACGTCTCGATCACGTTCGAGGCCGGCCGGCCCGTCGCGCTCAACGGGGTCGAGTTCTCCGACGCGGTCGAGCTGGTCTTCGAGGCCAACCGCATCGGCGGGCGCCACGGACTCGGCATGAGCGACCAGATCGAGAACCGCATCATCGAGGCGAAGTCCCGCGGCATCTACGAGGCTCCGGGCATGGCGCTGCTGTTCATCGCGTACGAGCGGCTGGTCAACGGCATCCTGAACGAGGACACGCTCGCCACGTACCACGAGCAGGGCCGCCGCCTGGGCCGGCTCATGTACGAAGGGCGCTGGCTCGAGCCGCAGTCGTTCATGCTGCGCGAGTCGATCCAGCGGTGGGTCGGGTCGGCCATCACGGGCACCGTGACGCTGCGTCTGCGCCGCGGCGAGGACTACACGATCCTCGACACCGCGGGACCGACGCTGTCCTACGCTCCCGAGAAGCTCTCGATGGAGCGCGTCGGCGACGCCGCCTTCGGCCCCACCGACCGCATCGGCCAGCTCACCATGCGCAACCTCGACATCGCCGACTCTCGCGCACGCCTGGAGCAGTATGCGGGCCTGGGCCTGATCGGCGGCGCGACGGCCGAGCTGGTCGGCGAGCTGACGCCGTCCGCGGGAGAGATCACGGGGCACGCCCAGCCGTACGACGCCGCCCGCGAAGAGCTCGCCGAGGCCGTCGACGAGGCGAACGAGTCCGCCTCGTTCGACTTCGGCGCCGACTGAGGCTCGCTGTCCCGGCGCACAGGATGCCGGTGATCGACGGTTGCGCGATAGCATGCGTGAGCGGTCTCAGACTTCTGGGGCGTGAGACCGAGGCCCGACCCGACGGGCACTGAGTCCGACGTACGCCCCGGAGGAGCCTCGATGACGATGCCCGACACCACCGCGCCCTCGGACGAGGAACGGGACGACGAGACGCGCGTCGACGGACCGGGGGAGCCGAAGCGCTCGATCGGCCGGAGGCTCGGCATCGCCGCCTTCTCGCTCGTCGCCGGTCTCACCGTGCTCGCGCTGATCGCGGCCGGCGTCGTCGTCTGGACGATCCAGCGCTCCTTCCCGCAGCTGGAGGGCGAGGTCGCCGTCGGCGGGCTCTCTGCCGAGGTCACCGTCCACCGCGACCGGCTCGGGATCCCCACCATCGTCGCCGACACGACCGACGATCTGTTCTTCGCGCAGGGCTACGTCCACGCCCAGGATCGGTTCTGGGAGATGGACTTCCGCCGCCACGTGACCAGCGGGCGGCTGTCCGAGCTGTTCGGCGCCTCGCAGCTCGGCACCGATGCGTTCCTTCGCACGCTCGGGTGGCGTCAGATCGCCGAGGAGGAGGTCGGACTGCTCGACGACGCCTCGCGCGGCTATTACGAGGCCTACGCCGACGGCGTCAACGCCTACCTCGCCGAACGCGGCGGCGCGGCGCTCTCGCTCGAGTACGCCGTCCTCGGACTGCAGAACGCCGACTACGAGGTCGAACCGTGGACGCCCGCCGACTCGGTCGCCTGGCTCAAGGCGATGGCGTGGGATCTGCGCAGCAACGTCGAGACCGAGACCGATCGCGCGCTGCTCGCGCGCACCCACACGCCGGAGCAGCTCGCGCAGCTGTACCCGACCTACCCGTACGACGTGAACCCGGTCATCGTCCCGACGCTCGCGAACGGCGACGCCACGACCGCGTCCGCGCCGGCGCGCGACGGCGACGGCGCCGCGGTGCCCGCGATCGTGTGGACCGAGGTCGGCAGCGTCGTCGAGGCCGCCGGCGCTCTGCTCGGCGGCGTCGGCGAGGGAGTCGGCTCCAACTCGTGGGTCGTCTCGGGCGCGCTGACCGAGAGCGGCTTGCCGCTGCTGGCCAACGACCCTCACCTCGGCGCGTCGCTGCCGAGCGTGTGGCATCAGGTCGGCCTGCGCTGCCGGACGGTGAGCGCCGCGTGCGCGTTCGACGTGACGGGCTTCGGCTTCTCGGGCGTGCCGGGCGTCATCATCGGGCACAACGCCTCGATCGCCTGGGGGTTCACGAACCTCACCACGGACGTCGCCGATCTCTACCTCGAGTGGGTCGACGGCGACCGGTACTGGCGCGACGGCGAGTGGGTCCCCCTCCAGGTGCGCACCGAGACGCTCCGCGTCGCCGGCGGCGACGACGTCGAGCTGGAGATCCGGGCCACTGGGCACGGCCCGATCGTGTCGGGACTGACCGATGACTTCACCGCGATCGCGGACGATCCGCGGACAGGGGCAGGGCAGGAGGCGACGCCTCCCGTCGGCGCCGGCGCCGGCGCCTACGCCGTGAGCCTTCGGTGGACGGCGCTGCAGGCGGGCACGACGGCCCGGTCGATCTCCGCGCTCAACCTCGCACAGGACTTCGCGCAGTTCCAGGCGGCCGCTGCGCTGTTCGACGTCCCGGCGCAGAACCTCGTCTACGCCGACGTCGAGGGCAACATCGGCTACCAGACGCCCGGCAAGCTCCCCGTCCGCGGCGCCGGCGACGGCTCGCTGCCCCAGCCCGGCTGGGATCCCGCGTACGACTGGCGCGGCTACATCCCGTTCGACGAGCTGCCCACCCTGTACAACCCCGACGCGGGGTACATCGTGACGGCGAACAACGCGATCGTCGGCCCCGAGTACCCGCATTTCCTCACCGACGACTGGGACTACGGCTGGCGCGCCGCGCGCATCGTCCACCTGCTCGAGCGGACCATCGCCACGCGCAAGCTGAACGCCGACGACATGACCGCGGTGCAGGCCGACCAGCAGTTCTGGATGGGCGCGCGACTGGCCGCCGCCATGACCGACGTTCCCGTCGAAGGCGACGGGGTCGCCGACGCCCTCGCCCTGCTGCGCGAGTGGGACGCCCAGAACGCACCCGGGTCGGCGGGCGCCGCCTACGCCAACGTGCTGTGGGACGAGCTCGTGCAGAACCTGTTCACCCGGCGCGCGGACCCCGTGCCGGTCGGCAGCCAGAGCCGGCTGTTCCTCGTGGTCGACAACCTGCTGGCCGAACCCGCGTCGCCGTGGTGGACCAACGATCTGATCGGGGTCAACGGGCGCGACGAGATGCTCGCGCAGTCGGCCGCCGACGCATACGAACGCCTCGTCGCGCTGCAAGGCGGCACGCCGGCACGCTGGGAGTGGGGCTCGCTGCACGCGATCACGCTCACCCACGGCAGCTTCGGGACGAGCGGCATCCCGCCGATCGAGGCGCTGTTCAATCGCGGTCCGTACGCCGTCGGCGGCGGGGCGTCGGTCGTCGACGCGACCGGCTGGGTGCTGGCCTCGGACAGCTTCGCGACGACGATGGTGCCCTCCATGCGCATGACGGTCGACCTCGCCGACTTCGACGCCTCCCGCTGGAACCATCTCACCGGCACCAGCGGCCACGCCTTCCACCCGAACTACACCGATCAGGTCGAGGCGTGGCAGCAGCGGCGGCAGACGCCGTGGCCGTTCTCCCTCGACCGGGTGCGGGATGCCGCGACCCACACCCTCGTGCTCACGCCCGCGTCCTGACCGGCCGGCGCAGCGCGGGTCGCGGCGGATCAGCCGCCCGCGGCGGGCGGCGTGCGCTTGGAGTCGGCCAGCTCGTCGGCGATGAGCGAGCGCTCGTCGATCGTGCCGTTGCGGTAGGCCTGCCGGCCCACCATGTGCGCCGACAGCGGCGCCGTGGCGAACTGGATGATGATGACCGCCGAGAGGAAGGCGACCACGTGCCACGAGCGCGTGGCCAGCGCGATGGCGACGCAGATGAGGATGAGGCCGAGCACCTGCGGCTTGGTCGCCGCGTGCAGCCGGGTGGGGACGTCGTGGAAGCGCAGCAGGCCGATCGCGGCCGTGAGGCACAGCAGCGCGCCGATGAGCACGAGGACGAGCGCGATCAGGTCGAGGGGGTTCATCGGTCCGTGTTGTCCCTTCTCGCGACGAACCGCGCGATCGAGATGGAGCCGAACACGCCGACCGCGGCGATGATCAGCAGCACGGGCAGGGTGCGGGTGTGCTGGTTCACCACCATGTCGGCGCCCAGCACGCACATGACGAGGGTCATCAGGACGTCGGAGGCGACGGCGCGGTCGAGGATCGAGGGTCCGCTGATGATCCGCCACAGCGTGAGGAGCGCGGCGATGCCGAAGACGATGTAGATGACGGTGAGCAGCAGGGTCATGAGCGCACCCCGCTCGCCTCGCGCAGCATCTGCACCTGGGCGCGCGAGCCGACGGCCCGGACGATGCGCGCCTCCCAGTTCTGCACGTCCCGGCGCTGCGCGTCGACGTCTTCGAGCGTGCGCACCCCGATGATGTGCAGGTACAGGATGCGGCGGTCGCGGTCGATGTCGACGACGAGCGAGCCCGGGATGAGGGATGCCGTGACCCCGACGTGCGACATGATCAGGTCGTCCTGCGTGCGCATGGGCACCGCGACGATCGCCGTGCCGGGATAGTGCACGGGGTTCACGACCTGCCACGCCACCAGCAGCGAGCCGCGCACGACGGCCCACAGGAACGTCGTGAGGAACACGATGCCGTGCCACACGTTGACGCGGCCGGACAGCTCGACCGGCGGCAGCCGGAAGACCCGGGTCACGAAGACGGCGACGACGACGCCGGAGACGAAGGCGAGCACCGTGAACTGGCCCCACAGCAGCATCCACAGCGCGATCAGCCAGATGAAGAACGGCAGCTGCCGCCAGATCGCGGCGACGGCGCTCGGACGCCCGTCGGGACTCATTGCCGGGCCTCCTCGTCGAGCTGGCTGATGGTGATGGGCTCCTGCAGCGCTTCGCCGATGCTCGCGCACAGCTGGTAGAGGGGCCCCGCGAACACGGTCAGGGCGAGCGTGACGCCGACCATCCCGGCGGTGGCGGCCGTCATGATCCGCGGGATGACGCGGCGCTCGGTCTGCGTCGCCGCGGCGGGGGCGCCGCCGAGGTAGGCCATCCGCTCGGGGGTGTCGTCGGCGTGATCCTCCTCCTCGCGCCAGAACGCGAGATTCCACGCGCGCATGAGCGCGTACAGCGTCAGCAGCGAGGTGATGATCCCGCCGATGATGAGGATGTACATCAGCGGCGTGCCCTCGCGGGCGGCGGCGTCGAAGAGCGCGAACTTGCCGATGAACCCCGAGAACGGCGGCAGGCCCCCGAGGTTGATGGCCGGGATGAAGTACAGCACCGCGAGCACCGGGGCGGCGCGCATGAGGCCCTGGACTTTGAGGATCGAGGTCGAGCCCGCGCGGCGCTCCACGAGTCCCACCGCGAGGAACAGCGTCGTCTGGACGACGATGTGGTGGACCATGTAGTAGATCGTCGCGCCGAGCGAGGCGGGGGTCGCGACGGCCAGTCCGAACACCATGTAGCCGATGTGGCTGACGAGGGTGAACGACAGGATGCGCTTGAGCTCGGCCTGCGCGACGGCGCCGAGGACCCCGACGATCATCGTGGCGAGCGCGACGATCAGCAGCAGCGTGTTGACGTCGCTGTCGCGGAAGATCTGCGTCTCGGTGCGGATCATCGCGTAGACGCCGACCTTCGTCAGCAGGCCCGCGAACACCGCCGTGACCGGGGCCGGCGCGGTCGGGTACGAGTCGGGGAGCCAGAAGGACAGCGGGAAGACCGCGGCCTTGATGCTGAAGGCGAGCAGCAGCAGCAGATGCAGGACGAGCTGGACCTCTTCGGGCAGCTCCCCCATCCGCTGCGACAGCTGCACCATGTTCACCGTGCCCAGCGCCCCGTAGATCGCCGCGATCGCCGCGAGGAAGAGGATGGACGACACGAGCGAGACGACGATGTAGACGACGCCGGTGCGAATGCGCGACTCCGTCGAGCCGAGCGTGATGAGCACGTACGAGGCGACGAGCAGGATCTCGAAGCCGACGTAGAGGTTGAACAGGTCGCCGGCGATGAAGGCGTTGAAGATGCCGGCGGCGAGGATGAGGTAGGAGGGGTGGAAGATCGAGACCGGCGTCTCGTCGTCGCCGTCCGCGGCGCCCTGGCCGACCGAGAACAGCAGGACGGCGAGCAGCACGATGCTCGAGACGACGACCAGCAGGGCGGCGAGCCTGTCGACGTACAGCACGATGCCGAACGGGACGGGCCAGCCGCCGACGGAGACGGCCAGCGGCAGCCCCGTCGAGTCCACCGTGTAGAGCAGGATCGCGGCGACCACGAGCACGGTCGTCAGCGTCAGGATCGACACGCCCACCTGCACCTTGCGGCGTCGGCCGAAGATCAGCGCGACGGCGGCTCCCAGCAGGGGCAGCGTCACCAGCAGCGGCACCAGTCCGCTCATCGCCCACCCCCCGGCCGATCGGTCGGCGCGTCGTCGCGGATGCCCTCGACGTCGCGGTGGTGCAGGACGGTGATCGGGGCCGTGTTGGTGCCGACGAAGTCGGTCGTGGCGTCGTCGTCTTCTTCGGTGATCTCGTCGTCCATCGTGTCCTCGTCCTCGGGCGCGCGCTCGCGCACCTCGAGGTCGGCTTCGTCGTCGTGCACGGTGTCGGCCTGACCGAGCTGCCACGAGCGGTAGATGAGCGCGAGCAGGAACGCCGACACCGCGAACGTGATGACGATCGCGGTGAGCGTGAGCGCCTGCGGCAGCGGGTCGCTCATCTGCTCGGGGTCGGCGCTGTCGCCGAAGAACGGCGCGATCCCGGGCCGGCCCATCACGACGAGCAGGAACAGGTTCGCGGCGTTGCCGAGCAGCAGAAAGCCGATGAGCACGCGGGTGAGACTGCGCTCGAGCATGGCGTAGACGCCGGCGGCGAACAGGGCGCCCATGATGATGATCAGGACGAGCGAGACGGTCATGCGGCACCCACCCGTTCCCGGATCTCCTGGGCCTGGCGGTCGACCTCGGCGCCGAGCGAGCGCAGCACGTCGAGCACGAGGCCGATGACGACGAGGTAGACGCCGACGTCGAAGATGGTCGAGGTGACGAACTCGACATGACCGATCAGCGGCAGCGTGGTCTCGATGAACGTGCTCGTCAGTGGTGCCTCGCCGAAGAAGACGGGCACGATCGCGCACCCCACGGCGAGAGTCATGCCCGCTCCCAGGAGACGGCCGGCGTCGGTGGGAGCCGCCGCGCCCAGCTCGTAGCGACCGCCCGCGACGTACCGCATCACGAGCGCCATGCCGGCCACCAGTCCGCCGGCGAACCCGCCTCCGGGCAGGTTGTGCCCGGCGAACAGCAGGTAGATCGAGACCAGGATGATCGTGTGGAAGAGGATGCGCACGATCACCTCGAGCATGATCGAGCGGTTCTCCGGCCGCACGCGCTGGCCGCCGACGAGCCACGTCTGCCGCGTGCTGCCCGGCGAGCTCGTGCGCGGGCGCGGGCCCTCGTCGGTCTCCACGAGCGGACGACTCGTGCGCGTCACACCCGTCGGCAGTGAGGACACGCTCGAGAGCATGTCGGCGCGGTGCGTGACGAAGACGAGCGAGGCGACGCCGGTGGCCGCGAGGATCAGGACCGACAGCTCGCCCATCGTGTCCCACCCGCGCAGGTCGACGAGGGCGACGTTGACGACGTTCTTGCCGTGGCCGATCTCGTACGCGAGGTCGGGGAACGCCGTCGAGATGGGCTCGGCGACGCGGGCGCCCGTGGCGACGATGGCGATCGCGGCCATCGTGACGCCCACCGCGATCGCGAGGATCGCGCGGACCACCGGCAGGACCGAGGCGTTGTGCTCGCCGAGGCGTGCCGGGATCCGGCGCAGGACGAGGGCGAAGGCGACGAGGGTGACCGTCTCGACGAGGATCTGCGTGAGCGCGAGATCGGGAGCCCCGCTCGTCGCGAACAGCATGACCATGCCCAGGCCCGTGACCGAGACGAGCACGACGCCCGTGTAGCGCTTGCGCGCGCGCACGGCGACGATGCCCGCGGCGATCATGAACGGCGCGGCCATGAGCTGCATCGGCGTCTGCCAGGCCTCCAGCTGCACCTGCCACTCCGGTGCCGCGAGCAGCGCCGTGGCCTCGGCCGCCACGAACACGACGAAGATCGTGCCGACGTACACCGGCAGCGAACCGCGCTGCGTCAGGGAGGTGGTCCACACCGCCACGCGGGCGACCCCGCGCAGTGTCGCGTTGTACACGTCGGCCGCCGTGAACGGCAGCACGCGCGAGTGCCAGTGCGTGCGCTGGACGAGCCAGAACAGCACGAAGCCGAGCGCGATGCTGCCCAGTGACAGGAACAGCGCCGGCTCGAGCCCGTGCCACAGGCCCAGGTGGTAGGAATGGTCGCCGCCGGCGTCGGGCATCGTGTCGGCGTAGCCCGACAGCGCGGCGTCGAGCAGCGGCGCGGCGACGCCCGCGACGATCGTGAGCCCGCTGAGGATCACGGGCGCCGCGATGAAGCCCATCGGCGGGTCGGGCCAGGGCGTCTTCGGCAGCGCCTGTCCCGCGGCATCCTTCTTGGTCCAGAAGGCGCCCCAGACGAAACGGGCGCCGTAGGCGGTCGTCAGGATCGAACCCAGGACGATCCCGATCAGGGGCAGGAGAGCACCGGCATCCGTCCCGCCGTCGAGCAGTGAGGTGAGCACCGCCTCTTTCGCGACGAAGCCCACCGTCGGAGCCAGTCCCACCATCGAGGCGACGGCGATGATCGAGAACACCGCGAGGGTCGGCGCCTGACGGCCCACGCCGGACAGCTCGGCGATGTCGCGCGTGGACAGCTGCCGGTCGATGACGCCGACGACGAGGAAGAGCGACGACTTGAACAGGGCGTGGCCGATGAGCAGCGCGAGGCCCGCCAGTGCGGAGTTGCGCTCGCCGTAGCCGAGCACGACCGTGAGCATGCCGAGCTGGCTGACCGTGCCGAAGGCGAGGACGCGCTTGAGGTCGGACTCGCGGAGAGCCTGGAGACCGCCCAGCAGCATCGTGAAGATGCCGAGCGAGATCACGATCGGACGCCACGGCTCACTGTCGGCGAAGGCCGGCGCGAGGCGCGCGATGAGGTAGATGCCGGCCTTGACCATCGCCGCGGCGTGCAGGTACGCGCTGACCGGGGTCGGGGCCGCCATGGCGCCGGGGAGCCAGAAGTGGAACGGGAAGATCGCCGACTTGCTGAGCGCGCCGACCAGCAGCATGACGATCGCGACGTTGAGCAGCGCATGCTCGTCGCCCGCGAACGCGCGGGGAGTGGCGAGGATCGTGCTGAGGCTGGTCGTCTCGTACAGGACGGTGACGATGACGGCGCCGACGAACATCACGAGGCCGCCGAGAGTGGTGACCAGCAGCGCCTGCAGCGCGGCACGACGGCTCGCGCCGCGCGCGTGGTAGAAGCCGATGAGCAGATACGACAGAACGCTCGTGATCTCCCAGAGCATGACGAGCACGATCAGATCGTCGGTGAGGACGAGCCCGTACATCGCCCCGGCGAAGGCGAGCAGCACGGCGCAGAACTGGCCGACGCCGTCCTTCTTGCCGTCGAAGTACCAGCGGCAGTAGACCATGACGAGCGCGCCGACGCCGGTGACGATGAGCGCCATGATCCAGCCGAGCGTGTCCATCCGCATCGACACCTCGATGCCGAGCCCGGGGATCCAGGAGTACGACTCGAACGGCACGGTCCCGGCGAGGATGACGGGCGTCTGCAGCGCGGCGTGGACGAACGCGGCGACGGGGACGAGCGCGCCGATGAAGAAGGCGCGGGCACCGAGTCGGCCGACCAGCCACGGCAGCACCAACGGCAGCACCGCGAACGCGCCGAGGAGGAGCAGCAACCTGGCCTCCTCCGTGGTCTGTCGCGCGGGGGTTGTCGGACTTATTCTACCGACGCTGACGGGCTCGAATTCCGGCCGATGTCACACAGGGGCCGGTGCCGTCGTGGTCCCGTGACGGAACGTGCACGTCAGACGGAGCGAGGCCGGCTCGCGTCCCTCGAGCATCGCCGCGATCGCCTCGCCGGCGGCGCGACCCTTCGCCGTCGCATCCTGGACGAGGGTGGTCAGCTCGTGCGGAGCGAGCCCGTCGACGCGGACCCCGTCGAAGCCCGTGACGCTCACGTCGGCGGGCACACGCAGGCCCGCCTCCTCGGCGGCGCGGATCACGCCGACCGCCAGCAGATCGCTCTGCGCGATGACGGCGGTGGGGCGCGCGGCCGCGTCGGCGAACAGCACCCGGCCGGCCGCGAAACCCTCGTCGATGAAGCTGCCCGCCGCGGCGAACGCCGGAGCGTCGGGGAACACGTCGCGCGCGCCCTGCAGCCGGTCACGCGTGACGTCCACCGCGACCGCCTCGTCGGCGCCGATCCACCCGCGCACGCGCTGCGCGTCACGCGGCAGCGTCACGACCGCGACCCGACGGTGCCCCAGCCGCCGCAGATGATCGGCCGCTTCGCGCTGCGCCTCGCGGTTGTCGAGCATGATGCGCGGGATGCCGGCGCCGGCGTCGCCCTCGATGACCACGACCGGGATCCCCCGCGCCCGCACGGACTCGAGCGACTCGCGCAGCAGCCCGCTGCAGCCGATCAGGACGGCCGCGTCGATCGGGGCCGTCGTCAGCGTCGGGGCGCTGGCGGTGACGGGTCGATCGCGCAGCAGCAGCAGGCCCGCGCCGAGCGGGGCGACCGCTTCGGTGAGGCCGTCCATCATGAGCGTCTTGACCGGATCGAGGAACGCCGCCCCCAGTCTCTCCTCGAAGACGACCCCGACGATGCCGCTGCGGCCCGTGCGAAGCGACGCGGCGCGCGGATCGGGACCGGTGTAGCCCAGGCGCTCGGCGGCGGCCAGCACCCGCGCGCGCGTCGCGTCTGACACGGGCGTCTTGCCGCTGAACACCACGGAGGCGGTCGACGGCGAGACGCTCGCCTCGCGGGCGACGTCGACGATCCGGGGACGGCGGGCGTTCACGTCTCCGATCTTACATTTCCTGGGATCGAATCGATTCGATATGCTGTGCGGATGACTTCCGTCCTGACTCGATCCCAGTTGACCCGGTGGCGCACCGCGGTCTTCGCGATCTTCTTCGCGTGCGGCCTCGGCTTCGCCTCGTGGGCGTCGCGGCTGCCCTCGGTGAAGCAGGTGCTCGACATCAGCGATGCCGGGATCGGCGTGCTGCTGTTCGTCATGGGCGCGGCCTCGATCGTCGGGCTCTCACTGGCCAACGTCATCGTCGCGCGGTGGGGAGCCCGCCGCGGCATGTTCGTCACGATCATCGCCTTCAGCGGCGGTGTGGCCATCGCCGGGCTCGGTGTTCAGTTCCTCGAGTCCTACGCCGTCACGGCCGTGGGCCTGGCGTTGATGGGTCTGGGCATGAGTGCCACCGACGTCATGATGAACGTCGAGGCGGCGGCGGTCGAGCAGGCCTTCGAGCGCACGCTCATGCCCCTGTTCCACGCCTTCTTCAGCCTCGGCACCGTCGCCGGCGCCGGTGCGGGCATCGCAATGGCCGCCGCGCAGATCGGCGTCGCCTGGCACCTCTGGGGCGCCGGACTGCTGGTCCTGGTCGCCGGCCTCGTCGCGCTGGGCCAAGTCCCCGACCGCGACGCACTGCACGATGACGACGCGCCGCAGGCCACGCGGCGCGAGCGCATGCGCGATGTGCTCACGGTCTGGCGTGACCCGCGGACCTACGCGATCGGGGCGATCATCCTGGGCATGGCGTTCGCCGAGGGCAGCGCCAACGACTGGCTCACGATCGCGGTCGTCGACGGCCACGGCGAGACCGAGGCGACCGGAGCGATCGCCCTGACCGTGTTCTCCGTCGCCATGACGGTCTTCCGTGTGCTCGGCGGCCCGCTGGTCGACCGGATCGGCCGCGTGTGGAGCCTGCGGGTTCTGGCGGTGACCGCCGCCGCCGGGCTGGTGATGTTCATCCTCGCGCCGTCGCTGCCGGTCGCGCTCATCGGCGTCGCCCTGTGGGGCGCCGGGGCCTCGCTCGGGTTCCCGCTGGGAATGTCCGCCGCCGCCGACGACCCGACCAAGGCGGCCGCCTCGGTCTCTGCGGCCGCCACGATCGGGTATCTCGCGTTCCTGTGCGGTCCGCCCGTGCTCGGCTGGGTCAGCCACGAGATCGGCATCCTGCCCACGCTGTGGATCATCGTGGGCCTCATCGTGATGAGCGCGTTCGCCTCGGGCGCGGCCCGGCCGATCGCCGGCTCGAAGGTGGGCGCCGGCGCCCTGCGGAGCGGCGCGGAGTAGCTGGGGGCGAAGGCGCACCGGGGCGAGGGCGCGCCGGGGCGAGGAGCGCGGGGGCGGTCGAAGGCGCACCGGGGCGAGGAGCACGGCCGACGGGTAGGCTCGACGCCGTGCGTCTTGTCATCGCCCGCTGCTCCGTCGATTACGCGGGTCGGCTCAACGCCCATCTGCCCGAGGCCACGCGTCTGCTGGTGCACAAGGGCGACGGCAGTCTGCTCGTGCACTCGGACTCGCTGTCGTACAAGCCGCTCAATTGGATGAGCCCGCCGTGCACGCTCACCGTCGTCGAGCCGGGCGACGGTGACGAGAACGTCGTCGAGAAGTGGCAGGTCACCCACGCGAAGACCGGCGACTCGCTCACCGTGCGCATCTACGAGGTGCTCCACGACTCCACCCACGAGCTGGGCATCGATCCCGGCCTCGTCAAGGACGGTGTCGAGGCCGACCTGCAGCGCCTCCTGGCCGAGCAGGTCGAGGTCATCGGTGACGGCCTCACGCTCGTGCGCCGTGAGTACCCGACCGCCATCGGACCCGTCGACCTGATGCTGCGCGCCGCCGGCGCGGAGACACCCGAGAAGCACGTCGCCGTCGAGGTCAAGCGCCGCGCCGGCATCGACGCCGTCGAGCAGATCACTCGCTACCTCGAGCTGCTCAATCGCGACTCCGTGCTCGCGCCCGTCCGCGGCGTGCTCGCCGCACAGGCGTTCGCTCCGCAGGCGCGCACGCTCGCGACCGACCGCGGCATCGCCTGCGTCGTCCTCGACTACGACGCCATGAAGGGCGTCGACAGCGGCGCACCCACGCTCTTCTGACCGCGCCACCGGCATCCCACCGGCTTCGACAGTCACTCCGGCACAATCCTCCGACCCGACACCGTGCCCCAGCGACTGCCGAACACCACCGCCCAGCACCCCACGGCTTCGACAGTCACCCCGGCACAATCCCACGCGCCCACACCGTGCCCCAGCGACTGCCGAACGGCACGGCCGGCACCCCGCCAGACTCCGACAGTCACTCCGGCACAGTCCTCCGACCCGACACCGTGCCCCAGCGACTGCCGAACACCACCCCCCGGCATCCCACCGGCTTCGACAGTCACTCCCACGCTCCGACACCGTGCCCCAGCGACTGCCGAACACCACCGCCCAGCACCCCAGACTTCGACAGTCACTCCGGCACAATCCCCCGACCCAACACCGTGCCCCAGCGACTGCCGAACGGCACGACCGGCACCCCGCCAGACTTCGACAGTCACTCCGGCACAATCCCACGCGCCCACACCGTGCCCCAGCGACTGCCGAACGGCACGGCCGGGACCCGACCGGCGCTGGCTAGGCTGACTTCCATGACGATCCGATCTCCGTGGACCTGCATCCTCTGGGACATCGATGGCACGGTGGTCGACGCCTCCGAGGGCATCCTCCGCCGTCTCACCCGCTGCCTGCAGGACTTCGGCCTGCCCGCGCCGACGCGCGAGGAGCTCGTCCACTGGATCGGCCCGCCGATGCACCAGTCCTTCCAGACCAACGTCGGCCTGAGCCCCGAACGAGCCGCCGAGGCCACCGCGCACTACCGCACGATCGGCAAGGCTGAGGGCTACGCGGCCGGCGCGCGCCTGTACCCGGGCATCGGTGAGCTCATCGCCGAACTGGGGGATGCCGGCATCCCCCAGGGGACGGCCAGTTCGAAGCCCGAGATCCAGGTGGCGACGCTCATGGAGCACTTCGGGCTCGAGGCGCACCTGCAGGCGATCGTCGGCGCGACGCCCGACGAGACGACGCTCGCCTCGAAGGCGGACGTCATCGCAGAGTCCCTGCGCCGGCTCGCCGCCGCGGGCGTCGACACGAGCCGGCCCGTGCTGATCGGCGACCGCCACCACGACGTCGAGGGCGGCGCGATCCACGGCGTCCCGGTCGTCTTCGTGCGCTGGGGCTTCAGCTGGCCGCACGAGTCCGAGGGTGCGCAGGCGGTCGTCGAGACCGTCGATCAGCTGCGCGACCTGCTGCTGATCCGGGATGCCGGATGAACGAGTCCCTGGCGGAGGTCTGGGCCTGGATGGGTCCGGCGCTCGTCGTGTTCGGCGCCGCCGCCGCGGGGGTCGTCCTGCTCGCGTGGCTGCTGCGCCGCGCCCGCCGGTCCCCGAAAGCCCGCGCGGCAGCGGAGACCGAGCGCACGGCGGCCGGCTCCGCGCTCGTGCAGCTCGATGATGCGGTCGCCGAGCTCGACCTCGAGGTCGGACTCTCCGGCGCGCTGTACGACGGATCGGCGCCGTCGGCCCTCCGTCGCGCCCGCCTGACGGCGCAGCACGCGCGCGACGATGCCTTCGAGAGGTTCCGGGAGCTCACCGACGAGGCGCACCCCGAGGATGTGCGCCGCACGGCGCGGCTCATCCGCTCGCGCGTCGACGCGACGGTCGCGGGCATCGCTCGGGCGCGCGCCGAGCACGCCGAGTGGATGGACCGCCACGTGACAGCGGCATCCCAGATCGATGCCGCGCAGGAGCGCGCCGCCGCGCTGCGCGTGCAACTGGGCGACCCGGCCGCGCTGCTGACGGAGCTGTCGGAACGGTTCGATCCGGCCGAATGGCAGGATGCCGCGCGCGCCGCCGCGAGTGCGCCGGCCGATCTCGCGGAGGCGGACCGTCTGCTGGCCGCCGCCGCGCAGCGCTCGAGCGACCCGACGCGCAGCGCATTGCCGCAGCTGGCCGAGGCCGAGCGTGCCCTGCGCCGCGCCCACGCCTCTGCGCGCACGCTCGAGGAGAATCACCGGCTGGTCATGGATGCCGCACGCGCCGTGGACGAGGAGATCGCCGCCGCGCGCGCGGCGCTGCGCCAGGCGGTCACCGTGCGCGAGCAGCTCGAGCCCGACGACGCGACCCGACTGTCGGGCGAGCTGCGCACGATCGAGGCAGCGCTCACCGAGCACGAGTCTCAGGCTGCCCGCCGGCCGACCGCGACGGTGGATGCCGTCGCTCGGCTGCGGGATCGGCTCGACCTGGCGCTGGGCGACGCGCGCACGGCGCAGCAGCGGCTGCGCGGCGCGCGAACCGCGCTGCCGGGGACGCTGGCTGCGGCCCGATCGGCGATCGCCCGGGCCGAGTCGGCCGCAACGGGCGCGGGTGCCGATGCCCGCGTGCGACTCGCCTCCGCGCAGCACGAACTGGCCGCTGCGCGGAATGCGCAGGACCCGGTGGCCGCACTGGATGCGGCCCGCCGGGCCCTGCGCCATGCCGAAGACGCGTCAGCCCTCGCCGACTACGACCGACTCACGAAGAATCGCGTCGCGAGAGACTGACGCCCACGTCTCGATGACATCGTCACCGATGACGATGTATCAGATGGGACGAATGTTCTCCGCCTGCAGGCCCTTGGGGCCCTGCGCGATTTCGAACTCGACGCGCTGGTTCTCCTCGAGGGCACGGTAGCCCGACGACTGAATCGCGGAGTAGTGGGCGAAGACGTCGGCGCCGCCTTCATCGGGAGCGATGAACCCGAAGCCCTTCTCCGAGTTGAACCACTTGACGGTACCGCTGGTGCTCATTTATTGCCTTACGTGTGCACTGAACGCTCGACGCGACTGCGCCGAACTGCTCCCACGCTAACCGTCTGAGGGGAATCTGTCGTGTCTGTCGAGAGATGGTGACACAAACGTTGCATGACATGACGGGGACGATGTTCCCGCGGTGTTCCGCCGCCGAGCCCATACGACGCCCGGGCGCGACACTCGAGGGCGTGCACCCGGGCGTCGACGGATCCCCCCGGATAGGTCACGCAGAGGCGTGACACTGCTCACTCTACTGATATATCGGTCCGCACCTTCTCGGCCGAGCACAGGTCCGGGACGTACACTGAGGGTCCAAATGTCGACAACGATTCTTCCCCCGATCGATCTGTCTGCGAGCACCATCCTGGGCGATGCCGTCTACGAGTGCATCGGCGCCGCCATCCTCGACGGCCGGCTGGCACCGGGTCAGCGTCTGCGCGATGTCGAGCTCGCCGCACAGCTCGGGGTTTCGCGCACCCCGGTCCGCGAGGCGCTGCAGCGACTGGAGCGGTTCGGCCTCGTCGAGATCGCCGTCGGCCGCTACACCCGCGTGACCGAGCCCGACGAGCGGATGCGCGACGAGACCGGCGCGTTCGCCGTCTACGCGATGGGCAACGCCCTGCATATGGCCGTCGCCCGGTGCAGCGACGACGAACTCGCGGGCATCGTCACGGCCGCCGACGCAGTCGTGGCCGCGGCCGCCGACGACGACCCCCTGCGCCTGTTCGACCTGTCGGTGAGCTTGTTCGAACGCGTCACCCTCGCAACCGACAACGCCGTGTTCACGACCTTCATCGGCGAGGCGTCACTGGCGATCCTGCGCAACGTACGGGGATGGATGCCGTTCCACGGTCAGCCGCAGGCCCGCCTTGATGACCATGCACGTGTGCGCGACTGCATCGCTCGCCGTGACGCCGACGGCGCCGAACGCGCCCTGCGCCGCCTGTTCGACATCGTCTGACCACGGCGCAGCGCTGCGACCGGCATCGCTGTCCCACCCCATCGACGTTCATTGGCCCGTGCGGCGGGCTTGATCAAATGCGTGCGTCCCTGACGGCAAGACTCCCGCGAGGAGTGCAGCCAGGATCGCCACAGTCGTGGCAGCAGCTCCCAGGATCGCCGCGGGCGCGTGCACGGCATCAACCTGAGCGGTGACACCGATCGCGGTGAACGCCAGCAAGCGAAGCGTTCACTGGCGGTTGACCGCGACGTGCTCCGTGAGCAAACGTTGAGGTTTTGTGCGCGGATGGGCTGGCGTAAATACGGATGAGCATTTCATCCGTTTGAACGATGTTCATCGCTCCGTTCACCGTCCAGGACCGATCCGCCGCTGTCTGCTCGCACCCGTGCGCTGGCAGTACACGGGCGCCGACAACCCCTCACAGTCCGCGGCACGACCCGACCACAGGATCGCTCATTTGGATGAAACTTAGTGGCGGGAGTCCGACGCCGGCCGACCGTCGGAAACAGACATCGTGGGTATCAACTGCGTCCGCGAAGCTCTCGCCGGCTAACTTTGAGCGCTAGAGATCTCCGGCTGCCCGCGCGATGTCAGCAAGTGCGGGGGCGCTCCGGAACGGTTGGTCGAATCCATAGAACGCGACGAGGGGACCGAAGTCTCGCTGATGGAGTGCTGGGTCGATGACGTGAGTGACGTACAGGCCGTCGGGGTCGTCAATGACAGCCTGGACGTATGCATCGCTGTATGCGTCAGCTATCCAGCGCAGGGAGGAAGCCGCAGTGCTGTCATCGCCTCGCTGGTGAGCGATGTACGCCGCGTACGCAGTGACCTCTGACCAGGTAAAAAATGCTTCCGCGACGCCACTGCCAACTCCCCACTCGGCTGGGTCACTGGGATCTTCTGTCAGTCGAGAGTTCGCCGGGAGCTTGTACCCGGGGGCCTGAGGGAACGGCCATGTGCGCACTGCGCTCTCATATTCCAGGTGAATGCCACGGAGGTCCGTATAAGTGGCCGCCTCGGACCCGACAGCGGCCAGGTCGTGACCGTGGGGGCCAACTGTGGCTTGCTCGAACGTCCGAGACGCAAGAGGTAGCGCAGCAAGGCCGACGATTCCGCCAGCAAGATGAATGAGCGCGGTTCTTCTAGGTATGAGTTGCGACATGGGGTGGATCGTATTGGGATTCGATGAGTTCAGTGGCGCTCTTCAATACGCGTCCGGCGCCCCGGAGTGCGGATGTGGATCACGGCTGAAGCTGGCATCATCGGGCCATGTCGCATTCGATCCTGAAGACGGTCCCGGTAGCCGGAACGATCATCGCGTTAGCGCTTGCCTTCACGGGATGCGCAACCACGTCGGCCATGCCGAACGCCGCACCCACAACTTCTGTCGCATCGGTGGAGCCCGGTAATGACTCCGCCGTCCGGGACGCCTTGCCGCCTGCGCACACCGACTATGCGGGAGCTCAAGACGTATGGACGGCCACGGTCTCCGTTTGGCCTCTGCCTGTGCCAGAAAGCCACCCGTTCCCGGAGACCATCCCTCTCTACTCACTGAACGAGTACGACTACTACGACCCGACACTCGCCGCAAAGTATGCCAATTTCTGGTGGATGTGTGCGGCCTCAACAGCTGTCGTCGACGCGCGCGATGCGGGCGACGGAGAGGCCGAACAATACTGGCTGTCAGCGCTCGACTGGTGGGGCGGAAGCGACACCCGGTCTCTCACCTTCGCCGACGATGGATCGTCCGTATCGAGTCGCGTGGCCACGACGGCTACCAGCACCGAATGCACCGAGCAGCCTGGATTCGACGGCGCGCCTATCGCAACCCCATGAGCATCCGAAAGGAGGAGCGGCTGAGTGTGAGGCCTGAGCCTGGGTTTCATGACTACGCGGGGATCAACGTTGAGTATCGTCACGCGATCACAACCTTGAACCTCGAGATTCCACCCGGGCGCGAGCTCCCGCCCGACTTTCCAGGGGACGTCGAGGACGACGTTCGCCCGCTGGTACTCGGTCTCGAACCGTTCGAAAGAACCGAAGTCGCCGGATCCATCCGGCGACGCTGAGCCCGTGGGTTCTGCTGTCTGGTCTGGTGCCGATTCGAGTCACTGAATCCGGGTGAGATCGGAATCTGGACGGGTTGCGTCTCCTCCGAGGTGCAGTCCGCGGTGGCCATGGCTATGGCCGTTACGATCGCAAGAGTGGAAACTCGTGCCGCGGCGATGTTCATGGCTCCTGATCAGTCGTGGCTGGGTACTTGCTCATCGTGGCGGTAAGCGACACTTCTTCCGCGTCGGGGCCCCGCCATCCCGTCAACCAATCAGGACAGTCCAGGTCGACGGTTGTGACGTCACGCACACCTGCTGCGTATGTGAGTCGCCCACACGCGAACAAGTCGGTTGTGGCGGTGACGAATCCGCGGTTGCTTGATCCGATGCCGTAGATGTAGACGTCGATGGCGGGATGTTCTTGGCTCTCATCGAGGGCGTAGATCGTGTTTCCAACCCTGAGGCCTGCCGCAACCAGCGCCTGTTCGTCGTCGGTGAGAAGAATATGCTCAGTTACGCCCGCTTCTTCGAGGTCCTTGCGGTTGGTAACTGCTGGTGCGGCGTTGACCACAGTCTGTACGAATCGAGTGGACAACTCGTGATGCCGAGACGCGATCAACCCCTCGGCGCCCTCCCGCGCTTCCCCGTACTCGGCGTTCAGGACACAACCCGACAGGCTCACCGCGAGTACGGAGCACCCGAAGAGAGTAACGAGTCGGCGCGCCTTCACCAGTAGAGCTCCGCTGACCAGGGCTGGTTGGCGCCACCCGCGCAAGCGGAGATGAGTCGGGCGCTCACCGCATACCATCCCGACAGCAGCGTGATTGTGGGGGAACTTCCTGACGTCTTGAACGTCTGTGTGCCATAGGGGGCGGTCCACGACAGCGTGTTCGTGTCCTGCGTTCCGTACGGAACATTGGACTGAGTTGTGCCTCGCCGTAACCCGAATCGGATCTCTTGTCCGCATGCGCTGAAGTTTGTCACGTTGAGCGATGCGGGGCCGCCCTGGTGAAGTCTCGCTGTGGCGTAGTACCTCGTCGGATCGCCCCCGACGATGGTGCCGGATAGAACCTGACGGCCGGCACGAAGCGACGTGTTCGCCACCTGCGAGTAGAGGTTCGCTCCCGACTCGTTGGGGTGGACGGACTGGGCGGAGGTGCCGAGTCCGAAGTTGGGGCCCCACCCCACGTAGTCGAACAGGTTCGGCACGTCGCCGGGGGTCAGAGCTGTCATGAGGGGCGTGATCGCGGCGTTGGACGCACAGAGGGTCCGGCCCGCCACGTGATCGGCGCCCGGATCCAGCATCAGCTCCCGTGTAGCCTCCGCGCCCGTCAGTCCTGGCATCTGTATGTCCCCTGTTCGCGCCCCTGCTAGCCTCACAAAGTCCGTCCGTGTTGCGACGATGACTTGAAACGGCCGCGCCGCTACTGTCCAGTTTTCAAGCGTCGCCGACACAACCTCACCGTCCAGCCGGACACGCGGGTCAAGTCCCGTGGTGTGGTGTCATTCCGTTGCTTCCTGTGGGTGGGTGATGGTCAGGCGGTGAGATGGAGCTCGGGGCGTGCGGGCTCGGTGGTCTCGCGGAGGGTGTGGACGAGTTTGCGCATGGAGATGTCGGAGAAGTAGCGGCGTTCGCCGTAGGACCATTCCTCGTGCT
>Ga0160457_1000100_pt1 | contig 111259 bp, 102 predicted proteins | sample HID1972M_E6MG_FD_108242 | JGI IMG/M metagenome (GOLD analysis project Ga0160457, IMG submission 108242) | Enriched pill bug-associated microbial communities from UW Madison campus, WI, USA - HID1972M_E6 MG | ecosystem: Host-associated > Arthropoda: Insects > Digestive system > Unclassified ...
ACTCCGCCAGGTGCTCCAGCACCTGGCGCACGCACCGCTCCTTGACCGCGGGATCGATCTTCTTCGGCATGGTTCGCATCCTTCCAACTCAAAAGGATGCGGCATCAAACCTGGGACGCTTCAAACACCCAACTCGTGTCCACCCAAACAGCATCCGGCGACACCGTCACGACCGGAGCACCCACACCCTCCGACGCCACCGCAGGAACCAACGGACCCGCCCCCACCGACAACACCAGCAACGCAACCCCGACAACCCCAGAACGCATCATCGCCCCCTGCCTCACAACAACCACCCCGCACCTTTGCAGAAATGAGTAGGTTCCCTACCGTCGCACCTTCTCCCGATCCGAAGGTCACGCCGGGGTATCGCCTTGACAGCGAGCCGATCACGGTGCGAGCCCAGGACGACGCCTCCAGGGGCTCGGACGGGCTTACCCGACGGCCAAAGCCTCCGGCGACGTCGCGACGCCCTCGGGGCCGAAGCCGTCGAGCACGGCCTCGACGGACGAGACCCCGATCCGTGTCGCGCCCGCCTCGATGAGCTCGAGCGCCTGCGCGGGCGAGCTGATGCCCCCGGCCGCCTTGACGCCCACCCGCCCGCCCACCGTGCCGGCGATCGCGCTCACCGCGTAGACGGTCGCCCCGCCGGCCGGGTGCATCCCCGTGGACGTCGTGACGAAGTCGGCCCCGGCGTCGGCGATGGTGCGGCACGTCTCGACGAGCTCGTGGTCGGACAACGCCGCCGACTCGACCGTCACCTTGAGCACGAGCGGACGGGGCACGACGGCGCGCACCGCCTCGACCTCCGCGCGCACGGCGTCGAACTCACGGGCGACAGCGTTGCCCACGTCGATGACGAGGTCGATCTCGTCCACGCCGTCGACCACCGCCTGGCGCGCCTCGGCGACCTTGATGTCCGTGCGGTGGTTGCCCGAGGGGAAGCCGACCGCCGTCGCGACCTTGATGCCGTCCGGTGCCGTGATCGGCAACATGTTCGGCGGGACGATGACCGCATACACACCCGCTCTCGCCGCATCGGCGACGAGCGACTCGAGCTCGGACCGAGTGAGCTCCGCGCGCAAGAACTGGTAGTCGATGAACTGCGCGAGGTCGGCGTTCCCGAGGATGTGTGCGGTCATGGCACGGACTCCTATGTCTCGTTGTTGGTTACCTCATAGGCGGGGAGGATGACCTGTTCGACCAGGTCACCGCGTTCGTCGAAGTGGATGAAGGTGTTCCAGGCGGCGTCGAGGGTGACGTCGCGCAGGTCGTCGAGCGTCCAGCCGGCGTCCTGGACGAGCAGGTGCAGCTCGCGCGAGGCCGAGGTGCCGGACTGCAGCCGGTTGTCGGTGTTGACGGTGACGGCGAAGCCGAGGTTGCGCAGCAGCGTGATCGGGTGCGCGGCGATCGAGGTCGCGGCGCCCGTCTGGGTGTTCGAGGTGGGGCACAGCTCGAGCGGCACCTGGTTGTCACGGACCCAGTGGGCGAGCCGGCCGAGGCGCGCACCCGCGGCGAGCTCGTCGACCGAGGCCCCGGGCAGGTCCGGCACCTCGATGTCGTCCATGATGCGCACCCCGTGGCCGAGGCGCAGCGCCCCGCCGCGGTGCAGGGCGGCGGCGATCGAGTCGAGACCGGCGGCCTCCCCGGCGTGCAGGGTGACGGGGAAGCTCGCCTCGCGCAGCCGCTGCAATGCGGTGGGGATCCGGTCCGGCGGGAAGCCGTTCTCGGGTCCGGCGAGGTCGAAGCCGACGACGCCGTTGTCCCGGTTGGCGAGCGCGAGCTCGGCGATCTCGTCCCACAGGTCGTTCTGGCGCATCGCCGTGACGAGCTGGCCCACGCGGATGTAGCGGCCGGCGTCGGCGGCCTCGGACACGCCGTCGGTCAGCCCCGCCTGCACGGCGTCGACGACGGCCTGCAGGCTCAGCCCCTTCACCGTGTGCTGCTCGGGCGCGTAGCGCTGCTCGGCGTAGACGACGCCGTCGGCGGCGAGGTCGAGCACCGACTCCTTGGCGACGCGGTAGAGGTGGTCCTGCGTCTGCATCACGGCCGTCGTCACGGAGAACGTCTCGAGGTAGGTCTCGAGCGAACCCGTCTCGACGCCGTCGGTGAACCAGCTCCCGGCGGCGGAGACGAACCAGGCTCCGAGCTGCTCACCGCCGCGGGCGGGAAGCTCGAAGCCGATCTCCCCCGCGATCTCGTCGATGGTCTCGGGGCGCAGACCCCCGTCCAGGTGGTCGTGCAGCAGGACCTTGGGCAGTGCCCCGATGGATTCTTCGTCGATGCTCATACCTGCACGCTATCGCCCGGACGAGGAGACCCTTCGACCATCAGGGGTAGTCCTCCCGCTCGTCGCGGGGAACCTCTGCGAGCTGCTCGACCACGTCGGCGGTGCTCGCCTCCTTCGTCCCCAGGTCGGTGTCGGGCTCGGGGTCGTAGTCCTCCCCGGCTTCCTCCTCGTCGGCCCCGGGGGCGATCTCCACGACGTCCTCCGGCTCTGGACCGGTCAGGCCCGCGTCGCGCCAGCTCTCGGCTCCGGGAAGGGTGCTCACGTCGTCCTCCTTGGCTCGGCCAGTCCCCCCATCGTGCCCCACCCGGGCACGTCGCGCATCAGCCCAAGGTCACTGGCGCGGGAGCACGATCCATGTCGCGTGCGACCAGCCGCCGAGCGCCCGGTGCGCACCGCCGGGGGCGAGGATCTCCTCGCGCGAGATCGCCGTCGCGAGGCCGTGACCCGGCTCGTAGACCGTGAACCGGTCGGGCGCCGCGAAGCCCGTGAGCAGCACGACGTGCCGGGGTGCCGCGTGCGCGAGTCCGCCACCCAGGTCGCCGCCCGTGTAGAGCGGCACGGGGATGCCCGCCGCGAGCGCCCCGGCGGCCCGGGCGAGCTGGTGGGCGGTGCCGCGGCGGTCGCCGTCGTCGACCATCTCCGCGCGGAAGCGCAGCCCGGCGAAGCGTGCCGCCCGCGCCGCACCCCACGGCGGCGTGCCGAGCGACGGCGGCCAGCGCCACGGCCCGAGCGCCCGGAAGTTCGACACCTGCTTTGTCACGAGCTGCAGCGCGGCGAACCGCCGTTGCGGGGTCTCGGGCAGCGCACCCGGGCGGATGCGGCGCAGCGCACGCACCTCGGGCGGCGCGTGGTCCGGGAGCAGCCGGCCCGTCGCGAGCCACAGCGCGAGGCTCGGATCGCCCGCCGCGGCGAGCATCACGAGGACCGCCGAGCCGCACGTCGTGGCGTCCGTCTGCCGCGCGATGTCCGTGCCCCACAGCAGGTGCGACGCCCCGCGGTACGGGTGCAGCGGGGCGGCGACCTGGCGACGCGTCGCGGCGCTGAGACCGGGCCACCACTCCTCGAGCGTCGTCGCGGCGGCGGCCGGGACCCCCGCGGCGAGGGCGCGGTCGCGCACGGCCGCGGCCACGGGGGCCCCTGGTCCCGCCGAGGCGGGGACCGAGGGCGGCGCGGGTCCGAGCCAGTCGATGACGGCGGGGCCGTCGTCGGCCACCTCCGTCCCACCTCGCAGGAGGCGCCGCGCGGCGCCGACGAGCCGCGTCGCGTGGAGCGACCGCCAACCGCCGACGCCGGGCACCGCGATCAGTCCGCAGCGATCCGGCCGAGCACGAGCGGCACCTCGGGGGGGCGCGAGCCTTCGGGCCCGACGACGACGGCGCCCTCGATCGCCTCGCGCGCCCGCGCGAACCGTTCGGGGGTGTCCGTATGCAGGGTCATGAGCACCTCGCCGGCGCGCACCACGGCCCCGGGCTTGGCGTGCAGCTCGATGCCCGCCCCGGCCTGCACGGGGTCCTCCTTGCGGGCCCGGCCCGCGCCGAGCCGCCACGCGGCGATGCCGACGGCGTACGCGTCGAGTGCGAGGAGCACGCCATCGGCGGGCGCGAGCACCTGCTCGGTCTCCTTCGCGACGGGCAGCGGGGCGTCGGGGTCGCCGTCCTGCGCGGCGATCATGCGCCGCCACGCGTCCATGGCCCGCCCGTCCGCGAGCGCCGCCGCGACGTCCTCGCCGTCGCGGCCCGCGGCGGCGAGCATCTCCTGGGCGAGAGCGACCGTCAGCTCGACGACGTCGGGCGGGCCGCCCCCGGCGAGCACCTCGAGCGACTCGCGCACCTCGAGCGCGTTGCCCGCCGTGAGACCGAGCGGGGTCGACATGTCCGTGAGCAGCGCGACCGTCGTGACATCCGCGTCCGTGCCGAGGTCGACCATCGTGCGCGCGAGCTCGGTCGCCCGATCGAGGTCCTTCATGAACGCGCCGGAGCCGACCTTGACGTCGAGCACGAGCGCACCCGTGCCCTCGGCGATCTTCTTGCTCATAATCGAGCTCGCGATGAGCGGGATCGCCTCGACGGTGCCCGTGACGTCGCGCAGCGCGTAGAGCTTGCGGTCCGCGGGCGCCAGCCCCGAGCCCGCCTGGCAGATGACGGCCCCGACGTCCTCGAGCTGGGCGAGCATCTCGGCGTTGCTGAGCGCCGCGCGCCACCCGGGGATCGACTCGAGCTTGTCGAGCGTGCCGCCCGTGTGGCCGAGGCCGCGCCCGGAGAGCTGCGGGACCGCGACACCGAAGACGGCGACGAGGGGCGCGAGGGGCAGCGTGATCTTGTCGCCCACCCCGCCCGTCGAGTGCTTGTCCGCCGTCGGGCGCGAGAGCGCGGAGAAGTCCATCCGCTCCCCGCTCGCGATCATCGCGGCCGTCCAGCGCGAGATCTCGGCGCGGTCCATGCCGTTCAGGAGGATCGCCATGTTGAGCGCGCTCATCTGCTCCTCGGCGACGGCGCCGCGCGTGTAGGCGTCGATGACCCAGTCGATCTGGGCGTTGCTCAGCCGGTGCCCGTCGCGCTTGGCGACGATGACGTCGACGGCGTCGAAGGCCTCGGTCGCCACGGTTATGCCCGCTCGACGAGGTCGACCGGCCCGAACGCGTCCGGGAGCACCTCGGCCATCGTCCGCAGCCCGCTCACGGTGTCGAGCACGAGGTCCGGGCCGCCGTGCTCGAAGAGGAGCTGTCGGCAGCGCCCGCACGGCATGAGCACGTTGCCGTGACCGTCGACGCAGGTGAACGCGACGAGCCGGCCGCCGCCGCTCGCGTGGAGCTGGGACACGAGCCCGCACTCGGCGCACAGCGTCACGCCGTACGACGCGTTCTCGACGTTGCACCCCACCACGATGCGACCGTCGTCGACGAGGGCGGCCACGCCCACGGGGAAGCCCGAGTACGGGACGTAGGCGCGCGCCATGACCTCGCGCGCGGCGGCCCGCAGCGTCTCCCAGTCGACGTCCATCCCTTACTCCTTCACGTAGGCGACGCCCGAGGCCGCGGGTGCCCGCGAGCGGCCCACGAGGCCCGCGACGGCGAACAGCGTCACGACGTACGGCAGCATGAGCATGAACTGGCTCGGCACGGGCGAACCGACGACGCTCATCGCGCCCTCGAGCGCGGAGGCGAAGCCGAAGAGCAGCGCCGCGAGCGCCGCCCGCACCGGGTCCCACTTGCCGAAGATGACGGCGGCGAGCGCGATGAAGCCCGCACCCGCAGTCATGCCCTTGTTGAAGGCAGAGACCGAGACGAGCGTGTAATAGGCCCCGCCGAAGCCGACGATCGCCCCGGCGATGAGCAGCGCGCGGTAGCGCACGCGCTCGACCTTGATGCCGACCGTGTCGGCGGCGAGGGGGTGCTCGCCGACGGCGCGCAGCCGCAGCCCCCACCGCGTCCGGTACATCGCGAACCACACCGCCGGGACGGCGAGGTACATGAGGTAGACGATGATCGACTGGCGGAACAGCGCCGGGCCGAGGATGGGGATCTCCGAGAGCACCGGGATGCGCACCGCGGTGAAACGGACCGTCTGGTTGAACAGGGCGGCCTGCGGCTGCAGCACCTGCGTGAACATGAAGCTCGTCAGCCCGAGCACGAGCACGTTGAGCACGACACCGACGATGACCTGGTTCACGCGGTACGTGATCGTGAAGAGCCCGAGCACGAGCGCGACGAGGGCGCCGGCGAGCAGTGCCGCCATGAGCCCGACCCACGGGCTCTTCGTGATCGTGCCGACCACCGCTGCGACGAACGCCGAGGCGAGGAGCTGCCCCTCGATCGCGATGTTGATGACGCCGGCGCGCTCGCCGATCGCGCCGCCAAGGGCGCCGAAGAGGATCGGCACCGCGAGCAGCACCGAGGCGCTGATGAGACGCACCACGGAGAAGTCGCTCACCGAACCCGCGCCGCCCCACGAGAGGAACCCCGTGAGGAAGGCGAGCCCGAACACGACCCCGGCAAGGAGCGGTGTGCGCCGTTCGCGAGCGTAGAGCAGCCACGAGAGCGCCGTCACGAGCACGAGCAGCGCGAGGCACACCCATGCGACGGGCATCGCGGGCACCGAGATCGACGGGATCACGATGAAGTCGCTCTCCGCGGAGAAGCGGAACTTGGTCTCGCCCTCGCGCGGGGCGAACGCCAGGATGAGCCCGAGCACCACCGTCATGAAGGTGAAGACGACCGGGAACTTCTTGCTCGTGACGGTGACGTGCCTCAAGGTCTCGGAGACGGGGGTGTCGTCGGGGATGACCGCTGCGGGGGCGCTCATGCCGCCACCTCCTTGACCGGCTTGTCGGCTCGCCGCCGCGGCGAGGCGCCCGGCTTCGGGAGCCGGAAGATCGCCCGCACGAGCGGCGGGGCGGCGATGAAGAGGACGATGAGGGACTGGATGACGGTGACGATCTCGATCGGGATGCCCTCGGCGGCCTGCATCGTGGCACCGCCGGCCCGGAACCCGCCGAAGAGGATCGCGGCCCCGAGCACGCCGAGGGGCGAGGAACGCCCGAGCAGCGCGACCGTGATCGCGTCGAACCCCATCCCGGCGTCGACGTCCGTCGAGAAGCCCGTGGTCGACGTACCGAGCACCTGCGTGACGCCCGCGAGCCCGACGAGGGCGCCGGAGACGAGCATGACCCACACCGTGGTGCGGGAGACGTCGATCCCGGCGACGCGAGCCGCGTGGGGGTTCTCACCGACCGCCCGGAACGTGAAGCCGAGTCGGGAACGCTCCATGAGCCACCACGTCGCCGCGACGGCCAGGAGCGCGAAGATGAACCCGAGGTGCACGTGGTACCCGCTGCCGAAGAGCTTGGGCATGATCGCGCCGCTCTGCATGGGGGGCGTCTTCGGGTTGGCCGAGCCGGGTGCCTGGAGCAGCCCGGGCGTGGCGAGCAGGAAGAACAGCAGGTAGTACGCGGTGTGGTTGAGCATGATCGTCGTGATGACCTCGTGGGCACCCGTGAGCGCCTTGAGGAGACCGGCGATGCCCGCCCACAGCGCACCGGCGAGGATGCCGATCACCATCGCGAGGAGCATGTGCAGCGGCCAAGGAAGCTGGAGCGCGAAGCCGATCCACCCGGCACCGATCGCCGCGAAGATCATCTGGCCCTGGCCACCGATGTTGAACAGGCCGGCGCGGAAGCCGACGGCGAGACCGAGCCCCGAGCCGATGAGCGGGGTCGCGTAGTTGAGGGAGACCATGAGCGGCTTGATGCCGTCGGCGAACGAGTCGGCCCGGTAGTTCCACACGGCCCCGCGGAACAGGGCGGCGTAGGCGTCGGAGACGGCGGCTCCGGCCGCGGAGAGCATGTCGCCGGGCCGCGCGAACAGGTAGGCCGACGTCGCACGCACGTGCTCGTCGGTCGCGATGATCATGATCGCGCCGGCGATGATCGCCAGCACCACGGCGCCGACCGACACACCCCACGACCCACCGACGATCTCGCGGAACGCGACGGACCAGCGGTTCTCGGACTCCTCGGCGTGCTTCGTGGCCGCACCCTGGGCCGGTGCGTCCGCGGACGGCGAGTCGGCGGGTACGACGGGGCGTTCCTCGGGGCTGCTCATGCCGCCTCGCTCCCTTCGGGGGCGATGCCCGCCATCATGAGGCCGAGCACGTCTCGGGGGGTCGTCGCGGGGACGATGCCCACGATGCGACCGCGGTACATCACGAGGATGCGGTCGCCGATGGCGAGCGCCTCGTCGAGCTCGGTGGCGACGACGACGACGGGCACCCCGGCGTCGCGCGTCGCGACGATCCGTTTGTGGATGAACTCGATGGAACCGACGTCGACGCCGCGCGTGGGCTGGCACGCGACGAGGAGCCGCAGGTCGCGGGACAGCTCGCGCGCGAGAACGACCTTCTGCTGGTTGCCCCCCGACAGCCGACCGGCCGGGGAGTCGATGCTCTGCGTGCGGATGTCGAACTCCTCGACCGTGGCGCGCGCGAACTCGTCGCGGGTGCGCAGCTGGAGCGAGCCGGCCCGCACGAACGGCGGTCCATAGATCCGGTCGAGGATGAGGTTCTCCGCGACCGTGAAGGTCCCGACGAGACCGTCGACACCGCGGTCCTCCGGGACGAAGCCGATCCCCTGGCCGAGGAAGTCACGCACCGAGCGGCCCACGAGCTCGGTCCCGTCGAGGGCGATCGAGCCCGACGAGGGGGTGACGAGACCGAGGAGCGCGTCGGCGAGCTCGGTCTGGCCGTTGCCCTGCACGCCCGCGATGACGAGCACCTCGCCGCCGCGGACGGTGAAGCTCACGTCGTCGACGAGGACGAGACCGTCCGGGTCGACGATCTCGAGGTCCGTGATCTCGAGCTTCGCGTCGCTGTAGGTCGGGGCATCCTTCGTGACCGTGAGCTCGACGGAGCGGCCGACCATGAGCGAGGCGAGCTCCGCGTCGCTCGATCCGGCGGCCGCCTCGCCGACGACGGCGCCGCGGCGCACGACCGTGATCCGGTCAGCGACCTCGCGGACCTCACGGAGCTTGTGCGTGATGAAGACGATCGCGGCGCCCTCGGACTTGAGCTGCCGCATGATCCCCATGAGCTCGTCCGTCTCCTGCGGCGTGAGCACCGCGGTGGGCTCGTCGAAGATCAGGACCTTCGCCTCGCGGGAGAGCGCCTTGATGATCTCGACGCGCTGCTGCACGCCGACGGGCAGGTCCTCGACGACGGCGTCGGGATCGACGTGGAACCCGAAGCGCTCGGCGATCTCGACGACCTTGGTCCGGGCGGCCTCGAGGTCGAGTCGCCCCGCCCCCCGTGTGGGCTCGTGCCCGAGCATGACGTTCTCGGCGACCGTGAACACGGGCACGAGCATGAAGTGCTGGTGCACCATGCCGATGCCTGCGGCCATCGCGTCCCCCGGCCCCGCGAAGTGCACGGGCACGTCGTCGAGCAGGACTTCGCCCTCGTCCGCGTCGTACAGGCCGTACAGCACGTTCATGAGCGTCGACTTGCCGGCGCCGTTCTCACCGAGCAGGCAGTGGATCTCGCCCGGTTCGACGACGAGGTCGATGTGGTCGTTGGCGACGAGCGCACCGAAGCGCTTGGTGATGCCACGGAGCTCGAGCTTCATGGGCCGCTCCTTCGCGGTGAGATCTCGGGGCGTGACGCTCCCCGGGGAGCTGGTTCCCTCCCCGGGGAGCGTACCGACCTGCTAGCTCAGGTACGAGGTGACCGTCACCGCACCGGAGATGATGTCCGCCTGGAGCTGCTCGACCTCGGCGACGAGCTCCGCGTCGACCCGGCTCTCGAAGTTGTGCAGCGGGGCGAGGCCCACGCCACCGTTCTCGAGCGTGCCGATGTAGGCCTCGGCGTCGAAGTCGCCCGCGGCTGCGCCGATGACGGCGTCGTACACCGAGACGTCCATCTGCTTGAGGATCGACGTGAGCACGATGTCCGCCGTGTTCGGGTCCGTCACGAAGAAGTCCGCGTCGACGCCGATGAGGGCGATGTCGCGACCGGAGTCCTCGATCGACGCCATGGCCGACTGGTAGATCGGGCCGCCGACGGGGAGGATCACGTCCACACCCTGGTCGATGATGCCGTCAGCGGTGTTGCGGGCGTCCTGGTTGGCCTCGAAGCCACCGGTGAAGGAGCCCTGGTCGCCACCCTCGAAGCCGATGACCTGGACGTCCGTGCCCTTGACCTCGTTGTAGTGCTCGACACCCTGCTTGAAGCCGTCCATGAAGATCGTCACGGTCGGGAAGGGCATGCCGCCGAAGGTGCCGACCCGGCCGGCCTCGGAGAACCCGGCCGCGAGGTAGCCGGCGAGGAACGCCGCCTGGGCCGTGTCGTACAGGAGCGGCTTGATGTTCTCGGCGTCCTTCGTGCCGTCGAAGTCGTTGTCCGCGGCGTCGTCGACGAGCACGTAGTGGAGGTCGGGGTTCGCGTCGGCCGACTCGACCGTGGCTGCGGAGAGGGCGAACCCGACCGACGTGATGAGCGTGCAGTCGGTCGCGACGAGCGACTCGAGGTTGTTCTTGAAGTCCGCGTCGGAGTTGGACTGCACCTCGCCGAACTCGACACCGAGCTCGTTCGCGGCCCGGACGAGGCCCTCGTAGGAGAGCTGGTTGAAGCTCTTGTCGTCGAAGCCGCCGGCGTCGGAGACGATGCAGGGGCGGAAGCCCTCGACGGCCGCGGCGGGCGGCTCGGTCGTCTCGGTCTCGGTCTCGGTCCCGGTGTCCGTCGGGGTTGCCGGCGAGTCTTCCGGGGCGGCGGCACATGCCGAGAGTGTCAGCACGGCGGCGGCCCCGATGGCCGCGAGGCGCAACTTTGTCTTCACGTTGTTCTCCTGTGGTCGGAGGGCCCGCGTGGTGACCGGTCCCTTCGGGTCAAACCCTAGTCCGACGCATGAGACTCCGCGTTACCACTCAGTACCCGAGGCCGGTTCTGTTACCCAATCGGAACGGCGCCGGCCCGCCCCGCGACCAGGGCACTCACCGCGAGCAGCCTCGCGGCGTGCTCGATGGCCTCCTCGTCGACCGAGAAGTCGCCCTGGTGGATGTCGTAGACCCGACCGCCGGGGCTGCGCGTGCCGAGCCGCGCCATCGCGCCGGGCACGTGCGTGAGGTACCACGCGAAGTCCTCACCACCGAGCGACTGCTCCGTGACCGTGACCGAGTCCGGCCCGAGCGCGAGCCGGGCGGCCGCCTCCAGGACGGCGACGGCGTCCGCGTCGTTCTCGACGGGCGGCACGCCCCGCACGTAGCTCACCTCGACCTCGACCTGGTACGGCGCGAGGACCTGCTCGACGGCGGCCATGAAGACCTCCGTCGCGAGTTCCCACGAGCGCGCGTCGAGGCAGCGCAACGTGCCCTGCACGGAGCCCGCACCCGGGATGACGTTGTAGGCGCTGCCGGCCGCGACGGCGCCCCACGTGAGGTTGACCCCCGAGCGCGGGTCGAGGCGCCGACCCAGGATCGCGGGGACCTGCGTGATGACCTGCCCGAGCGCGAAGACGACGTCGCCCGTCAGGTGCGGGCGCGAGGTGTGGCCCCCGGGCGCGGTCACGCTCACCTTGACCTCGTCCGAGGCCGACGTGATGGGGCCGACGCGCGTGCCGATGCGACCGACCTCGAGCCGGGGGTCGCAGTGCACCGCGAACACCTGGGCGACGCCCTCGAGCCCGCCGGCGCCGATGACGTCGAGCGAACCGCCCGGCTGGACCTCCTCGGCCGGCTGGAAGATGAGCCGCACCCCCGTGACGAGGAGCCCGGCGGCGTCGAGCTCGGCGAGGACGAGCCCCGCGCCGAGCACGGCCGCGGTGTGGACGTCGTGGCCGCACGCGTGCGCGACCCCCGCGGTGCGCGAGGCCCACGGCAGGCCGCACGCGTCGGCGAGCGGGAGGGCGTCGATGTCGGCACGCAGCGCGACCCGTGGTCGGCCCGAGATCGCCGAGGCGGGACCGATGTCGCACAGGAGCCCCGTGCCCGGCAGCCGGCGCGGGCGCAGCCCGGCGAGCTCGAGCCGCTCCACGAGGACGTCCGTCGTGCGGTGCTCGGCCCGGGCCGGCTCGGGATGGGCGTGCAGGTCGCGGCGGATCTCGACGAGCTCGTCGGCGAGCGACGCGACGAGGGCGCCGACCCGGCTCGCGAGCTGATCGAGGTCGGGCAGCGGTTCTCGGGAGTCGGGCACGTCGTCGACCTTACGCGTCACGTGAGCTCGTCCCGCCCGGTGCGACGCAACGCGTCGACGACGTCCTTGACCCGCTGGGCGCGCCCGCGCGTCGTGACGAGCAGGGCGTCGGGGGTCTGCACGACGACGACGTCGTCGAGGCCGACCACCGCCACGAGCCGGTCCGCGCCGAGCACGAGGGGACCCGCGGCGTCGATCGCCAGCACCCGCCGTGCGCCGTCGTCGGCGTCCCCCTCGAGGAGGTGGGAGGCGAGGGCGTCGAAGTCGCCGAGGTCGTCCCACGCGAAGTCCCCGGGGACGACGGCGACGCCCCCCGCGGCAGCGACCGGCTCGGCGATCGCGTGGTCGATCGCGATGCGCTCGAGGGCGGGCCAGATCTCCGCGAGCGCCTCGTCGCGTCCCGGGGTGTCCCAGACGCGGCCGAGCTCGCGGACGCCGTCGTGGAGCGCGGGGTGGAGCGCGGCGAGGTGGTCGAGGAGCACCGCGGCGCGCGCCACGAAGATCCCCGCGTTCCAGCGGTACTCCCCCGTGTCGAGGTAGGCGGCGGCCGTCGCGGCGTCGGGCTTCTCCGTGAAGCCGAGCGCGCGCCGGGCCGCAGGCGCCCCATCGAGACCGAGCGGCTCGCCGCCGCGGATGTAGCCGAACGCCGTCGACGGGCCTCGTGGCGCGATGCCGATCGTCACGACGTGCCCCTCGCGTGCCGCGACCGCTGCCTGGGCGAGCGCCCCGGCGAAGTCGCCCGAGATGACGTGGTCGGCGGCGAACGAACCGACGAGGACGTCGCCGTGGCGCTGCGCGACGACGGCCGTCGCGAGGCCGATCGCCGCCATCGAGTCGCGCGGGGAGGGCTCGGCGAGCACGCGCCCGGCGTCGAGCTCGGGCAGCTGGGCGCGCACCGCGTCCGCGTGGGACTCACCCGTGACCACGAGCGTGCCCGCGACGAGGGGCTCGAGGCGGTCCACGGTGGACTGGAGCAGGGTGCGACCCGTGCCGAGCAGGTCGAGCAGGAACTTGGGTCGGCCGGCCCGCGACAGGGGCCAGAGTCGCGTCCCGGCACCGCCGGCGGGCACGATCGCGTAGAGGTCTGTGATCCGGTTCACGCCGTAAGCGTAGTGAGCATGTGTTCAGTGTCACTACAGTGGACGGAGGCGTCGGAGCCGTCCCCCGACGCGGGAAGGAGCGCCGTGGCCACCGCACCGGCCGGAACCCTGTACCGGGGTCGAGAGGGCATGTGGTCCTGGGTCGCCCACCGCGTGACCGGGATGCTCATCTTCGTCTTCCTGCTCGTCCACGTGCTCGACACCTCGCTCGTGCGTGTCTCGCCCGAGGCGTACAACGCCGTCATCGGCGCGTACAAGAACCCGATCATGGGGCTCGCCGAGGCGGGGCTCGTGGCTGCGATCATCTTCCACGCGTTCAACGGCATCCGCGTGATCCTCGTGGACTTCTGGTCGAAGGGCCCGCGCTACCAGCGGCTCATGATCTGGCTCGTCGTCGGGCTCACCGCCCTCCTCATGGCCGGCTTCCTGCCACGCCACCTCGGCAACGTGTTCGGAGGCCACTGATGACCGCGATCGAGGCCCCCCGCTCGCCGCGCATGACCCGCTCGACCCGGCGGACCACGCGCGGCAACACCGAGATGGCGGCGTGGTTGTTCATGCGCATCTCGGGCGTCGTGCTCGTCGTCCTGATCTTCGGGCACCTGTTCGTCAACCTCGTGGCCGACGACGGCATCTCGGGGATCAACTTCGCCTTCGTGGCCGGCAAGTGGGCGGACCTCCGCTGGCAGATCTGGGACCTGCTCATGCTGTGGCTCGCCATGATCCACGGCACGAACGGCATGCGCACGATCGTCAACGACTACGCGGAGAAGGACTCGACGCGCCTCGTGCTCAAGGTGCTCCTGCTCACCGCGTTCGTCGTGACGACCGTGCTCGGCACCCTCGTCATCTTCACGTTCGAACCGTGCCCGGCCGGCGCCCCCGCCGACCTGCTGCCGTCGTTCTGCACCGCCTGAACGACCACTGCCAAGGAGGCTCATGCAGATCCACCAGTACGACGTCGTCATCGTCGGCGCCGGCGGCGCCGGGATGCGCGCCGCGCTCGAGTCGTCCTCGCGCGTGCGCACCGCCGTCATCTCCAAGCTCTACCCGACGCGTTCCCACACCGGCGCGGCCCAGGGCGGCATGTGCGCAGCCCTCGCCAACGTCGAGGAGGACAACTGGGAGTGGCACACCTTCGACACGGTCAAGGGCGGCGACTACCTCGTCGACCAGGACGCCGCCGAGATCATGGCGAAGGAAGCCATCCAGGCGGTCATCGACCTCGAGCACATGGGCCTGCCGTTCAACCGCACGCCCGAGGGCAAGATCGACCAGCGGCGCTTCGGCGGGCACACCTCCGAGCACGGCAAGGCACCCGTGCGCCGGGCGTGCTACGCGGCCGACCGCACGGGCCACATGATCCTGCAGACGCTCTACCAGCAGTGCGTGGGGCGCGACGTCGAGTTCTTCAACGAGTTCTACGTGCTCGACGTGCTCCTCGACACCGACCTGCGTGACGGGTCGACCCCCGAGGGCGAGGAGGTGTCGGTCTCCGGCGTCGTCGCGTACGACCTCGCGACGGGCGAGATCCATGTCTTCCAGGCCAAGTCCGTCGTGTTCGCCACGGGCGGCGCGGGCCGGATCTACAAGACCACCTCGAACGCCCACACCCTCACGGGCGACGGCATGGCGCTCGCGCTGCGCGCGGGCCTCCCCCTCGAGGACATGGAGTTCTTCCAGTTCCACCCGACGGGCCTCGCGGGCCTCGGCATCCTGCTGTCCGAGGCCGCGCGCGGCGAGGGCGCGATCCTGCGAAACTCCGACGGCGAACGGTTCATGGAGCGCTACGCCCCGACCATCAAGGACCTCGCGCCACGCGACATGGTGGCCCGGGCGATGGCCAACGAGGTGCGCGAGGGCCGCGGCTGCGGGCCGAACAAGGACTACGTGCTGCTCGACCTGACCCACCTCGAGCCCGCGCACATCGACGCGAAGCTGCCCGACATCACGGAGTTCGCGCGCACCTACCTCGGCGTCGAGCCGTACACCGAGCCCGTGCCCGTCTACCCGACGGCGCACTACGCGATGGGCGGCGTGCCGACCGACGTCGACGCCCGGGTGCTGCGCAACAACACCGAGTTCGTGCACGGGCTGTTCGCGGCGGGCGAGGTCGCGTGCGTCTCCGTGCACGGCGCGAACCGGCTCGGCACCAACTCGCTGCTCGACATCAACGTGTTCGGCAAGCGTGCCGGGATCGCCGCGGCCGCCTACGCCGAGTCCGCCGAGCTCGTGCCGCTGCCCGAGTCCCCGGCGGACGCCGTCGTCGGCCAGCTCGAAGCCATCCGTGCGCGGTCCGGCGGGGAGCGCGTCTCCGAGCTGCGGATCGCGCTGCAGCAGACGATGGACACGAACGCCCAGGTGTTCCGCACGAGCGAGTCGCTCTCGCAGGCCCTCGAGGACGTCCGGTCGCTCCAGAAGCGCTACCTGGACGTGCACGTGCAGGACAAGTCCCGCCAGTTCAACCTCGACCTGCTCGAGGCCGTCGAGCTGGGCTTCCTGCTCGATCTCGCGGAGGTCGTGGTCGAGGGGGCGCTCGCGCGCGAGGAGTCGCGTGGTGGGCACTTCCGCGAGGACTTCCCCGCGCGCGACGACGAGAAGTTCATGCGCCACACCATGGCGTACCGCCACGGGGACCGTGTCACGCTGGACTACAAGCCCGTGGTCGTGACCCGCTACGAGCCGATGGAGCGCAAGTACTGATGACTGCCACCCTCACCGAGCCGGTCGCCGTGGACGAGGTGCCCACGTTCGACGTCACGCTGCGCATCCGACGCTTCACGCCCGAGACGCACGGCGACGAGCCGTACTGGCAGGAGTTCACGATCCAGGCGCACGGCACCGACCGGGTGCTCGACGCGCTGCACAAGGCCAAGTGGGACGTCGACGGCTCTCTGAGCTTTCGCCGCTCGTGCGCCCACGGCATCTGCGGCTCCGACGCGATGCGCATCAACGGCCGCAACCGGCTCGCGTGCAAGAGCCTCCTGAAGGACCTCAACCCCGACAAGCCCATCACGATCGAGCCGCTCAAGGGCCTGCCGGTCGTCAAGGACCTCATCGTCGACATGGAGCCGTTCTTCGCCTCCTACCGCGAGATCATGCCGTTCCTCGTGAGCGAGGGGCAGAAGCCGACGAAGGAGCGCCTGCAGTCCGCCGAGCAGCGCGAGCGCTACGACGACACCACGAAGTGCATCCTGTGCGCCGCGTGCACGTCCTCGTGCCCCGTGTTCTGGACGGACGGGCAGTACTTCGGCCCCGCCGCGATCGTCAACGCGCACCGGTTCATCTTCGACTCGCGCGACGACGCCGCGACCCAGCGCCTCGAGATCCTCAACGACAAAGAGGGCGTGTGGCGCTGCCGCACGGTCTTCAACTGCACCGAGGCCTGCCCCCGCGGTATCGAGGTCACGAAGGCCATCCAAGAGGTCAAGCGAGCCATGGTCACCCGCGCCTACTGACCCTTCCCGTCCCCCCAGCGCCGCCCGCCGGCGTCGCGCCGGTCAGAGGCGCTCCAGCAGGGCCGGGAGGCGGGACCCGCGGAACGTGGCGAGCTGGGCGCGGGTGCGGGCCGGCTCGTTGACCTTGGCCAGGTTGCGCATCCCCTCGTCACCCGCGCGCTGGCCCGCCTCGATGCGGTCGGTCGCGTCGGTCATGCGGGTCACGACGTGCTCGAGGACCTCGCGGGCAGTCACGGGGCCCAGGCGCGGGCCGCGCAGCCGCGACCACAGGCGCCGCCGGGTTGTCGGCCCCCGGTCGAGGCCCTCCGCATACCCGGCGAGGAGCACCTCGAGCCGTTCGAGCACCTCCGCGTCGGGGCGCTCCTCGTAGAGCGGCAGCCCGCTCCACGCGAGCATCGCGACGTCGTCGAGGGGCGTCCCCGGTCCCGCGACGTCCCAGTCGAGCACGCCCGTGAGGCGGTCGCCGTCGAACACCATGTTGTAGAGCGTCGCGTCGTGGTGGCAGATGATCTCGCGTGCGCCGGGCGCGCGTTCCTCGAAGCGCCAGCGCCGCTTGCCCGGCTGGAAGCCAGCGACGGCACGGTGGTAGCGGCCGAGCCACGCCGCGCCCGCTCGAAGCTGCTCCGGGGTGGTCTCGGCGAGATCGACCGCTCGGCCCGGGATGTAGGTCAGCACCTCGCGGTCCTTCGCGTCGATCCCGATGACCCGCGGCACGGCGTCGAGGCCCACCCGGCGCACGTGGCCCATCAGCTCATGCACGGCGGGCGTCCACTCCCCCGTGGGCCGGCGCACCGTGTCGCCGACGCGCACCGCGCCGCCGACGTTGCCGCCCGCGAGCGGGATCTCGACCTTCGGGTCGGCCACCCACGCCGTGACCATCAGCGTGATGCGCGCGAGCAGGTTGATCCAGACGAGGAGGGTCACGAGCACGGCGAAGGGGGCGAGCAGGGGGTTGGCCGACGACGACGCCGCGACGACCCCGACACCGAGGTACCGCACCGTCCCGAACGCGACGGCCGCGGCCGCGGACCCGATCAGCAGGTCACGCCGGGCCGGCCGGATCCCGGCCACGACGTAGAGCACGAACGCGAACACCGCCGCGTCCACGACGAACGACACGAGGGCGCCACCGGCCCGCACCGCCCACTGCCCCGCGAGCGCGGCCAGCTGCGTCACCGCGACGGAGGCCACCGTCGACACGAGCAGTCCCACGCCGAGGCCGAGGAAGCCCGCCCACGTCCGCACGATGCCGGGCAGCTGTCGCGCCCGCGGTGTGGAGTCGTCGATCATGGCGCGCAGCCCCGTGCCCAGGGCCCCCATGAAGGCGCTCGAGCTCCAGACGAACGCGCCGGCCGCGACCACGCCCGCGATGCCCGGCCCGATGGTGAACTGCAGGTCGTCCGGCCCGAGGAGCCCGCCCTCCCCGACGAGCCCTGGCAGCCAGCTGCCGAGCTGCTCGAGGAACGCGTCGCGCAGCTCGGGGTTGCCGCCGAGCACGGCGAGCCCCACGGAGAACGCGATCGCGAGCGCGGCGAAGAGCGAGAAGACGGCGGCGTAGGCGATGCCACCGGTCATCACGCCGCCGCCGCGAGCACCGAAGTGCGTCAGCGCGCGTCCCACGCGGGTCGCCTTGGCGCGCGCGACGAGGTCCATGATCCGTGCCCGCCAACGCTTCATGTCAGCCTCCCAGCCGGAACTCGCGGGCCGGCCGCCACAGGCCGTCCTCGCCGTGGTCGAAGAGCGAGAAGGACTCCACCTCGAAGCTCGCGTCGAACCGAGCGAGCCCCACGAAGGCGATGTCGAGCGCGGTGTCGTCGACCTCGTGGGCGACCGTGACGTGCGGGTGGTAGTTGAACTCCCGAGGCTCGGCCAGGACACCCGTGCGAACCTCGGCCTCGAGGCGCTCGCACGCCGCGATCCCGGCCGCGACCTGCACGAACACGACGGGTGACACGGGGCGGAAGGTGCCCGTGCCGCGCAGGTGCAGCTCGAAGGGTTCGTGCCGCGCGGCGACGGCGGCCAGGTGGTCCCCGACCTCGTCCATGCCGGCCGCGGCGCGCACGGTGGGCCCGAGCAGCGTCACGTGCGGCGGGATGAGCCGGGCGAGCGGGTCGCCGAACGACTCGCGCGCGGCCTGGAGCGCGGCGCCGAAGGGCTCGGGGACCGCGATCGCGACCCCGAACCGGACCTCGTCGTCCGCCTTCCCGGGGAGCCTCATCGGCGCGGTCGTACCGGCGCGAGCAGACCGACGCGGTCGTAGACCCGCTCGAGCATCGGCTCGGCGAGCGCGGCCGCCCGCTCGGCGCCGTCGGCCAGGAGCTCGTCGAGCGCCCCGGGGTCCGCGAGGAACTCCGCCGAGCGCTCCCGGAACGGGCGCAGCGCCTCGACGACGATCTCGGCGAGGTCCACCTTGAGGTGCCCGTACATCTTGCCCTCGTACTGCGCCTCGAGCTCGGCGACCGGCGTGCCGGTGAGCGCGGAGTGGATCGTGAGCAGGTTGGACACGCCCGGCTTGGCCTCGGCGTCGAACCGGATCTGCGTCTCGGCGTCCGTCACGGCGGACTTGATGCGCTTCGTCACGACCTTCGGGTCGTCGAGGAGCTGGATGAGCCCTGCCTCGGAGTCGGCGGACTTGCTCATCTTCGCCGTCGGGTTCTGCAGGTCGTAGATCTTCGCCGACTCCTTGACGATGTACGGCTCGGGGACGACGGCGGTCCCTTCCCCGAAGCGCGCGTTCATGCGCTCGGCGAGGTTGCGGCTCAGCTCGAGGTGCTGACGCTGGTCCTCCCCCACGGGCACGAGTGCCGTGTCGTAGAGCAGGATGTCCGCTGCCATGAGCACGGGGTAGGTGAAGAGCCCGACGTTCGTCGCGGACGAGCCGTACTTCGCGGACTTGTCCTTGAACTGCGTCATGCGACCGGCCTCGCCGAAGCCCGTCTGGCAACCGAGCACCCACGCGAGCTCGGCGTGCGCGGGCACGTGCGACTGCACGAACAGCACGGAGCGCTCCGGATCCACCCCCGCCGCGAGGTACTGCGCGGCCGTGCGCCGGGAGCGCTCGCGCAGCGTGGTCGGGTCCGGCGCCTGCGTCAGCGCGTGCAGGTCGACGACGCAGTAGATCGCGTCGTAGTCCTCCTGGAGGGCCACCCAGTTGCGCAACGCGCCGATGAGGTTACCGAGGTGGAGGGAGTCGGACGATGGCTGCATCCCCGAGAAGATCCGGGGCCGCGTGGGCGATGACATGATCGCCATTGTGCCAGGCCAGGCTAGGTGGCCTCGTCATCGAACGGAGCGTCGACGGGGGCGGCCACCTTCTCCTCGTCGCGGCGGCGCACCGAGGCGGACCGGACCGACGTCGAGGGCCGCGTGCCGCTGACGTACACGGCGCCGCCGGCGGCTCCGGCGGCCGCCGCCGCAGCGGGTGCGGCCGGATCCGGGTCGAGGAGCGCCTCGCGCACGATGCGACGCGGGTCGTAGCGCCGCGGGTCGAGCGCCTCCCAGTCGAGGTCCTTGACGTCGTCCCCGAGCTCCTCGGAGACCCGCTCCTTCGCGTCACCGAGGAAGGCGCGCAGCTTGCGCACGGCGTGGGCGAGCTGTTCGGCGTAGCGGGGCAGGCGTTCGGGGCCGACGACGATCACCGCGACGACCAGCAGCACGAGGAACTCGGCCCCGTTGATCCCGAACACGGCACCAGGCTAACCGGGACGGGCTAGCTCGAGGAACGTTCCGAGAGCACGACCCGCACGTCGCGCTCGTCGTCGCCCGTGCGCACCCGCAGCACGACAGAGTCGCCCGGGGCCTTGGCGCGGATCGCGACGACGACCTCGTCGGGATCCGTCACGGGCCGGCCGTCGATCGAGATGATGACGTCGCCCGCCCGGATGCCGGCCCGGTCGGCCGGGCTGTCCGGCTCGACGGGTGTCGTGGAGTCGCCCTCGGGGGCGGCGAGCACCTGCACGCCCTCGCCCGTGTACCGCTCGTCGAGCATGACGCCGATGTACGGGTAGGTCGCCTCCCCGGTCTCGATGAGCTGCTCGGCCGTGCGCCGCACCTGGTTCGACGGGATGGCGAAGCCGAGGCCGATGTTGCCCACGCCGCTGAGGACGGCCCCGGGGAGCTGGGCGATCGCGGAGTTGACACCCACGACCTCGCCGGCGAGGTTGACGAGCGGCCCGCCGGAGTTGCCGGGGTTGATCGCCGCATCGGTCTGGATCGCGTTGATGAACGCCTGGCCACCCGGGTCGCCCGCGGTCACGGGACGGTTGACGGCGGAGACGATCCCGCTCGTGACCGTGCCCTGCAGCCCCAGCGGGGCACCGACGGCGATGACGTGGTCGCCGACGACGACGTCCGCCGAGTCGCCGAGCGCGAGAGGCGTGAGGCCCGTGCGCGGAACCTTGATGACCGCGAGGTCGTAGTCGAGCGTCGCCCCCACGACGGTCGCCGACTCCTGCGAGCCGTCCGCGAACACGACGGTGATCGAGCCCCCGGGCCCGGAACCGCCGTCGACCACGTGGTTGTTCGTGAGGATGTAGCCGTCCGCACGCAGGATGAACCCGGATCCCGAGCCCCGCCCCTCTCCCGTGGCGACCTCGATCGCCACGACCGACGGCAGCACACCGGCCGCGATGCCGGCGACGGACTCGGGGGCGCGGTCGACGGGTGCGGCGGGCGAGACGGGCAGGTTCGCCTCGACGGGGCGGTCCGCGCCGAGGTACCGCTCGGCGAGCACCCCGCCGGCACCGCCGGCCACGAGGCTCACGACGACGAGCGGGGCGAGCCACCACGCGCTGAGTCCCCGACGTTCACGCCTCGGGCGGGAAGCGTGGTACTCCCCCGGGGCGGGCGTGGGGGACGCGGCGGAGGTGGGTCGCCAGACGGCGGGCTCCGGTGCCCGCGTGGCCGACGGTGCGATGCTCGGCTGCGGAGCGGGCGACTGCGGGCCGGTCGGCTCCGGCGGCGGCACCCTCCCGGGCGAGGCGAAGAGCGGGAGGGGCTCGTTGCTGTCGGTCACCTGCTCATGCCTCCGGTCACTGCCGACCAGCCCCGCGCGAGTCGCGCGAGCGGTCCGACGTCGTACTCGTCCGCGGGGAAGTGTGCCACGAGCTCGCCCACCTGCCGCGACGGCAGGTCGGTGACGAGCTCCACGACGTGATCGCCCGACTGCCAGACGGCGTGGAACGGCTCGGTCGTCAGGACGTAGAGCGCCGCGCCGGAGTGCTCGACGGGCTCGAGGTGAGCGACGCTGCGGGCGTCGAGCCGGCCCGGCTGGGTCGCGAGGACGACGTGCCCGCCGCGGCCCGCGAGCTCGACCACGCTGCCGCGCTCGTCGGCGAGCGGCCGCTGCGCGGTCACGGTGAACACGCCGTCGGGCAGGTCGGTCGCCGTCGGCGCCCCCGTCGTGACGAAGGCCGCCGTCGCCGTGGCCGCCGAGGCGCTCGAGACGCGGGGGGCGTCAGCGACGAGACCGAGCGTGGCGAGTGCCGCGGAGTCCGTGAACGCCGGGGCCGCGTCACGCGGGCCGCCGACGACGAAGAGCGCGGTGGCCAGGGCCGACACCCCGACGAGCGAGCCCACGGCCGTGAGGGCCGCGAGCCGGCGGTGCGGATGCGCCTCGACACCGACGGGCTCGGTGGGCGCGGGCTGCTCGCCGATCGTGCGCAGGCGCGCCGCCAGGTCCGCCGGCACCGCTGCGCACGACGCCTCGGCGACCATGCGGCGGGCGCGGCGTTCGGCGGCGAGCTCGGCGGCGCACGGGCGGCACGACGCGACGTGCTCGAGCACCTTCTCCGTGGTCGCCGGGGAGAGCTGGCCGTCCGCGAGCGCCGTGAGCAGATAACCCAGGTGTGCCATGTCAGTGGACCTCGACCGGGGTGGCGCGGTGGGCGAGCGACTCGCGGAGCTGGGCGCGGGCGCGGTGGATGCGCGAGCGCACGGTGCCCATCTTGATGCCGAGCGTCGCGGCGATCTCCTCGTACGACAGGCCCTCGATGTCGCACAGCACGACGGCGGCGCGGTACTCGGGGCTCAGCGCGTCGAGCGCGGCCTGGATGTCGTAGTCGAGATTGGTGTGCTCGAAGCCCCGCTCCGGCGTGCCCCGGCCGGCGGGGGTGACGAGCTGGGCTCCGCCGTCGTCGGCCAAGGCCTCGAAGCGGATGCGGTTCTTGCGCCGCACCTGGTCGAGGAAGAGGTTCGTCGTGATGCGGTGCAGCCAGCCCTCGAACGTGCCCGGCTGGTACGTGGACAGGGAGCGGAACACGCGCACGAAGGTCTCCTGCGTGAGGTCCTCGGCGTCGTGCTGGTTGCCCGTGAGCCGGTAGGCGAGCCGGAAGACGCGCGGGGAGTGCTCCTCGACGATCTGCTCCCAGGAGGGGGGCGTCCACGACTGCGGCGCGTCGAAGTCGGCGACGTGAGTCACGATCGACCTCCCTCCACCGGCATGACTGACATTCTCCCTGAGGATGCTGGGAACTTCCTGGGCACCCTCGCCTGCCTGACCAACGCGCAGCACGCGGGCGGTGTTCCGGCGAGCGGCCACCGGCCCGAGTACGATCCGAGCAGGCGCACCCCGCGCCCCACGCACCTGCGGAGGCAGCCATCTCCACCGACAAGACCCCGAGCTGGTACTACGCCGAGGAGTTCCTCGCCGAGGACGAGATCCTGCTGCGCGCCCGCGAGCGCGCCGACCAGCTCGGCTGCACCCCCGTCATGCCCGGCGCGGGGGCCGTGCTCGCCGTGCTCGCCGCGACCCTCGGCGCCCGTTCCGTGGTCGAGATCGGCACGGGTGCGGGCGTGAGCGGGCTCTACCTGCTGCGGGCGATGGCCGACGACGGTGTCCTGACGTCGATCGACCTCGAGGTGGAGCACCAGCGGGCCGCCCGCGAGGCGTTCACGGAGGAAGGTGTGCGCCCCACCCGCACGAGACTCATCGGCGGCCGCGCCCTCGAGGTGCTGCCCCGCCTCACGGACGGTGCCTACGACCTCGTGCTCGTCGACGCCGACAAGGAGTCGACGCCGGACTACGTCGAGCAGGCGCTGCGGCTGCTGCGGCCCGGCGGGGTGCTCGCGGTGGACAACGCGCTGTGGCACGACCGGGTGGCGGACCCGGCGCGGCGGGACGCGACGACGACGACGATGCGCGACGTGGGTCGCAACCTCGCGAAGGACGAGCGCGTGCTCCCGGCGATGGTGCCGAGCGGCGACGGGCTGCTCGTCGGGGTGCGGCGCTAGCCGAGGGGTGCCGTGCTAGCTGACCACCGAGGTCAGGGCCTCACCGAGCTCGGCGGCCTCCGTCGCGTTGAGCTCGACGACGAGGCGGCCACCGCCTTCCAGCGGGACACGCATGACGATGCCGCGGCCTTCCTTGCTCACCTCGAGCGGTCCGTCTCCGGTCCTCGGCTTCATCGCGGCCATGCCTTGACTCCTTCAGCTCGCTGTTACTGCTGATCATTCTAGTTCACGCGAGCCCCCGCACGGCCCGCGCGGGGGCGAGGTCCCCGCGGACCGCCGCGACCATGTCGAGCGTGCGCCGGGTCGCCGCGACGTCGTGCGCGCGGAACACCCCGGCACCCTGCCACGCGGCGATCGCCGTGGCGGCGAGCGTGCCCTCGAGCCGCTCGTCGACCTCGAGACCGAGCGCCTCCCCCACGAAGTCCTTGCGCGAGAGGGCCATGAGGACGGGGAACCCGAGCTCGACGAGGCGCGCGGTGTGCCGCACGAGCTCGAGGGAGTGCCACGTGTTCTTGCCGAAGTCGTGCGTCGGGTCGACGAGGACGGCCGCCGGGTCCACCCCGAGGTCGACCGCCCGGCGCGCACCGGCGTCGAGCTGGGCGAGCACGTCGGGGAGCACGCCGCCGGGGTAGGAGACGCGCAGCGGGTCCGTACGGGGTCGTGCGCCGCCGGTGTGGGTGACGACGACGCCGACGCCCTCGGCCGCCGCGACCTCGGCGAGGTGGGGGTCGTGGCCCGCCCACGTGTCGTTGATGAGGTCCGCGCCGGCGCGGGCCGCCTCGCGGGCGACGCCCGAGCGCCACGTGTCGACGCTGATGATGACGTCGCCGAACCGCTCACGCACGGCGGCGACGAAGGGCACGACGCGCGCGATCTCCTCGTCGGGCTCGACCCGCGGACCACGCCCGGCACGGATGCCGCCGACATCGACGATCTCGGCGCCCTCGGCGACGGCCCGCTCGACGGCCGCGATCGCCGCCTCGTCGTCGGCGTACCGCGCGGCGGCGTAGAACGAGTCCGTCGTGCGGTTGACGATGGCCATGACGACGCCGCGCGCGAGATCGAGCTCGCGTCCCCGCAAGCGCAGCGTGGTGCTGGCCACCACCGGTTCAGCCCTCGTAGGGGCCGTCGCCGGCCCGCTCGGCCGCCTCCTGGGCCTCGGCGGTCTCCTGCACGGCGGCCTCCTCGGCGGCCCGCAGCTCGGCGCCGCGCTCGACGATGTGCTGCACGGCGCTCCCCGCGTCGTCGACCACCTTGATGAGGTCGAGGTCCTTCGGCGAGATCATCCCGGCGTCGGCGACCGTGCCGCGCAGCCAGTCGATCATCCCGCCCCAGAACGTGCTGCCGACGAGCACGATGGGGAAGCCCGTCACCTTGTGCGTCTGCACGAGCGTGAGGGCCTCGAACGTCTCGTCGAGGGTGCCGAAGCCGCCGGGCAGGATCACGAAGCCCTGGGCGTACTTGACGAACATCGTCTTGCGGGCGAAGAAGTAGCGGAAGTTCACGCCGAGGTCGACGTACGGGTTCATGCCCTGCTCGAACGGCAGCTCGATCCCGAGCCCCACCGACAGACCGCCCGCCTCCGTGGCGCCCTTGTTGCCCGCCTCCATGATCCCGGGGCCGCCGCCCGTGATGACGGCGTAGCCGGCCTCGACGAGCTCGGCGGCGACCTCCTCGGCGAGGCCGTAGAACGGGTCGTCCGGCTTGGTGCGGGCCGAGCCGAAGACGCTCACCGCGGGACCGACCTCCGCGAGCGCACCGAAGCCCTCGACGAACTCGCTCTGGATGCGCATGACGCGCCACGGGTCGGCGTGCAGCCAGTCCGTGTCCCCGTCGGGGCGCAGCAGCCGCTGGTCGCTCGTCGTCGTCGGGACCTGGTCGCCCCGGAGCAGGACTGGCCCCTTGCGGTAGCCGTTCTGGTTCACGATCGTTCTCCTCGGTCGGTTCGCGTCGTGGCGAGCCTACGGGGCGAGCCACGCCCGCAGCGAGGCACGCGACTCCCGGATCTGGCGCACGGGGCAGCGCTCGGCGTCGTGGTGGGCGAGGGACGGGTCGCCGGGGCCGAAGTTGACGGCGGGAACGCCGAGCTCGGCGAAGCGTGCGACGTCGGTCCAGCCGTACTTGGGGGCCGGCTCGCGACCCGTCGCGGCGAGCACGGCGGCGACGAACTCGGCCGCGGCGGGGTGGTCGAGCCCGGGGCGGGCGCCCCCGGCGGCGTCGGTCAGCTCGACGTCGAAGCCCGCGAAGACCTCGCGCACGTGCGCCTCGGCCTGGGCGAGGGTGGCCGACGGCGCGAAGCGGTAGTTGACCGTGACGGTGCACGCGTCGGGGATGACGTTGGTGGCCACTCCCCCGGAGATCAGGACGGCGTTGAGGCTCTCGCGGTAGGCGAGCCCGTCGACCTCGTGGGTCGCGGGCACGTAGGCCTCGAGCCGCGCGAGGATCTCGGCTGCCGCGTGGATCGCGTTGGAGCCCATCCAGGCGCGCGCGGAGTGGGCCGCCGTGCCGGACGTGCGCACCTCGACGCGCAGCGTGCCGTTGCAGCCGCCCTCGACGCTGCCGTTGCTCGGCTCGGCGAGCACGGCGAAGTCGGCCGCGAGCCAGTCCGCGTGGTGGCGGGCGATGCGGCCGAGGCCGTTGCGCGCGGCGTCGACCTCCTCGTTGTCGTAGAAGACCCACGTCACGTCGTGGCGCGGCGCGGTGAGCTCGGCCGCGAGGGAGGCCATGACGGCGACGCCGGACTTCATGTCGACCGTCCCCCGGCCCCACAGGACCTCGTCGTCGCCCGTGCCCTCGCGCCACGTGGGGAGGTTGCCGGCGATCGGCACCGTGTCGAGGTGGCCCGCGACGACCACGCGGCTCGGGCGTCCGAGGTTCGTGCGGGCGAGCACGGCGTCCCCGTCTCGCATCACCTCGACGTGGGGCAGCACGCGCAGGGCGCCCTCGAGCAGGTCCGCGAGGCGGGCCTCGTCGCCGCTCACGGACGGCACGTCGCACAGGGCGGCGGCGAGGTCGACGACGTCGCGGGTCAGGTCCAGCTCAGGCACACGGCGAATCTACCTGCGTACCGGCCGGTAGCCGCGAGGGCGTCTACCCTCGTGCGCATGAGTACGCGTAGCGCTTGGGGTTTCGGACTGGTCACGACGACGACGGCGGGCGCCGTCCTCGACACGTGGTACCCCGATCCGGTCCTCGGCACGGCGCCCGACGACGCGCTCGCACCGGCTGAGCTGCGGGCGCTCGAGGGCACCGACGAGACCAGGGCCGTGACGACCGCCGTCGTCCTCACCCGGATCGACCTCGACGCGCCCCCCGCCGACACCCCGGACGCCTACCTGCGCCTGCACCTGCTCTCGCACCGGCTCGTCGCACCCCACGGCCTCAACCTCGACGGCATCTTCGCCGCGCTGCCCAACGTCGTGTGGACGGACGCCGGGCCGTGCGCGGTCGAGGGCTTCGAGTCGACCCGGTTGCGCCTGCGCGCGAGGCTCGGCCGCCCCGTCACGGTGCTCGGCGTCGACAAGTTCCCCCGCATGGTCGACTACGTCCTGCCGTCCGGGGTGCGCATCGCCGACGCCGACCGCGTGCGGCTCGGCGCCCACCTCGCCCCGGGCACCACGGTGATGCACGAGGGCTTCGTGAACTTCAACGCCGGCACGCTCGGCGTCTCGATGGTCGAGGGCCGCATCTCGGCGGGCGTCGTCGTCGGCGACGGGTCCGACGTCGGGGGCGGCGCGTCCATCATGGGCACGCTGTCCGGTGGCGGCACCGAGGTCATCTCGCTCGGCGAGCGCTCGCTGCTCGGGGCCAACTCCGGTCTCGGCATCCCGCTCGGGGACGACTGCGTGGTCGAGGCCGGCCTCTACGTCACGGCCGCGTCCAAGGTCACCCTCGTCGGGGTGCGCGGGGCCGACGGCGTGGACCTGAGCGGCACGGTCGTCAAGGCCCGGGAGCTCGCGGGAGCCGACAACGTGCTGTTCCGGCGCAACTCGCTCACGGGAGGCGTCGAGGCCGTGGCACGCAGCGGCGAGGGCGTGCGGCTCAATGCCGCCCTGCACGCGAACTGAGCGGGACGTGACCTGGTTCTGACGCCTTGTCGCGCGATTATGCGCCGCGGGGGCACGACCGTACGTTCGGGGTGTGACGTCGTCCCCGAGCCAGGAGAACCCGTCGTGAGCGAGCAGATCGGCGTGATCCTCGGCCAGGTGGGGACCCCCGCGAACCTCAGCCGGCCCGAGGTGCGCCGCTACCTCAAGGAGTTCCTCTCCGACGAGCGCGTGATCGACCTGCCGCGCTGGCGCTGGCAGCCCGTGCTGCGCGCCGCCGTCCTGCCCACGAGGCCCAAGCACGTCTCGCACCACTTCGCCGAGATCTGGACCGACGAGGGCTCGCCCCTCCTGGTGCTCTCCGAGGCGCAGCGCGCGGGGATCGCCGAGCGGCTCGGCGACCGGTACCGGGTCGAGCTCGGCATGGCGTACAGCGAGCCGACCATGGCCGGGGCGGTCGAGCGGCTCGAGGCGGCGGGCATCCGCAAGATCGTCGTCCTGCCGCTCTTCCCCCAGTACTCGAACAGCACCACGGCCGCCGTCTACGACGAGGTGATGTTCACGGCGCTCGGGCGGCGGCGGCGCAAAGGACTGCCGCGCAAGAAGTTCTCCCCGTCGCTGCGGTTCGTCCACCCCTTCTACGACGACCCCGCCTACATCGAGGTGCTCGCCGCGAGCGTGCGTCGCCAGCTCGACGACGGCGAGAAGCCCGACCGGGTCATCCTGAGCTACCACGGCCTGCCCCAACGGTTCGAGGACGAGGGCGACCCCTACGTCGGGCAGTGCGAGGCGACCACCCGGCTGCTCGCCGAGGCACTCGGCTGGGACGAGGACTACTACGAGATGGCCTACCAGTCCCGGTTCGGTCGTACGGAGTGGATCAAGCCCTATCTCCAGCCCCGGCTCGGCGAGCTGCACCGCGACGGCGTCGAGCGGCCCGCGATCATCTCGCCCGGGTTCACGACGGACTGCCTCGAGACGTTGCACGAGCTGCGGATCGAGGGCCGCGAGCTGTTCGCGGACGGCGGGGGCGACCCGAGCGGCTACCGCACGGTCGCGTGCCTCAACGACGAGCCGGCGTGGCTCGACTACGCCGCGGGACTCGTCGAGCGGAACGCCGTTGGTTGGTAGGACACCGGTGGCTGGCGGGACGCCGGTGGTGGTTGCCGGGTCTCGCGGCGCGGGCGCCGTACTCTCGGGAGCGTGACCCGCACGATCGTCCGCGCCCTCGTGACGCTCCTCGTCGTGGCGGCGCTCGGCGTCGCGGGAGTCTGGGGCGTCGTCACCTTCCTGAGCTCGCTCGACGCCGAGCCCCGCGCGAAGGAGCAGTGCACGGCCGTCAACGACGGCGTGCGCTACACGCTGAGCCACGAGCAGGCGGACAACGCCGCGCTGCTCGCCGCGACCGCCCTGCGACGGGGACTGCCGGCCCGCGCGGTCACGATCGCCCTGGCCACGGCCATGCAGGAGTCCTCGCTGCGCAACATCGACTACGGCGACCGCGACTCCCTCGGGCTGTTCCAGCAGCGGCCGTCGCAGGGCTGGGGCTCGCCGGAGGAGATCCTGGACCCGGTGTATTCGACGCACACGTTCTACGACGCGCTCGCGAAGGTCGACGGCTTCGAGGACATGGCCGTCACGGTCGCCGCGCAGACGGTGCAGCGCTCGGCCTTCCCGGACGCCTACGCCCAGCACGAGTCGATGTCCCGCGCCTGGGCCTCCGCGCTCACCGGACACTCCCCCGCCGCCGTCACATGCGTGGTCCACGACCGCGCCGCCGGCGCGCCCACGGCGCTCCTCGCCCGGGTCGAGCGTGACCTCGGGGACCTCCCGGTCACCGTCGCCGGGGACGAGGGGGCCGACGGCGCGAACCAGATGACCGTCGAGCTCGACGCCGGTGTGCTCGCGGGCTCCCGCGGGGACGGCACCGAGCGGCTCGCGTGGGCCGTGGCCCAGTGGGCGGTGACCGTCTCGGCGCCGTACGGCATCGCCGAGGTCGCCGTCGCGGACCGGCGCTGGTTGGCAGACGACGCCACGTGGGCCGCCGTCGGCCAGGAGACGGAACCTCGCGCTCCCGGGCTCGTGCTCGTCACCCTGTCGCGCTGACCACAGCGTCTCCTGCGCCGCCGCGCCCGAAGGGCAAGGATGGAGTCGTGTCCTCCACCCTGGTCGCCGACGCCATGGTCCGGGTGCGCCGGCCCTGGTTCCTGCCCCCGGCCGTCGCGGCGCGCGCGGACGAGGACGCTCCCCTGCCGATCGGCCACGGCGCGACGTGCTCGCAGCCGACCACGGTGGGGCACCTGCTCACCCACCTCGACGCGCAGCCGGGCGACCGGGTGCTCGACGTCGGCTCGGGCTCCGGGTGGACCACGGCGCTGCTCGCCGAGCTCGTGGGCGGCTCGGGCGCCGTGATCGGCGTCGAGCTCGAGCCGGAGCTCGTCACGCTGGGCCGGTCCCACCTCGCCACGGCGGCCGCGCACGGTGTCGACGTGTCCCGCGCGCGGATCGAGCAGGCCGTGCCGGGGGTGCTCGGCCGGCCGCAGGAAGCGCCCTACCGGCGCATCCTCGTCTCCGCGGAGGCGCAGGAGGTGCCGGACGAGCTCGTGGCGCAGCTCACCGACCACGGCCGCATGGTGATCCCCGTGCGCCGCCGGCTGCTCGTCGTCGACCGGCACGGCCCGGCGGTGCGCACGCGCGAGGTGGGTGCGTACCGCTTCGTGCCGCTGCGGTGAGGCGCGTCAGCGCTCGTCGAGCCCCACGTAGTCGCGCTCGGTGGCACCCGTGTAGACCTGGCGCGGGCGCCCGATCTTGGTCTGCGGGTCGAGCATCATCTCGCGCCACTGGGCGATCCAGCCGGGCATGCGGCCGAGCACGAAGAGCGGCGTGAACATCGACTCCGAGAACCCCATCGCCTTGTAGATGAGCCCCGTGTAGAAGTCGACGTTCGGGTAGAGCTTGCGGGAGATGAAGTACTCGTCGCTCAGGGCGATCTCCTCGAGGCCGCGGGCGATCTCGAGGAGCTCGTCGCCGTGACCGAGCGCCTCGAGCACGGCGTCGGCGCTCTGCTTGACGATCGCGGCGCGCGGGTCGTAGTTCTTGTAGACCCGATGGCCGAAGCCCATGAGGCGCACACCGTTGGCCTTGTTCTTGACCTTCGACATGAAGGCCGAGGGGTCGCCGCCGTCGGCCTGGATCTGCGCGAGCATCGTGAGCACGGCCTCGTTCGCCCCGCCGTGCAGCGGGCCCGAGAGGGCGTTGACGCCCGCGGCGACCGACGCGTAGAGGTTGGCGTGGGAGGAGCCGACGACGCGGACCGTCGAGGTGGAGCAGTTCTGCTCGTGGTCCGCGTGCAGGATGAGGAGCTTGTCGAGCGCCGCGACGACGATCGGGTCCGCCTCGTACTTCTCGTACGGGGCCGCGAAAGCCATGCGGAGGAAGTCGTCGACGTAGCCGCGCGAGTAGTCCGGGTAGAGCAGCGGCTCGCCCGTCTGCGTGCGGTGCAGGTAGGACGTGATCGTGCGGACCTTGGCGAGGATGAGCACCGTGGCGAGCTCGACGGCCTCGGGGTCGAACGGGTCGAGCGACTCGGGGTAGAAGGTCGCGAGCGCGTTGACGGCCGAGGCCATGACGGCCATCGGGTGCGAACCCGTGGGGAACGTCCCCATGAACGTCCGGAAGTTCTCGTGCACGAGCGTGTGCCGGTTGACCCGCTGCTCGAACGCGGAGAACTCCGCGGCGGAGGGCAGCTCGCCGTGGATGAGGAGGTAGGCCACCTCGAGGAAGGTCGAGTGCTCGGCGAGCTGCTCGATCGGGTACCCGCGGTAGCGCAGGATGCCCTCGTCACCGTCGATGTAGGTGACCTTCGACTCGCACGACGCGGTGTTGGTGAAGCCCGGGTCGAGGGTGGTCAGTCCCGTCTGGCTCAGCAGCGACGACACCACGAACCCGCTCGACCCCTCGGTGGCCTGCACCGTCGGTAGCTCGAGCGTCGTGCCGTCTGCGGTCAGTGTGACCGAGGTCGGTGCCTGCGTCATCTGCGAGGCCTCCCTGGAAGTCCGTGGCGGGCACGCCCCGCCCTCGTTGGCTTTCACGACGGTACCTGTGCGCCCGACGACGTGACGAATCTCGGCCCACCGAATCTGCCGGCGTGGGCCGTGATTCCGGTCACAGGTCAGGCGCCGAGCAGCCGCTGCGCCGCCTCGCGCACCCGCACGTCGAGCGCCGTCAGCGCCACCCGGACGTGCTCGGACGCGCCCCGGGTGTAGAACGAACCGGGCGCGACGAGGATGCCTTGCGCCGCGAGGTCCGCCACCGTCCGCAACGAGTCCTGGCGCCCCTCGGGCCGCACCCACAGGTACAGCCCCGCCTCGGAACCGTCGACCGCGTACCCCGCCCCTTCGAAGGCTCCGGCGAGCAGCTCGCGGCGCACTGCGTACCGCTCCCGCTGGACCGCGACATGCTCGTCGTCGCCGAGAGCGACCGTCATCGCCGCCTGCACGGGGCCGGGCACGATCATCCCGGCGTGCTTGCGCGCCTCGAGGAGCCCGGCGACGACGGCGGGATCCCCCGCGACGAACGCCGCCCGGTACCCCGCGAGGTTCGACCGCTTGGACAACGAGTAGACGGCGAGCACACCGGTCGGGTCCCCGCCCGTCACGCGGGGGTCGAGCACGCTCGGTACACCGCCCTCGACCCATCGCGGCGCCCAGGGCAGCTCGGCGTAGCACTCGTCGCTCACCACGAGCGCCCCCACCGCGCGGGCGGCGGCCACGATCTCGGCGAGCCGCTCGACGCTCAGCACGCGCCCGTCCGGGTTGCCGGGCGAGTTCAGCCAGACGAGCCGCACGTCACGCCGCTCGCGCAGCGCCGCGAGGCCGCCGTCGTCGGCCGGCACGGGTGTCGCACCGGCGAGCACGGCGCCGACGTCGTACGTCGGGTAGGACGGCTCGGGGAAGACGACGGCGTCGTCCGGACCGAGCCCTAGCCAGGCCGGCAACGTCGCGACGAGCTCCTTGGAACCCATCGTGGGCAGCACGGCGGCCGGGTCGAGCCCCGGCACACCCCTCGTGCGGGCGAACCAGTCGACGACAGCCTCGCGCAGCGCCGCCGTGCCGTGCGTCGTGGGGTAGCCCGGGCTGTCCGTCGCGGCGGCGAGCGCCTCGCGGACGATGTCGGGCGTGGGGTCGACGGGCGTCCCGACGGACAGGTCGACGAGCCCTCCCGGGTGCTTGCGTGCGGTCGCGGCGAACGGGGCAAGGCTGTCCCAGGGGAAGTCCGGCAGGGCGCCGGTGCGCAGTCCCATCGAGCGCGGGCTACTCGGCGCCGACCTGCGGCGGCAGGACCTCGATGATCGGGTGGTCCTTCTCGATCATGCCGAGCTTGGCCGCACCGCCCGGGGACCCGAGGTCGTCGAAGAACTCGACGTTGGCCTGGTAGTACTCGCTCCACTGCTCGGGCACGTCGTCCTCGTAGTAGATCGCCTCGACGGGGCAGACGGGCTCGCACGCACCGCAGTCCACGCACTCGTCGGGGTGGATGTACAGCGATCGTTTGCCCTCGTAGATGCAGTCCACGGGGCACTCCTCGATGCACGCCTTGTCCTTGACGTCCACGCAAGGCTTGGCGATCACGTAGGTCACTGTCGGTCCTCCGGTCGGCCCCCGAGGGCCGTGACGTGGTTGGCGGTGCGCGCACCCGGCGCTCAGGCCTAGTATCCCCCACATGGGCACCGGGCAGGACTCCCCGCACAGAACCACCCCGTGGCTCGACTGGCCGCTCGGCTCACGGGTCGTGGTGCGCCGCAGGCTGCCCGAGGGCGGTTTCAGCGACGTGCTGGGCGAGCTCGTGTACCGCTCGCCCGAGGCCGTCGAGGTGGCTCACCACGGCGGGACCGAGCGCATCGAGGCCGAGCAGATCGCGATCGGCAAGATCGTGCCCCCGCCGCCCGAGCGTCGCGAGTTCCGGCCGCGCCCCTAGCCGCTCAGTCGTCGTTCTTGGGCCGTGGCCCGCACACGATCGCGTCCTGCGGGTTGTAGCGCCACGTGAACGACGTCTTCTCGACCTCTTCGCCGTCGAGCAGGAGGGTGCGCGTGTTCGTGACCTGGAAGCCCGGGTTGCCCGCGGACTGCGCGATGCACCCCGCATCCTGCGAGTAGCGCGTCGTGGGCGCGGTGATGTGGGAGCGACCGGACAGCGCGGTCTGCACCTCGAAGTGCTTCGTGCCCCAGACCTCGACGTAGAACCGGCTGCCCTCGACGTAGGAGCGCAGGAGCGCACCGTACGGCGTCGTGTTCTTCCACTTCACGTCGAGCACGCCCTCGTAGACGGTCGCCTCGCGGCCCTCGGGGTAGCGCGAGAACCAGTACGTGTGCGGCCGGTGCTCGACGTCCTCGAAGCCGGCGAAGTACGCGGCGTTGAACATCGTCGTGCCCATCTGCGACAGGCCGCCGCCGATGCCCTCCTGGATCACGCCGTTGACGACGACGCCGGCGTTGAAGTAGCCGTTCTCCGCCGTGATCGGACCGATCGTCTCGTTGAGCGAGAACACCTCGTCGGGCCGGACGAGCACACCCGTGACGAGCTCGGCACCGCGCGCGAGGTTCCGGGTCCGGACGGGCTCGGCGGTGAGCGGGGTGTCGAACGAGGCGACGAGCTCGGTGATCCCGAGTGCTTCGAGCGCCCTCGTCGTCTGCTCCGGGTCGACGGGCGTCAGGGCGATGTTGGCCGTGCGCGGCGTGCCGAGCGCGGCGTTGCGCACCGCCGACGCCACGTGGTCCGGGTCGAGCGTCGAGCCCGCCGTCCCCTCGACGATCCGCGGCTCGCCGTCCACGAACTCGAAGCGCGCGTCCGAGGCATCGGAGAGCAGGTCCGTGGTCCGCTTGAGGAGCTCGGTGACGAGCATCTCGCCGTCGAGCCGCAGCGCGAGGTTCGAGTTCTCGGAGTAGATCGTGGCGCTCGCCGTCACGACGTCGGCGGGCAGCTCGGCGACCTGGCCCTCGACGACGACGCCCACGGGGCCTGCGGCGAGCGGCTTCGCGAGCTGGGCGAGCGCCCGGTCGGTCTCCTCCTGGGTGATGTCCGGTGCCACGGCGAGCGTCGGCAGCGTGATCGGGCGGGGCGCGGTGAGCCACGTGCGCGCGAGGAGCTCCGTCGCGGCAGGCTCGTCGACGGCGATCCCCTCCTCCGCGGCGGTCGCGTGGGCGGCGCCGTCCGCGAAGACGATGCGCCCGTCGACCGGCTCGGTGATCAGGCCGACGGCGGCGGTGGCCACGGCCGCGTCGAGCGCCTCGGTGTCGATGCGCGTCACCGGGGGCTGCTCGCCGAGGCCGAAGAGGTGCTGCCACAGCCGCGCCGGCTCGAGCGTGAACCCCGTGAGCGCCGTGACGGTCGCGTCGGCGTCGAAGACCAGGCCCGCGACGGCGGGATCGAGGGAGACGGACCTGTCCCCCGCGACCACGACGATCGGCTCGCCCGTCGCGAAGCGCAGCTCCTCGACCAACGTCGCGGTCGCGACGTCGGACTTCAGGCCGCCGATGTCGACCCCCGCGACGGTCACGCCGCGCGGCACGGTGTCGGCGAGCGCCCAGCTCGCGCCGACGTAGCCGGCGGCGACGACGACGAGCACGGCCGCGACGGCACCGAGTACCCGGCCCGCGCGGCGCTTGGGCCGCTCGGCACCCGCGAACGTGTCGAGGGGATGGCCCGACCCGTCCCCCTCGCGGTCCTCCGCCGTCGTCGTGCCGTCCTTCGCCATGTGCTCCCCGCCTGCCTCGTGCGTGCTGCCTGCGCTGGAGTCTACGTTCCGCTCCTGGGCGCGACGGCGCGCAACCGCCCGCGGTGGTGCACGAGTCCTCCCACGGTGGCGGGGCCCTCGCCGAGCGCCACGACCTCGCCGACGACGATGTCGTGGTCCCCACCGCGGTGGATCGCGTGGGTGCGGCACGAGAACCACGCGGCACAGCCGTCGACGACGGCGGCCCCCGAGCCGACGTCCCGCCCGTGCGGGACGCGCGCGAGCTGGTCGAACGCGGGACGGCCCGGCGAGGCGAGCCAGTCGGCCACGGGTCCCTGGTCGTCGGCGAGCACGCTGAGCACCCAGGCGTCCTGCTCGTCGAGCCCTTCGCGCACCCGGGCGTCGGTGTGGACGCAGAACAGCACGAGCGGGGGTTCGAGCGAGAGAGAGGCGACGGCGCTCACCGTGCCCGCGAGGTCGATGCCGCGCAGGTGGAGACTCACGACCCCCACACCCGCGGGCAACCGGCCCATCGCGGTGCGGAACTGGTCGGGATCCACGCCCGTGCTCGGTGTCACCGGTCCTCGAACCACCGGCTCGGGGCGACGACGGGCAGCGCGAGCACGACGACGCCGCCGAGGATCCAGACGTTCCCCCAGGGGCCGATCGCGGGGACGAGGATGTCCCCGCCCGGTCCCACCTGCCACAGCGTGAGCACCGTGGCGAGCCACCCCGCGGCGTACGCCGCCGAGCCGCGCCACTCCTCCCACGCACGAGCGAAGACCCCCGCGCTGAGCACGACGACGAGGCCGAGCACGAGGCCCCAGGGGGGCATCGAGCGGTGCATCACGGTGCCGATGGCGCCGACGGCGACGCCGAGCAGGAGGCAGGACGCGATCCGTCCGGTACGAGCGGCCATGGCGCTCACGGTACCGGCCACCCCGGGGCTGCGACGCCGGCCGGCCACGCGACGGGAACGAGCGGCCCTGGTGCCGGCTCGAGCACCTCGGTGGGTCCCGTTCCGAGCGGCACGTCGTTGCTCAGGGAGAAGGCGATGCCCTCGGCGCCGACGACGACGTGCTGCACCTGGGTCGCGTGCGCGCGCATCGCGGCGGCGACCTCGTCGGCGACGGGCGCGACCTGCACCTCGACGCGCGGGCCGCCCCCGGCGAGCACCTCGGCACGCCGGTGCGGGGCGACGGCCCACAGCACGGCGGGGACGGGGCGTGCGGTCTCGGTGAGACGGGCCACGGCGCGCATCGTCACCTCGTGGGCGCGCACGTGGTCGGGATGCCCGTAGCCGCCGTCCGGCCCGTACGTGACGACGACGGCGGGCGCCCGGTCGGCGAGGTGGCTCGCGAGCCGGGCTGCGGCGTCGTCGGCGTCGGTCCGCACGAAGGCCGCGGCCGGGATCTCGGCGGCCGCCCCCGCGATGCCGCCACCCAGCCATGCCATGCCCGAGTCCTCGAATCGGGTGCCCTGCTCCGCCGCGCCACCGAGCGTGTCGAGGAACGCGTGGCGGCGCACCCCGAGTGCCGCGAGCGCGGCGGCTAGCTCATCCTCACGGTGCACGGCGAGCGCCGGGCCGTCGCCCTCGAGGTGGGCGAGCTCGGCGCCGATGACCTCGCCGCGCTCCCCGCGCGTGCACGTGACGACCTCGACGTCGCCCGTCTGCGCCCACGTCGCGAGCAGCGCGCCGGTCGACAGGGTCTCGTCGTCGGGATGCGCGTGGACGGCGAGGAGCAACGCCATCGCGTCAGGCGCGCTTGGACCGCGCGGTGATGCGGGCGCGCTCCGTCTGGTCGAGCACGACCTTGCGGATGCGCACGATCTCCGGCGTCACCTCGACGCACTCGTCCTCGCGGGCGAACTCGAGGGACTCCTCGAGCGTGAGCTTGCGCGGCGGGACGAGGTTCTCGAAGGAGTCCGACGTCGAGGCCCGCATGTTCGTAAGCTTCTTCTCCTTCGTAATGTTGACGTCCATGTCCTCGCTGCGCGAGTTCTCGCCGACGACCTGGCCCTCGTAGACCTCGGCCGTGGGCTCGACGAAGAACGAGCCGCGCTCCTGGAGGTTGATCATCGCGAAGGGGGTGACCTTGCCCTGGCGGTCCGCCACGAGCGAGCCGGTGCTGCGCGTCTCGATCGCGCCAGCCCACGGCTCGTAACCGTGCGCGATCGACGACGCGATGCCCGTGCCGCGCGTCTCGGTGAGGAACTGGGTGCGGAAGCCGATGAGCCCGCGGGCGGGCACGACGAACTCCATGCGGACCCAGCCCGTGCCGTGGTTCGTCATGGTCTCCATGCGGCCCTTGCGCTGGGCGAGGAGCTGCGTCACGGCGCCGAGGTACTCCTCGGGGACGTCGATCGTCATGTGCTCCATCGGCTCGTGGACCTTGCCGTCGACCTGCTTCGTGACGACCTGCGGCTTGCCGACCGTGAGCTCGAAGCCCTCGCGGCGCATCTGCTCGACGAGGATAGCGAGGGCCAGCTCGCCACGGCCCTGCACCTCCCACGCGTCGGGGCGCTCGGTGGGCAGCACGCGCAGCGAGACGTTACCGACGAGCTCGGCGTCGAGGCGGTCCTTGACCTGACGGGCCGTGACCTTGTGACCCTTGCCGCCCTTGCCCGCGAGCGGGGAGGTGTTGATGCCGATCGTCATGGAGATCGCGGGGTCGTCGACCGTGATGAGCGGGAGCGGGCGCGGGTCGTCGAGGTCGGTGAGGGTCTCGCCGATCGTGATGTCCGGGATGCCCGCGACGGCGACGATGTCCCCCGGACCGGCCTCGAGGGTCGGCACGCGGTCCAGGGCCTTCGTCTCGAGCAGCTCGGTGATCTTGACGGACTGCACGGAGCCGTCGGAACGGGCCCACGCGACCTGCTGGCCCTTGCGGATCGTGCCGTTGAAGACGCGCAGCAGGGCGAGGCGCCCGAGGAACGGGGAGGCGTCGAGGTTCGTCACGTGCGCTTGCAGCGGGGCGCCCTCGGTGTAGGTCGGCGCGGGGATCTTCTCGAGGATCGTCGCGAAGAGCGGCTCGAGGTCCGGGTCCTCCGGGAGCGTGCCGTCCGCGGGCTGGGTGAGGCTCGCCCGGCGGGCCTTCGCCGCCGCGAACACGACCGGCACGTCGAGGATCGCGTCGAGGTCGAGGTCGGGTACCTCGTCGTGCAGGTCGGAGGCGAGCCCGAGCAGCAGGTCGGTCGCCTCGGTGACGACCTCGTCGATGCGGGCGTCGGAGCGGTCGACCTTGTTCACCACGAGGATCACGGGCAGCTTCGCGGCGAGCGCCTTGCGCAGCACGAAGCGGGTCTGGGGCAGCGGCCCCTCGCTCGCGTCGACGAGCAGGACGACGCCGTCGACCATCGACAGCCCGCGCTCGACCTCGCCGCCGAAGTCCGCGTGGCCGGGGGTGTCGATGACGTTGATCGTGATGCCGTCGGGCTCCCCCGCCGCGAGGGCCGCGGGACCTCGGTACCTGATCGCGGTGTTCTTCGCGAGGATCGTGATCCCCTTCTCGCGCTCGAGGTCGCCGGAGTCCATGGCGCGCTCGTCGACGTGCGCGTGGGCGCCGAAGGAGTCGGACTGCCACAGCATGGCGTCGACGAGGGTGGTCTTGCCGTGGTCGACATGGGCGACGATCGCGACGTTACGCAGGTCGGAGCGCACGGTCATAGGAAGTACTCACTTCAGGTGGGATGGGGACGCCACGACTCCGGGCGCCGGTCGATTCTACAACCCGCCCTCGCCCACCCCTCGCCAGGGGCTCGCTGGCTATGCCCCGCCGCTGCGCCTGCGGTGGTCCTGGACCTGGTGCTGGTGCAGCTCCGCGAGCTCCACAGGGTCCGGCGCAGGCCCCTGCCGCGCCACGCGCTCGGCCTCCTGCTCGAGCAGGCGGTCGCGCGTCTCGCGGCGCAGGCGCTGCTCGGCCGGGTCGGGCACGGGCACGGCCGCGAGCAGGCGCTGCGTGTAGGGGTCCTTCGGTGCGCCGAGCACCTGGTCGCGCGCGCCGAACTCCACGAGCTTGCCCCGGTGCATGACGGCGATGCGCCGCGAGAGCATCTCGACGACGGCGAGGTCGTGGGAGATGAAGATGCACGCGAAGCCGTGCTCGCGCTGCAGGTCCGCGAAGAGCTCGAGCACCTTCGCCTGCACCGAGACGTCGAGGGCCGACGTGGGCTCGTCGGCGACGAGGAGCTTGGGGCTCAGCGCGAGCGCCCGCGCGATGCCGACGCGCTGCCGCTGGCCGCCCGAGAGCTCGTGCGGGTAGCGGTTGCGCATCGCGCGGGGCAGGTGCACCTGGTCGAGGAGGTCCTCGATGCGTCGCTGCAGCTCCGCGCCCCGGGCGATCTTGTGCAGCCGGAGCGGCTCGCCGATCGACTCTCCGACGGGCAGCCGGGGGTTGAGCGAGGAACCGGGGTCCTGGAACACAATCGAGACGTCCTGGCGCACCGTGCGCAGGTCGCCGGGCGAGATGCCCACCATGTTGTGCCCGTTGACGACGAGGGAGCCGGCGACGGCGGGCAGCAGCCCGACGAGTGCGCGTCCCACCGTCGTCTTGCCCGAGCCGGACTCGCCGACGAGGCCGACGACCTCGCCCTGCTCGATGTCGAGGTCGATCCCGTCGACGGCGCGGAACGCCGGCGTGCGCCCGCGCTTCGGGTACTCGATCGCGAGGTCCTTGGCCTCGAGCACGTACTTGCGCGGCTCGTCGGAGGCGACGGGCTCCGGCGCGGGCTCGGACACCGCGATCGAACCAAGGTGCGGCACCGCGGCGAGAAGCTGCTTCGTGTACGCGTGCTGGGGGTCGCCGAAGATCTCCTCCGACGTGCCCCGCTCCACGACGCGGCCGTCCTTCATCACGAGGATGTGGTCCGCGAGGTCCGCGACGACACCCATGTCGTGCGTGATGAGGATGATGCCGGAGTTGATGCGGTGCCGCAGGTCCCGCATGAGCTTGAGGATCTCGGCCTGCACCGTGACGTCGAGCGCCGTCGTCGGCTCGTCCGCGATGAGCAGCTTGGGGTCGAGCGAGAGCGCCTGGGCGATCATGGCGCGCTGTCGCTGGCCGCCGGAGAGCTGGTGGGGGTACTTGTCGACGGAGATCTCCGGCTCGGGGATCTCCACCATGGCGAGCAGCTCGATGGCCCGCTGCCGCGCCTCCTTGGGGCCCATGTCCGTGTGGCTGCGCAACGTCTCGATGATCTGGAAGCCGACGGTGTAGACGGGGTTGAGCGCCGTCATCGGCTCCTGGAAGATGACCGCGACCTCTTCGCCACGCACGTGCCGCAGCCGTGAGTGGCTCAGCCCGATGAGCTCCTTGCCCGCGAGCTTCGCGCTGCCCTTCGAGCGTCCGTTGGCGGGCAGGAGGCCGATGAGCGACATCGACGACTGCGTCTTGCCCGAACCGGACTCGCCGACGATCGCGACGACCTCACCGGGATGCACCTCGTAGGAGACGTCGACCGCGGCGGGGTACCACTCACCGTCGACCCAGAAGTCGACGCCGAGCCCTTCGACGCGCAGGATCGGCTCACCGGTCCGCGACGGGCGTGTGAACTCGGTCTGCGTGCTCACCGGCGGTCACCTTCCTTCACTGCGAGAATCTTCCCATGGGCCCCACCGAGACACTGCGTCCGAGGTCGAGCCGGGTGATCGCGGTGGCGGTCGCAGCCTGCTGCGGCACCGCCCTGGTCGTCGTGGCCGCCTCGAGCGAGAGCGCCGCGGACGTGCTGCGCGCCCTGGGCGTCGCGTGCCTCGTGGCGACGCTCGCGTGGACCGTCTACTGGCGCCCCGAGGTCGAGGTGTCCGACGGCGGCGTGCGCGTCGTCAACCCGTGGCGCACCGTGCACGTCCCGTGGCCCGCGCTCGACACCGTGAGCGACCGTTGGTCGCTGACCCTGACCACGCACGACGGTCGACGCGTCTCCGCCTTCGCCGCGCCGGCGCGGGGCATGTCCGAGCGTGGCCCGGGCGTCGCCGGCCACGCGGCCGCACTCGTCACCGAGCGCCGGGAGCAGCTGCGCGCCGCGGGCTACCTCGACGACGTGCGCCTCGACGGCGCCCCCGTCACGGTGAACCTCGCCCGCGGTCCCGTGCTCGCGTGCGCGGCCGCGCTGCTGTTCGTCGTGGCCGGGCTGCTCCTGCCGGGCTGACGTCACCATCAACCGCCCGTCCCGTCCACGGTGCCGACGCTCGCGGCACGCGCCTCACGCTTCGCCGCAGCCTTCTCCGTACGGCGCAGCGCCCGGGTGGTGGGGATGCGGCGCTGACGGGGGTCGAAGGCGTCACGCAGGCCGTCACCGATGAAGTTGATGCACAGGGCGATCGTCACGATGATCAGTCCGGGCCACCAGAACAACCACGGTCGGGTGGCGAACGCCGTCTGGTACTCGTTGATGAGCAGGCCGAGCGAGATGTCGGGGCGGCGGATGCCGAAGCCGAGATAGCTGAGCGCCGTCTCGAGGAGGATCGCCGCGCTCATCAGGAGCGTCGTGTTGACGATGATGACGCCGATCGCGTTCGGCAGCATGTGCTTGAACATGATCCGCAGGTTCGAGGCTCCGGCGACCTTGGCCGCGTCGACGAACTCTCGCTCGCGCAGGGCGAGGAAGTCGCCGCGCACGAGTCGCGCCAGCCCGGGCCACGAGATGACCCCGAGCGTCATGGCGAGGAGCAGGGCGTTGACGCTGCCGAAGATCTTGCCGAGGACCGCGCCCACGACGATCGTCGGGAGCACGAGGAACACGTCCGTGAACCGCATGAGGAACTGGTCGAGCCGCCCCCGGAAGTATCCGGCGAAGGAGCCGATGAACACGCCGATGACGGTCGCGATGAGGCCGATGACGACCATCATCATGAGCGACTGCTGCGTGCCTCGCATGGTCAGGGCGAACATGTCGCGCCCGATCTCGTCCTGGCCGAAGGGGTAGTTGCCGAGCGAGAAGCCGTTCTCGCCCCACACCTGGAGCGTGGGCCGCCCACCGGGCAGCTCGACCGCACCGGAGCCACCGAAGCCGCCGCCCTTCCACCAGCCGGGGATGGGTCCCCAGCCGATCGAGGTCGTCGCGATGATGACGACGCCCAGGAGGACCATGAGTCCGATCATCGCCCCCTTGTGCCGCACGAAGCGGCGGAAGACGATCTGGCCCTGGGAGAGACCCTCGACCTCCTTGAGCTCGATCGCGTTCTCGAGGTGGTCCCCCGGGTCGGGAAGGTTCTGCTCGACGGCGCTCATGCGTTCACCCGGATCCGTGGGTCGAGGGCTGCGTAGACAAGGTCGGCGAGGAAGTTCGCCAGGACGGTGACGGCGCCGACGATGAGCACGTAGATCATGAGCGGATCGAGCTCCGCGCGTTCGAGCGAGCGCAAGAACATCGTCCCCATGCCCGACCAGCCGAAGATGCGCTCCGTGATGACGGCACCGCCCAGGAGGGCCGCGATGTCGAGCGGGACGATCGTCGCGAGCGGGATGAGCGAGTTGCGGAACGCGTGCCGCATGATCACGGTGCGCTCCGTGAGGCCCTTGGCCCGCGCCGTGCGCACGTAGTCCTGGTTCATGACCTCGAGCATGCTCGCGCGCTGGTACCTCGTGTAGCCGGCGAACGAGATGAGGATGAGCGCGAGCGTCGGCAGCAGCAGGTGGGTGAGCTGGTCGAGCGTCACGACCCAGTACGAGCCGGTGAGGCCCGGCGTCTGGGAGCCGATGGTCGGGATGGGCCGACCATTGATGACGGAGGACTCGGAGTAGGGCCGCCACGCCTGCATGAGTCGGTCGCCGAAGATGAGCAGCGACATGAAGATGGCGACGATGGTCGAGGTGCGCGCCGACTGCCCGCGGTCCGGTCCGCCCCACGCGTAGCCGACGACGATGCCGACGACCACCGCGACGACGGCGAGGCCGGCGATGAGCGCACCCGTCGCGGACTGGAAGACGAACTGCAGGGGGAACCACAGTGCGGCGCCGATGACGGCGGTCGTGATGGCCGAGTACAGCGCCCGCTTGTTACGCAACCCCGTCGAGATGGCCGTGACCGCGTAGGCGATGCCGAGGCCCGACACGAGGATGACGAGGGGGCCGAAGCCCGGGTCGAGGAGCCACTTCGTGGCAGAGATGTAGAAGAGGGCGGCCGCGGTCGCGGCTGCGGAGATCCCGAAGACGACGAACCGCCGTCGCCAATCGCCCCCGGCCGCGGAGCCGAAGACTATGCCCACTACCGCGGCTATCAGTCCGATGGCGGGTGGTGAGATCGTCGCATCTCGCAAGAAGTCGTTGAACCCGATCGCGACCCACTGCTTGAGGAGCACCGCGACCCAGAAGGTCGGCAGGGAGTACAGCAGGAAGGACAGGAAGATGATGCCGTAGTCGAAGCCCTCGTACTGGCGCAGCGCGCTGACCACGCCGACGAGCACGCCGAGCACGATGGCGAGCACCGTGGCCACCGTGACGAGCTTGAGCGTGACGATGAGGGCCGAACTCAGGACGTGCGACACCTCTTGGTTCGTGCGCCACGCCATGCCGAGGTCGCACTTGCCGACCGCGCAACCGGCGACGCCGCCGAGCCAGGAGAGATAACGGACGGGCGAGGGCTGGTCGAGCCCGAGGAGCGCGGTGCGCTCGGCGATCTGCGCGTCCTTGTTCGGCGCGGTGCTCGTGCGGAGGTCCTCGAGCGGATCGACCGCGATGTCGGCCAGGACGAAGACGAGGAACGTGGCGACAAGGAGGACCGCCACCGACGACAACAGCCGCCGGAGCACGAAGTTGAGCATGGGTACACGACCTTCTGGGCTGGAGTCGAACCCGGGCTCCTCCTTGAGCACCGTGGCCGCAGCATATCGGCTGGGACCGCGGGGGTCAGGACGACGTGACGGGGGTGCCGGGGCTTGACGCCCCGGCACCCCGCGTCTCGTCGTGAACCGTCAGGCTCGGGTCACCGAGGTGACCTGGGTCAGGACGACTTCTCCCAGTTCCAGAACCCGTGGAAGATCGTCGGGCTCAGGGGGATGGGGTCGACACCGGTGACGTTCGAGTTCCAGGCGTTGACGCCGGGGAACTGGAAGATCGTGGTGCCGAAGGCGTCTGCCCACAGGTGCTTCTCGACCTCGATGAGGATCTCGAGCTGGCGAGCAGCGTCGGTCTCGACCTGGAGGTCGTCGAAGAGAGCGTCAACCTCTGCGTTGGAGTAGCCGTAGAAGTTGTTCGTCGCACCGGTACGGAAGTTCGCGTCCGACTCGGTCACGGCGAGCGAGGTGGACTGCCAGCCGAAGAGGTTGGCGTCGTACGTGTCCGTCGCCGTGTCGAGCAGCACGCCCCAGTTGTCGTCGCCACCGTCGATGACGTTGAAGCCGGCCTGGGCGGCAGACTCCGAGATCAGCTGGTACTGGTTGGCACGACGCACGTTCGACGCGCCGTAGAGGAAGCGCACGTCGACCGGGGTGTCCACACCGACCTCGGCGAGGAGCGCCGCAGCCTGGTCGATGTCGACGTCGGCGAAGAAGTCCGAGCCGTTCTCGGCAACCATCTGGTCGTAGCCGGGAGCGTCGGGGGGCAGGATGAACGAGTTACGAACCGCGGCGTCCGGGTTCAGCGGAACGATGAGCGATTCGACGATCTGCTGACGCGGGATCGTGAGCAGGAACGCCTGGCGCACCTTCTTGGCCGCCTCGGCGTCGCCGCCGTATGTGGCCGGGTCGAAGGGCCCGCCGTTGTCCTGCACCATGTCGATGTGCTCGTAGGTCGCGTCGACACCGGTGTCCACCGTGACGCCGTCGATCGCCTCGAGGGCGGCGAGGGTGTCGGCCGTGGCCTGCGGGGCGAGCATGTCGATCTCACCGTTCTGGAGCGCCTGGACGAGGGCCTGCGGGTCCTCGTTGTAGCGGACCGTGATGTTCTCGACCTTGCCGGCCAGGTCGCCGGAGTAGTCCGGGTTCCGGGACAGGGTGATGTACTGGTTCTCCACGAAGTCCGTGATGATGTACGGGCCCGAGGAGAGGTACAGACCCGGGTCGGACGGCAGCGACGTGAAGTCGAACCCCGTGCGCCACGCGTCGGCGATGCCGACGAGCGCCTCACGGTCGTTGTCCTGGATCGCGGAGATGACCTCGGCCTTGGCCGTCGCGGCGTCCTCGGAGCCACCGGCGAGGCGAGCGGTCACGTGGGCCGGCACGCCGTAGCCGAAGTTGGTCTCCCAGTCGGCGAACGGGCGGTCGTAGACGAGGGTCACGGAGCGGCCGTCGTCACCGATCTCCGGGGTCTGCGTCACGAGCGCGAGGCCCGGGGTGCCGGAGCTGAAGTAGACCTGGTTCTCGCCGACGATCTCCTCGCCGGTCTCCTCGTCGACCTCGACGGTGTCGTTGAAGTTGCCCGACACGGCGGCCCAGTAGAGCAGCAGGTCCGCGGCGTCGACGGCCGTGCCGTCGGACCAGCTGGAGCCCTCGTTGATCGTGTACTTCACGGTCAGCGGGTCGTCGCCGAGCTTCTCGTACGTGCCGAACGAGGTGTCCTGCGCGAGGTTGAGGTCGGTGTCGTAGTAGTTGAACCCCGCCTGCGTCATGTACAGGATGATCGCGTTCGCCGTGGCGTTGCCGTGGCTGGAGTCGGAGTTGTACGAGTAGAAGGGCTGGTTCCAGCCCACCGTGACGGTCGCGGCTTCGCCCGTGGGCTCGCCCTCCGGCTCGGTCTCGGTTTCCGTGGTCTCGGTCGTCGTCGGGTCGTCGCCCTCCGGGGCCGGGGTGGTGCATGCGGTGAGGGCAAGTGCTGCCGTCACCAGAACGGCACCGGCCGCACTGAATCGCCTGATCTTCAAGGTTCCTCCTGGGGAGTGAAACTCACTTCGCGAAGCAACGGCTCGCCAAGACGCACGGAGAAATCCGTTGACTCACGACAGCGGTGTTGAGTACTGCGACGTTACACATCACAGATCGGACACTTCGGACAGGATGGTGCTTGGGCCCCCGATCGTTACCGAGTTGATACTGACCAGTACGTCCGGATACCCGGGACGCCTTCCTGATATATCCCCTGGTCGCGCGCTTGGCAACTGGAGAGCGGCCACGTCTCGACCTGCCGTGCTGCCTTCGGGACCGTGTGGCGGACGTCACCCGCCCGTTTCGGGACGCCGCGGGCGGCTGCCCGTAGACTGTCGGCGATCCCCTGGAGTTCGTCGCTGATCCGCGTGTGTTCGTGTGTGCCTGGCCGCAGAGCCAAGCAGGTGTGTGTGTGCGGGAGTAGCGGCCTACGGAGAGCCGACTCGGTGACCGTACGCAGCTCCGGTACCCCGCACGAACGGCCTCCCCCTGTGTCTGAAACACCCCTGTCCGGAACAACCTTTGCCGATCTCGGCCTGCCCGCCGCGCTCCTGAGCGCCGCGACCGACCTCGGCTTCACCACGCCCACCGCGATCCAGGAACGTGCCATCCCGGCGCTCCTCGAAGGTCGCGACATCACGGGAATCGCCCAGACGGGCACGGGCAAGACGGCAGCGTTCGGCCTGCCCCTGCTCGCGGCCGTCGACCCCGCCCTCGGCCACGTCCAGGCCCTCGTCCTCACGCCGACGCGCGAGCTCGCGATGCAGGTCGCCGACGCCGTGACGACGTTCGCCAAGCACCTGCCGGCGGTCGACGTCATCGCCGTCTACGGCGGCTCGCCCTACCAGCCGCAGGCGCGGGCGCTGCAGCGCGGCGCCCAGGTCGTGGTCGGCACCCCAGGGCGCGTCATCGACCTCATCGAGCGCGGCACGCTGCGCCTCGGCGAGATCCGCTTCTTCGTGCTCGACGAGGCCGACGAGATGCTGCGCATGGGCTTCGCCGAGGACGTCGACACGATCCTCGCGTCCGCGCCCGCCGAGAAGCAGGTCGCGCTCTTCTCCGCGACGATGCCCTCGCCGATCCGGCGCGTGGCCGCCCAGCACCTGAACAACCCCGTCGAGATCGCCGTCTCCCGGCAGGCCTCGACGGTCACGGGGGTGCGCCAGACGTACGCCGTCGTCCCGTTCCGCCACAAGACGGGTGCGCTCGTGCGCGTCCTCGCGACGTCGGACGCCGACGCCGCGATCGTCTTCACCCGCACCCGCGGCGCCGCCGAAGAGCTCGGCGCGACACTCATCGAGCGCGGCATCTCCGCCGCAACCATCTCCGGCGACGTGGCCCAGAAGGACCGCGAGAAGATCGTCGAGCGGCTGCGCGGAGGGGCGATCGACGTGCTCGTCGCGACGGACGTCGCAGCGCGCGGCCTCGACGTCGAGCGCATCGGCCTCGTCGTCAACTTCGACCTCCCCGGCGAGCCGGAGTCCTACGTGCACCGCATCGGCCGCACGGGCCGCGCCGGGCGCACCGGCGAGGCCATGAGCTTCGTGACGCCCTCCGAGCGCGGCAAGCTGCGCGGCATCGAGCGCACGATCCGCGCCTCGCTCGAGGAGGTCCAGGTGCCCTCCCCCGCCGACGTCTCCGCCCACCGCGCCCGCCGCCTGCTCGGCCAGGTGTCGGAGCGCGCCGAGGCCGGTCGCCTCTCGCTCTACGCCGACCTGCTGCGCACCCACCTCGAGGAGTCGGGCGCCGACCCGCTCGAGGTCGCCGCGACCTTGCTCGCTCTTGCGGTGGGCGACGACGGCCCCAAGGCGCGCGAGGAGCAGGAGCAGTTCGAGGCCGAGCGTGCCGAGGCCAAGCGTGCCGCCGTCGAGCGCCGTTCGGGCCCTGCCGCCGAGCGGTTCGACCGGGGCGAGCGCCCCGACGCCGCGCGCGGTGTCCGCCGCGAGCCGATGGGCACCCGGTACCGCGTCGCCGTCGGGCACAACCACGGTGCGCAGCCGAACGGCATCGTGGGCGCGCTGACGAACGAGGGTGGCCTCTCCGGCAAGGACCTCGGGAAGATCGACATCTTCGCGACGTTCTCCCTCGTGGACATCCGCAAGCCCCTCGACGCCGAGTCCGTCGAGCGCATCTCACGGGCACGCGTCGCGGGACGCGCCCTGCGGATCGCGGTCGACCGTGGGGCGCCGTCGTCGTCCTCGCACGACTCGCGCCGCCCCCGCACCCGCCGCGACTGAGTCTCCCGCGGCCTACCAGCGGCGGAAGCCACCCTCGGTCGAGATGACCTGACCCACGACCCACCGACCCTCGTCGCTCACGAGCCACGCGATGAGCCGTGCCGGGTCGTCCGGCTCACCGAACCGCCCGCCGGGGAAGTGCGCGAGCACGTCGCGCAGCACCTCGGACGGGCGGTCGGCCGTCCCCTCGTCGAGGTAGCCCGTGTTGACAGGGCCGGGGTTGACCGTGTTGAGGACGATGCCGTGCTCGACGAGGCCGTCCGCGACGGACGCCGTCACCCCCGCGAGGGCGGCCTTGGACGCGGCGTAGGCGATCTCGTGGCGCATGGGACCGGCGACCTGGCCGGACGTGAACCAGACGACGCGCCCGCCCGGGCGGCCGTCGTGCTGGGCGGCGAAGGCCTGCGTCGCGAGGATCGTCGAGCGGGTGTTGACCTGCCAGTGGCCGTCGAGCATGTCCGCGGAGAGCTCCTCGAGCGGTCCGTCCGAGCCGCTGCGTGCGTGATTGCAGACCAGGATGTCGAGGTGACCGAGGTTCTTGCCGGCGCGCTCGATCAGCTCGACGGCGCCGTCGCCGTGGGCGAGGTCGATGCTCGCGTCCGCCAGGCTCGCGCCGTCGACGAGCCGTTCCCGCAGCCCCGCCAGGACGTCCTCGATCGTGTCCGCGCCCCACGGCTGCTGGGCGTCGTGCGGGGCGAAGTGCTGGACGAAGAGGCTCGCGCCCATGCCCGCGAGGCGTGCCGCGACGGCGTATCCGATGCCCTGGCGCCGGCTCGCCCCCGTGACGACGGCGGTACGGCCTGCGAGAGGAAGCTCCATGCGGCGAACCCTAGTTCGCGTCCGCCCCTGCGGGCGACGTCATTGCCCGGGCCCGGGCCCGCCGTCACGTGTGGCGATGGTGAGCTCGGCGAGCAGCCGCACGAGCTCGGTCGTCGACACCACGCCCCACAGCGTGCCTGCGATGAGGATGTCGTCGAGGCGACGGTGCACGGGACGGCTCATCGCCGCGTGCACGACCTCGACGAGCGGCGCGCCCGGCGCCACGCACATCGGCTCCCAGTCGGTGATGTCCGCGACGGGCCGGCGGGCGAGCAGCGCCTGGCCGTAGCCGAGCGTGCCCGCGCTCGCGATGTGGTAGCGCTCGCGGGACACGATCCCCACGCGCTGTGGGTCGGCGGGATCGACGACGGCGACGGAGGAGACGAGGTCTGCAGTGAACACTCCCGCGAGCCGCGGGCACGGGAGGGCGGCATCGACCACCTCGATGTCACGGCCGAGCCGGGCGACGGCGAGGTACGGGTCCGCGGTCTGCTGCCCCCGTTCGATGCGACGCGGGCGGGAGAGCTGGGGGGCGATGGTCTCGAGGATCACCCGTCGATCGTGCCCCGGGAACGGTGGTGCGCGCGCAGCGGTTCGGGTGGATTGGACGGGTACTGCGACCAAGTTCACCCAAGGTTCGTCAGGCCGGCGCCAAACCGACCACTGGCGATTGACATTCGATCATTCTTGATCGACTATCGATATGTAGCCATCACTCTTCGATCGATCTGAGGGTCAGCATGAACCGAGGCACCATCACCGCACTGCGCTGCGGGCTCGTCGCCCTCCTGCTCGGGCTGCTCGTCGTCCAGGCGCTCATGCTCCCGGCGATCGCCGCCGACTACGCCGTCGTGGCACCCGAGATCGCCTACCTGCAATGGCCGTACCTCATCGCGTCGATCGCCACCGTGGCGTGCGTGCAGTTCGCCGTCCTGTGCGTGTGGCGCCTGCTCGGCTTCGTCCGCGAGGGGTCGATCTTCTCCGCGCGGGCGTTCACGTGGGTGGACCGCATCATCGGGGCGACGGTCGTGGCCACCGTCCTCGTGGTCGCGATGAACGCCTATCTGACAGCCATCAACATGATCCCCCCGGGGCTCTTCATCCTCCTCGGCGGGGCGGCCGTCGGCGGGCTGTGCCTCGCGCTGCTCCTCGTCGTGATGCGCGCGCTCCTCGTGCGGGCGACCGAGCTCGAGTCCGACCTGAGCGAGGTGATCTGATGGCCATCGTCGTCAACCTCGACGTCGAGCTCGCGCGGCGAAAGATGTCCGTGGGCGAGTTCGCCGACGCCGTCGGGATCACGGTCGCCAACGTCTCCGTGCTCAAGAACGGGCGCGCCAAGGCCGTCCGGTTCTCGACCCTCGAGGCCATCTGCCGGGTCCTCGACTGCCAGCCCGGCGACATCCTCGCCTACACCCCCGACCCGCCCTCGTGACCCGACGGTGCACCCTCCTAGACTCGCGCCGTGGCAGCGAAGCGGATCCTCATCACAGGCATGTCGGGCACCGGGAAGTCGACGGTGCTCGCGGAGCTGTCGCGGCGTGGCTACGAGGCGGTCGAGACGGAGGGCTCGGAGTGGAGCACGCTCGTCCGCGACGACGACGGTTCCGAGGACTGGTTGCTGCGGGTGGACGCCGTCGTCGGCCTCCTGGACCGGCCGCGCGAGCGGGCGCTGTTCCTTGCCGCGACGACGTCGAACCAGGGCGCGATCTACCCGTTGCTCGACGAGGTGGTGCTGCTCAGCGCGCCGGCCGACGTGATCCTCGAGCGGGTGGCTCGGCGGACCTCGAACCCCTACGGCAGCACAGGCGGCCAGCGCGCGCTCATCCTCGAGCACCTCGCGACCGTCGAGCCGCTGCTGCGGGCCTCGGCCACGATCGAGATCGACGCGTCGGCCCCGCTGGACGCCGTCGTCGACCGGCTCGAGGCCCTTGCGACCCTGTCTACGTGACCGCCTGCCCTCCTCGGGCTAGCGGCGCCGGTAGCGCTTGAGGGCCTCCCGGATCGGGGGGACCACCACGCCGCCCGCTGCCATGTCGGCGCGCGTGAGTCGGCGGCTGCGGAGCACGCCCGCCAGGCCGACCAGCCACGGCAGAAGGAGCGAGGCGAACGCCAGGCGGTACGCGTCGAGCGTGTAGGACGTCGCGCCGGGAGCCGAGGCGAGCTGCAGCACGACACCGACGAGCAGCACCCCGACGACGGTCGAGGCGAACCCGCCCACGTTCACGTACCCCGTCGCGACCCCCAGCCGCGAGCTCGGTGACCACGACCGCGCGAAGTCCATGCCCACGAGCGAGATGGGTCCGCCGGCGCCGATCACCGCGCAGAACAGCGCCAGCTGCCACCACGGCCTGGGCGTGCCGAAGGACAGCAGCACCACCCACGCGAGCGCCGTCGCGCCCGCCGCGGCGAGCACGATCCAGCTGCGCCGCAGGGGGTGACGGCCCGTGAGGACGCCGGCCGAGAGCCCGGAGATCATGGCGGCGATCGTCAGGACGATGAGCAGGCCCGACGCCGCTGCCGGGCTCAGGCCCTGCGCCGTCACGAAGAACGGCACGCCCCACAGCAGGGCGATCACGTTGGCGGAGAACGGGCTCAGGAAGTGGCTCCAGAACCCCAGGCGGTTCCCCGCCGTCGCGGTCGCGGCGCGCACGGATGCCCAGAGCCGGTCGGGTGGGGCCGTGCGAGGGCGATCGGCGGGGTCCGGCATGCGCACGCACAGCGCGGCGACCGCTGCCGCCGCCACACCGGCGACCGCCAGGGCGCCGAACGCGGGAGCCCAGCCGAGCTCGTGGAGCACCCACGCCACCGGGACGGCGGTGGCGAGCTGGCCCGCCTGACCGGTGAAGCCCGTGACCTGCACGAGCACCGGCACGCGCCGCGGCGGGAACCACGCCGCGATGAGCCGGGTCGCGGAGATGAAGATCGGGGCGTCGCCGGCTCCCAGCAGCAGCCGCGCACCGAGCGCGAGCGCGAAGCTGCCGGTGATCGCCATGGCCGCCTGACCCAGTGCCATGAGCACGGAGCCCGCCACCATCATGCGCATGGGGCCGAAGCGGTCCAGCAGGTGGCCCGCGGGTATCTGCATTGCGGTGTACATCGCGATCTGCGCCACGCCCAGCAGCGCGAGTCCCGTGGCCTGGGTGTCGAACCTGTCGAGCGCCTCGACGCCCGCGACCCCGAGCGCGGTGCGGTGCACCACGGCAACGAAGTAGGCGAGCAGCGCGGCCGCGAACACCACCCGCGCCGCGCGTGGGGCGCGGTGCGGAAGGTGGCTCACCCAGGGAGTCTAGGTGTGGCGCACGGTGGAAGGCCCGTCGTGAGTCCGACCGCTCACATCCAGGTCACATGCTCCTCGTCCCACTCACGGACGCGGTGGGCGATCATCCGGCCCAGGATCTCGGCAGGCACGACGGCGTCGTGCGGGATCTTGACCGAGCCCTTGCCGAGCTCGAAGTCGCCGAGCTCGTCCCGGAACGCCTCGAGCGTGCTCGGCGTGAAGGTGAAGTTGCTGTGCTTGGCGTGGCCGCTGAACGCGAAGAGGATCGTGCCCGTCCAGTAGGCGGGCACGTGCCACTTGAGGCCCTCCGTGGCCTGCGGGGCGTGCCCGAGCGCAAGGGCGCGCAGCTCGTGCAGCCGGTCCTGCCGTTCAGCGGGCGCGGCGGCGACGTACTCCTCGACGGTGGTGGGCTTGGTCGCCATGGGGCCAGTCTGCCCGAGCCGACCCGGTCAGCGCTCACCCGCGGACAGTGCCATCGCCGCGTTCCGGCCGACGTACGCCCCGTAGAGCACGAACCCCAGCAGGGCGAGACAGCCCAGGAGCACACCCCCGAGGACGAGCGGCATCGGGACCGGCGCGAGCGTGATGACTCCGCACGCGGCTGAGACGACCGCCGCCCAGGTGTTCGGCCGCAGAGCGCGTCGGTGCGCCGCGAGCCAGGCCTCGTCGCTCGCCATCGTGCTCGGCAGCCGGATGCCGGCCCACTCGTTGCGCCCGAGGCCCCCAGACGCGGTGGCCCTCGCCATCCACCACAGCAAGGCGCCCGCGCCCGTCATGACCACGAACAGCACGATGCGTGCGATGAGACCGTCTTCCATGGTGCTTCACACGGTAACGGGCGAGGTGACCGATGGGTCGGCGATGCGCTGCACCAGGTGCACGGGGTGCCCGTCGAGGTCCTCGACGAAGGCGACACGCAGGGAGTCACGGAACACGTGCGGTGGCTGCACTGCCGGCGCGCCGGCGGCGAGAGCGAGTTCGTAGGCGGCCTGGGCGTCGTCGGTCCACAGTACGACGACGGCGCGCTGCGGCTCGTTGCTCGCCACCAGGCCGTGCTCGGCCGCCGCGGACTCTCGAGTCGCGAGGCCGAGGGTGAAGCCGCCGTGGACCGTCTCGATCTTGACCGGGTCGACCTCTGGCGTCCGGAAGGATTCCACAAAGCCGAACCGGCCGTAGAAGCGCGCTGACTCCTCGGGGCTGTCGACGAAGAGGATGACCTGGGGCTCGGAGAACTGGACCACGCCTCGACGCTAGGGCGCGAGGGGCGTTGGAGCAACGCTCGACGCTGAGACATGCTAATGTCTAGACGGTCTAGACAGTCAACCCGCGTGGGAAGGTGAGTCCATGGTCTGGCAGGTGCAGGAAGCCAAGCAGCGCCTGAGCGAGGTGTTGCGGGCGGCCGAGGGCGGTCAGCCGCAGGTCATCAGCCGCCGGGGCGAGGAGGTCGCCGTCGTCATCGACATCTCGACCTATCGGAGACTCCAAGGAGTCGACATCGAGTTCGCGGACTTCCTGCGTCACGGTCCGTCGTTCGAGGATCTCGAGCTGGAGCGCAGCACGGAGCGGACCGCCGTCGTCGACCTCGTCGACCGCGCGTGAGCCGCTACCTGCTCGACACCAACGTCATCTCCGAGCTGCGGCGTGCGCGTCCGGACCCCCACGTGGTCGCCTGGGCCGAGGGGCTCAGCTCGGCGGACCTCTGGCTCAGCGTCCTGACCGTCGGTGAGATCCACCAGGGCATAGTCCGGCTCGCCCGTCGCGATCCCTCGCAGGCCGCCGTCCTGGCGCGATGGCTCGACGGGCTCGAGCGGGGATTCGCGGATCGCATACTGCCCGTCACACCGGCAGTGGCGCGACGCTGGGCGGAGCTCAACTCCGTGAGGTCGCTTCCCGTCGTCGACAGCCTCATCGCGGCGACGGCGCTGGAGACGGACGCCGTCCTCGTCACCCGGAACATCCGAGATCTCGACGGGATCGGTGTCACGCTGCTCGATCCGTTCACGCCGCGCGGCGGCTGAGTCCCACCGACTACTCGGGCGCGACGATCAGTCGCTTGGTGAGTCGCGCGCCGCCATAATCGCGCACCGGGGTGCTCGGTCGCGGTGATCGTCTCGACCTCGGACGGTGCGCACGGGGCCACTACCTCAGGGGTGTTCTGCGGTTGCGGCGTCGCGCGGCCTGCCAACCATCAGTCCTGCCGGTGTCGACCGGTGCTCACGACGGCCGCGAGAGCGGCAGACTGACGGGCATGGAGGACCTCCGCATCGCCAGCGGCCCCGGTGCGCCGCACGGCCTGACGGTTCCCGCTGACGAGCTCGTCGAGCAGTTCTCCCATGCCTCCGGGCCGGGCGGGCAGGGCGTCAACACCGCGAGCTCACGGGTCCAGCTCAGCCTGGACCTCGCCGCGACGACGGCGCTCGACGAGGCACAGCGGGCGCTCGCCCTCGAGCGGCTCGCCCCGCGGCTCGCAGGCACCGTGCTGACCATCAGCGCCGCCGAGCACCGGTCCCAGCGACGCAACCGGGTGGCCGCCCGCGAGCGCCTTGCCGCGCTGCTGCACGAGGCCGTCCAGCCACGCAACCCTCGCCGTGCGACGCGACCGACGCTCGGCTCGCGCAGGCGCCGCCTCGAGGCGAAGCAGGCGCGCGCGGAGGTCAAGCGGAGTCGCCGACGGCCCCGTGCCGAGTGACGAGCCCACCGCGGACTCTCCCGCCAGAGGACAGCACCAAGCCTCGACCCGTCGAGCCCGGGCGCACTCAGGCCTCCGGGATCAGGAGCGCGAGATCGGGCTCGGCGCCAGCGAGCCCACCGTCGAGCGTCGCGAGCCGCACACCGTCGCGCGATGCCGCGCACCTCACACCTGCATCATCGACGATGCGCAGGCCCGGGCTCCGTCCGCGGCGCAGGGACGGGCACCTGTACCCCTGCCAGCTCCTCGAGCCCGGCCCAGACCCGCTCGGCGACGTCCGGGCCTGGTGCACTCGTGTGGGGCGAAGGGCTCAGCCGGACCGGCAGCCCGGCGATCCTCCTGGGTCCGTAGAACTCCCCGCCGACGACGTCCGGGTCCGCGAGCGCGCGCACACCCGCCCACGCCGCCGCATCCTTGCCCTGCGCCCACGGCGTGTACGGGTTGCGCCGGTAGGGGACGGTCGAGTCCCGGATGCCGGGGCGCTGCGGGGTCTTGGCGTCGACACCCACACCCGGCCGAGTGACGACGGAGGTGATCGGGAGACCGGCGGCCCGGACACGGCGGTCGAGCTCGTAGGCGAACAGCTCGGTGAGCGTCTTCGCCACGACGTAGGCGCCCATGCCGGCGCGCGACGCGGCGCGGGCGTCCATCACCTGCGTACGGAACTGCTGGACGAACCCGGTGGAGGCGTGGACGATCCTGAGCGAGCGGTCCCGATCTGCCCCTGTGCGCGCCGCGATGAGCCCCGCGACGAGAGCGACGTTGGCGACGGCGTGCGCCCCGGTCATCAGAGGCAGACCGTCCTGTGTCGTCGCCCGGGCGGAGAAGCCCATCGGACCGCCGTTCAGGAAGATGCCGTCGAGTCGCGGCAGGGCCGCCAGCTGCTCGACCCCTTCGCTGACCGAGGCCAGTGACGTCAGGTCGAAGGCGACGGATCCGGTCTCGGCCTGCGGCACCTGTCCGCGTATCGCCGCCGCGGCGACGCCGATCTTCTGCGGCGACCGCGACACGAGGACCACCTCCGCACCGGCCGAGGCGAGCTGTTCGGCGGCGAAGTAGCCGATGCCGCCCGTCGCACCGGTCACGGCGTAGACATGACCGGTGAGGTCGGGCAGGCGCGTGGGGTCCCAGGTCATGAGCAGCTCCTTGAAGTGGATTATCTATCCGTTTGAGCATACCCCCGAAACGGATGGAGAATCCACATCGGAGTAGGCTGCCACCATGGCCACTCTCCGAGCCGACGCGGCGCGCTCACGCGCGAAGATCCTCGACGCCGCGCACCGCCGGCCGATCACCGAGCTGCGGCTCAACGATCTGGCCCGCGCGGCAGGCGTCGGCGTCGCCACCGTCTACCGACACTTCCCGACGGTGACCGCACTCGTCGAAGCACTCACCATCGATGCGCTCGAGCAGCTGGTCGTCGAAGCCCGGGCCGCCGCCGCGGAACCCGACCCCGCCCGTGCGTTCGCGCAGCTCGTGCGGACCACAGCCACCCGGCAGCTCGAGCACCAAGGGCTGCAGGCCGTGCTCCTGTCTGACGAGATCTCGAGCACGGCGCGTCACCTCCGAACCGAGCTCTTCGACCTCGCGCAGGCGACTCTCGCCAATGCGATCGCCGCAGGAGCTGTTCGCCCCGACCTCTCGCTCGACCAGGTGCAGCGGCTCGTCTGCGGGGTCGAGCACGCGGTGCGACTCGGCGACGGCGGCGACCGCGACCAGCTGCTCGACGTGGTCGTGTCGGGACTGACCCTGCGCTAGGACGGTGGTCGGGAGTGTCCGCGGCTGGTCGAGCACAGCGCGGAGCTGTACTCCGCGAGCGCCGTGGTGTGCGGCGTCAACGCACTCGCGCCCGGAGAGCAGCATCGCGAGGCGGTTGCGCACCCGCTCAACCCGTCTGACATGTGACGGCTCGTCCGAGCTCGCAGACACCTTGAGGCAGAACTCCCCAGCGTCTCGCCGCCAGGGTCACGAGTGTCAACCACTCTCACGCCCAGGCAACGGTGCACCGCGGAGAAACGCTTCATAGGCCTCGCGTGCATCTTCGTCCACGAGCGCATGCGATTGTCCGTACCGCCCATCAGACCGGTCCCGCTTGGGGCCCGACAGCCAGAACCACTCGTGCGTCTCGACGTCGTAGAAGTTGCTGTCTATCCCCTGGAACCTCCGCAGAACCCGACCGTGCACTCGAGCCGTCTTCCACGTCCTGTTGAAGTCGACCCACCCGATGAACGCAGGCCCCATATCGACGTCGTAGCCGGACTTCTGCTGGACGTACATGATCCGCCGTGCCATGGCTCGATGGTGACACGTACGTGGCCCGGCAGCCCAGGGATTACACGTTGAAGCGGAACTCCACGACGTCCCCGTCGCGCATGACGTAGTCCTTGCCCTCCATGCGCGCCTTGCCCGCCGCGCGCACGGCGGCCACGGATCCGGCCTCGACGAGGTCCTCGAAGGCGATGACCTCGGCCTTGATGAAGCCCTTCTGGAAGTCGGTGTGGATGACGCCGGCGGCCTGCGGGGCCGTCCAGCCCTGGTGGATCGTCCAGGCGCGTGCCTCCTTGGGACCTGCCGTGAGGTAGGTCTGCAGGCCGAGGGTGTGGAACCCCGCGCGGGCGAGCTGGTCCATCCCGGACTCGTCCTGCCCGTTGGCCTCGAGCATCTCGACAGCCTCCTCGGGCGTCAGCTCCACGAGCTCCGCCTCGAACTTCGCGTCGAGGAAGATCGCGTCGGCCGGTGCCACGAGGGCGCGCAGCTCCTCCTGCCGCGCAGTGTCCGCGAGGCCGGCGTCGTCGGTGTTGAACACGTAGACGAACGGCTTGGCGGTCATGAGCTGGAGCGCCGCGACGCGGTCCGGGTCCAGGCCGGCCTTCGCGGCACCGGCGAACAGCGTGGTGCCCGCGGCGAGCAGCTCCTGGGCGCCGACGGCCGTCGCGAGATCCTCCGCCTCCGCCTTGCGGTTGCGCACCTCCTTCTCGAGGCGCGGCACCACCTTCTCGAGGGTCTGCAGGTCCGCGAGGATGAGCTCGGTGTTGATCGTCTCGATGTCGTCGGCCGGGTCGACGCGCCCCTCGACGTGCACGACGTCGTCGTCGGCGAACACGCGCACCACCTGGCAGATCGCCTCGGCCTCGCGGATGTTGGCGAGGAACTGGTTGCCGAGCCCCTCCCCCTCGCTCGCGCCGCGCACGATGCCGGCGATGTCCACGAAGGACACCGTCGCCGGCACGATGCGCTCCGAGCCGAACACCTCGGCAAGCTGGGCGAGCCGCGGGTCGGGCAGCGGCACGATGCCGATGTTGGGCTCGATCGTCGCGAACGGGTAGTTCGCCGCGAGCACGGTCGCGCGGGTCAGGGCGTTGAACAGGGTCGACTTGCCCACGTTGGGCAGGCCGACGATGCCGAGGGTGAGGGCCATGGGCGGAAGTCTACGGGCGCCGCGTCCGCGTGCCGTCGACGTCGTGCCCGTCGCCACCCGGCGCCACCGTGTCGCCATGCGGCGCTACCGTGACGCCATGCGGATGGTGGCGTTCCCGCACGGGATCAACGTGGGCGGCCGGGTGGTCCCCATGGCGCGGCTGCGCGCCCTGCTCGAGGGCGCCGGCTTCACCGACGTGCGCACAGTCCTTGCGTCCGGGAACGTCGCCTTCGGCGTCCCGCAGGAAGGGACCGGGGCCGACGACGGCGTCCCCCGGGCGCGTGCGCTCCTCGAGGAGCTGATGTCGCAGGAGTTCGACTACCCCGCGATCGTGCAGGTCTTCGACGCGGACGTCGTGGCCCGCTGCCTCGAGGCCGCACCCTGGGGCGAGGCACCGGCCGACGAGCACCACTACCTCGTGTTCGTGGACGACGACGGCGTCCGGACCGAGCTGCTCGCTGCGGGTGCCGGTCTCGATGCGACCGTGGAGGCCGTCGCGCCGGCGGAGCTCGGCGTCTACTGGCGCGTGCCGAAGGGACAGACGATCGGGAGCGCGTTCGGCACGCTCATCGGAACGGCGCGGGTGAAACGGCACGTCACGACCCGCAAGCTCGACTCGCTGCGCAAGCTGCTCGCCTGACTGTCGGTGGTCCGTGGGAGCGTGACGGGCATGGAGATCCTCGTCGCAGTCATCGCGCTCGCCGTCGGCCTCGTGGTCGGGTGGTTGCTCGCAGCGCAACGCGCCCAGTCGAAGGTGCACGACGCCCAGCTGCGGGCCGGTGCCGCAAGGGCCGCCCTCGATGCCGAACGCAGCAGCGCGGGCGAGCGGTTCAGCGCCGTCGCCGCCGAGGCCTTGCGCCAGAACAACGAGCAGTTCCTCACCCTCGCCGGCCAGTCGCTCGCCCGATCGAGCCAGCAGCACAGCGCCGAGCTCGCGAAGCGGGAGGAGGCGGTGCGGGCCCTCGTCGACCCGATCACCAAGACGCTCGACGCCGTCAAGGCGCAGGTCACCGACGCGGAGAGGGCGCGGATCGAGAGCCACAGCACGCTCGCGGAGCAGGTGGCCCACATGCGTCAGACGTCCGAGCTGCTGCGCGGTGAGACGAGCCAGCTCGTCACGGCGCTGCGCTCGGCCCAGACGCGCGGCGCGTGGGGCGAGATGCAGCTGCGGCGCGTGGTCGAGGTGGCGGGGATGCTCGAGCGGGTTGACTTCACCGAGCAGCCCTCCGCCCGCACGGACGACGGTCTGCAACGCCCCGACATGGTGGTGCACCTCGCTGGCGGCAAGCGCGTCGTCGTCGACGCCAAGGTGCCGTTCCTCGGCTACCTCGACGCCCAGCAGGCGGGCGACCCCACCGTCCGCACTGACCGGCTCGCGGCGCACGCTCGCCACGTGCGCGGCCACATCGACCAGCTCGGCGCGAAGCAGTACTGGGAGCAGTTCTCCCCCGCCCCGGAGTTCGTCGTGATGTTCGTGCCCGCCGAGGCGTTCCTCGCCGCGGCCCTCGACGAGGACCCGGCGCTGCTCGAGTACGCGATCGCGCGCAACGTGCTGCTCGCGACGCCCACCACCCTGCTCGCCCTGCTGCGCACCGTCGCCTACTCGTGGCGCCAGGAAGCGCTCGCGGCGAACGCGCAGCAGGTGCTCACGCTCGGCAAGGAGTTGCACGGGCGGCTGTCGACGATGGGCGGTCACCTCACCAAGCTCGGCCGCGCGATCGGTTCGGCCGCCGCCGCGTACAACGAGACGGTCGGCTCGATGGAACGGCGCGTGCTCGTGAGCGCCCGCAAGCTCGCGGACCTCGGTGTGGTCGACGGCGACCTCGACCCGACCACGCCCGTCGAGGTGCAGCTGTCGATGGTCTCGGCGCCCGAGCTCGTCGCGTCGGCGACCGAGCAGGTCGTCGCGATCGAGGACGCCGCCCGGGAGGGATAGGCCGACGGTGGGGGCATGGCGGCAGCTCCGTCGTAGGCTGCACGGATGAACTCGGCGACGTGGCTCGAGATCCTCGGCTGGACGGGCTCGGCCGTGCTCGTCTGGTCGCTCCTGCAGAGCAGGATCCTGCGACTGCGCCTCATCAACCTCGTCGGCTGCGTCCTTCTCATCGGCTACAACGCGATCGTGGGGGTGCTGCCGATGATCGGCCTCAACGTCGTGCTCGCCGTCATCAACCTCGTGTACCTGCGCAAGCTCCTCGGCACCCGCCACGACGAGGCGAGCTATCAGATCCTCGAGGTCGCCCCCGACGAGGTCTATGCGCGCCACTTCCTCCGCACGCACGCGGCCGACGTGGCGTCGTTCAACGCACACCTCGACGCCGGGCGGCTCGCCCTCCTCGGCCGGATCGACGACGAGGACGATCCCACCCCGCTGCGCATGTTCCTCGTGCTGCGCGGCACCGAGACGATCGGCGTCGTCGCCCTGCGCCCCGCCCCCGGCGGAGTCGGCATCGTGGAGCTCGACTACGTGACCGAGCGCTACCGCGACTTCACCCCGGGCGAGTTCGTCTTCCGGCGCAGCGAGACGCTCGCAGCCCAGGGCTTCGCGCACATCGAGGTGCCCGCGGCGATGGCCGCGCCCTACTACGAGCGCATCGGGTTCACGCGCCGCGGCGAGTCCTTCACGCTCGACCTCGTCCCGTAGCGCACGGACGGGCGAGCGAGGGCTACGACCGCGCCCACGCCTCGCGCTCGAGAGTGACCTCGCGGCGTTCGCGCGCCGACTGCCCGATCGCGAGCGCGATGAGGTGGTCCTGGCACGCGTCGGCGAGCGGGTAGGGCTCGGGGCCCTCGTCGCGTGCCCACGCGCCCGTCCGGACGAGCAGCTCGGCCACGGCGATGTCGTCCTCCGAGAGCGCCGTCCCCACGAACGGGTTGCGGTAGAGCACCTCGCCCTCGAACGCGATCGTGCGCAGGTCGACCCCCTCGAGGTTGAGGTCCACGCCGGCGCGCCGGTACTCGAGGTGGGAGGTGATCGGCGTGACGGGGTCGGCGAGCCGCGTCACGGCGTCGTCCACGATCTCGCCCGCGGATCCGCGCACCACGATGCGCCGCGAGAGCAGCGGGTTCCACCACTGGTTCGACGTGAAGTCGTAGACGCCGGAGCGGCCGTCGCCGAAGTCGAGGATCGCGAGGGTCTGGGTCGCGTCCTTGGGCTCGGTGTCGCCCGTCCAGCCGGTCGACGTCAAGGGGTCGACGAGCGGGGCGACGAGGTCGCGGGCAGTCACCGTGACGGGGTCGAAGCCGGCATCGAGGAAACCGCGGACGAGCGACGTCGCGTGATACATGTGCGTCGAGCAGACCTGGACGTTGGTCGGCGTGCCGATCGCGCCGCTGCGGGCGACCGCGAGGCGCGCCGCGTGACCGGGCATGAGCAGGTACTGCTCCGCGACCTGGACCAGTCCGCTCGCGCCGACGTCGGACCACAGCGCGCGCAGGCCGTCCGCGTCCGGCGCTGGCGGCGTCTCGGCGAGTGCCGGGACACCGAGGCCCACGATCTCTCGGACGGTCTCGGGCATCGCGGGCCACGGCACGGAAGCGATGATGAAGTCCGGCTTCGTGGCTGCGAGCTCGGCGACCGTGCGGACCGTGGGCACGTGCCACTGCGCCGTGACCTGCTCGCCCCGCTCGGCGGAGCGCGTCGCGACGGCACCGATCCGCAGGTGGGCGGGCGCCGCAGCGGCGAGCCGCAGGAAGAACTGTGAGCGCCAGCCGGAGCCGACGATGGCGAACGTGGTGGGCACGGGGGACCTCTTCCGCGGCGGGGCTTCGGAACCTGTCGAATCGATCCGATCCTAGCCCGTGACACGGGATGCCGCCGCACGCGCACCCCGATCCGCCGGCTGCCTCCTCGCGGGAGGCAGCCGGCGGTCGCGTGTCACTGAGGCGCGTCGGTGCCGGGAACCAGTACCGCGAGTCAGTACCGCGCGACGTTCACGGCGAGCACGCTGCTGCTCGTGGAGCCGGCCGCGTTCACGAACACCATCCGGTAGACGTACACGCCGGGCGCCCGGCCGGTGAGCGGCACGTCGACCCGCTGCGCCGCCGGGGTGTTCGCGGTGAGCGTGCCCGCCGCGACCACGGAGTCGTTCTCGTAGAGCACCCACGAGGTCGCGTTGGTCCCCCACCACATGTTGCCCGTGACCGTGTAGCGGCCGTCGCCGTCCCAGTTGTCGTGGGACAGGTGGACGGCGCCCGGGTTGGCGTCCGTGACGTGCACGACGTGCGGGGGGCACGCCGTCGTCCCGGCGCCGTTCGACAGCTCGCACGTGTAGACGTACGTACCGTTCGTCTTGCCCGAGATCGGCACGACGACGTGCTGCGCGTTCGGGGTGTTGTCCACGAGGGACTGGCGGAACACCTCGACCCCGTTCTCGAACAGGACGAAGCGTGTCGCGTTCTGGCCCCACCACATGTCGGCCTTGACGTTGTACGCCGAACCGCGCAGGCCGTCCCACGAGTTGTCGTCGCTCAGGTACGCGGGCGCCGGGGGGGCGCTCGGCACCGGGCCGGAGTCCTCCGTCACGGTGACCGCGACCCGCACGACGGTGCCCGACGGCGCCGCGGTGAGCGTCAGCACGGTGTCGCCGACGACGTCCCCCGGCACCTCGAGCGCGAGGCTCGCCGCACCGTCGGAGACCACGACGTCGTCGAACGTCGCCGCCGACCCCTCCCACGCGACAGAGAGCACCGTGTTGAGCGGACTGCCGAGCGAGGTGAGGTCGAGGCCCGCGACGTCGAGCTCGAGCGTCGCACCCTGCTCGACCGACTGGCCGGTCGCCGGCACCTGCACGGCGCGTCGACCGAAGTCGGGCTCGAGCGGGCTGTTCGCCGTGACGTAAGCGATCCACGCGTCCCGGTCGAGCAGACCCGTGTCACGGGTGTCCGTGCCGTCGCGGAAGACCCGGAAGTTGTCGCCGCCCTGCAGCAGGAAGCTGAAGGACCCGATCCGGTACTCCGCGGCGGGGTCGACCGGCTCGCCGTCGACCCAGATGCCCGTGATGTGCTCGCCCTGCGCGGCGTCCGGGTCGAACGTGTAGGACACGTTCTCGGAGAGGCCGAGCTGCAGGTACGGGCGCGAGGGCACGTTGCCGGCATCGTCGGTCTGCCACTGCTGCTCGAGCATCTCCTTGACCTGCTCGCCCGTGAGGGTGGTGGTCCACAGGTTGTTCAGGAACGGCAGGACGGCGTTCGCCTCGGCGAACGTGATGTCGCCGGCGAAGAGCTCGGCGCGCAGGCCACCGGGGTTCACGACGCCGATCTGCGCACCGCCGTACGCCTCGTCGGAGAGCGTGTCGAGCAGGGCCTCGGCCACGAGGTTTCCCAGCGTGGACTCGTTGGCCCGGTCGTCACGACCCGAGTCGGGCTCGGGGCCCGGGCCGACGTAGACGCCGCCCGTGTAGCTGCCGCCGGCGAACGCCGTCGTGATGTCGGCCGTCGCCGAGCCGACGACGACGGACCCGACCTCGTCGGCGTGGTCGAGAGCGGCGTCGACGATCGCGGCCACCTCGGCCACACGCGGGAAGGTCGCGACGAGCTCGTCGACGGGGGTCGACGTGCGCGGCACGATCTGCTGCGTGTAGTCGAGGACGTCGCCGCTCGCACGGTCGACCGTGAGCACGATCTGCCCCACGGTCGAGCCGTACTCGCCCGACTGCATGATCGGGCGTGTCCGCTCGCCGTCTCCCGGCACGGGCGCGTCGAAGGCGTACCGGCCGTTGGTGTGGCCGTTGATGACGGCGTCCACCTCGGGAGCGAGGTCGTTCACGATGGCGGCGAACGTCGTGCTCTCGGCCACGGCGTCCTCGAGGGTGGCACCGTCGCCCTGGATGAGTGCCGAACCCTCGTGGAGCGTCGCGAGGATCACCTGCGCCTCGCCGTTCGACTCGTCGCCGTCGGAGAGCTGTGCCGCGACGCGGTTGACGGCCTCGACGGGATCACCGAAGTCGAGCCCCGCCACGCCCTCCGGCAGGACGAGGGTCGGGGTCTCCTCGGTGACGGCCCCGATGACGGCGACGCTCACGCCGTCGACGTCGAAGAGCGCGTACTCGTCGAGCACGGGCGTCGTGGTGCCCTCGGCGTAGACGTTGGCACCGAGGTAGGCCCACTGGGCGTTGCGTGCGTCGTCGGGCCCGATCACGCGCTCGGTGAGGTCGGTGAAGCCCTGGTCGAACTCGTGGTTGCCCACGGCCGAGGTGTCGAGATCGAGCGCGTTCAGGACGTCGATCGTCGGCTGGTCCTGCTGGACCGACGAGGCGAACTCGCTCGCCCCGATGTTGTCGCCGGCCGACCACACGAGGGTGTTGCCCTCCCCGCCCGCGGCACGCAGCTGCTCGATCGTGCCGGCCCACTGCGCGGTCGTGGCGTTGATGCGCCCGTGGAAGTCGTTGAAGCTCAGCAGGTTGAGGTCGACGGTCTCCGACGGGCCGCCGTCGACCAGGTCGAAGCCCACGATCACGGGGTCGTGGTCGGAGGCCCGGTAGAGCGAGGTGTCGTAGAAGTTCGTCGCGTTGTAGTTGTAGCGCGAGTACTCGAGCGCGAGCGCCTCGACCGCGTTGATGTTCCAGACGTCGACGCCAGTGACGGTCGCGTCGACCGCCACCGAGGCGAAGACGTGGTCGAGCGAACCGACCTCTCCGCCGAACACGTACGTCGACTTGCCGGTCTTCGGCGCCTGGTTGACGTAGCCCGCGGACTCGATGACCTTGACGGGGTCCTCGTGGCCGTAGGAGTTGAAGTCGCCGAGCAGGAACACCCGGTCGGTGCCGACGTCGGCCGCCACCTCGTCCGTGAACTCGACGAGGGCCGTGGCCTGCGCGATGCGTGCCGCGTTGAAGGCGCCCTGGCCGTCGCCCTGGTCGAGGTCGGGTCCGCTCGCACCGCCGGCGCTCTTGGACTTGAAGTGGTTCACGACGGCGAGGAAGACGCCGTCGTCGTCGCCCACGGGCTTGAACGCCTGGGCGAGCGGCTCGCGGGCGTTGGAGAACGCGGGTGAGCCGTCGAGGATGACGGACTCGCCGACGAGCTCGACGGCGGACGCCCGATAGATGAACGCCGTGCGGATGACGTCCTCGCCCGCCGGGACTGCCTCGGGCGAGGGGGCGAAGGCCCACGTCCCGGCGCCCTGGACGTCGTTGAGCGCGGCCACGAGCGTCGCGAGCGCGAGGTCGCGGTCCGGGTCGAAGTAGGCGGAGTTCTCGATCTCCTCGAGGCCGACGACGTCGGCGCCGAGCGCCGTGATTGCGCCCACGATCTTCACCTGCTGGCGCTCGAGGTTCTCCGGGTTGGCTGCGCCGCGTGCGTCGCAGCTACCGCTGACCGTGATCGGGTTGCCCTCGCGGTCGTTGAAGAACGTGCAGCCCGCGAGGGTGTCACCCGTCGTCGCGAAGTAGTTCAGGACGTTGAACGTGGCGACCTTGACCTGCCCGCCCACGTCCTCGGGGGCCGCGGTACGGGTGTTCGTGAAGGTGGCCGGTTGCACCGTCTCGGCGTTCGCCGGCGTGAGGTGCGTCGTGGGCTGGAACTTCCACGCGTTGTTGCGGTAGTCGAGGATGACGGGCTGGTTGAAGCTCGCTTCGGCTCCCGTGCGCACGGGGTTGTCGAGCGAGAGGTAGGGCAGCGGGATGTGCTTGTTCGCGCCGCCGTTGTCGTTCGACAGGAAGTTGATCGAGGCGCCGTCGTCGAGCACGACGCGGCGGGCCGCGTTGTCTGCGATGAGCGCGGCCTGCTCGGCGCTGCCCGGGGCCGCGAGGTCCGTCGGGATGACGAGCGGGTCCGAGCCCGAGGCGAGGATGATCTCGCCGAACTGGTTCGTGGGGTACACGTCGGAGACGACGAACTCGCCCTCGAGGTCGAGGAGCATCCCCTCGAGGACCTCGCGCTCGGCGGCCGTGCCGGGGTACGCCGTCGTCGTCGCCTTGACCGCCTCGGCGGGCTCGTCGAGGTGGACGACCTCGCCGGACGTCACGGAGATCTCCGTGAGGCCGAAGAACTCCACCACGTCGCCGGTCACCTCGACGTGGTCGCCGATCTCGACGCCCGCGGTGGTGCCGAAGACGAAGACCGCGTGCGAGGCGTCGTGGTCGTCGCCGAGCTCGCCGCCGGTGCCCGCCGTCTGCAGGTAGAAGCCGTTGAAGCCGCCCGTCGGGTACACGGCCGTCACGACACCCGTCGTGACGACGCGCTGGCCGACGACGGGGCTCGCGTCCCCCGTGCCCTGGATCTCGGCGATCGTGAGCGCGACCGGGTCACCCGGCTCCTCCGGGTCGGGGCCGCCCTCGTTGCCCGAGTTCGTGGGCGTGATGGTGCCCAGCAGCGTGAAGTCGGCCTGGTTGTTGTCGGTGTCGATGCCGTCCGTGCGGTTGAAGGACGGGGCGTTGTTGTTGTTCGGCGGGGCGGCGGCGAGCGCCGTCTCGAACGTGTTCGAGGTGCCGTAGCCGAGGAGGTCGACGACGGCGCCCCCCGTGGTGACCGAGCCCGGGGTCAGCGAGAGCGCGGAAGCGACGTCGGCCAGCACGATGGTGCCGGTGGTGCCCGAGGGGTTGATCGAGCCGTCGACGTCGGGGGTGGGCAGGTCTGCGCCGTTCGTGCCGTTGGAGCCGCCCGAGACGAGGAAGTAGCCGCCGGCGGGGATCGTGCCGCTCAGCGGGGTGACGCCCGTGAAGTTCCCCGTGCCGGTCGCGCTGCGGTACTGCAGGGACCAGCCGGCGAGGTTCACGTCGTCGTCGGTGGGGTTGTACAGCTCGATGAACTTCTCGTTGAAGGCCGCGCCCGCGCTGCCGCCCGAGAGGAACGCCTCGTTGATGACGACCCCCGAGCCGTCGGGGGCTGCGGCCGCGGGCTGGAACCCGACGAGGCCGAGGGCGACGACGGCCGCCGCGACGGCCGCGAGACGTGCCGACCGCCGCCTTCCTTGAGTGCTCGATCCTTGAGTGCTCGATCTGCGCATCCCGTACACCGTGATCTCCTCGCTCGTGGCTGACACCCGGAACCTAGGCAGGTGAGGTGACCGCCGCGAGAGCGCGGTGTGTCCGTTGTGCGAACTTCGCCGGTCGGGCCGCCTGCCCCGGGGCTCACCCGGACGAGTGAGGCCCCGCGCCGAGTATCGGCCCGATTCATCCCCTTCGCACCTCGAGCCGGCGGGCACGGCCGACGCGCCTCGCGCACGTTTGTGACGAAATGTCTCAAGTCCCGGTGCGTCGCTACCGATACTGCGAACTGATGGTGGTAATGACGGCCCACGATCGGAGCCCGATGATCTCCCGCAAGCTGGCGACCCTCGCCCTCACCGCCCTGCTCTCGTGCGCACTCCTCGCGCCGGCGGCCAACGCAGCGCCACCGCTCGCCACCTCCGCCGAGGGGGCCGCCGTCGGCGTCGCGAAGGCCAAGCCCAAGGCGAACGCGAAGGCCAAGTCGAAGGTCAAGGCCAAGTCCAAGGTCAAGGCCAAGTCCAAGGGCGCGAAGAAGGCCAAGAAGTCGTCGGCCGTCACCGTCAAGAAGGCCAAGCACAAGGCGATCGAGAAGCACATCCTGGCGGCCGTGAACAAGGCTCGGACCAAGGCGGGCGCCAAGAAGCTCAAGCGCTCACCGAAGGTCGTCACGGTGGCACGGAGCTGGTCCGTCACCCAGGCGAAGCGCGGTCGGCTGGCGCACAACCCCAGCTACGGGCGCCAGATCCCCCGGGGTTGGACACGCGCGAGCGAGAACGTCGCACGGACCACGGCACGCGGGTCGGCGAAGACCCTCGCGAACCGCATCGTGAAGGTGTGGCTGAAGTCGCCGGGGCATCGCGCCAACATCCTGCACCGCAGCTTCACGAAGACCGGCGTCGGCGTCGCGTACTCGAAGAAGCACGGTTGGTACTTCACGCAGAACTTCTCCAACTGAGGGTCGGTCCAGCTCTCCACGTGCGGGCCGGTCGTGATCTCCGACGGGAGGTCTGGCCGGTGAGCACGGTCGCCCGGCGGCCGCCGTCGTCGTCCTCGTGCCTCGTGGTGATCCCGCGCTAACCCAGCGGTCCCCGCACGCGCTCCGACTTTGGTCCTGCCGTGCCCACCCGCGCTGACTAGCATGACGAGCAGGCCCGACTCCGACGAAGGAGAGCTCGCATGGACAAGGCAACGACGCCCCTGATCCGCAACGTGGCCATCGTGGGCCACGCGGGATGCGGCAAGACGACGCTCACCGAGGCGCTCCTGCACCAGGCCGGTGTCACGACGCGAGCCGGGCGGGTCGACGAGGGCACCACCGTGACCGACCACGAACCGGAGGAGATCGCCCACCGCATCTCGCTGTCCGCCGCGGTGGCGCCCTTCGACTGGACCACGGCGCAGGGCACGACGTACAAGATCAACCTCGTCGACACCCCGGGGTTCGCGGACTTCGCCGGGGCGACGGATGCGGCCCTCGCGGTCGCCGACCTGGCCGTCGTGGTGGTGAGCGCCGTCGACGGCGTGGAGGTCGGGACCGAGCAGGTCTGGGCGCAGTGCGAAGCCGCGGGGATCCCGCGGCTGATCTTTGTCACGAAGGAGGACCGACCCCGCGCGGACTTCCACGCCGTGCTCGCCGAGCTCCAGGCGAAGTTCGGCTCGAGCGTGGTCCCGCTGCAGCTCCCGATCGGCGAGGAGGCGGCGCTCCACGGGGTCGCAGACGTGCTGTCCGAGAAGTCCTTCGACTACGACGGCGAAGGGCACGCCACTCCCCTCGACGCGCCCGACGACGTCGCCGCCGAGCAGCACGAGCTGCACGAGCAGGTGACCGAGGAGATCGTCTCCGGTGATGACGAGGCGCTCGAGCGGTACCTGTCCGGCGAGGTGCCAAGCTCGAGCGAGCTCGAGGTGAGCCTCGCCCACGAGGTGCTCGCGTGCGAGGAGTTCCCCGTACTGCTCGGCTCGGCGTTCTCCGAGGTCGGCGTGGACCAGCTCGCGGAGTACCTGTGCGAGCTCGCGCCGTCACCCGCCGAGCGACCCGTCACCCTGCACGCGGGCGGCACCGAGGTCGAGGTCACGGCCGACGCCGACGGCGAGCCAGCGGTACTGGTGTTCCGCACGGTGACCGACCCGTTCGTGGGGCAGCTCTCGCTCTTCAAGGTGCTCTCGGGCACCATCAGGAACGACATGCGGCTCGTCAACGCGAGCACCAAGCAGGAGGAACGCCTCCACGGCCTGTTCTACCTGCGCGGCAAGGAGCACCTGCCCGCGACGGCGGTCGTGGCGGGCGACATCGCGGCCGCCCCGAAGCTCGCCAGCTCGCCGACCGGCACGATCCTCACGGCGGGCAAGGTGCCGCTGGAGTTCCAGGGCATCGCACCGCGACCCACACCGTTCGCGCTCGCCCTCAGCCCCGTGACGCAGGCCGACGACGACAAGCTCTCCGGCTCCCTCGCCAAGCTCGCCGCGGAGGACCCGACGCTGCGCGTGGACCGCGTGGGCGACGCCGGCGCCGGACAGACGGTGCTGCGCGGGCTCGGCGACGTGCACATCAACGTCGCGCTCGAGCGCCTCGCCCGCAAGTTCGGCGTCAACGTCACGACCGAGCCCGTCAGGGTCGCCTACCGGGAGACGATCGCCAGGCCGGCCGAGGCCGAGGGGCGGCTCAAGAAGCAGTCCGGCGGTCACGGCCAGTTCGCCGTCACGCAGCTGCGGCTGAGCCCCCGAGGGCGCGGCGAGGGGATCGCGTTCAAGGACTCCGTCGTCGGCGGGGCGGTCCCCCGCAACTTCATCCCCGCCGTGGAACGTGGTGCGCGGGAGGCGATGCTCGGTGGCGGGCTGCACGGCTTCGAGGTCGTGGACGTCGAGGTCGAGTGCTACGACGGCAAGTACCACTCGGTCGACTCCTCCGAGATGGCGTTCCGCACGGCGGCCGCGCACGGGGTCAAGGAGGCGCTCGCCAAGGCGGGGACGACGGTGCTCGAGCCCGTGTGCCGGGTGACCGTGCGGGCGCCGGGTGCCCACCAGGGCGACGTCATGGGTGATCTGTCCTCGCGCCGGGGCCGGATCGCCTCGACGAACAGCCTCGACGGCGGGGTCTTCGAGATCGAGGCGCTCGTGCCCGAGGCGGAGATCACTCGCTACGTCGCCGACCTGCGGTCCCTCACCGGGGGCCACGGCCAGTTCGACGTCGAGTTCTCGCACTACGAGCCGGTCCCCGACCACCTGGTCTCGAAGCTCACCACGGGCTAGCCCCGGCTGGGTGCCCACAGCCCTCTGGAGCCCCCGCGGCGCCACCAGCACGCACCCGAGGACGACGCCGAGCCGAGTGGGGCGACGCGGGCCGCTCGGTAGGGTGCGGGGTACCGCCGCGTGCTGCCCGGGGGCGCGATCCGTGCTCGGGCGGGAGAGGAGATCAGGTCGATGAAGGCCCTGTCGAAGTCGGCCCCGGCTCCGGGGCTCGAGATCATCGAGACGGACGCGCCAGAGCCCGGGCCGAGCGAGGTGCTCGTGCGGGTGCTGCGCACCGGCATCTGCGGCACGGACCTCCACATCGAGTCGTGGGACCCATGGGCGGCCGAGCACATCCGGCCGCCGCTCGTCCCGGGTCACGAGTTCGTGGGCGAGGTGGTCGGCGTCGGGACCGACGTGCGCGACACCCCGCTCGGTGCGGTGATCTCCGGCGAGGGCCACATCGTGTGCGGGATGTGCCGCAACTGCCGGGCCGGGCGGCGGCACATGTGCATCCGCACCCAGAGCATCGGCGTGGACCGCGACGGCGCGTTCGCGCAGCACGTCGTGCTGCCCGAGTCCAACGTGTGGGTCCACACCCCCGACATCGACCTCGACATCGCCGCCATCTTCGACCCGTTCGGCAATGCCGTGCACACCGCGCTCATGTTCCCGCTCGTCGGGGAGGACGTCCTCATCACCGGCGCGGGGCCGATCGGGCTCATGGCGGCCGCCGTCGCCCGGCACGTCGGCGCCCGCCACGTCGTCATCACCGACGTCTCCCCGGAACGGCTCGCACTCGCCCGGAAGATCGGCGTGGACGTCGCCGTCGACGTCACCACGACCCGCATCCACGACGTCCAGCGCACCCTCGGGCTCAAGGAGGGGTTCGACGTCGGGTTCGAGATGTCCGGGCACCCGGACGCCCTGCCCGAGATGGTGGAGAACCTCACCCACGGCGGCCGCGTCGCGATGCTGGGCCTGCCCACCCGGCCCATCGCCGTGGACTGGGACAAGGTCGTGACCCACATGCTCACCATCCGCGGCGTCTACGGCCGGGAGATGTTCGAGTCGTGGAACGCGATGAGTGCGATGCTCGAGTCGAGCTCGACGCTGCGCGAAGCCCTCTACACGGTCGTCACCGACCGGCTCCCCGCGAGCGCGTGGGCGGAGGGGTTCGCCCGGGCGCGCACCGCGACGGGCGGAAAAGTGGTCCTCGACTGGACGGAGGTCTAGCCATGTTCGGCTCGATGCGTGACCGGCTCCAAGCCCAGCTCGCCGAGATCGACGGCGCGGGCACCCGCAAGCGCGAGCGCGCCATCGACTCGCCCCAGTCCGCCCGGATCACGACGGGCGGGCGCGAGGTGCTCAACTTCTGCGCCAACAACTACCTCGGGCTCGCGGACCACCCCCGGGTGATCGCCGCCGCCAAGGACGCCCTCGACGGCCGCGGCTTCGGGATGTCGAGCGTGCGCTTCATCTGCGGCACGCAGGACCTCCACCTCGAGCTCGAGCGCCGCACGAGCGAGTTCCTCGGCACCGAGGCTACGATCCTGTTCTCCTCGTGCTTCGACGCGAACGGCGGGGTGTTCGAGGCGCTCTTCGGGCCCGAGGACGCGATCATCTCCGACGCCCTCAACCACGCCTCGCTCATCGACGGCATCCGGCTGTCCAAGGCGGCCCGGTACCGCTACGCGAACCGCGACATGGCGAACCTCGAGCGCGCGCTGCAGGAGGCCGCGGGGGCACGCGACCGGGTCATCGTGACCGACGGAGTGTTCTCCATGGACGGCTACCTCGCTCCCCTGCGCGAGATCTGCGACCTCGCGGACCGCTACGACGCCCTCGTGCTCGTCGACGACTCCCACGCGACGGGCTTCACGGGCCCGAACGGCCGCGGCACCCCCGAGCTCCTCGGTGTCGCGGACCGCATCGACATCTACACGGGCACCTACGGCAAGGCTCTCGGCGGGGCGTCGGGCGGGTACGTCTCCGGGCACGCGGAGATCGTCGAGGTGCTGCGCCAGCGGGCCCGCCCCTACCTGTTCTCCAACACGATCGCGCCCTCGGTGGTGGCGGGGACGCTCGCGGCGCTCGACATCATCGCGGAGTCGGGCGAGCTGCGCACCCGGCTCGCCGAGAACGCCGCGACCTTCCGCGCCCTCATGGCCGAGCACGGCTTCGACCTGCTGCCGGGCGAGCACCCCATCGTGCCCGTGATGTTCGGCGACGCCGCGCTCGCCGGGCGCATCGCCGAGCGCATGCTCGCCGACGGCGTGTACGTGGTCGCCTTCAGCTTCCCCGTGGTCCCCCGGGGCGAGGCGCGCATCCGCGTGCAGCTCTCGGCCGCCCACTCGCGCGAGGACATCGAGCGTGCGGTCGCCGCCTTCGTCGCGGCGCGGGACGCGGAGGGGGCGGGGTAACCAGGCAGGGTGTCCGACGGCGGTGTCCGACGACGGTCAACGACGACGGCCCGACGTCGACGGCGATCCCCCACGACCGTCCCGGGCACGACGACGCCGCGGCGCCCGGCCCGGGCACGAAGCACGGGACCGCGCACCGCGGCGGCGCGTGGAGACGGATCAGCTCACCAGTTGGAGAGGACGCGCCCTTCCTTGTCCTTGAACGAGCCCACAAGGATCACGATGAAGTCGATCAGGGTCCAGATCCCGAGGCCACCGGCGGTCAGGATCTGGGCGACCCCGGTACCGATCTTGCCCACGTAGAAGCGGTGGATGCCGATCACGCCCAGGAAGAACGCAAGGACGGCGGCGACGGTGCGGCTGCGCGGGCTCACGTAGGCCGCGGCGGCGTCTGTCATGGCAACTCCGTTCATCGGGGGCCGCGGGAGCGGCCGCTCGGCCCACAACCTAGGGCAGAACCCCCGATTCCGGGTAGGACCCCGCCGCGCGTCTCAGCATTCAGCCATACGGCGGCGCAGCGTCAGCTGTGCCCGAGCAGCTCGTCGAACGAGGTGAAGTCGTCGAGCTCGTTCTTGACGACCTTGCGGCCGCGCGCGAGCAGCAGGTCCACGAGCTCGCGGCCGGCGCGCTGCACACGCTCGCCCAGGGGGGCGACGTCGTCGGACCTCGCCCGCCCGGCCTGGCCGAAGTCGTCCGTGGCCGCGAAGACGGCGGTCGGGGCGACGATGGCGCGCAGGTAGGCGAAGAGGGGTCGCATGGCGTGGTCGACGGCGAGCGAGTGGCGCGGTGTGCCCGCCGTCGCGCCGAGCAGGACGGGTGTCCCCGCGAGCGAGCCGTCCCCGAGCAGGTCGAAGAACATCTTGAACAGCCCGGAGTACGAGCCGGAGAAGATCGGGCTGACGGCGATCACGGCGTCGGCGGAGACCACGGCGGACGTCGCGGCAGAGAGCTCGGTGGTCTGGACACCCGTGATGAGCGCGTTCGTGATCGCCCCCGCCATCGTGCGCAGGTCGACGACCTCGAGCTCGGCCTTCTCGCCGCGAGCGGTCAGCCCGGCGAGGGCGGCCTCACCGAGCCGGTCGGCGAGCAGGCGGGTCGAGGACGGCTCCCGCAGGCCCGCCGTGACCACGGCGATGCGGTAGGTCACGGCGTCACCGCCACCTCGTCGTCGCGGCTCGCGTCGGGAGAGGCGCCCGTGACGTCGTCACCCTCGGCGTAGACGGTCGCGTCGCGCGAACCACCCGCCGACGCGACGAGCGAGGCGTGCGTCGGCGCCTCGGGGACGTGGGCGGGGCGGCCGACGGCGAACTCCTTGCGCAGCGCGGGCACGACCTCCTCGCCGAGCATGTCGAGCTGCTTGAGCACGGTCGCGAGCGGGAGACCGGCGTGGTCCATCAGGAAGAGCTGGCGCTGGTAGTCGCCCACGTGCTCGCGCATCGTGGCGTACCGGTCGACGACCTCCTGCGGCGAGCCGACGGTGAGCGGGGTCTGCGCCGTGAAGTCCTCGAGGCTCGGGCCGTGGCCGTAGACGGGCGCGACGTCGAAGTAGGGGCGGAACTCGCGCACGGCCTGCTGCGAGTCCTTGTGCATGTAGACCTGCCCGCCGAGCCCCACGATCGCTTCGTCGGCCTTGCCGTGCCCGTAGTGCTCGAAGCGCTCGCGGTACAGCGCGACCATCTGCGCGGTGTGCTCGATGTTCCAGAAGATGTTGTTGTGGAAGAACCCGTCGCCGTAGTACGCGGCCTGCTCGGCGATCTGGGGCGAGCGGATCGAACCGTGCCACACGAAGGGCGGCACGCCGTCGAGCGGGCGCGGCGTCGAAGTGAAGGACTGCAGAGGCGTGCGGAACTTGCCCTCCCAGTTCACGACGTCCTCGCGCCACAGCCGGTGCAGGAGGGCGTAGTTCTCGACCGCGAGCGCGATGCCGTTGCGGATGTCCTGCCCGAACCACGGGTACACGGGGCCGGTGTTGCCGCGCCCCATCATGAGGTCGACGCGGCCGCCCGCGAGGTGCTGCAGCATCGCGTAGTCCTCGGCGATCTTCACGGGGTCGTTCGTCGTGATGAGCGTCGTCGCGGTGGACAGGATGATCCGCTCGGTCTGCGCGGCGATGTAGGCGAGCGTCGTCGTCGGCGAGGAGGAGAAGAACGGCGGGTTGTGGTGCTCACCCAGGGCGAAGACGTCGAGACCGACCTCCTCGGCCTTCTTCGCGATCGCCACGACGGCCTGGATCCGCTCGTGCTCGGTCGGCGTGCGACCGGTCGTCGGGTCCGCCGTGATGTCGCTGACGGTGAAGATGCCGAACTGCATGAGGTTCTCCTGGGCTCGTGATGTTGTTTACGATTCAACCATCCGTCGGTGTGAACCGCAACACGACCGGGATCATTCCCGGAAGCGCTCGGCCCGCTCGCGTACCCGCCCGGCCCCGCGGCCGCCGTCGGCCCCCGGGTCCCACGCGAAGACCTCCGTGCCCGTGATGAACACCCGCTCGGCGCGCGAGGTGATGGCGAGCGGATCGCCCGACCACACCAAGATGTCGCCGTCGAGCCCTTCGCGCAGCGACCCGATCCGGTCGTGGAGCCCGAGGATGCGCGCCGGGTTGATCGTGAGGGCCTCGAGCGCGATACGGGCGTCGAGTCCTTCCTTGACCGCGAAGGACGCCTGGTGCACGAGGAAGTTCACGGGCACCACCGGGTGGTCGGTCGTGATGGCCACGGTCACCCCCGCGCGGGCGAGCCGACCGAGGTTCGCGACGGAGCGGTCGCGCAGCTCGATCTTCGACCGTGACGTGATGACGGGCCCGAAGATCACCGGGATGTCCTTCTCGGCGAGCACGTCGGCGATCGGCGCGGCGTCGGTGCCGTGGTTGACCACGAGCCGGTAGCCGAACTCCTCCGCGAGCCGGATCGCCGTGGCGACGTCGTCGGCCCGGTGGGTGTGCTGGTCCCACGCGAGCTCACCCGCGAGCACGCGCGCGAGCGTCTCCTTGCCGAGGTCGCGCTCGAACGGCTCCCCCTTCGCGGCGGCGTGCTCGCGCTTCACCGCGTAGTCCTGGGCCGCGACGAAGGCGGCGCGGATGACCTTCGCCACCCCGAGCCGGGTCGACGGCGTCTCCTTGCGCTCCCCGTAGATGCGCTTGGGGTTCTCGCCGAGCGCCGACTTCACCGAGACCGACTCGCTGATGACCTGCTCGTCGACGGTGCGCCCGCCCCACGTCTTCATCGCGAGCGTCAGGCCGCCGATCGGGTTGCCCGAGCCGGGCTTGATGACGGCGCTCGTGACCCCGCCGAGCAGCGCGTCCCGGAAACCCTCGTCCTCGACGTTGATCGCGTCGATCGCCCGCAGCGCCGAGCCGTCCGGGTTCGTCATCTCGTTCGTGTCGTTGCCGGCCCAGCCCTCCGCCTCCTCCATGACGCCCATGTGCCCGTGGGCCTCGATGAAGCCGGGCAGCACCCAGCGCCCGCTCGCGTCGACGGTCGGCGTGCCCTCGGGCACCTCGACGTCGGGGCCGAGCGCGGCGATCACACCGTCGCGCACGAGGACGGTGCCGACGAACGGCTCGCCGTCGACGGGGACGACGTAGCCGCCGACGACGGCGAGGTCCGAGCGCTGCGTGAGGAGAGGAGCCGTGGCGGCGGGTCGGTGCTGGGTCATGCCTCCATCATGGCCCGCGACGACGACCACCGGGGAGGCGGCGGCACCCGGTGTCCGCCGTCGTCGGCCCCGCCCTTCTCGAAGCCCTCGCGTCCGATGCCTCCGCCTCTAGACGTAGTCCGCGTAGGCGGGCAGGTCGAGCACGCCGTTGCCGGAGAGCCCGATGAGCACGGACCTGCCGTCGGACTCGGCCGTGCGCGCGAACGCGATCGCCGCAGCGACGGCGTGCGTGGACTCGGGTGCGGGGATGATGCCCTCGGCACGTGCGAACTCGACACCGCCGCGGAACGCCGTGTCCTGGTCCACGGCCGTCGCCTCGAGCAGCCCGAGGTTGAGGGCGTGCGAGACCATCGGCGCCATGCCGTGGTAGCGCAGACCGCCGGCGTGGATGGGCGGCGGCACGAAGTCCTTGCCGAGCGTGTGCATCTTGAGCAACGGGGTCAGTCCCGCGACGTCGCCGTGGTCGTAGCGGTACTCGCCCTGGGTGAGCGAGGGGCACGCGGCCGGCTCGCACGCGACGACGCGCGTCGTGGTGCCCTCGCGCAGGTTCTGCCCGATGAGCGGGAACGTGAGCCCCGCGAGGTTGGAGCCGCCACCGGCGCAGCCGAACGCGACGTCGATCTGCGACTCGTCGGTGTCGCCGAGCTGGGTGAGCACCTCCTGGCCGATCACCGACTGGTGCAGCATCACGTGGTTGAGCACCGAACCGAGCGAGTAGTGCGCGAGCGGGTCCTTCGCCGCGGCCTCGACGGCCTCGCTGATCGCCATGCCGAGCGAGCCCGTCGTGTCGGGGTGCTCGGCGAGGATCGCCCGCCCCGAGTCCGTGAGCTCCGACGGCGAGGAGTGGCACACCGAGCCGTACGCCTCCATCTGGAAGCGGCGGTACGGCTTGGCGTCGAAGGAGGCGCGCACCTGCCACACCTCGCACGTGAGCCCGAGCAGCGCCGCGGCGAACGAGAGCGAGGCGCCCCACTGGCCCGCGCCCGTCTCGGTCGTGAGCTTGTTCGTGCCCTCGAGGGCGTTGTAGTACGCCTGGGCGACGGCCGTGTTGGGCTTGTGCGAGCCGACGGGGCTCACGCCCTCGTACTTGTAGTAGATCCGCGCCTTCGTGCCGAAGGCCCGCTCGAGGCGGTGCGCGCGCACGAGCGGCGAGGGCCGCCACATCGAGTAGATCTCGCGCACCGTCTGCGGGATCTCGACGTAGCGCTCGGTCGTGACCTCCTGCGCGATGAGCGCCATGGGGAACAGCGGCGCGAGGTCCTCAGGGCCGAGCGGCTCCTTGGTGCCCGGGTGCAGGTGCGGCGGCGTGGGCTCGGGCAGGTCCGCCGCGAGGTTGTACCAGTGGGTCGGGACCGTCGAGGGGACGGCGTGGCCGAGCGGCTCGAGCGAGCGCGGCGTGGGGCTGGGCGGCAGAGTGCTCACGTGGGCGTCCTTCGTCGTCGAAGTGGTGACGAGGGTGAGCATAGCCAGGGCCCGACGGCGGCGGGCGAGACTCGGCGGCCGCACGGGAATGTCTTGCCTGGCCAGCGGGTTCACCCGAGAACAGCGCCCATCGGGAGGATCTCATGACCATCGCCGTCACCGGAGCCACCGGCCACCTCGGCCGCCTCGTCATCGAAGAGCTCCGCCGCTCGCGCCCCGCCGGCTCGCTCGTCGCGGTCGTGCGCGACGAGGGCAAGGCCAAGGACCTGGCCGACGACGGCGTCCTGGTGCGAGTGGCCCCCTACGAGGACCGGGCGGCGCTCGTGCGAGCCCTCGCCGACGTGCGCACGCTGCTCCTCGTCTCCGGCTCCGAGGTGGGTCGCCGGGTGGAGCAGCACCGCAACGTGATCGACGCCGCGGTCGAGGCCGGCGTGGACCACATCGTCTACACGAGCGCCCCGCGCGCCGACACCTCGGCGCTAGTGCTCGCCCCCGAGCACCGGGCCACCGAGGAGATCGTGCGGGCGTCGGGGCTGGCGTGGACCATCCTGCGCAACAACTGGTACACCGAGAACTACGTCGGCACGCTCCAGCAGGCCGCCGAGACGGGCGAGATCGTCGCCGCCGCGGGCGACGGGCGGGTCGCCTCGGCCACGCGCGCAGACTTCGCGGCCGCGACCGCCGCGGTGCTGCTCGGCGAGGGGCACGAGGGCAAGGTGTACGAGTTGGGCGGCGACGAGGCGTGGGACTTCGACGAGCTCGCCGCAGCGGCCACCGAGGTCGTCGGGCGCGACGTGGTGTACCGCCCCGTCGAGGCGGACGTGCTGCGCTCGATCCTCACCGAGCACGCGGGGCTCGACGAGGGCACGGCGGGCTTCGTCGTGCAGCTCGACCTCGACATCGCGGCGGGGCTGCTCGCCGACGCGACGGGCGACCTCTCGAACCTGGTCGAGCGCCCGACGACGCCGCTCGTCGACGGGCTTCGCGCCGCATACACCCCGCTCCCGGTGGTCCCGCCGGCGTGAGCTGTCAGCGCTCCCCGCTACGGTCGGACCAGAACCCGCCGAACGAGGAGCGCGATGTACCTCACCGACGACGGCCGCGTCGTGACGAGCCCGAGCGACCTCACGACGGCGGCGGCGTGCGAGTTCGCCTTCCTGCGCGGCCTCGACGCCAGGCTCGGTCGCATCGAGGCGCCGGCCCAGGAGGACGACCCGATGCTGCGCCGCGCCGCCGCCCTCGGGGACGTCCACGAGGCCAAGATCCTCGAGCGATACCGCGAGCAGTACGCCGTCGTCGTCGAGATCGAACGGCCCGACGTGCGCGACACCGCCGCTCTCGAGGACGCGACCGCCCGGACTCGACAGGCCTTCGAGGACGGTGCCGACCTCGTCTTCCAGGCGGCGTTCTTCGACGGGGAGCTCCTCGGCTTCGCGGACTTCATCGTGCGGCGCCCCGACGGGAGCTACGAGGTGCAGGACTCGAAGCTCGCGCGCTCGGCGAAGGTCACGGCGCTCCTGCAGCTCGCGGCGTACGCCGAGCAGCTCGAGCTGATCGGCGTGCCCGTCGCACCCAGGGTGACGCTCCTGCTCGGGAACGGGCGCTCGAGCGAGCACGCCCTCGTGGACATCGCACCCGTCTACCGGGAGCGGCGTGCGCACCTGCGCCGGATCATCGCCGAGCGGCTCGCCGACGACGCCCCGGTCGCGTGGGGTGACGAGCGCTACGGCGCGTGCGGCCGGTGCGCGACGTGCGAGCTCGAGGTCGAGGCGACGCGCGACCTGCTCCTGGTCGGCGGGCTGCGGGCCACGACTCGGACGAAGCTGCGCGCCGCGGGCATCACGACGATCGACGAGCTCGCCGCGAGCAAGGGCGGCGTCGAGGGCGTCGCGGCGTCGACCCTCACCTCGCTGCGCGCCCAGGCCACGCTCCAGCTCCGGGCCCGGGACGGCGCGCGCCCACCCTTCGAACTCGTCGACCTCGAGGCCGTCGCGGCGCTGCCGGCCCCGGACCCCGGCGACATCTTCTTCGACTTCGAGGGCGACCCGCTCTACTCCGAGCCGGGAGACGAGGACGAGACACGATGGGGTCTCGACTACCTGTTCGGGCTCGTCGAGGCGGACGGCACGTTCCGCGCGTTCTGGGCGCACGACCTGGCGGAGGAAGGCGTCGCGCTGCGGGACTTCCTCGACTATCTCGCCGAACGGCGCTCGCGCTTCCCCGGCATGCACGTGTACCACTACGCCTCCTACGAGCGCACCCACCTCCTCTCGCTCGCCGCGCGGCACGGGATCGGCGAGGACGAGGTCGACGACCTGCTGCGCGAGCAGGTGCTCGTCGACCTCTACCCCGTGGTGCGCGGCGCGGTCCGGGTCGGCTCGCGCTCGTACTCGCTCAAGAAGATCGAGCCGCTGTACCTCGACGCCGCGCGCACCGTGGAGGTCACGACGGCGGGCGACTCCGTCGAGGAGTACGCGCGCTACCGGTCCCTGCGCGAGGCCGGCGCGGAGTCGGAGGCCGCCGAGCTGCTCGACCAGATCGCCGACTACAACGAGGCCGACTGCGCCTCGACGCTCGCCCTGCGCGACTGGCTGCTCGCGAGGGCGGCGGAGCACGGTGTGCGGCCGGGTGGAGCGCGGCCGGGCGACACGGTGGCCGACCACGGCACCCCGGGCGCGGGAGCCACCGCGCTCGGGGAGGCGCCCGCGTTCGTCGAGACACCGGTCGCGCTGCAACTGCGCGAGCTCGCCGGACCGCCGTCGGACCCGCACCGCACCGCGGATCAGCGCGCGCTCGGGCTCGCGAGCGCCGCGGTCGACTACCACCGGCGCGAGCGCAAGAGCTTCTGGTGGGGACACTTCGACCGGCTCGTGCAACCGATCGAGGACTGGGCGGAGACGCGCGACGTGCTCGTCGTGCGCGAGGCCGTGGTCGTCGAGGACTGGCACCGCGAGACACCACGCCAGTCGCTGCGTCGGGTCCTGCGCATCCGGGGCGACCTGGGCCCGGGATCGACGCTCTCGGCGGGTTCCAAGGCGTTCGCCGTCTACCCGCCGGACGGCCCCCAGTTCGCACCGCCCACCGGTCACGGCGCCCGCATGGCCCACGGCAGTGCCGAGATCCTCGAGGTCGCCCCCGACGGTGCGTTCCTCGTGCGCGAGCTGTTGCGCAGGACGGTGGACGAGTACGACGACCTGCCCGTCGCACTGACTCCAGGTAGGCCGCCGGCGGCCGCCGCGCTCGAGTCGGCGATCGCCGAGTGGGGTGCCGCCCTGCTCGCCGGCCAACCCGGCTTACCGCGCGACGCCGCGGCGGACATCCTGCGGCGCACTCCCCCGCGCACCCGCGGCAGGGGCGGGCTCGTCCGGGCCGACGACGTCGCTGGACCGGGCGGCGGCGCACCCACGACCGTCGACGCGCTCGTCGCGAGCCTGCTCGACCTCGACTCGTCCTACATCGCCGTCCAGGGCCCACCGGGCACCGGCAAGACGTACACGGGCGCGCACGTCATCAACGCGCTCGCTCGCGCGGGCTGGAAGATCGGCGTCGTCGCGCAGTCCCACGCGACGGTCGAGAACCTGCTCGCCGCCGTGCTCGACGCGGGACTCGACCCGGTCGCCGTCGGCAAGAAGCCCCGCGACGACGACGATCGCGACCAGCCGTGGCGTGCGCTCACACCGTCGAACCAGTCGGACTTCCTCGCCGAGCCGGGTGGGCGGGTGCTCGGCGGGACGGCGTGGGTGTTCTCGAACACCAAGCACGTGGGGCGCGGTGAGCTCGACCTGCTCGTGATCGACGAGGCGGGGCAGTTCTCCCTCGCGGCGACGGTCGCCGTGGGCGTCGCCACGAAGAACCTGCTGCTGCTCGGCGACCCGCAACAGCTCCCGCAGGTCTCGCAGGGACAGCACCCCGAGCCCGTCGACGGCTCGGCGCTCGGCTGGATCAGCGACGGTCACGACGTGCTGCCACCCGAGCTCGGCTACTTCCTGGCCGCCTCCCGCCGCATGGCCGGCCCGCTCACGAAGGCCGTCTCGGAGCTCTCGTACGACGGCGAGCTCGCCGCGCACCCCGTCGCGGACGAACGCCGGCTCGAGGGCGTGGCCGCGGGAGTGCACGCGGTCCCGGTGACCCACGCGGGGAACGCGACCGAGTCACCGGAGGAGGCCGCCGAGGTGGTCCGGCTCGTGCAGCGGCTGCTCGGCACCGCGTGGACCGACCCGAGCGCCGGCCGCGACGGGGCGCCGCTGCTCGAGTCCGACATCATCGTCGTCGCGCCCTACAACGCCCAGGTCACTCGCGTGCGCGAGGCGCTCGAGCGGGCTGGTCTGCGCGGCGTGCGAGTCGGCACGGTCGACAAGTTCCAGGGCCAGGAGGCCGTCGTCGCGATCGTCACCCTCGCCGCGAGCTCACCGGCCGACGTGCCGCGCGGCATGGGCTTCCTCATCATGCGCAACCGGATCAACGTCGCGATCTCACGCGCCCAGTGGGCCGCCTACGTGCTCCACTCCCCCACCCTGGTCGACTACCTGCCGTCCACCCCGGCGGCCCTCGCCGAGCTCAGCGCCCTCCTGCGCACCCTCCACCCCACGACACGCCCGCCCACCGAGCACGCGGCACCACCGGCGAGGTAGAGGAACGTCAGCAGGTGGGGGTGGCGGGGGCGCCGGCGAGCCGGTCGCGGGTCCAGTCGAGGAGCTGGGGGGTCAGCGGGGACTCCGGGGCGACGAGCGGCACGTGGTCGAGCCGTGCGAACTCCCGGTAGTCGATCGGTTGGCCCTCGCTGCAGCGCCGCGCCACGAACTCGCGCTGCTGGTCCGCGAAGATGAGCTGGTCGCCCGAGCCTTGCGCGACGAGCACCGGCACGCCGATGTCGCCGGTGGGGGTGTTGGCGTGCAGCACGTCGGCGAACTCGCCCTCCCACGCCTCGGGACGGAACACCTCCTGCGTGAGCTGGCTCGCGATCGCGAACGCCCCGAGCACGTTCGCCCCGTTGAAGCAGTGCCCCTCGATCTGCTGCACGATCCCGACGTATCCCGGAGAGACGAGCTCGGCGAGGTCGAACTGCGGGTAGAACTGCGACCACGACGCGGCGATGTAGGCCGACACGAGCTTGCCCCCGGTCGTCGCGCGCACCTCCTGCGCTATCGCGTACAGGTCCGCGGCGGGTGCGAAGACGGCGACTCCGAGCACGTCGATCTCGGGCGCGTAGCTCGGCGCCTCGATCCCGGTCCACAGCGCGCCGTGCCCACCTTGCGAATGCCCCCACACCACCGTCTGCGCACTGAGCTCCAGCGCGTCGAGCTCGCGTGCCGCGCGGGTCGCGTCCAGCACGTTGTGCGCCGCGTCGGGGCCTACGAGGTACCCGTGCGGCCCGCGCGTACCGAGGCCCACGTAGTCCGAGGTCACCGCGACCCAGCCCTCGGCGACGATCTGCTCCAGGGCGGCGCTCGCGCCGTCGGCGAACGGGTCTGCGGCGAGCGAGGGTGCGCACCGCGGCACGATGCCGGTGGTGCCGTGCGCGACGGAGACGACGGGCAGCGCCTCGCCGTCGTCGGCGGACTCGGGCCTCGGGCTCTCGGCTCCCGGCACCCCAGCTCCGGGCACTCCTGCCCCCGGGGCGAGCACCGTGCCGCTGACGACGGTGGGGCGCGCCGCACCGTCGGTCGACGTGTAGAGGATCCGCCAGGCGCGCAGTCCCTCGGGCACGCGGTCGGCGGCCAGGCGTTCGGCGCGGATGAGCCGGCCCGGCTCGGCGGGGACGGCGAGCGGCGGGGTGTAGAACGCGTCGGGCTCGTCTCGCGGGTCCACGTTGTGCAGCCACACGGTGCCCGCGGCGAGCGCGACGGCCACGAGGAAGGACCCGACGGCGCCGACGAGCGAGAGCTGGCGTCGCACGGCCGACCGGGGTCGCACGCCGGGCCAGCCGGTGCCCGCGGGCCGATGCCGACGGCGCCACACCGTGACGAGCATCCCGATCCCGCTGAACGCGAGCCAGAACCCCACCACGAGCGCGAAGAGCGACAGCGAGAGCCGCGGCCACACCAGGACGAGGGCACCGACGACGACGGACGCCAGCCCGCCGAACACCCCCGCGGCCCGTTCGCTCCCGGGCATCCCCTCGAAGGCTTCCTCGCCCCGCGCCTCCTCGGCCCACCCACGCAGTGTTCGCGGTGCGCGGAGCGCCTGCACGATCGCGGTCAGCCCGCTCGCGACGAGAACTCCGGCGAGCACCCACGCGAGGGTGCGCAGCGGCGCGTCACGCCACAGGGCGGCGAGCGCACCGACGACGAGCAGGGCCGTCCCCAGCACGCCGTCGAGCCACCGCGCGCGCCACGGCCCGGCGTCGCGCACCCCGATCAGCCGGCCCACGCCGGCGACGACGAGCCCCGCCGCGGCGAGCGCGACCACGAGCTGGACCGGTGCGTCAGCGAGCGCGAGCAGCGCGACGCCGAGGGCAGTCATGAGACCGCCGACGACGAGGGCTCGCGTGCGCCACGGTTGCCGGGTCACCACCCCAGCATGTCACCGGTGGCGGCCCCCACGCTCCCGGGCGACGAGCTCGCGCACCGCAGGGGCGACCTCGTTGCCGAACGCCTCGATGACGGCGCCATCGTCGCTGCCCACGACGAACGTGCCGAACCCGTGCTCGAGGGCCAGCCCGGCGAGCTGCTCCGCCCCGTCGCGTGCACCGCCGGGCAGGGTGCCGACGTTGAGCAGGCGGCGGATCTCGCGCGGGTCACGGCCCGCGGCTGCGGCGGCCTCGTCGATCGTCGCATTGCCGTCCACGAGGTCCTGGTCGGTCTTGAGGTAGCCGAGCGAGGGCAACCAGCCGTCCGCCTTGCGGCCGATGAGCCGGAGCATGCGTGGCTTGTAGGCGCCGATCCAGATCTGGATGTCGTGCGCCGGGGCCGGACCACGCTTGGCGCCGTCGAGCCGGTGGTGCTCGCCACCGGCGACGAGGCGCTCGCGAGTGCTCGTGTCCCAGATGCCGCGGATGACGTCGATCGCCTCGTCGAGCGCGTCGACCGCCTGACCGGGGGTGAGCCGCCGCCCGCCCATCGCCTCGATCGCGTCCCAGAACGCGCCGGAGCCCAGACCGAGCTCGATGCGCCCGCCGCTGAGCAGGTCGAGGCTCGCGGCGGCGCGGGCCAGGACGGCGGGAGGACGCAGCGGCAGGTTGTGCACGTTGGCCGCGAGCCGGACGCGCTCGGTCCTCGCGGCGACGAAGGCGAGCAACGTCCACGTGTCGAGGAACGCACCCTGGTACGGGTGGTCCTGGAACGTCACGAGATCGAGGCCCGCACGCTCGGACGCCTGCGCGAGGGCGACGACCTCGTCGGGTGCCGCGGCCGCGGGTGTGATGAAGCTGCCGAACTCGAGCTCGTGGCCGTAGTCGGTCAAGGGATCGCCTCGTTCGCCGTGGTCCGTGCGGCGGGTGGCTCCCCGCCGTCGTCGTCCCCAACACCGCGGCCCGTCGGGACCTTCCCGGTAGGCCGCGCGCTCTGCCGGTGTCGCAGTCCCTGCAGCGCTCGCCGGGCAGCCTCTCGTCGCTCGAGACGGGCCGGCAACTCAGCCGAAGCGACCGTTGACGTAGTCCATCGTCCGGGGGTCCTGGGGTGAGCCGAACATCAGGTCGGTGGGTCCGTGCTCGACGATCCCGCCCGGGGTCCCCGCCTCGGCGAGGAAGAACGCGCACTGGTCCGAGACGCGGGCGGCCTGCTGCATGTTGTGCGTCACGATGACGACGGTGACGTCGCCCGCGAGATCGCGGATCGTCTCCTCGACGCGGCGCGTCGACGTCGGGTCGAGGGCGGAGCACGGCTCGTCCATGAGGAGCACGCGCGGCCGGACGGCGAGCGAGCGGGCGATGCACAGCCGTTGCTGCTGGCCGCCGGAGAGCCCGCCGCCGGGAGCACGCAGCCGGTCCTTGACCTCGTCCCACAGCCCGGCGCGGCGCAGGCACTCCTCGACGATGTCGGCCCTCTCGGACTTCGAGACCTTGACACCGGTCAGGGCGAGACCGGCGGTGACGTTGTCCCCGATCGACATCGCGGGGAACGGGTTGGGCTTCTGGAAGACCATGCCGATGTGCTCGCGCGCCTGCGTGACGCGCCGCGACGGGTCGTACACGTCCTGTCCGTCGAGAAGGACCTCGCCGGCGAGCGCGGCCGAGGGGATCAGCTCGTGCATGCGGTTGAGGATGCGCAGGAACGTCGACTTGCCGCAGCCGGACGGGCCGATGAGCGCCGTGACGCGACCCGCGGGCATGGTGAGCGAGACACGCTCGAGCACCTTGTGGGTGCCGAACCACGCCGAGACCATCCTGGCCTCGAGCTCTGCGGCGGTGCCCGCGGGCGGGGCGCCGACGGGCTCGAGCTCGGCCGTCTGGGTCGAGTCGGGCTGCGTCGGGTCGTGCCCGGCCAGCACGGCGGCGGAGCCCTGCGGGGCGTACTCCGTCAGGCCGACGGGTGCGAAGGGCCAGTCCGCGGGGGGCGCCCCGACGGGCGCGGAGAGTTCAGACGTCACGGCGACACGCTGCCAGGCCCGGGCGGCTCCCGGCTGGCCACGAGGTGAACGACAGGTGAACCTCTCCGGCTCGGCTCACACGAGGTTGGGCAGCAGCGTCACAAGGTGATGGGTCGCGACGACGCCGCACAGCACGACGACGGGTCCCACCGAGATCCACGCGTGCCAGCGGCCCCACCATCCGCTCAGGAACGACAGCAGGACGACGGCAGACCCGAGCGCGAGCACGCTCAGCAGCAGCCACGGCCACGCGCCGGGGTCCGAGGCGAAGGCACGCTCGGCCGGCTCGAGGAGCACGGGTGCGAGCACGGGACGCGGCGACGCGAACGGCTCGCTCACGAGCTCCGCGTCGACGCGCAGGACGTCCTCGGGCAGGTAGGGGGTGCCCGTGGCCGAGACGAGGGTCAGGCGCCCCGCGCCCGCCGCCGCCGGGAGGGGATCGCCGCTCCGGCGCAGACCGGCGACGCGGTAGGTCGCCTCGCCCTGGCCCGTGATGGTCGTGATCTCGTCGCCCACCTCGAGCTCGTCGAGCGTTCCGAAGACCCCACCCGCGACCGAGTGGCGGCCCATGACGACGCTCGCTCCCGCCTGGCCGGGCAGCACGGTGTCCCGGCGGTGTCCGGGACCGGAGAGCAGCACCGACGACGCCGTCCCCGCGAGGACGACGTCGTCGATGCCGAGCCGAGGGACGCGCAGGACCGCCACGGGTGTCCCGACCGGCACGAGCGTGTCGGCGGCGGTGACCTGGCCGACGGGCGCGGACCCGTCGGCCAGGTCGTACCGGAAGTCCTCGTACGCGATGTCCTGGTCCCGCTGGTACTTCAGCGGCGAGACGACCAGGGCCTGCACCACGACGCCCAGTGCCAGGAGGCTGACGATCCCTACGGCGAACCCGGCGAGACGAGCGCGCTCGCTGCGGCCGAGCCGAGGGACGACCGCCTCGAGGCGGGGCGTTGCGGTGGTGGTCATGGACGAGGACAACGTGGTGCTACTTCTTCTTGGCCGGGGCCTTGGTGACCGACAGCGTCTTCTTCACCGACTTGGCCTTGGCGACCGTCGTCGAGCCGGCGTAGGAGATCGTCAGCTTGTGCTTGCCGCGCTTGAGCTTGGGCAGCGTGACGGTCGCCTTGCCGCTCTTGAGCTTGACGGACTTCAGGGTCTTCTTGCCGCTCTTGACGACGACCTTGCCCGTCGCCTTGACGCCGGACACGGTGACCGAGACGGTGAACTTGGCCTTCTTGTTCGCCCGGACGCTCTTGATCTTGCCGACCTTGAGCTTCGCCGCCGCCTTCGCGGCGGAGACCTTGACGACAGGGCTCGTGGAGCCCGTCACCGCGGCCGGCGCCGAGGAGGCGAAGACGGCCTTGACGGCGTAGCTCCGCTTCGTGGCCTTGACCTTGAGCACGGCCTTGCCCGTCGCGGGCGTGACGCGTGCGGTGCCGAGCTTCTTGGTGCCGTCGAAGAAGTCGACCGTTCCCGCGACCGACCTGGCGGCGGTCACCGTGGCCGTGAGGGTGACGGTCTTTCCGACGGTGGGCTTGGCCGAGGTGGTGACTCTCGTGGTCGAGGAGACTGCTGGGGCCGCCGCGACCGAGACGGTCGCGGGGTCCGACGTCGACGCCGCGACACCCAGCAGGTTGGGCAGGAACACCGCGGTGAGGTTCAGCTGGCCCGTGGTGGACGGCGTGAAGGTGACCGAGCCCGACGTGGCACCCGCCGCGACGTTGCCCGAACCGACGAGCGTCGAACCCCGGTACAGGTTGATCTTGCCGCCGCCGTTGCCGATCGACGTGATCGCGACGGTCGCCCGCAACGCCTTGCCCACGACCCCGGTGGCGGGCACCGTCAGCGCGGCCTGGCTCGGCGACGCCTTGTAGACGCGTGCCGAGTCGTCGCCGCACTCACCGGCCGCCAGGAGGCCGAAGCCGTAGGCCGTGATGGTCGAGGTCGCCTTGCAGACCTCGGAGGTCGTGCCAACGAAGACCTTCGCGACGTCCGACGTCGGGTCGTCCGCGAGGACGGACGGGACGATGTTGTACACGGGGCGCGTGTAGGCGTCGAACGCGGGGTTGAGGACGTACGAGCCTGCGGTACCGGTCGTCGCCGGCTGACCGTTGACGCCACCGATGAGTGCACCGGCACGGAAGTCCGTCGACTTGGCGTTCCCCTGCGCGACCCACTGCGCGATCGAGAAGGGGACGATCGTGCCCTTGTTCTGCGCCTCGGTGCCGGAGACGAGCGCGGCGCCCTTGTGCTCCTGCACGCCGAGCCCGTCGAAGTCGACCGCCAGGATGTTGGGGTAGGTCCCGGCCGTGATCTGCGCCTCGGTGATGTCGACCTGACCGAGCCAGTACGACCGCGTACCGGAGCCCGCCTGCGGGATGAACGTGGTGATCTGCGTGACCTCGTCCCCGCCGCTCGGCACGTAGGACGGCCCCTGGAGCGTGGTCGTGCCGCCGTTGACGACGACCTTGGTCAGCTCGCCCTTGAAGATCGCGGTCACCTGGGTCTTGGTGAGGTTGGCCGGGATGACCGAGTTGGGTGCCACCGCGTAGGAGACGGCGTCCTTCGCGAACGGGATGTAGGCGAGCACGCCGTCGTCCGTGAGGTCGGCCGCAGAAGGACCGGAGGAGCTGCGCGCGAACTGGATCTCGCCCACGACGTCCGCCGTCGAGACCTGCACGGTCGGGCTGTCGAGCACCGCGATGCTCGCCGTCTCCGTCTGGCCGATGGCCGCCCGGAGGAGGTCGCGGCCGGCTCCCGAGCCGTTGGCACGCGGGATGGCCTTGCCACCGGCCCGGGTCGTGACCGTGACGGTGGGACCGGAGGCGTCGTAGGAGGCGAGCAGACCCTGCCCGATCTCGAGAGCGAGGCCGTTGGAGACGTCCTGGGTCGTGTCGGAGCCGAGGCCCGCGAGCTTGCCGAACGTACCCGGCGCCGGGTCGGCCTGGGCGGGGAGCGCCAGACCGGCGAGCACGAGGGCACCGATTCCTGCACCGGCGCCGATCCGTGCGAAGGCGGAAACCTTCATGAGTTGTTCCTTCCTGGGGGACCGATAAGTCCACGGGCGCGCGAGTTTCGCCTCACGCGAGGCCGACATTAGGCAGAGGTGGCAAACACCTGACGAACTCCAGGCTCTGCCAGGAGGTTTTCGAGGAGAACCTTGTGCGACGGGAAAGTGAACCCCTCGTGCGCCTACAGCGTGTCGGGGGCGTGCAGGCTCAGGCGTCGCGCGCGCCAGAGCAGGATCGGACCGGCGAGACCGCTCAGGGCGCCGACGCCGAGCGTGCCGGCCAGGCCGAGCCGCGCGGCTCCGAGCTCCGTGCGTCCCGTGAGCGCCGGCTCACCCTCGGGCGTCGACCCGGCGTCCGGGTCGGGCGCCGAGGTCGAGGGCGGCGAGGCCTCGGGTTCGGGCTCCGGGTCCGGGTCCGGACTCGTGTCGCCGAGTGGGGGGGTGGGCTCCGGCGTCGGGTCCGGGGTCGTCGTGGGCGTCGGGTCCGGGCTCGGGCTGGGCGTCGGCGTCGGGTCCGGGTCGGGCTCCGGGTCGGGCTCGGGCTCTGGCTGGGGGCACAGCGCGGCGACCGCCTCGCCGTCGCGGGCGAGGTCGGCGAGCGCGCCGAGGGCCGCGCGCGCCCGGGTACCGAGCGGGAGGTAGCCCGCTGGGAGCTGCCCCTTGCGCTCACCCGTCACCTGGCCCGCCGCCGCCGCGTAGTCGAGCAGCCCGGCGTAGCCGGCGAGCTGTTCCGGTTCGGGACCGCACACCTGCAGCGCGGCGTACTCCACGGTCGCGAGCGGGTAGGCCCCGAGCGTGCGGCGTGCGGGGTCCACCCGGGTGACGTGCGGGACCGAGGTGGCCACGCGTGACCCGATCGCCTTGCTGAGCGACTGTGCCGTGGGTCCGACGTGCTGGCCCGCGGGATTGACGAGCCGTGCCGATCGCAGGCCGAACCGTTGCGCCGAGGGCAGGTCCGTGATCGCGAGCGCGAACCGCTGACCCGGCAGCTGCGGGCCGGAGGCGACGAACGACGGTGGCAGTCGCGTGACGTCCCACACGATCTTCGAGCCGACGTCGGCCCGCTGGGCGCGGTACGCGGCGTCGAGCATGTCGGTCGTGTACGGCCGCAGGTCCAACGTGCCGTAGCCGGGGGCCGGGACGCTGTCGTCCTGCCGGTACGTCGAGAGGTCGGCCTTCGGGAAGCTGTTGAGGGACTCGTCGGCGGCGAGGTCGAGCGCGAGGTAGTACGGGTTGATGCGCATGCCGTGCTCGTCGGGCTCGCCACGCAGGAACGCCTCGGCGTAGGGGTCGGAGCGGATCCACTGCCACACCGCGGCGTTGGCGTCCGAGGAGCCGAGCGCGACCATGAGCCCCTCGGGGGCCGCGGACGCGAGGAACTGCGCGAACTCCGGGTTGAGCTCGACGAACTCCGGGTCCACCGTGACCGCCCTCGGGTTGTCCTTGACGATCGAGTCCGCACCCCCGCCGGGGACGTCCGCGCGATAGGACTGGGTGAGGAGCTTCGCGACGAGGCGCGGGCTGAGCACGAGGTCGTCGACGAGCGTCCCGGCGCGGACCGCGAGCTCGCTGCCGAGGCGGTAGGACCGCTCGATCTGGTAGGCGATGACGACGGCGGACTGCGTGAGGGGCGCGTAGCGGATCGTGGTCGCGGGGTCGGACGGCTCCGCCTCGTCGACGTCGGGCACCTCGAGCGCACCGCCGACGACGGCGAGCCCCGGCGCGCCCGAGAGCCCCGAGACGAGCAGCTCGCGCGCCTCGGCGTCCCCCACCTGGGAGAAGCCATAGGTGGACCCCGAGCCGCACAGCACCGGCTGCCACGACGTCATCGCCGGGCCGAAGAGTTCGTTGCCCATGACGCGCAGCTCGGCGGCGCCGAGGGCGCACGAGGAGGACAGCGGCGCGAAGTCGAGCCGGAACTGCATCCGGTCCTGCCACTGCGAGGCGGACAGGGGCGAGCCGCTGATCGAACCGGAGGCGGTGGACGAGCCCCGCACCCCGTTCGCGTCGAGCTCGCCACGTGGCACGACCACGAGCCAGCACGAGCGCGGCGAGCCGTTCTCGAGCGTCTGGCCGCAGCCGAGGTGCGGCGCCTCGAGGGCCGTCTGCACCTCGAACACGACGCTCCCCGTCCCGTCGGCGCCCGTGCGTGCCGCCGTGACCTCGTTCGTGGTGCCTTGCGTGAAGTAGCTCGACACGTCGTTGACCTTCTCGCCGCGCACGGGGGTGAACGGGAAGGCGTAGGCCCTGAGGTTGGGGTTCGTGAGCGGCGGCGGCACGAGGAGCTCCGGACCGTACGTCTGCAGCGGGTCCTCGCCGTTGCGCAGCGACCGACCGCCGACCCGGTCGCCGAGCTGCGTCGACAGGCTCCCCGCCGGCGCGCCCCACTGGCACTGCTCGGGGCTCGGGCCGTCGTCGTCACCCCAGCACTGCATGAGCTGCAGGTAGTTGGAGGCGAAGCGGCCCGCCGACGTCGGGCGTCCGCCCGTCCACGACACGGTGACACCCTGGTGCGAGAGGTTGGCCGTCTGCGACACCGTCACCTGCAGGTCGCGGAACGTCGCGTAGTCCTGGTCCGTGCGGTCCCTGTCCTCGACGACGCCCGTGCGGGTCCACGCCTGGACCTGCTCCGAGCTCTCCCCCGCCGAGCCGCTCGCCTCGGCCGAGCCGCTCGCCTCGGCCGAGCCGGCGAGGCCGACGGCGAGCACCCCGGACACCGCGAGAGCGACGGCCCCGACCACCGTGAGGAAGGCGCCCCACCGGCGCAGCGGGTCCGCCCTCATCGTGCCCTCCGGCTCGCGAGCGTCCGCGAGACGAGCGGAGGCACGACGACGGCGGCGAACAGCACGGCGACCGCGGCGAGGAGCATGAGCTCGCGCCCTTCCCCCCCGGTGCGCACCGGTGCCTCTTGCGGCAGCGCGACGACGTTGACGCACACACCCGTGTCGTCCTCGCACACGACCGGGCCGCCGCCGTAGGCCGGGCCGCCGGACCAGTCGGGGGTACCCGTGGTCGAGCCACCGCCGTCGGGTGACCCGTCGTCGGACGAGTCGCTGTCGGGTGCCCCGCCGTCTCCGTCGTCGCCCGTGCCGTCGTCGCCGTCGCCGGTTCCGTCGTCGGTGCCGCCCCCGTCGTCCTTCCCGTCGTCGTCCTTCCCGCCGCCGTCCTGGTCGCCGGGAGAGTCGCCGTCGTCCTGGTCGGCGCCGTCGTCGTCGGTGCCGCCGCCGTCGTCGGTGCCCTTGTCGTCCTTGCCGCCGTCATCCTTGCCCTCGCCGCCGGCGCACGACGCCGTGGCGCCCCGCTTGTCGCACTCGCTCGGGTAGGGCGCCTTCTCGGCGAGGAGGTTCTTGCCGTCGGTGGAGAAGGTCGGGTTGTTGCAGTCCTTGATCTTGACGTCCTTCGCCACGACGCCGGGGATCTTTCGCACCTGCTCGAGCCCGGCCTCGACGAGGTTGATGGGCAGCGGGGAGTAGCCGAGCACCTCGGCCTGCTGCTGCCCCTCGCACAGGAAGTAGTAGGAGAACGCGCCGAGCGTCTTGCCCTTGTCCTGGGTGAATCCGCCCTTCGTCTCCGTGGGGATGACGATGTAGCTGTAGGAGGACAAGGGGTAGGCGCGCTTGTCCGTGTTGCCGAAAACGCCGGTGAGGTCCTGCGTCAGGTACTGGTCGGAGCTCTTGTTCGTGTTGATCTTCGCCCCGAGCAGGCCGACGGCGACGTTGGACGCCGTGGGACCCACGAAGTAGCCCGACTCGTTGAGCACCTTCGCGACGGGGTAGCCCGTCTTGAGCGCGTAGGAGTACTCGACGTAGGTGATGGTGCCGATGTTCGCCGTCTGCGCGACGTAGCCCGCCACACCCTGGGAGTTCGGCTGCGCCACGAAGCCCTTGCCGGCGATGACGGGGAAGTTCGACGTGACCCCGCACGGGGTCGAGCGGCCGGCCGCCTTGCAGTAGGCGTCCCAGAGCGAGGCGTGCTTGGCCGCCATCCACGTCGCGAACTGCGCCGTGGAGCCCGAGCCGTCGGAACGCACGACGGGGACGATCGCCCGCTTGGGGAGCGCGAGCCCAGGGTTCTCCTTCGCGATCGCGGGGTCGTCCCAGCTCGTGATGACGCCGGTGAAGATCTTGGTGACGACCTCGCCCGTGAGCTTGAGGTCGGTGACGCGCTGCCCGCCGACCGACAGGTTGTACATGAACGCGGTGCCGCCGGCCACGATCGGCATGTAGGCGAAGCCGCGGGTCGGCAGGGTGTCGACGACGCCGGAGTCCTTGAGCCCGTAGGGGATCTCTGTGATGGCGAAGTCGACCGTGCCGGACTTGAACTGGTTGCGACCGTCCGAGGAGCCGGTCGATGCGTAGTTGACGCGCATGCCGTACTGCTCGACGTTGCGGCGCCACTGGTCCACGGCGTTCGAGCTCCACGAGGAGCCGGCGCCGTTGACCGGCACGAAGCTGTCCGCGTGCGCCGGTGCGGCCCCGGCCACCGTGAGGACGGCGAGCGCGAGCGCGGCGAGGAGAGCCCGTGCGGCGGGGAGGGTGCGGGACATCAGCGCTCCTTGCGGGTGCGGCCACCGATGAAGCGGGCCAGGGCGAACAGCAGGACGACGAGGAACATCAGGACGGCGGCCGTGCCGAAGCCGCGCGCGATCATCGTGGGCTCGGGGGACTTCACGAACTGGAACACGGCGAGCGGGAGGGAGACCATCGGGCCCGTCGTCGGGTCAAGGTTCATCGACGCCGTGAAGCCCGAGGTGAGCAGCACGGGCGAGGTCTCGCCGATACCGCGCGCCGTCGCGAGGATGACGCCCGTCGTGAGCCCCGAGCGGGACGTCGGCAGCACGACCTGCCACACGGTGCGCCACTGGCTCGAGCCGAGCGCGTACGCCGCCTCCTTGAGCGTGCCGGGCACGAGGCGCAGCACGACGTCCGCCGAGCGGATCATGATCGGCAGCATCATGATGCTGATGGCCAGTGCTGCGGCGAGACCTGACTTCTCGACACCGAGCGCGAGGATGAAGGTCGCGTAGACGAACAGGCCCGCGACGATCGACGGGAGCGCCGTCATCGCCTCGACGATCGTGCGCACGAAGCGCGCGAACGGGCCGGGGATCTCGGACAGGAACACGGCGGCCGTGAGCCCGAGCGGCACCGTGATGGCGAGGGCGATCGTGATCTGGATGAGGGTGCCCATGATCGCGTGCGCGACGCCGCCGAGCTCGAGCGGGTCGAGCGGGCCGGCGAGGGACATGTCCTCGACGAAGAAGTTGGGGTGCACGAGCGCTGGCAGGCCACGCGCGAACGTGAAGGTCACGATGAACACGATCGTGAGCAGCACGGTGAAGGCGAGGGTGTGCACGACGACCATCGCGACGCGGTCCCGCACGGCGACGGGCCGCTCGTCGAGGGAGACGAGCAGCGCGTAGAGGCCGACGAACAGCCCGAGGGCGATGACCGTGAAGGCGATGCCGCTCGCGACGGGGAAGATCTGCGTCACGAGGAGGGCCGTGAGCGCGACGGCGCCGACCGCCGCGCCGACGAGACCGAGCAGGTCGGCGAGCCGGGTGCCGCCCACGAGGCGGCGCGCCTCCGGGCGGCGTGCCTCAGTGGCGTCGTCACCGGGCGGCACGAGGTGCGTCTCGCGGATCTCGGTCGTGGTCATGGCGGCCTCAGCTGCTCGCGCCGGAACGGGACCGGGCGACGATCGACGACGCGACGAAGTTGACGACGAGCGTCATGAGGAAGAGCGCGAGGCCCGCGGCCATGAGGGCGGACATCCCGAACGGCGTCGCCTCGCCGTAGCGCAGCGCGATGAGCGAGGAGACCGAGCTGCCGCCGTTGCGCAGCACCTGCCACTGGATGACGAAGACGGGCGAGATGATCATGTAGACGGCGATCGTCTCGCCGAGGGCGCGGCCGAGACCGAGCATCGTGCCGCCGATGATCCCGCCCGTGCCGTACGGCAGCACGACGGAGCGGATGACGCCGAGCTTCGTCGAGCCGAGCGCGAGCGCTCCCTCACGCTCCCCCACGGGCGCCTGGGCGAACACCTCGCGCATGATCGAGGTCACGACGGGCGTGATCATGAGCGCGACGACGACGCCGGCGATGAAGGTGGAGGACGTGTAGATCGTGGTGGTGGACAGCGGGTCGTCCGGGTCCACGCCGTCGACCCGGAACGGCGGGAACCACGCGAAGTTGATCGAGAGCCAGCGCGCGACCTCGGTGATGCGCCCCTGCAGGAAGAAGAAGCCCCACAGCCCGAACACGACCGAGGGGATCGCGGCCATGAGGTCGACCGTGGCGATGAGGAACACCCGGGCGCGCAGCGGCGCGTACTCCGTGATGTAGAGGGCGGTGCCGAGCGAGAGGGGTACGGCGAGGACGACGGCGACCGTCGCGATGAGCACCGTGCCCACGAGGATCGCGGCGATGCCGAAGTTCCCCGAGTCCGGCTCCCACGCCTGGGTCGTGAAGAAGCCCCAGCCCGCGACGCGCAGCGCGTCCGCCGCGCGCAGCGCGAGGAAGACACCCACGAGACCCATGACGACGAGCACGAGGGTGCCGCCCGTGCGCAGCGTGGCCCGGAACACGAGGTCCTGGCCGGAGCGGCGGGTGCCTAGGTGGCGCGGCAGGTCGACGTCGGTGCTGATGACGCTTCCTCATGTCCCTCGGGGCGGGGCGCCCGACCGTGCGGGGACCGGACCCGGTCCCACCAGAGGGCAGCCTGCCGACCGCCGGTGTCCAGGCGGCGACGGACCGGTGACTCGCGGGCGAACTCTCAGCGCCGGGCCGGGGTCAGCCGAACCACTCCTCGACCTGGTCGGCGATCGCACGCTCGAAGTGGTCGTCGTCGTGGCGCTCGCGCAACCACGTGGCGAAGTCGCCACCCGCCGCGACGTCGAGCTCTCGCCGGCACGCGGCCGTGTCCGTCACGGCTCGGTGGAGCAGCACCTCGGCCTCGGCGGGGGTGCGGTAGACGAACGGATAGTCACCGGGCAGGATCGCGCGCGCCCACGGGCGGTCGGGGAAGATGCCGACGGCACCCGCGACGAGGGCCTCGATGTACTCCAGGCCGTAGGACTCCTCGGTGGCCGTGGCGAGGAACGCCGTGGTCCGGGCCAGCGCGTGCCAGTAGTCCTCGCGGCGCGCGGTGAGCGGGCCCACCCACGTCCAGTCGTGCCGGGACAGGCGCATCGCCTGCTCGGAGGTGAGGTGCGACTCGTGGAGCCGGGCCTCGACGCGGATCGGGGTGCGCTTCGCGACGCGTTCGACGACGTCGAGGAAGACCTGCGGCTGCTTGCGCTCGGACAGGTAGATGGCGGGGTAGAGCACGACGGGCACGTCCGGCTCGTGGCGCTCCTGGACCCGCTCCAGGCGGATGCCGAGGTTGACCCACGCGACGCGCGACTGCTCGGCGAGGTGCGCCGCCGTCTGCGTCGCGACGATCTCGTGCACCTCGCTCGCGGTGCGCTCGGAGTTCGCGAACGTGGGGAACAGGGCGCACGACAGCCCGAGCGCGGCCCGCTCGACGGGGTGGGTGAACTGGGTCGTGCTCCACCACACGAAGTTCATGAGCTTCGGCTCGGGATCGGCGCGGCGCAGCGTGCGCCACACGCACACGGAGTCGATGACGTCCATGTTCACGACGAGCGTCTCGCCCGCGTCGAGGAAGGCGAGGGGGACGACGTCGAAGTCCTCACCCCGGCGAGGCCCTGGCCCCACGAGGACGGCGCCCGGGAACACGCGCAGCAGCCTTCGCACGAGCGTCGGGCCGGCGTCCTGGCCCACGATCCGGCCGTCGGCGACCTGCAGGTCGGCGTAGCGCACGGCGATCTTCATGGCTCACTCCTTCCGGGCGGTCTCGACGAGGTGCGCACCGGCCCGGGCTCCGTCGTCGTCGGGCAGGTCGTCGCCTCCGGTCGGCGCTGCGCCGTCGTCGGCCCGGCTGGCGCCGTCGAGGTGCGGCGATCCGTCGTCGTGCACCTCGTCGTCGCCCTCCGGGTCGGTGAGCGACGTGCGGATCCGCATGCCGTAGAAGGAGCGGTGGACGAAGTACACGGAGACGGCGAAGAACACGGCGGCGAGCGAGATGACGAGTGCGTGTCGACCCTGCGCCTCAAGGCTCACCGCGAGCTCGACGGCGAGCAGCCCGAACAGGGTCGTGAACTTGATGACGGGGTTGAGCGCGACCGAGGACGTGTCCTTGTAGGGGTCGCCGACGGTGTCGCCGACGATCGTCGCGTCGTGCAGCGCCGTGCCCTTGGCGTTGAGGTCGACCTCGACGATCTTCTTCGCGTTGTCCCACGCGCCACCCGCGTTGGCCATGAAGTTCGCCTGGTAGAGCCCGAAGATCGCGATCGAGATGAGGTAGCCGATGAACAGGTACGGCTCGACGAACGCGAACGCGAGGGTCGCGAAGAACACGCCGAGGAACATCGTGAGCATGCCGCGCTGGGCGTACTGCGTGCAGATCTCCACGACGCGGCGGGAGTCGGCGGCGCTCGCCTTGCTCGCGCCGTCGAGGCGGATCGTGTCGCGGATGAACTCGACGGCCCCGTAGGCGCCCGTCGTGACGGCCTGGATCGAGGCGCCCGTGAACCAGTAGATGACGGCACCGCCGAGCACGAGGCCCAGGAGGAACGGCGGGTGGAGCATCGAGAGGTTCTCGATGCCCTCGGTCAGGCCACCGGTGAGCAGCATGATGATCGAGAAGATCATCGTCGTCGCACCGACGACGGCCGTGCCGATCAGGACGGGCTTGGCGGTCGCCTTGAACGTGTTGCCCGCGCCGTCGTTCTCCTCGAGCATCGTCTTGGCCTTGTCCCACTGCACCTCGACGCCGAACGCCTCACTCACGCTCTCGTCCGCGCCAGGCGCCTCCTCGATCATGGACAGCTCGTAGACGCTCTGCGCGTTGTCCGTCACGGGGCCGTAGGAGTCGACGGCGATCGTCACGGGACCCATGCCGAGGAAGCCGAACGCCACGAGGCCGAAGGCGAAGACGGCGGGAGCGGCCATGATCTCGGCGAGCCCGAGCTCACCGACGAGGTACGCACCACCCATGAGGCCGACGACCGCGAGCCCGAGCCAGTACGCGGCGAAGTTTCCCGCGACGAGGCCCGAGAGGATGTTGAGCGACGCCCCGCCCTGGCGCGAGCTCTTGACGACCTCGCGCACGTGCTTCGAGCCGGTCGACGTGAAGACCTTGACGAGCTCGGGGATGAGGGCGCCGGCGAGCGTACCGAAGGACACGATCGTGGCGAGCTGCCACCACAGGGTCGGAGCCGAGGCGCCGAGCACGAGATAGGTCGTCGCGTAGGTCGCGGCGATGCAGGCCGCCGAGGTGAGCCAGACGAGCGTCGTCAGCGGCGTCTCGAAGTTCATGCGCTCGGCGCGGGCGTAGCGCCAGCGGACCCACGCGTCGTTGGCGAGGTAGGAGCCGGCCGAGGCGATCACCATGACGGCGCGCACGACGAAGAGCCACACCAGGAGGTTCGCCTGCATGACCGGGTCGGGGACGGCGAGCAGCACGAACGTGATGAGCGCGACGCCCGTGACGCCGTAGGTCTCGAAGCCGTCGGCGCTCGGGCCCACGGAGTCACCCGCGTTGTCGCCCACGCAGTCGGCGATGACACCGGGGTTGCGGGCGTCGTCCTCCTTGATCTTGAGGGCGATCTTCATGAGGTCGGAGCCGATGTCGGCGATCTTGGTGAAGATGCCGCCCGCGATGCGCAGGGCCGCGGCGCCGAGGGACTCGCCGATCGCGAAGCCGATGAAGCACGCACCCGCGATGTCCGCCGGCAGGAAGAGCAGGATGACGAGCATCATGAGCAGCTCGAGGCTGATGAGCACCATGCCGATCGACATGCCCGCGCGCAGGGGGATGCGGTGCACGGGCAGCGGACGACCCGCGAGCGCCGCGAACGCCGTGCGCGAGTTGGCGAAGGTGTTGACCCGGATGCCGAACCACGCGACGGCGTACGAGCCAGCCATGCCGATGAGGCTGAACGCGATGACGATCGCGACCTTGCCCCAGGCGAGATGGACGAGGGCGCCGTAGTAGACGACGATGACGGTCGCGATGAACGCCCAGAGCACGAGGAGGAACCGGCCCTGCTGGAGCAGGTAGGCCCGGCACGTGTCGTAGATGAGCTCGGAGATCTCGCGCATCGCCACGTGCACCGGCAGCCGGCGCAGGCGCACGTAGCTCACGAGGCCGAACACGAGCCCGAGGAGGCACACGCCGAGACCGGCGACGAGCAGCGCGCGGCCGGAGCCGCCGCCGAGGATCTGGACGACCGAGAGGTCGGGGAGGACGAGGTTGGCCTCGCCCCCGTGGTTGGTGGCTATCGGGCCGGTGATCACTTGCGCTCCCAAGGAGTTCGCCGTCGAAGGTTCCGTCCCTTGCCACGCTAGGAGCGTCGGGACGGGTCGGACCGTGACCTAGGGCTCAGACGCCCCAGGACCGTCAGAGGCGGCTCGTCACCTCGGCCAGCAGGTCGGCCGGAGCGAGCCACATCGACGGGTAGTTCCCGTACCACCGCTGTGTGCCCTCCGCGTCGACGAGGACGAAGCCGTGACCGGGCAGACCCGCGTGCATCCCCGAACCGAGCGTCCCGTAGGCGTCCGACACGGTGCCGTCGTCGAGCAGGAAGGGACTGGCGACGCCGAGGCGCTCGCGGTCAGCGTTGATCTGCTCGGCGGTGTTCATGACGATCGGCAGGACCACGATGCCCGCCTCCGCGAAGCCTGGCTCGGCCTCGATCGCGCTCATCTGCAGCAAGCAGGAGTCGCACCCGGCGCCTTCGTTGAAGTAGAGGACGACGGGGGTGCCTCGGAGCGACGACAGCGTGACGGTGCCACCGATGGACGTCGCGAGGGTGAAATCCGGAGCCGGTCGGGACTCGGCGGACTCGACCGGGCGGGCAGCGAGCAGCCCGGCCGTCACCAGGACCGCGACGAGCACGAGACTCAGCGACCACGCGAGTGCTCCGCGCCGGCGACGGCGCTGGTCCGCGGCTCGGCGCGCGTCCGGTGCAGCGGGTGCGGCTGGTCCTGCGACCGGCGACGCGCCCAGCTCGCGAGCGCGTCGGCTCGCCGTCCTGGAGGTCATCGGCTCGTCCTCTCCTCGCGGGTCAGGGTCTCGTGCCCGGTGGCGCCGTCGTCGTCGCTCGGCCGCCCGCTCGCGGCCCGCCCCCGCCAGGCCGCCCAGCCGAAGCCGGCGACCAGGGCGGCGACGACGAGGCCGGTCACGAGCTCGGGCACCGGCGAGACCCAGGCTTGCAGCCAGCCGAACACGTCGGTGAGCGTGCGGGAGACGGCGTCCTGGACCGCCGAGCCACCGGTCATCCGTGAGCTGCCCGCGAGGGCGAAGATGAACCCCGCCATGATGACGAAGCCCGCGGCGACGGCGAGGTTGACGGTGTTGGTCACGAGGGTGCGCGCACCGATGCGCAGCCGCACCGGCCTGGCACGCCAGAAGGTGCGCTCCCCGAGCCGCAACGTGTCCCACAGCAGTGCCATGACGAAGAGCGGGAACACCATCCCGAAGACGTACGCGAGACCGAGCACCAGTCCCCCGGCGGCGGAGCCGGAGAGCACCGAGAGCGTCATGACGCCCGCGAGCACGGGCGCGCAGCAGCTCGAGGCGATGCCGGAGAACACCCCGAGGGCGAAGAAGCTCGCGGTGTCCCCGCGGGTCGTGTCCGGGGCACGCAGGGCGCTCGGGAGCGACCACATCGTGCCCGTGACGCTCAGTGCGGCGAGCACGAGCATGAGGATGCCGCCCGCGACGTACAGCGGCGCGTGGAACCGGGCGACGGCGCCCGCGACGAGGCCGGCTCCGAGGGTGATCGGGACCAGCACGATCGCGAGCCCGGAGGCGAAGACGAAGGTGAGCGGCAGCAGTCGCCAGCGTCGGTTGCGCACCGCTCCTGCGAGGTAGCTGGGCGCGAGGAAGACGATGCAGCACGGCGCGAACAGCGCGACCCCACCGGCGAGGAAGGCGGCGAGGACGCTTCCCGCCGTGAGGAGCTCGCTACCCACGGTGTGCCACGGGGTGCGCCTGCGCCAGCTCGGCTCCGTTGGCCGTCAGCAGCTTCGTCAGCTTCCGGCGCGGCAACCTGCCGGAGGAGAAGTAGTCCCCGTCCACGAGCACGAGAGGGGTCATCGGCGGGCGGTGCTCGATGACCAGCTCCTGGCCCTCGGGCGTGTCGAGGTGGACGTACCGGACCGCGATGTCGAACTGCTCCGCGAGCAACGTGAGCGCCTTGGCGGCGTCGTCGCAGTAGTGGCACGCGGTGCTGTGCACGACGGTCACCGGGATGGCGGTCTGGGAACGCACGGACGTCTCCTGGTTCGGGCTCTGCGGACGAGGTCAAGGCTTCCGCGGGGTCGTGTGATCCCGGTCGAGGTTCGATCAACCTTTGATGAAGACCTCACCGCGCGGGCCTGGGGGCCCGACCCGTGCGGGGACGAGCCCTCACAATGGAGGCATGGCCGCCACCTCCGGACCTCCGGCGCGACGTGCGCTGGTGGTCGACGACGAGCAGGCGCTCGCCCGCCTCGTCGCCGGCTACCTCGAGCGCGACGGCTTCGAGGTGCACCTTGCGTTCGACGGCCCCAGCGGGCTGCAGTCGGCGCGCACCGTGGACCCGGACCTCCTCGTGCTTGACCTCGGCCTCCCCGGGATGGACGGCATCGAGGTGTGCCGCCAGGTGCGCACGTTCTCCGACTGCTACGTCGTCATGCTCACCGCCCGGGCCGAGGAGGTGGACACCCTGATCGGGCTCTCGGTCGGCGCGGACGACTACCTCACCAAGCCGTTCAGCCCTCGCGAGCTGCTCGCGCGGGTCGCGGCGCTCCTGCGTCGGCCCCGGCGCCCCAGCGGACCGGAGGCGTCACGGGTCGCACCTCTCGTCGTCGGTCCCCTGAGCATCGATGTCGAAGGGCGGGAGGTCCACCTCGACGGCGCGTCGGTCCACCTCACCCGGACCGAGTTCGACATCCTTGCCGCCCTCGCGAGCCGCCCTCAGGCGGTCTTCACCCGGGAGTCCCTCATCGAGGCGGTGTGGGGCGGAGGGTGGGTCGGCGACCACCACCTCGTCGACGTCCACGTGCTGCACATCAGGCAGAAGCTGGGCGACACCGCGAGCGAGCAGCGATTCGTGCGCACCGTCCGCGGACTCGGCTACCGCATGGGCAGCGGCAGGTGACCACCCCCCGTGGCGGGCCACCGCGGTTCGGGATGGCCGCACGGCTGCTGCTCGCCATGGCGCTCGTCGTGCTGGTCGGCGGACTGACGGCCTGGCTCGTGGCCGGCGTGGTGGGGCCCGCCGTGTTCCACCAGCACATGCTGGATGCCGGGGTCGACGATGCCGACGCCGCCGTCCTGCACGCGGAAGAGGCCTTCCGCTCGGCCGGCGCCCTGGCGCTCGGCATCGCCCTGGGCGCCGCCGCGCTCACGTCCCTCGCCGTGAGCCTCCTGCTCACCCGGCGCATCGACACCTCGCTCGGTGAGCTGTCCGGTGCGGCCTCCCTCGTGGCCGGCGGGCGCTTCGACCACCACGTCGAGGCACCGGGGCTGGGAGCCGAGTTCGACGATCTCGCCGCGGCCTTCAACGACATGGCGGGCCACCTGGCAGAGAGCGAGGCGCTGCGCCGTCGGCTGCTGGCCGACGTCGCCCACGAGCTGCGCACCCCCGTAGCCACCCTCACCGCGTACCTCGAAGGCTTGGAGGACGGGGTCGAGACGCTGAGCCCGGAGACGGTGGACGTGCTGCGGCTGCAGGGCACCCGGTTGACCCGCCTCGCCGACGACCTCGCCGCCGTGACCCGCGCCGAGAGCCGGGAGCTCGGTCTCGAGCTCGACGCGCTGCGACCCGCCGACCTCGTCGCCCCGGCCGCCCGCTCGATGGGCGCCCAGGCGGTCACACACGGCGTCGAGCTCCTCCTCGAGGTGGCCGCAGACCTGCCCGACGTCCTCGTCGACCGCGATCGCATCATCCAGGTGCTCACCAACCTGCTGGACAACGCGCTGCGGCACACCCCCGCCGGCGGCACCGTGACGATCCGCGCGGCGCAGACGTCCGGCGGCGCGGTCCGGTTGAGCGTCCACGACACCGGCGAAGGCATCGACGCGACCCACCTGCCCCACGTCTTCGAGCGCTTCTACCGTGCCGACACGGCGCGCGACCGCGACCACGGCGGCTCCGGCATCGGTCTCGCGATCGCCAAGGCTCTCGTCGAGGCCCACGGCGGAACCATGGCCGCGTCGAGCGATGGGCCCGGCCTCGGGGCGACGTTCACCGTGGAGCTGCCCGGGTCCTCACCGCACCGATCCGGCCCGCCCTGACCTAGCCCTGCAGCTCCGCGAGCAGCCGCTCCATCTCGGCGATCTCGGCCTCCTGCGCGGTGATGATGTCCCGGGCCAGTGCGAGGGCACCCGGATGGCGTCCTTCGGCCGTCTGGCGCTGCGCCATGTCGATGGCGCCCTCGTGGTGAGCGATCATCAGCTCGAGGAACTCCCGGTCCACCTCGGTGCCCGTGACCGCGGCCAGGGCGTCCATCGCACTCTGCTGGTCCAGGCCGTTCATGTCCATCCCGCCATGGTCCATCCCGGCCATGTCGGCGTCGGCGGCGAGGGGCTCGTCCCATGCCGCGAGCCATGCCGTCATCAGCTCGATCTCTGGAGCTTGCGCGGCGCTGATCCGCTCACCGAGCTCGCGGACCTGCTGTGTGCTCGCCCGGTCAACGACGGCGTCGGCCATCTCGAGGGCTCCCTGGTGGTGCTCGATCATCATCTGGGTGAACTCCGTGTCGGCCGCGTCGTGCTCGACACCCGTCGGTGACGAGCCTTCGGGACCGGGGTCCGCCGCGCCGCAGCCGGCGAGGGCCAGGGCGAGCGCGACGGCGCCCGCGGTCAGCGCAAGGCGTGTGGTGCTGGTCAAGGAGCTCTCCTCATGGTCGTGGTGCTCGACGACGCCCGCGACGGAGGGGATGCCTCTCGTGCGGCCTCGCCGGGAACAGCCTGCCGAGGCCCCAGACGACGAGCACCACGATGCCGATCCACACGACGACGGGCGTGACCCAGCCGTCGGCGCCGATCAGCGCACTCGCAGCTCGCATCGTCGTCTCCGGCCGGCGGGCGGGCACCGGATGGTGGCCCGGAACCACGATGGCGGGCGGTCGTCGAGATACGGGTGACGAACCATGAAGACTCGCTGAAGGCCCGGAGCGCCCTCAGTGCTCCCCACACCCCGACGGCGCCACCCGCCGTGGTGTCCGCCGTCGGCGGTCAGGCGATGGCGCGGTGATCCCGCTGCGTGGGGACCTGGTCGAGGAAGCCGACGCGCTCGACGAGGTAGGTCATGAACAGCGCGGTCCGGGCCGCGGCGTCCGCGCTGTGGGTCGTCTCGGCGACGTCGCACATCCGCAGGAAGGAGCGCAGCGCGACGACCTTGTCGAGCCAGCGCTGATCCGGAGAGGTTCCCGTGACCGAGCTCCAGCCCTCGATGAGCCACTGCGCGGCACCCTCGTACGCGAGGCCGTTGCCACCACGCATCCCGGCCTGGAACTCGAACTCCGTCAGCTCGGCGAGCATCCAGCCGAGGTCGAGCTCCGGCGTCGAGAGCATGAGCTCCTCACCGGCGAGCACCTCGACGTGCTGCGCGTCCTGGTCCACGAAGATCGAACCGAGCGCGAACCCGCCGTGGCACAGCGCGCCACGCGTCGGCAGCTCGTCGAGCCAACGACGGACGTGCCCGACGACGGACGGTCGCAGCTCGGCGATCGCCTGCCCGGCCCACGTCGTCGGGGCCGCGTCGAGGTGTGCGCGCAACCGGCGCAGGTGCGGCGAGGTGACCCCGTCGACGTCCGCCGTGAGATCCGTGCTCGTGTGCAGGCGGCCGATCGCGGCGCCGAGCCTCGTCATGACGGACTCGAGCTCACGCCCCACGACGCGCAGGTCGGGCCAGAGCTGACCGGCGAGCACCTCGCACGTGGTGAGCGCGTAGACCGCTCCGTCGTCGGCGTGCGACGGGCGCACGAAGCGCACCCCGTCGCTCTGCGCCACGTTGGCCACGCGCTCCGCGGAGCGCTGCCGCCGCAGGGCGTCGTCGCTGTGCCCGTCCTGGATGCGACGCACGAGCCGCCAGCCGGGACCGTCGAAGATGAGGCGCTGCTGCCAGACGCTCGTGCCGTAGTTCCAGGTGATGTCGGAGTTCATGGCGTCGTCCCCTGCCGGGTGGTCGGTGCGTCGGACGGGTCGGTCGCGGCGCGGGTCACAGATGTCACCTCGACAGGATCACTCGCCCGGCACCCGTCGCGGATCGCCCGTGGGCACGAAAGTGGTTGCGACTCCTGGTTGACCCCGGCTGGCCAAAGGTCGCGGTGATCGCGGCTACCGCAGCGGCAGCTGAACCTCGACGAGCCAGCCGTCGGGCGTCGGTCCGGCGCTGAAGGCGCCGCCGAGCACGCTCGCGCGTTCACGCATCCGGGCGATGCCGTAGCCCCCGGGCGGCAGCGCCAACGAGTTGCTCACTCCTGGGATGGCGTTCTCGATGCGCATCACGACGTCGTCGTCGGTCGACGAGAAGCGGACGGAGACCGAGTCGGTCGAGGCGGCGTGCTTGACGATGTTGGTCGCCGCCTCACGCAGGAACTGGGCGAGCGCCACCTCCATCGTGCGGCTCATCTGGGTGACGATCTCGTAGAGGCCGTCCGCCTCCACCCGCGTGCCCACCGTCGCGAGCTCGCGCTCGATGTCGGTGATGGTCGGCACGAGGCGGCGGCGCTCGATGACCGGCTCATCGACGTCGTCGACGACGATGGGCCGCGAAGCCTGCGTGACCTCGAGGACGCGGCGGATGTCCGCGAGCGCCTGGCGTGCGGAGGTGCTGATCGCGTCGCGCGACTCGACCTGGACCTCCGGGTCGGGCGACTGCTCGAGCACCCGCGCGTGCATCGCGATGATGGTGAGCTCGTGGGCGATGAAGTCGTGCAGCTCGTCGGCGAGCCGTTCGCGCTCCAGCCGGACGGCGGACTCGAGCATGCGCTCGCGCTCGGCGAGCTCGTCGGTCAGCTGTATCGCACGCTGGCTCGTCCGCCGCAGTGCGTAGCCGACGAGCACGGAGAGCCCGGCCGACACGGTGAACGACACGAGCAGGACGAGGGGCTCGTCCCTCGGCTGGGCCAGGAGGGCGAGTGCCAGCAGTCCGAAGTAGCCCGTGACGAACACCGCCGAGAGGGCGACGCTGCACGTCGCGACGACGAGCCCCACCGCGACCACCAACGCGACGAGCGGCTCGTCACCGGCGCCCAGCGACACCGACATGAGCGCGCCGACGAGCAGCACGAGAGCCGCCGTCGGCGGACGCCATGCGAAGAGCGCGAAGGACGCCGTGAGCGCCACCTGGGCGATGGTTCTCGCCGGGGGGTCGCCCGCGGCGCCCGTCACAGCGAGGACCACGTCAAGGATGACGACGGCGAGAACCACCGCGAGCAGGATGACGCGCCCCACGCGCCCGATGGGCGTGTACGCCCAGAACTGGGTCAGTCGGCGGCGTGTTCGAACGGGGAACGCCTCGCCCGCGGTGCCACCAGACTCCATCGCCACATTATGACGGCGAACCCGCCCCTGCTCGGGTCCGACGCATCGTCAGACGAGTTGGCTAGTTGGTCGGACTACTTGCAGGCCCCGAAGATCGTCTGGCACACCCAGGTCCACACGCCCTGCGGCTGGACCTCGCCGCCACCCGGTGCCACGACACCGCCGGGTGCGACTCCCCGGTCTCCGGGAACAAGGATGACGGAGCCGACAGGGGCGGGTCCGTCGCTGAGCTCGGCAGCCTGCGCGGAGCCGGCCGTGAGCAATAGTGCAATCGCAGCAGTTGCGGCGATGGCGGAAATACGGGACATTACGACTCCTAATGTTTGTGTGGGGGCGTTCTTGTGCCCTGAGTGTCCCCGGATATGCGACGACGCAGCACCTGCGAACGTCTCTTTTGTGCTGCGACCTTCGATGGAGCCCTCGCTCAGCCCTAGGATCGAGGTATGCCCATCCGAGTGCTCATTGCCGACGACGAGGCGTTGATGCGAAAAGCACTCAACGTCTTCGTCGGGTCGGCCCCCGACATGGAGGTCGTGGGCGAAGCCGCGGACGGCGTGGCGGCCGTGCACCTCGCCGCCGAGCTCCAGCCCGACGTCGTGCTCATGGACATCCAGATGCCCCGCCTTGACGGCGTCGAGGCGACGAAGGGAGTGCTCGCTGCCTCACCCCGCACTCGGGTGGTCGCCGTCACTACATTCTCCTCCAAGCGCTACGTCGTGCCAGCGCTACGCGCGGGGGCGTCGGCCTACCTCGTGAAGGACACGGAACCCGCGGCACTGGTCGCCGCCATCCGCGACGCCCTCGACGGGACCTGCACGCTCTCCCCGAGCGTCACGGAGGAGCTCGTCGAGTCGGTCCGCGAGGCTCCCGAGCCGTCGCAACCGGTCGCGATACCTCCCCTCGAGACGCTCTCGGAGCGTGAGCTCGACGTCGTCCGGCTCCTGGGTCATGGGCTCTCGAACGCGGAGATCGCCGGCGAGCTCCACCTGTCCGAGGCGACCGTCAAGACCCACCTCGGCAACGTCATGGCCAAGTGGGGCGTGCGGGACCGGGTCCAGACCCTCATCCACGCGGCGCGCACGGGGATCGTCCGGTTCGACTGAGCGGGTGTGAGCCGAGCGGGCGTCGGCTCGCTCGGCGTCGGCTCGCCGGGCGTTGTCTTGGCGGGCGTTGTCGTGGCGGGCGTCAGCTCAGCGGACGCCGAGAACCCCGCCCGACGCCTCGAGATAGCAGACCGCGCAGAGGGCCTCGTAGGACACCTCGACACCGTCGATGGCGACCTGCTCCCCCGCGAACACCGTCTTGCCGTCCACGACGCGCGAGTTGAACACCGCCTTGCGCCCGCAGCGGCAGATCGTCTTGAGCTCCTCGAGCGAGTGCGCAATCTCGAGCAGCCGCTGCGAGCCGGGGAACGCCACCGTGAGAAAGTCGGTGCGGATGCCGTAGCAGAGCACCGGCACGTTCTCGAGGACGGCGATCCGCAGCAGGTCGTCCACCTGGGTGGGGGTCAGGAACTGCGCCTCGTCGATGAGCAGGCAGGAGACGTCCTTGCCGCTCTCGTCCCGCCGTCGGCCACGGTGCCGCGCGAAGGCGGCGAAGACGTCGTCGTCGGCCCCGATCACGAAGTCGACGCTGCGGTCCACGCCGAGGCGCGACAGGATCTTGCGCCCCGCCTTCGTGTCGACGCCGGGCTTGGCGAGCAGGATCTGGTGATCGCGTTCCTCGTAGTTGTGCGCGGCCTGCAGCAGGGACGTGGACTTGCCGGAGTTCATCGCCCCGTAGCGGAAGTAGAGCTTGGCCATGGCCGGGATTCTTCCATCCGACGACGGCGTCCGGCGCCGACCGCCCCACCGCGCTGCACTGCGACGATCACTAGAGTTGGCCGGTGCGCCTTCCCCGTGTGTTCGGCCCGCTGCCTGTGGGCGCGCGCGAGAACTTCCTCGACACACTGCGCGGTGAGCGCGTGGGGGCTGCCCTGCTGCTCGGTGCGACCGTGATCGCACTCGTCTGGTCGAACTCACCTTGGGCGGGCGGGTACAGGGCGCTCTCCGAAGCCGTCGTCGGCCCCGCCTCGCTCGGTCTCGACCTCACCGTGGCGCACTGGACCGCCGACGGGTTGCTCGCCGTGTTCTTCTTCGTCGTCGGCGTCGAGCTCAAGCGGGAGTTCGTCGTCGGGTCCCTGCGGCACGTCGGCTCCGCCGTCGTCCCCGTGGTCGGGGCGGTCGGGGGGATGGTGGTGCCGGCGCTCGTCTACGTCGCCGTCGTGGCGGGGCGCGGGCCGCTCGACGGCTGGGCCACCCCGGTCGCGACCGACATCGCGTTCGCGGTCGCACTGCTGGGTGCGTTCGGGCGTGGCCTGCCCATCGCGCTGCGGGCGTTCCTGCTGACGCTCGCCGTTGCGGACGACCTCCTCGCGATCCTCGTCATCGCGGTGTTCTACGCGAGCGGGGTGCAGGTGGTGTGGCTCGTGGCCGCAGGCGGCATGGTCGTGCTGTTCGCGCTGGCGACGCGGTGGCGGTGGCCCGGCCCGCTGCTCGTGCTGCTCGCGGTCGTCGCGTGGGTGTTCATGCTGCACTCCGGGGTCCACGCGACGATCGCCGGGGCGCTGCTCGGGCTGACGGCGCCTGCCCGGCCGGGCGTGGGAGGTGGGTTCAGGGGCGCGCGCGACGGTGCACGCGACGGGCCACGCGAGGGTGAGGGTGCAGGGGAGGGTGGGCGTGGCGGCGCGGGCGAAGGTGCGGCGAGTGTCGCGGAGGCGTGGGAGCACCGATGGCGGCCGGTGAGCTCCGGTGTGGCGGTCCCGCTCTTCGCGCTCTTCGCGGCGGGGGTGACGCTCGACGGCGGTGCGCTGCGAGCGGCGGTGGCAGATCCACCCGCGCAAGGGGTGGCGCTCGGCCTGGTGCTCGGCAAGCCGGTCGGCATCGTCCTCGCGACCTTCCTGCTCGTCTCGCTCACCCGAGCGCGGCTCGACGCGGCCGTGCGCTGGTGGGACGTCGTGGCCGTAGGTGCCGTCGCCGGGATCGGGTTCACGGTCTCGCTGCTCATCGGAGGGCTCGCGTTCCCCGCGGGGTCGCCCCACGCAGACACGGTGAAGGCGGCGGTGCTCGTCGGCTCGGTCGCGGCGGCCACGATCGGCGCGTCACTGCTGAGATGGCGGGCCCGGGTGCGGGTGACAGGAGCAGACGGCAAGAGCGACTAGGTCGCGCTCGGTCCTCGCGTCGCCGCAGGTCAGGCCACAACTCCGCGTCGAATCACCGGGGCGCGGGCATCTCCGCCGCGGGTCGCGCGGCGTCGTCGTGGTCGTCCGGTTCGCCCCGTTGTCAGTGGGTCTGTGTACGTTTGTGCGAGCAGGTTGATGGCAGGCGTTTCGGGCTGGTGATCGGAGGTGACCGGGGTGCTCGAGGACGATGACGGGCGGGGTGAGGACGGTCGCCTCGAGCGCGGTCGCGGCGCGGTCGGCCGTTCTGCGGAGGGTCGTGGCGCGGAGGGTCGCGACGAGCAGCCGTGTCGCTCTGAGGGTGTGCCGTTCGTCGACGACGGCGTACTCCCGTCCGGTCGGGCGCCTGTGTCCCGCGTCAAGGAGTTGGCAGGATTTCTTCTCGTTCGAAGTTGGGGATGGTGGGGTCGGCCAGGCCCAGGTGCACCTCTATTGGCCGGTTCCAGGCGATCGCCTCGTGCGGGCGGATCT
>Ga0160457_1000105_pt1 | contig 109167 bp, 84 predicted proteins | sample HID1972M_E6MG_FD_108242 | JGI IMG/M metagenome (GOLD analysis project Ga0160457, IMG submission 108242) | Enriched pill bug-associated microbial communities from UW Madison campus, WI, USA - HID1972M_E6 MG | ecosystem: Host-associated > Arthropoda: Insects > Digestive system > Unclassified ...
AGCAGACCACAGTTCTCGCCGGCCCAGGCCTCGTCGAGCTGCTTGTGGAACATCTCGATACCCGTGACCGTGGTCTTCTGCGTCGGGCGGATGCCGACGATCTCGACCTCGGAGTTGATCGCGAGCGTGCCGCGCTCGGCGCGGCCCGTCACGACGGTGCCACGACCGGTGATCGTGAAGACGTCCTCGATGGGCATGAGGAACGGCTTGTCGCGGTCGCGCTCCGGGTCCGGGACGCTGTCGTCGACGGCCTGCATGAGCTCGACGATGGACTCGGTCCACTTCTCGTCGCCCTCGAGCGCCTTGAGCGCCGAGACGCGCACGACGGGAGCGTTGTCGCCGTCGAAGCCCTGGCTCGACAGCAGCTCGCGGACCTCGAGCTCGACGAGCTCCAGGATCTCCTCGTCGTCGACCGCGTCGGACTTGTTCAGCGCGACGAGCAGGTACGGCACGCCGACCTGCTTGGCGAGCAGCACGTGCTCACGGGTCTGAGCCATCGGGCCGTCGGTCGCCGCGACCACGAGGATCGCGCCGTCCATCTGAGCGGCACCGGTGATCATGTTCTTGACGTAGTCGGCGTGACCGGGCGCATCGACGTGCGCGTAGTGACGCTTGGGGGTCTCGTACTCGATGTGCGAGATGTTGATCGTGATGCCGCGCTGACGCTCCTCGGGAGCCGAGTCGATCGTCGCGAAGTCACGCTGCACGTTGGTCGCCGACGGGTACTTGTCAGCGAGAACCTTCGAGATCGCTGCCGAGAGCGTGGTCTTGCCGTGGTCGACGTGACCGATCGTTCCGATGTTCACGTGCGGCTTGGTCCGCTCGAACTTGGCCTTAGCCACTGGGTCCTCCTCAGGACGGTCGTGTAGTGATGACGGGCGCTGGATTGCGACCGGATCGCTACGGGGATGTTTCTAGTGTAGGTGTATGAAGTTGTGAGTCACATGCGGGATCTGATGGTGATCGAGTGCCCGCCGCGAAGCGACGGTGTATCGAGATCTACTCGCCCTTGCCCTTCTGGACGATCTCGTCGGCCACGGCCCGCGGGACCTCGGCGTACGAGTCGAACTCCATCGAGTAGACCGCACGTCCCGAGGTCTTCGAGCGCAGGTCTCCGATGTAGCCGAACATCTCCGACAGCGGGACGAGAGCGCGGACGACCTTGACGCCGGCAGCGTCCTCCATCGTCTGGATCTGGCCACGACGCGAGTTCAGGTCGCCGATGACGTCGCCCATGTACTCCTCGGGCGTACGGACCTCGACGCTCATGAGCGGCTCGAGGATCGCAGGATCCGCCTTGCGGACGGCCTCCTTGAAGCCCATGGAGCCGGCGATCTTGAACGCCATCTCCGACGAGTCGACATCGTGCGAGGCACCGTCGAGCAGGGTCGCCTTGACGCCCACCAGCGGGTAGCCCGCCAGCACGCCCACGTTCATCGCGTCCTGGAAGCCCTGGTTGGTCGGCTCGATGTACTCGCGCGGGATCCGGCCACCGGTGACCTTGTTCTCGAACTCGTACGTCTTGTCGGCCGTGACCTCGAGCGGCTCGAGCGCGAACTGGATCTTCGCGAACTGGCCGGAGCCACCGGTCTGCTTCTTGTGGGTGTAGTCGTGACGGTCGACGGCCCGGCGGATCGTCTCGCGGTACGCCACCTGTGGCTTGCCGACGTTCGCCTCGACGTTGAACTCGCGCTTCATGCGATCGACGAGGATGTCGAGGTGCAGCTCGCCCATGCCCTTGATGGTCGTCTGACCGGTCTCGGGGTTGAGCTCGGTACGGAAGGTCGGGTCCTCTTCGGCGAGCTTCTGGATGGCGACACCCAGCTTCTCCTGGTCGGCCTTGGTCTTCGGCTCGATAGCGACCTCGATGACGGGCTCGGGGAAGGTCATCGACTCGAGGACCACCGGCGCGGCCGGGTCGGCGAGGGTGTCACCGGTGGTGGTGTCCTTCAGGCCGATGACGGCGTAGATGTTGCCGGCGGTGACGCCGTCGACCGGGTTCTCCTTGTTGGCGTGCATCTGGAAGACCTTCCCGATGCGCTCCTTCTTGCCCTTGGTCGAGTTGATGACCGCGGAGCCGGAGTCGAGGTGGCCGGAGTACACCCGGATGTAGGTGAGGCGACCGAAGAACGGGTGCACCGCGACCTTGAACGCGAGCGCCGCGAACGGGTCCTTCGCGTCGGGGTGGCGCTCGACGATGGTGTCGTAGTCCTTCGGGTCGTGCGCCTCGATGGCACCGACGTCGAGGGGGTTCGGCAGGTAGTCGACGACAGCGTCCAGCATCGGCTGCACGCCACGGTTCTTGAACGCCGAGCCGCAGAGCACGGGGTAGATCTCGCTGGCGACGGTGAGCTTGCGGATCGCGCCCTTGATCTCGGCGAGCGTGAGCTCCTCGCCGCCGAAGTACTTCTCCAGGAGCGCGTCGTCGGTCTCGGCCACGGTCTCGAGCAGCTTCTCGCGGTACTCGGCGGCCTTGTCGGCGAGGTCGGCGGGGATCTCCTGGACCTCGTACTTGGCGCCCATGGTCACGTCACCCTTGGCATCGCCCTCCCAGACGAGTGCACGCATCTCGACCAGGTCGACGACGCCGATGAAGTCGCTCTCGGCGCCGATCGGCAGCTGCAGCACGAGCGGCTTGGCGCCGAGGCGGTTCACGATGGTGTCGACGGTGAAGTAGAAGTCGGCGCCCAGCTTGTCCATCTTGTTGACGAAGCAGATGCGGGGCACGTCGTACTTGTCGGCCTGACGCCAGACGGTCTCGGACTGGGGCTCGACGCCCTCCTTGCCGTCGAAGACGGCGACCGCGCCGTCGAGCACGCGCAGCGACCGCTCGACCTCGACCGTGAAGTCCACGTGGCCGGGGGTGTCGATGATGTTGATCTGGTTCTTGTTCCAGAAGCAGGTCACGGCGGCAGACGTGATCGTGATGCCGCGCTCCTTCTCCTGCTCCATCCAGTCGGTCGTCGAGGCGCCGTCGTGGGTCTCGCCCAGCTTGTGGTTGACGCCCGTGTAGAACAGGATGCGCTCGGTCGTCGTCGTCTTGCCGGCATCGATGTGCGCCATGATGCCGATGTTGCGGACCTTGTTGAGGTCGGTGAGCACTTCTTGTGCCACGGGGTGTCCTTACGTGTGGTGTCGGGCTGACGGGGTGTTCCGTACGCGGCCGCGCTGCTGCTCGGGTGAGTGAGCAGCGGCGCGGCCGCGTATCGAGATCACCAGCGGTAGTGCGCGAAGGCGCGGTTCGACTCGGCCATCTTGTGGGTGTCTTCGCGGCGCTTGACCGCGGCACCCAGGCCGTTCGAGGCGTCGAGGATCTCGTTCTGCAGACGCTCGGTCATCGTCTTCTCACGACGACCCTTCGCGTAGGAGACGAGCCAGCGCAGCGCGAGCGTGTTCGCGCGGTGCGGCTTGACCTCGACGGGCACCTGGTAGGTCGAACCGCCGACGCGGCGGCTCTTGACCTCGAGGGTCGGGCGCACGTTGTCGAGCGCCTTCTTGAGCGTCGCGACGGCGTCCTGGCCGTTCTTGGCCTCCACGCCCTTGAGCGCGTTGTACACGATCGACTCGGCGAGCGACTTCTTGCCGTCGACGAGGATCTTGTTCACCAGCTGGGTGACGATCGGAGCACCGTAGACCGGGTCGTTGACGACGACGCGGCGGGGTGCGGGTCCCTTGCGAGGCATCTAACTCAACCCTTCTTCGCGCCGTAGCGGCTGCGAGCCTGCTTACGGTTCTTGACGGCCTGGGTGTCCAGGGCGCCACGGACGATCTTGTAGCGCACGCCGGGGAGGTCCTTCACACGACCGCCGCGGACGAGCACGAGCGAGTGCTCCTGCAGGTTGTGGCCCTCGCCCGGGATGTAGGCGGTGACCTCGGTGCCGTTGCGGAGCTTCACACGGGCGACCTTGCGCATCGCCGAGTTCGGCTTCTTCGGGGTCGTCGTGTAGACGCGGGTGCAGACACCCGCCTGCTGCGGGTTCGCCTTCAGCGCGGGAGCCTTGGTCTTGTTGACCTTCGGCGTGCGCCCCTTGCGAACCAACTGCTGAATAGTTGGCACGTTCTCTCCTTATCAATGCTGCACGGTGACAGCTGGTGTGGTTTCACCACAGATCCACCGGCGCAGCGCGACTGCGCTGAGCTTTCGTGGTGGATATGCCGTGGGGGTGACCTGTTCGCAGGCCGTTCCCGGAATGCGGCGCTCCCCTCACCCGGGTCGTGCCAGGCACGACGCAAGGCGCGCGAGAGCGCACACCCGATCCATGATACGCGGGCGCGACAAACCGGTCAAACGCAGGGCGGCGCCGTCACCCGGCGTGCTGCAGGTGGAACTCCTCGTCGCCGAGGAAGAACCGCTCCCCCGCGTCGAGCTCGGTGCCCGGCTCGACCTCGACCTCGTCGCCCATGAGGGTGCGCACGAGCACCCCGTTGGTCGATCCGAGGTCGGTCACCAGCCACCGCTCACCGCGCAGCTCGATGCGCGCGTGCGTCTTGGACACGGTGCGCGCGCCATCCTGGACGGCGATCAACTGCGCGTGCGGGAAGGCCGGATCGGCGGCGGGACGGCGGCCGAGGATGGCGACGTCCGCGGTGACGGCGATCGGCTGACCGGATGCCGGGATCAGCTGCCATGACGGACGACGACGGCGCACCATCACGGTGTTGTCGATGTCGTCCTCGTCGGGCTCGGCCTCGCGCTGCTGCGCGGAGACGGAGCGTCGCGCCGACAGCGGGGCGCCGGCGGCGGGCGAGCCGACCACGGCGGACACTTCACCGGTGAGCTCGGGGAACGCGTCCGCTTCGAGCGGCGCGATGCCGCGAGCCGGCGACGCGTCGGCGGGCGCGTCCGGCTCCGGGTTCACCGGGGGGACGGGCAGTCGCGTGACCGGTGCGGGCGGCGCCGGCGCGGGCGGCGGAGGGGTGCTCGAAGGCGGGGTGCTCGAAGGCGGGGTGCGGCCCGGGACGAACGCGATGATGCCGTCGGCGGTCCCGGCCGGTGCCGGCACGTGCGGGCGGCTGCCGGGGGCTGCGGCGCTCGGCGGGAACGGCGATGGGGACACCGCAGAGACCTCATCGACTTCCGAGGGCCACGCGGCGATGCCGGGGTCGGCGTCGCCCGGTCCGGGGGCGGTCCGCGGCGCGGTGCCGGGGTTCCCTGCCGCCGCACCGAGGCCCGGTGCCGGTGTCGGATACGGCGAGGATCCGGATGCCGGGGGCGACCCGGCGGGCGAGCCGACCGCCGGAGCGACGCCGGGGTATGCAGGACCGGGGGGGTGCGGCGCGGGCGCCGGCGGCGGAGGCGGGGCGGACGCGAGGCCGCCGGCGTAGCCGGCGGGCGCACCCAGCGGCACCTGCCCGGGTGTCGGTGGCGCCGGCGGAACCCAGGGCTGCGCGCCGCCGGTCGCGCGCAGCGCGGGCGGCGCGACGGGATCGCCCGGCGCGCGGAGACCCGGCATGGCCGGCACCGGGTAGCCCGCGGAGGTCGGCGGGGGCAGCGGCGTCGCGCGGCGCGCACCGCGCCACGGCGCGGGACCGAAGCCGAGCACCGTCGCCCAGACGAGGAACAGCAGGGCGGCGAGCACCGTCATGGCGCCGCCGTAGCCGAAGCCGGGATTGATGCGATGCGCCGAGACGACCACGAGGACGACGACCGCGAGCTGGCCGATGCCCGGGATGAGCCCCAGCAGCACCAGCCACGGGCTGAACCCGCCCCAGCGCAACACGGTGGCCACGTTCAGGACCGGGACCCATGCCTTCCAGACGTCCTCGCCCATCTTGCGGAACATCGCGCCCAGCGCGAGCGCCATCCAGACGTAGACGGCCACGCCGATCACGGACGAGAGCAGCCCCAGCAGCAGCGCCGCGGAGCTGTCGACAGTCGGGCTCATGCGTCCACCCTAGGTGCTCTTCCCCGCGGCGCCCGCGGCGCGCGCTGAGGTGCTCACGGCTCCGGAAGGCCGGGGTCGGCACCGGCGCCGGGGTCGAACGGGGCGTCGAGCGAGCGCGTGAGCTCCTCGAGCATCGCCGTGATCTGAGGCTCGACATACTGCGAGATCGCCGCCTGGATGCGCAGCCGGTGACGCAGCAGCACGGTGCAGACCTCGCGGCCGACCATGTTGGCGTACTCGTCCGCGAGCCGGACCTCCTGCCGCAGCGCCGCCTTCGCGTCCTCGCTCAGCGGGGGCAGCGCCGGGACACCGGCATCCACTTCATCGGCCAGCCCGGACAGCGTGAACAGGAAAGGCGCACCGGGCAGCGGCTCGGGGTCGAGCGGAAGCCCCTCGAACTCGGGCTCCAGGCCCTCGCTGGGCCGGTAGCTGCGGGCGCGGTTGCGCGCCGCCTGCTGATCGAGCTCGCCCTGCAGCATCGGCAGGTTGCGTTCCGTGTACTGCGCGACGGCATGATCGACGATCGTCTTCACCCGGGTCGAGAGGCCGTGCTGCACGCCGTGCGGGACGTCCGAGCCCAGGCCCGCGGCGGACAGGATCGGCGAGCCCAGGCAGCGGCGGCACGGCGCGACGCGTCCGCGATGGGTCGCCGGCTCCCAGCGCGGCAGCCACCGCAGCCAGGCGTCCACCGCCTGGCTGACCTGCGTCTCGAGCGAGCGCTCCACGGCATCCATTGTCCCCGTTCCGGGCACCGACGTGGTGATTTCGCTTGCGGCGCGCGGCGGATCGCGGTCGAGTGCGTCTCGGGACGGCATGTGAGTTCCGGCTCACGCAGCATCGGACGGTGCGGTGCGCGGCCCGGGACTCACGGTTCGTCGTCGCCCTCCCACGGCCAGCGGGGACGCCCGGCGCGCGTGCGCACGAGCGCGACACCGGCCCAGCCCGCGACGAAGGCGGCCGCGGCGAGGACGAAGGCGAACCACGAGGTGAGGAAGCCGCCCGCGGCGGCCACGGCACGGGCGGCGTCGCCGCCGACGAGGACGGCGCCGGCCAGCATCCCGAGCAGGTAGGCCAGCAGCGCGGCCGACGCGACGAGCAGGGCGGCCGTGTACGAGGGGCGCGCGCGGTGCAGGACGACCCAGAGCGCGACGAAGACGGCGACGGTCGCGAGACCGAAGCCGACGACCCCGGGCAGCTGCCCCAGTCCGGGGGTCGCGATGACCTCGGCGTCGAGCAGCAGGCTGAGCAGGCCCAGCCCGCAGATCCCGAGCGCGATGAACCCGATCGTCGCGAAGACCACCGCGACGGGCGGTGCGACCCCGCGACCGGGCTCGGACATCAGTACCGGTGCAGCTGCGGGCCCGCCTCGAGGGTCCGCTCGTACTCGCGCTGCGCCTCGATGTTCAGCTCGGTGACGCGCTTGCCGCGCGCCGAGACCCACGCACCGAACCAGATCGTGATCTCGCGCCCGATGACCAGCGCGACGACGGCGAGCGGGGCGAGCAGCTGCTCGTTGACCAGCGCGGCGCCCTGGCTCGCGGTGAGCGTCCAGAACGGCGCCTGGAACAGCTGACCCAGGAGGTGCCCGCCGTACGCGGCGACGCCGACGAGCAGACCGAAGATGACCCAGTGACCCCAGCGGCCGCGGTTGATGATCGCGCCGAGCAGCCAGAAGGCGATGAAGAACACGGCCACGGGCACCCAGAACCACCACGAGGTGACGGCGGCGAGCGCCTCGGTGCCGACGTTCTCGCCGGTGATGTCGCCGGCGATCGCGCCGAAGCCGAGCGCGGCGCCGAGGTACAGGATGCCGAAGGCCACGGCCGCGAGCAGACCGATGGCGCCGGCGGCGGCGCGGTTGCCCCGCGGACGCGGCGCCTCGGGAGCCTGCACGAAGATGGGCTGCGGCGATGCGGGCACCACGACCGGGTCGACCTGCTCGCGCCCGGCGGCGCTGTCCGCGTACACGGCGGTCTCGGGGTAGGCCGAGGCGGACTGGTAGAACGGCTCGCTGCTGACGGCGCCGTTGTGCTCCTCCAGATACGACAGGTCGTGGTCTGCCGACCGGTCGCCGGCATCCGCGAGGTCGCCGGCATCCGTGGCATCGGCCTCGTAGGCGACGACGGGCTCGACGGGCTCAGGCGCGTACGCGACGGGCTCGGACGGGGTGACGACCGGTTCGTCGGCGGGCCCGGCCGGGACGACCAGGTCGTCGGCCGAGGCGGCGGAGTAGGCGGGCTCGTCGACGGACGCGCCCGCGTCCGCCCGGTCGGCCTCGGCGGCGTCGACGGCATCGCGCGATGCGGCCTCCGCCTCGGCGAGGCCCTCGTTGGCGCTGTCGACGACGTCGTCGACCGCGGGGACGTCGTCGCCCGAGGTGCTCTCGTCGACCGGCTCGCCGTACTGGGGGTCGCTCATGCCTGTGTGCTCCTCACGCGGGGCCCACGCCACCGCAGTCTGAGGGTAACTTCCCGCGCCCGCCGCGCCGCGCAGGCGTGCCGACGTGTCTTCACGCGGAGACGTATCGTGGAGGCATGGCCGGACATGCACGAGGACTCAGGACCGGTGCCCTGCTGCTCGGCGCCCTCGTGCTCGCCGGATGCGTCGCCGAGCCCGACCCGGCGCCGCCGACGATCACCGACGCCACCCCGTCGCCGGCGGCGACCCCCACCGTCTCTGCCCCCGAGATCCTGCCGTTCCCCACCGGGCCGTCCGAGTCGACGACCGCGCTGCCGCAGGACTGCCGGGACGTCGTGCCCGAGAACATCCTGGCCGACCTGGAGGGCATCCCGCTGAATGCGCCCGGCATGGGCGGGGGGATCCGCCCGGACAGCACGCGCGTATGCGTGTGGGCCGACCCGGGCGCCACGGTGACGCGGCTGATCACGGTCATCGGCTACTCGCCGTACCGCGCCGCCAGTGATGCGCTCTACGAGCTCGGTCGCTCCGGGTACACGTGCTACGAGCCGCGCGGCGGCGTGCGCTGCGAGATGACCTGGCAGCACGAGACCCTGCCGGTCACCGAGGGCCGCACGCTGTTCTACCGCGACGGCGTGATCATCGACACGCAGTACGCGAACCTCGCCCCCGAGGGGTACACGAGCGCACTGATCAACGCGCTGTGGCCCGGTGACTGACCGCGGGACGCTCGCCGGCGCCGGCGCATGGGCGGGCGACTAATCCGCCCACACCCGGCCGGCCACGCGCGACGCGTAGTTGGACGGCTGCCAGCCGTCCTGCAGCGTCGACAGCCACACGCCGCCGCCGGCCTCGATCGTCTCGACGACCTCGCCCTCCGCACGCGTGCAGCGCACCCGATCCTCGTGGTCGGCGCACGAGAAGCCGCTGGACGGAAGCGCGGCTTCGGCGATGGCACCGGCATCCACCGGCACGTCGGCGAGGGTCGTCGAGATCGTGCCCTCCGCGGACGTCCACGCGCACGTGAATCGCACGGCGGGCTGCAGGGCGTCGACCAGCCCCGTCGCGGTGGTGAGCGGCGGGTCCGTCGACGCGCGGAGATCCGACTCGGGCGTCCACACCAGGCCGGCCCACAGCGCATCGGCGTAGAGGCCGCGGCATTCCGCGGGCGCGCCCGCGGTCACCTCGTCCTCGTCCGCGGCGACCGGCTCGGACACCGGGCTCGCGAGCGTGCCGGTCAGCCAGGTGAAGGAGGCCGGCAGCAGCGGCACCGCGAGGAACGCCAAGCCCGCGATCGTCGCGGCGCAGACGATGCCCACGATCCATGCGAAGACCGCGTTGCGTCCACCGATGCGTGCCATGTCTCCACGGTACGTCGCGCGACGGCGGGCGTCGGTCCGGACACGGCGAAGGGTCCCGGGAACCTTGCGGTTCCCGGGACCCTTCGGCGGTCCGTCAGAGACTCAGGCGTGTTCGCGACTTCGTCGCTCCACAACCTCAATCGGCTCGGCCGAGCACGCTCGCTCGGCGCTCGCCTCACTCAGTTGTACGTGCCGGGCGTGAAGTCGTCCGTCGAGAAGCTGTCGAAGTCGACGTAGCTCAGGTCGGCGTCGCTGTACGCGCCGTCCGAGGCGAAGATGCGGTTGGGGTACCGCTCGCTCTTGGCCTCCTCCGTCGCCTCGACAGCGACGTTGCGGTACTTCGCAAGGCCGGTGCCGGCGGGGATGAGCTTTCCGATGATGACGTTCTCCTTGAGGCCGACGAGCGGGTCGCTCTTGCCCTCCATGGCCGCCTGCGTCAGGACGCGGGTGGTCTCCTGGAACGACGCGGCCGACAGCCACGACTCCGTCGCGAGCGACGCCTTCGTGATGCCCATCAGCTCCGGACGGCCCGACGCGGGACGCTTGCCCGCGGCGACCGCCTCGCGGTTCATCTGCTGGTAGCGCTTGAAGTCCACCAGCTCACCGGGCAGCAGGGTCGTCTCGCCGTGGTCGACGACGGTGACCTTGCGCAGCATCTGGCGCACGATGACCTCGATGTGCTTGTCGTGGATCGGCACACCCTGCGAGCGGTACACGCCCTGCACGTTGCCGACGAGGTACTTCTGCACCTCGCGGGCACCCTGCACGCGCATGACCTCCTTGGGGTCGAGCGTTCCGACCTGCAGCGGCTGACCGACCGTGACGCGCTGGCCGTCCTCGACGAGGAGGGTGGCGCGCTTGAGGACCGGATAGACGTGCGGCTCGTCGCCGTTGTCCGGGGTCAGGATGAGCTTCTTCGACTTGTCGGTCTCATCGATCTTGATGACGCCGTCGGCCTCGGCGATCGGGGACGCACCCTTCGGGGTGCGCGCCTCGAACAGCTCCTGCACACGGGGAAGACCCTGCGTGATGTCGTCCGCGCCGGCGGTGCCGCCGGTGTGGAACGTACGCATCGTCAGCTGGGTGCCGGGCTCACCGATCGACTGGGCGGCGATGATGCCGACCGCCTCGCCGATGTCGACGAGCTTGCCGGTGGCCAGCGAACGGCCGTAGCACTTCGCGCAGACGCCGACCGCCGAGTCGCAGGTGAGCACCGAGCGGACCTTGATGGTCTCGATGCCGCCGGCGACCAGCTTGTCGATGAGCACGTCGCCCACGTCGTCGCCGGCCTCGGCCAGGACGGTGCCCTGCTCGTCGACGACAGCCGCCGCGAGGGTGCGGGCGAACACCGAGTTCTCGACGTTGGCGTCACGCACGAGCGTGCCGTCGGCGCCGGGAGCGGCGATCGTGAACTCGAGGCCCTTCGTGGTGCCGCAGTCGTCCTCACGGATGATGACGTCCTGCGAGACGTCCACCAGACGACGCGTGAGGTACCCCGAGTCGGCCGTGCGGAGCGCCGTGTCGGCCAGACCCTTACGGGCACCGTGCGTCGCGATGAAGTACTCCGCCACCGAGAGTCCCTCGCGGTACGAGGAGATGATCGGACGGGGGATGATCTCACCCTTGGGGTTGTTCACCAGGCCACGCATACCCGCGATGTTGCGGATCTGCAGCCAGTTTCCACGGGCGCCCGAGCTCACCATGCGGTTGATGGTGTTGTCGGCCGGGAAGTTGTCCCGCATCGCCGTCTGGATCTCGTCGGTCGCCTCGGTCCAGATCTTGATGAGCTCCTGACGACGCTCGGCGTCGGTGGTGAGACCCTTCTCGAACTGGCCCTGGACCTTCGCGGCCTGCTTCTCGTAGCCCGCAACGATCTCCGCCTTGTTCGGCGGCGTGAGGACGTCGCTCAGCGCGACGGTCACACCCGAGCGCGTGGCCCAGTAGAAACCGGCATCCTTGATGCGGTCGAGGGATGCCGCGACCTCGGTCTTGGTGTACTCCTCGGCGAGCTTGTTGACGATCTGCGACAGCTTGCCCTTGTCCGCCTGTCCGCGCACGAACGGGTAGCCCTTGGGAAGCGTGTCGTTGAAGATCGCCTGACCCAGCGACGCGTCGACCAGACCGTGGCGCTCGTACCCCTCGGGCGCTTCGCCCTCGAGGAACGACAGACCCGGGATGCGGATGCGGACCTTGGCCTGCAGGTCGAGGGCGCCCTCGTCCTTGGCCATGATCGCCTCGGCGACCGAGCCGAACACGCGGCCCTCGCCGGATGCGCCCTCCTTGAGGGTCGTCAGGTGGTGCAGACCGATGATCATGTCCTGCGAGGGCAGGGTCACCGGGCGGCCGTCCGACGGCTTCAGGATGTTGTTCGACGCCAGCATGAGGATGCGGGCCTCGGCCTGCGCCTCGACCGACAGCGGCAGGTGGACGGCCATCTGGTCACCGTCGAAGTCGGCGTTGAACGCCGCGCACACGAGCGGGTGCAGCTGGATGGCCTTGCCCTCCACGAGCTGCGGCTCGAAGGCCTGGATGCCGAGGCGGTGCAGCGTGGGCGCACGGTTGAGCAGCACGGGGCGCTCGCGGATGATCTCCTCGAGCACGTCCCAGACCTCGGGACGCGTGCGCTCGACGGCGCGCTTGGCGGCCTTGATGTTCTGCGAGTGGCCCAGGTCGATCAGGCGCTTGATGACGAACGGCTTGAACAGCTCGAGCGCCATCTGCTTGGGCAGGCCGCACTGGTGGAGCTTGAGCTGCGGTCCGACGATGATGACCGAACGGCCCGAGTAGTCCACGCGCTTGCCGAGCAGGTTCTGACGGAACCGGCCCTGCTTGCCCTTGAGCATGTCGGACAGCGACTTGAGCGCGCGGTTGCCGGTTCCCGTGACGGGGCGGCCGCGGCGGCCGTTGTCGAACAGCGCGTCGACGGCCTCCTGCAGCATCCGCTTCTCGTTGTTGACGATGATCTCGGGGGCACCGAGGTCGATCAGGCGACGGAGGCGGTTGTTGCGGTTGATCACGCGACGGTACAGGTCGTTCAGGTCGCTGGTGGCGAAGCGGCCACCGTCGAGCTGGACCATCGGGCGCAGCTCCGGCGGGATCACCGGGACGACGTCGAGGACCATGGCGGCCGGGCTCATGCCCGTCGACAGGAACGAGTTGACGACCTTGAGGCGCTTGATCGCGCGGATCTTGCGCTGGCCCTTGCCCTCGGAGATCTGCAGGTGCAGCGACTCGGCCTCGGCGGCCAGGTCGAACGCCTGCAGGCGGCGCTGGATCGACTCCGCGCCCATGTAGGCCTCGAAGTACTGACCGAAGCGGTCCTGCAGCTCCTGGAAGACGTCGTCCTCCTGCTTGAGCTGACCGACGTCGAGGTTGCGGAACTCCTCCCACATGCGCTCGAGCTTCGCGATCTGCTCGTCGCTGCCCTTGCGAATGAGGGCCATCTCCTTCTCGGCGGCGTCCTTGACCTTCTTCTTCTGGTCGGCCTTGGCACCCTCCTCCTCGAGCGCGGCGAGCTCCTCCTCCAGCTTCTGGAGGCGGGCTGCCACCCGCGCGTCGCGGCGGTCGGCGAGGTTCTTCATCTCGAGGCGCAGGTTGGCCTCGTGCGTCGGCAGGTCGCGGTGACGTGCGTCCTCGTCGACGGAGATGACCATGTACGCGGCGAAGTAGATGACCTTCTCGAGGTCCTTCGGCGCCATGTCGAGCAGGTATCCGAGGCGCGAGGGGACGCCCTTGAAGTACCAGATGTGGGTGACGGGCGCGGCGAGCTCGATGTGGCCCATGCGCTCGCGACGGACCGAGCTCTTGGTGACCTCGACGCCGCAGCGCTCGCAGACGATGCCCTTGAAGCGGACGCGCTTGTACTTGCCGCAGGCGCACTCCCAGTCACGGGACGGTCCGAAGATCTGCTCGCCGAAGAGGCCGTCCTTCTCGGGCTTGAGCGTGCGGTAGTTGATGGTCTCGGGCTTCTTGACCTCGCCGAAGGACCAACGACGGATGTCGTCGGCGGTGGCCAGGCCGATGCGAAGCTGATCGAAAGTGGTTGACTCGAGCACTGGTTCTCCTGTGTTCGTAAAGCTGTGGGTTCAGTCGGTGATCGGGTCGCCGGGGGAGCGGGTCCGCTCCCCCGGCGACTCGAGATCAGATCTCGTCGATCGAGGTCGACTCGAACCGGGTGGAGATGTTGATGCCGAGCTCCTCCGCTGCGCGGAAGGCCTCGTCATCGGTGTCACGGAGGTTGACCGCCGTGCCGTCGGCCGAGAGCACCTCGACGTTCAGGCAGAGCGACTGCATCTCCTTCATGAGGACCTTGAACGACTCCGGGATGCCGGGCTCCTGGATGTTCTCGCCCTTGACGATCGCCTCGTACACCTTGACGCGACCCACGATGTCGTCCGACTTGATGGTGAGCAGCTCCTGCAGCGCGTAGGCGGCGCCGTAGGCCTCGAGGGCCCACACCTCCATCTCGCCGAAGCGCTGGCCGCCGAACTGCGCCTTACCGCCGAGCGGCTGCTGGGTGATCATCGAGTACGGACCCGTCGAGCGCGCGTGGATCTTGTCGTCCACGAGGTGGTGCAGCTTCAGGATGTACATGTAGCCGACCGAGACGGGCGCGGGGAACTGCTCGCCGGAGCGGCCGTCGAACAGCGTCGTCTTGCCGCTGGCGCCGATGAGTCGGTCGCCGTCGCGGTTCGGGAGCGTCGACTCGAGGAGACCGACGATCTCCTCTTCGCGCGCACCGTCGAACACCGGGGTCGCGACCTTCGTGCCGGGTGCCGCCTCGCGGGCCTGCGCGGGAAGCTCGGTCGCCCACTCCGGGGAGCCGTCGACCTTCCAGCCCTGCTTGGCGATCCAGCCGAGGTGCGTCTCGAGCACCTGACCGAAGTTCATGCGGCCGGGGATGCCGAGCGGGTTGAGCACGACGTCGACCGGGGTGCCGTCGGCGAGGAAGGGCATGTCCTCGACGGGGAGGATCTTCGCGATGACGCCCTTGTTGCCGTGACGGCCGGCGAGCTTGTCGCCCTCGGTGATCTTGCGCTTCTGGGCGATGTAGACCACGACGCGGCGGTTCACGCCCGAGCCGAGCTCGTCGTCGCCGTCCTCGGCGTTGAACTCCTTGACCGCGATGACGGTGCCCTGCTCGCCGTGGGGCACCTTCAGCGAGGTGTCACGGACTTCGCGGCTCTTCTCGTTGAAGATCGCGCGGAGCAGGCGCTCCTCGGCCGACAGCTCGGTCTCGCCCTTGGGCGTGACCTTGCCGACGAGGATGTCGCCGGGGCGCACCTCGGCGCCGATGCGGACGATGCCGCGGTCGTCGAGGTCCTTCAGCAGGTCGGGGCTGACGTTGGGGAGGTCACGGGTGATCTCCTCCTTGCCGAGCTTGGTGTCGCGCGCGTCGACCTCGTACTCCTCGATGTGGATCGAGGAGAGCGTGTCGTTCTTGACGAGCTCCTGGCTGAGGATGATGGCGTCCTCGAAGTTGTGGCCCTCCCACGTCATGAAGGCGACGAGGAGGTTCTTGCCGATGGCCAGCTCGCCGTTCTCGGTGGCCGGTCCGTCGGCGATGACCTCGCCGACCTCGACCCGGTCGCCCGCCGAGACGATGACGCGCTGGTTGTAGCAGTTGCCCTGGTTCGAGCGGTCGAACTTGCGCAGGAAGTAGTCCCTCGTGCCGCCCTCGTCGAGCTGCACGGTGACGACATCGGCCGAGACCTCCGAGACGACACCGGCCTTGTCGGCGGTGATGACGTCGCCGGCGTCGATCGCGGCGTAGCCCTCCATGCCCGTGCCGACGAACGGCGAGTCGCTGCGCAGCAGCGGCACCGCCTGGCGCTGCATGTTGGCACCCATGAGGGCGCGGTTCGCGTCGTCGTGCTCGAGGAACGGGATCAGCGACGTGCCGACCGACACCATCTGGCGCGGCGAGACGTCCATGTAGCCGATCTCGTCGACCGGGAACAGGTCGACCTCGCCACCCTGGCCGCGGCGGGCCAGGACGCGGTCCTGCGCGAAGTGGCCGTCGGCCTTCAGCTCGGCGCCGGCCTGGGCGACGATGTAGTCGCTCTCCTCGGACGCGGTGAGGTAGTCGATCTGCTCGGTGACCTTGCCGCCGGTGACCTTGCGGTACGGCGTCTCGATGAAGCCGAACGCGTTGATGCGCGCGAACGACGCGAGCGAGCCGATCAGGCCGATGTTCGGGCCTTCCGGCGTCTCGATCGGGCACATGCGGCCGTAGTGCGACGGGTGGACGTCACGGACCTCGACGCCGGCGCGCTCACGCGACAGACCGCCGGGGCCCAGCGCCGACAGACGGCGCTTGTGGGTCAGACCCGCGAGCGGGTTGTTCTGGTCCATGAACTGCGACAGCTGCGAGGTGCCGAAGAACTCCTTGATCGCGGCCACGACGGGGCGCACGTTGATCAGGGTCTGCGGCGTGATCGCCTCGATGTCCTGCGTGGTCATGCGCTCGCGGACGACGCGCTCCATGCGCGACAGACCGGTGCGGACCTGGTTCTGGATGAGCTCGCCGACCGCGCGGATGCGACGGTTGCCGAAGTTGTCGATGTCGTCGACGTCGAGACGGATCTCGGCCGGCTTGCCGGCGCGCACGCCGGAGATCGACGCGTCGCCGCGGTGCAGCGCGACGAGGTACTTGATCGTCGCGACGATGTCCTCGACGGTCAGCACCGAATCGCTCAGCGGCTTGTCGAGCCCGAGCTTCTGGTTGATCTTGTAGCGACCCACCTTGGCCAGGTCGTAGCGCTTCGGGTTGAAGTAGAAGTTGTCCAGCAGCGCGCGGGCGGCCTCGGCGGCGACCTGCTCGCCCGGACGCAGCTTGCGGTAGATGTCGCGGAGCGCGTCCTCCTTGGTGAGGATCGTGTCCTTGCTGAGGGTGTCCTCGATCGACTCGTACCCGGCGAACTCGTTGAGGATGTCCTCGCTGGACAGGCCCAGCGCCTTGAGGAACACGGTGACCGACTGCTTGCGCTTGCGGTCGATGCGCACGCCGACCTGATCGCGCTTGTCGATCTCGAACTCGAGCCAGGCGCCGCGGCTGGGGATGATGCGCGACGAGACGATGTCCTTGTCGCTGGTCTTGTCCGGGGTGCGGTCGAAGTAGACGCCGGGCGAGCGGACGAGCTGCGAGACGACGACGCGCTCGGTGCCGTTGATGATGAACGTGCCGCGGCCGGTCTGCAGCGGGAAGTCGCCCATGAAGACGGTCTGGGTCTTGATCTCACCGGTGAGGTGGTTCATGAACTCGGCCTCGACGTACAGCGGGGCGGCGTACGTCTTGCCGCGCTCCTTGCACTCCTCGATCGAGTACTTCTCGGGCTCGAGGTAGGGGTTCGTGAACGACAGCTGCATCGTCTCGCCGAGGTCCTCGATCGGCGAGATCTCCTCGAAGATCTCCTCGAGACCGCTCGTGCTCGGCACGTCGGTGCGGCCGATGGCCTCAGCCTCGACGACGCGGTTCTTCCAGGCGTCGTTGCCGACGAGCCAGTCGAACGACTCCGTCTGCAGAGCCAGCAGATCGGGGACTTCGAGCGTGTCCGAGATCTTGGCGAACGAGAGCCGCGAAGCTCCGCGGCCGTTCTTGAGGGGGGTGGTGGAATTGGTTGCGTTGCGCGCAGCAGCCAAGGGGATTACCTCCGTGGGACCGGCGGGGCCGGTGTTCCTTGTCGTCAGGTGGAGTGCTCCCTGAACCGAAACCTGCGCGCCGCTCGCCGCCGGAATCCGACGGGGGCGTCACAGGCACAAGCCGACCACCATATGAAGGCAAGGGGGAAGGGAGCGCAACTACCTACTATAGACCGCGCGACGCGCCATGTCCAGCGGCATCCTTGACGAGTTTCGGATGCTGCGGTATAACCGCGCGCGCCGCCGTCCCGGCATCCCGAATCGGGGCCCGATGCGGTCAGCGGGCGTGCCGGAAGCGCAGTCTCGTGCCGGGGCGCGCCTGCGCGAGGGCGTCGCGGGCGGCGTCGGTGGCGACGGCGATGACGGGATAGCCGCCGGTGACCGGGCCGTCGGGCCCCAGGATGACGGGGCGCCCGCGGGGCGGCACCTGCAGGGCGCCGGGCAGCATGCCCTCGCTCGGGAGCTCGCCGGTCCGCGTGCGCACGAGCTCGGGGCCGTCGAGCCGGATCCCGACGCGGTCGGCGTCGTTCGAGACGGTCCAGACCGACTCGAACAGGGTCGGCAGGGCGGCCGCGGTGAACCAGTCGGCGCGCGGACCGGGCGCCAGCTCGACCTCGATCAGCTCGTCGTCCGGCGGACTCCACGGGTGGAGGTCCTCGGCCGGGATGGCCCCCTGCGTGTCTGCGGCGCGCGCGAGCCGGTCGCCGGCGCGCAGCGGCGCGGGGCCGAGGCCGGCGAGGGTGTCCGTCGCGCGGGAGCCGACGGCGAGGGGCGCGTCGATCCCGCCGCGGACGGCGAGGTAGCCCCGCGCGCCGCGCGTGAACCAGCCCAGCTGCAGCTCGGCGCCGGCCGGCCACGCGTGCGCCGTGTAGGGGTCGACCTCGTGTCCGGCGATCCGGACAGGCCCCCACCCGCCGGTGACGGCGCACCACAGATCGGTCTCGGCGACGGCGCGGAAGCCGCCGAGCGTCACCTCGATGCCGGCGGCGTCCTCCGCGTTGCCGACGAGCCGGTTCGCGGTGCGCAGCGCGGCCCGGTCGGCCGCGCCCGCCGGCGCGATCCCCTCGGCCGCGTGCCCGGCACGTCCCTGGTCCTGCACCGTCGCGAGCAGCCCCGGCTCGATCACCGTGAGCGCGGTGTCGCGAGACAGCACCGGTGCACCGAGACTGCGGCTGGTGGCTGCGGTCTCGGTGCGCGGCTGCAGTCTCGCGTGGGGGGAGGGACGGAAACGCACGCGGGTGCCGGGGGCCAGCAGGGCGGGCGCGGCGGCAGCGGGGCTGAAGAGGGCGGCGGGCGTCGTGCCGATGATCTGCCAGCCGCCCGGAGTGTCGCGGGGGTAGGCCCCGCTGAACCCGCCGGCCAGGCCGACGGCGCCGGCGGGCACGCGCGTGCGCGGCGTGGCGCGTCGCGGCACGTCGAAGCGCCAGTCGGGGCTCACGAGGTAGCCGAAACCCGGCGCGAAGCCCGTGAACGCGACGGTCCACTCCGCCGCGGCATGGCGGGCCACGAGCTCGCCGGCGCCGATGCCGAGCAGGGCGGCGGCCGCGGCGAGATCGGCACCGTCGTAGACGATCGGCAGTTCGATGGGGGATGCCGGGTCTCCCGGCCGGACGCTCGCCTCGCGCGCCGCGCGGCGCGCAGGATCGGGGGCGGTCGGAGCGGCGGCGAGGTCGTGGCCGGCGATCCAGCCGCGCACCGCGGACAGCGGCAGCACCGTCGGGTCGACGTGCACGAGCACCGTGCGGGCTGCGGGCACCAGGTCGACGACCCCGGCCGGGCGGGATGCCGCGAGCCGCGCGTGCAGGTCGAGGACGTCGGCGAGCGATTCGACCTCGGCCAGCACCGCCGAGTCGCCGAAGGGCCGCAGTCTCAGCACGATGCACCCCCACAGGACGTGCCGGCGGTCGGACCGGTAAGGCAGTCGGCCGCCGGAGAGGCAGCACATGCGGCACCGTCAGACCGCGTCCGACGCGGGTGCACCCTCGCGACGATCACCACGGCGCGCGCACCTCGACGCCCGCCGCGTCGAGCGCGGCGCGGACGGAGCGCGCCATCACCACCGACCCGGGCGAGTCCCCGTGCACGCACAGCGACACGACCTCCGCGCGGAGGATCGTGCCGTCGACGGCCTCGACGACCCCCTCCGTCGCCAGGCGCACGGCCCGCGCGGCGACTTCGTCGGGGTCGTGCAGCAGCGCGCCGGGCGCCGTGCGGGGCACGAGGCCGCCGGAGGGGAGGTACGCGCGGTCGAGGAACGCCTCGTACCGGAACGGCAGCCCGCGCGTCTCGGTCGCGCGGGCGATCGCGCCGTCGAGCCCGAGCACGGGAAGCGCGCGGCCCAGCCGCGCCGAGACGTCGGCGACGGCGGCGGCCACCGCGTCCGCGACCGCCGGGTCAGCGCTGACCGCGTGGTAGAGCGCGCCGTGCGGCTTGACGTAGCGCAGCTCGGCGCCGGCGGCGATGAGCTCGGCGAGCTGGTCGCGGACCTGCCCGCGCAGGTCGTGCGGATCGACGGCGACCGCCGCGCGGCCGAACCCCGCCAGGTCGAGGAAGGACGGGTGCGCGCCCACCGCCACGCCGTGCCGGGCGGCCCGCTCGACGGCGGCCAGCATCGACGCCGCGTCGCCGGCGTGGCCGCCGCACGCGACCGACGCGCTGCTGATCACGGCGAACATCGCCTCGTCGTCCGCCGTCGCGACTCCGTCGACGGTCTCCCCGAGGTCCGCGTTGAGGTCGATCACCGCCATACCCGCCACGCTACCGCCGGAACGTCCCCACCTCCTCGGGCGGATGCTCGAGGCGACGCTCGGCGCGGATCCTCGGGGGGATGTCCCGCCGGAACACCCTCACCTCCTCGGGCGGACGCTCGGCACGGACCCTCGGGCGGATGCTCGGCGCAGACGCTCGGCACGAACGCTCCCGAGGGCCCGAAGCCGCGGTCCGCGGCCCCGATCGCGGGCGGTCCCGCCGTGAACGGGCCGCCCGGTCCGGGCCGCCGGCGGTCACGACTGCGTAAAGACCGCGGCGTCCACGGTGCGGGCGGCCCGGCGACGGGGCAGGATGGTCGCATGCCGCTCGAGACCCGCCCCGCCCCCGCGACGCCGCTGCTGACGGTGCGCGACATGGCCGTCGACTTCCACACGATCGACGGCGCGGTCCACGCGGTGGAGGGCGTCGACCTCGAGATCGCCGCGGGCGAGACCGTCGCGATCGTGGGCGAGTCCGGGTCGGGCAAGTCGACCACGGCGATGGCGATCATCGGCCTGCTCCCCGGGAACGGCCGCGTGACGCGCGGGAGCATCCAGCTCGAGGGGCAGGAGCTCGTCGGCGCGCCCGAGAGTCTGCTGCGCCGGATCCGCGGCGGGAGGATCGGCCTGGTCCCGCAGGACCCCATGTCGAACCTCAACCCCGTGTCGAAGATCGGCACCCAGGTCGCCGAGACCCTGCTCGCCCACGGTCTGGCCACCCCCAAGGACGTCGGCCGGCGCGTCGTCGAGACCCTCTCCGCCGCCGGTCTGCCCGACGCCGAGGAGCGCGCCAAGCAGTACCCGCACGAGTTCTCGGGCGGCATGCGCCAGCGCGCGCTCATCGCGATCGGCCTCGCCTGCAACCCGCGCCTGCTCATCGCCGACGAGCCCACCAGCGCCCTCGACGTGACGGTGCAGAAGACGATCCTCGACCAGCTCGGCCGCATGACCACCGACCTGGGCACCTCGGTGCTGCTGATCACCCATGACCTGGGCCTGGCCGCCGAACGCGCCGCACGCGTGGTCGTCATGCACCGCGGGCGCATCGTCGAGCAGGGCCCGGCGCGGCAGATCCTCGAGGACCCGCAGCACGCGTACACCCAGTCGCTCGTGAAGGCCGCTCCGTCGGTCGCGATCGCGCGCCTGCGCCCCGAGGCGTTCGCGCGGCCCGCCGCACCGGCAGCTCAGGATGCCGGGGGCGCCGCGCCCACGGCATCCGACAACATCGTCGACGTCGAAGGCCTGACGAAGATCTACAAGATCCGCGGCCAGAAGGAGGACTTCGCCGCCGTCAAGGACGTGTCGTTCTCGATCCCGCGCGGTGAGACGGTCGCGATCGTGGGCGAGTCGGGGTCGGGCAAGACGACGACGGCACGGATGCTCCTCAAGGTCATCGAGCCGACCGAGGGCGCCATGCGGTTCGACGGACAGGACGTCGCCGCGCTCAAGGGCAAGGAGCTGCGGGAGTTCCGGCAGAAGGTGCAGCCGATCTTCCAGGACCCGTACTCGTCACTGAATCCCATGTTCACCATCGAGCGGATCATCGCCGAGCCCCTCGAGTTCTACAAGCGCGGATCGGCCAGCGAGCGCGCCGCGCGCGTGCGCTCACTTCTGGACGATGTCGCGCTGCCGCAGGCGATGCTGCGTCGCTACCCGTCGGAGCTGTCCGGCGGACAGCGTCAGCGCGTCGCGATCGCGCGCGCCCTGGCGCTGTCCCCCGCGCTGATCGTGTGCGACGAGCCGGTCTCGGCGCTGGACGTGCTCGTGCAGGACCAGATCCTGACACTGCTGCGCGACCTGCAGCGCGAGTACGGGCTGAGCTACCTGTTCATCTCCCACGATCTCGCCGTCGTCCGGCTGATCTCCGACTACGTGTGCGTCATGAAGGACGGGGCGCTGGTCGAAGCGGCCTCGAGCGAGGAGATCTTCACCAACCCGCGCGACCCGTACACGCGCAAGCTCCTGGCCTCGATCCCCGGCAACGAGCTGGACATCGCGGTCTGACCCGGATCCCGGCGCCCAGCGCGGCCCGTGGGGCCTCAGCGGGCGCGGGTGCGCGGGTCCATCGCCTCGCGGAGCGCCTCGCCGAACAGCGTGAAGCCGAGCGCGGTGATGGAGATGCAGATGCCGGGGAAGAACGCGAGCCAAGGTGCGATCGCCAGTTCGTTCTGCGCGTAGGTGAGCATGCGGCCCCACTCGGCCGACTCGGGGCGTCCGCCGCCGAGGCCGAGGAAGGACAGCGCTGCGGCGTCGATGACGGCGGTCGCGAGGGTGAGCGTCCCCTGGACGATGACCGGCCCGATCGCGTTGGGCAGGACGTGGCTCATCGTGATCGTGCCGCGGCCCAGTCCGAGCGTCTGCGCCGACAGGACGTAGTCCGCCGACCGCTGCTGCAGCATCGACGCGCGCAGCAGCCGCGCGAAGATCGGGACCTGCGAGACACCGATGGCGATCATGATGGCCATCTGGCTCTGGCCGAGGATCGCGGCGATCGACACGGCCAGCAGCAGGTTCGGGACCGACAGCAGGATGTCGACCACGCGCATCACGACGTTGTCGACCCAGCCGCCGAACGCGCCGGCGAGCAGTCCCAGCACCATGCCGCCGAGCAGGCCGAACGCGGTGGAGACCACGCCGATCATGAGGGAGGACTGGGCGCCCCAGATGAGCTTGGACAGCACGTCGCCACCGAAGCGGTCCAGCCCGAGCGGGAACTGCGCGAGCTCGCCCGGTCCGGGGATGTGGGTCGGGGTGACGAAGCGCGCGCCGGGCAGCGCGAGCTCCGGGTACGGCGCCAGCCACGGCGCGAAGGCCGCAACCAGCACGAACACGAACACGATCGCGGCGCCGATCCAGGCGGTCGGGTTGCGGCGCAGGCGCTGGAAGACGTCGCCCCAGAAGCCGCGGCCCGCGGTGGCCGTCATGAGCTGGGGATCGGCGGCGCCCACCGAGGCGGACGCGCCGCCACTGGGGGCGGGAGGAAGCACGCTGGAGCTCACGACACCCTCACTCTCGGGTCGATGAAGCTATACGACACGTCCACGAGCAGGTTGATCAGCGCGTACGTGATCGCGATGAAGATGATGAACCCCTGCAGCACGGGGAAGTCACGGGCGAAGATCGCCCGGTAGAGGAACGATCCGATCCCGGGGAAGGCGAACACCGTCTCGGTGAGGATCGCGCCCGACAGGAGCAGACCGGCCTGGAGACCGACGGTCGTGATGACGGGGAGCATCGCGTTGCGCAGGATGAACCGGCTGCGCAGGGTCTGCTGCGAGATGCCCTTGGCCTTGCCGGTGCGCACGTAGTCCGCGTTCTGCACCTCCAGCACCGACGCGCGGGTGATGCGGACGATGATCGCGAGCGGGATCGTGGCCAGGGCGACGGCGGGAAGGATGAGATGGACGATCGCGTCCCATGCGGCATCCCATTCACCGGTCAGGATGCCGTCGAGCACGTAGAAGTTCGTATAGTGCGTCGCGTTGATCCGGGGATTCTGACGTCCGTCCGACGGCAGCCAGCCCAGCTGGACGGCGAAGACGTACTTGAGGATGAACGCGAGGAAGAACACCGGGATCGTGATGCCGACGAGGCTGAAGACGACCGCCGTGTGGTCGGTGAACCTGCCGTGCCGGCGCGCGGCCCAGTAGCCGAGGGGGATGCCGACGCCCACCGCGATGATCAGCGCCGCGACCGACAGCTCGATGGTCGCCGGGAACCGGCGGAAGAACTCCTCGGTGACCGGACGCCCCGTCGTGATGGAGCTGCCGAAGTCGCCCGCGAGGAGCCGGCCCATCCAGGTGAGGTACTGCTCGATGATCGGACGGTTGAAGCCGTAGAGCTCGTTGATCCGTGCGATCGCCTCGGGCGTGGCCTTCTCGCCCAGGAGGGCGACGGCGGGACCGCCGGGCAGGGCGCGCACCCAGAAGAACAGGAGCAGACTCAACCCGAACAGGGTGGGGATCAGAAGCAGGAGCCTCTTGCCGATGGTGCGCAGCACTTCGCAATCTCTCGACGGGGGCGGATGCGGTGCGGGACGAGGTCTCCCCCGTCCCGCACCGCGGGGTCACGGCATCCGCCGGGTCACTCGGTCAGGACGATCTCGTTGAAGACCTCGTCGTTGACCGGGCTCGCCGGGAAGCTCTCGACGCGCGGCGCGAACGCGAGCGTCGGAGCCGGGTGCGCGAGCGGGACGCCCGGGATGAAGGTCGCGACCATCTCGTTGATCTCCTCGTACAGCGCGGTCTGCTCGTCGAGGCTCGAGATGCCACGCGCCTGGCTGAGCGCCGAGAACAGATCGGGGTTGTCGAAGCCCCACTCGGACGACGGACCGCCGAAGAAGACGCCGACGAAGTTGTCGGTGTCGTTGTAGTCGCCCGTCCAGCCCAGCAGGTGGATGCCGTGGTTCGGCGTTCCCGTGATCTTGTCGAGGTAGTCCGGGTTCCAGGCGTCCGTGATCGGGTTGGTGACCACGCCCACCTCGGACAGCTGGCTGGCCAGGACCGTGAAGATCTGCTCCGGGTCCGGCATGTACGGCCGCGAGACGTTGACCGGGTAGTTGAAGTCCAGCGTCAGCGGGTTCGCCTCGGTGTAGCCGGCCTCGGCGAGCAGTTCCCTCGCCCTCTCGGGGTCGTAGTCGTAGGTCGTGACATCCGCGTTCCAGCCGTTGACCGTGTCGGGCATGAACTGCGTCGCCTTCTCGGTGCCCTCGGGCAGGACCTGCGTGATGAGCGCGTCCTTGTCGATCGCGTAGGACAGCGCCTCGCGGACCTTGATGTCCTGCAGCTCCTCGATGGCCTGGTTGAAGGCGAGGTACAGGATGGTGAACGGCGGGCGCGAGACCATGTTGTAGCCGGCCTGCTCGAGGGCGGCGCTGTCGGCCGGGCCGACGAGGTCGTATCCGTCGATCGAGCCGGACTCGAGCGCCTGACGGCGCGCGGTCGGGTCGCCGATCACGCGGAAGATGATCTGCTCGATCTGGCCCTTCTCGCCCCAGTAGTCCTCGTTGTAGTTGAGGGTGAGCTGCTCACCCGGCTCCCACGAGCCGAACGTGAACGGGCCGGTGCCGGTGGGGTGACCCTCGCTGTACTCCGACAGGTCGGGCGCCTCGGCGGTGCCGCCGACGTCGTCCGCGCCGTACTCGGTGAGGGCCGTCGGGCTCTGCATCGCGAACGCGGGCAGCGACAGCGCGGGGATGAACCCGGCGAACGGCTGGTTCAGCTCGATCGTCACCTCGTTGTCGCCGTTCGGCGTGCACGCCTTGTACACGGCCGAGTCGGGGGTCTCGACGTAGCCGCGGAACAGCTTGCCGTAGTAGTACGACAGCGCCTCGGTGGCCATCAGACCGGTCCAGTTGTACCAGCGGTCGAAGTTGAAGCAGACGGCCTCGGCGTTGAACGGCGTGCCGTCGTGGAAGCTGACGCCCTCCTTCAGCTGGAACGTGTGGCTCATGCCGTCCTCGGACGATTCCCAGTCCTCGGCGAGCAGCGGGGCGGGGTCGGCCGTGCCGGGCACGGTGCCGACGAGGCCCTCGAAGATCTGCCGCGACACGCGGAACGTCTCGCCGTCCTGGGCGAATGCGGGGTCGAGTCCGGCCGGATCGTTGGACGCGGCGAACACGAACGTGCTGTCGACGTCGCTGGGCTCTGCGGTGTTGTCATCGCCTTCGCGCTGGCTGGAACAGCCGCTGAGAGCGAGGGCGCCGATCGCGACCGCCGCCAGCCCGGCGAGCAGTCGCTTCCTGGTTGTGGGGAGCATTGCTGTGCACCTTCCGTTCTGTTTCCCGGTGGCGGGCGCGCGGGAGCGCGCCTTCCGGGGGATGTACCGACGCTACCCGGGTGCAGGTCCGAAGTCCGTTACCGGTTGGTCTCGATCGTGTTGCAATGCACCCGGCTACGGTGGAGGGATGGCGCGAGCGCGAGTGGAAGAACCCGGACCCTCGGCGCGCCTGACCGACGGCACGATCGCGCGGATCGTCGTCAGCCGCTTCGCCGGCGGGCATGAGCTCGAAGTCGACGGCACGCCGCAGTCGCACGTCGATCTCGACGACCCGACGCACCTGCACTTCGAGTACATCGGCCGGATGGCCGCGGTCATCGATCGACTCGGGATGCCGGGGCAGCCGCTGACCGCGATCCATCTCGGTGCCGGGGCGCTGACCCTTCCCCGCTACGTCGCGCACACGCGGCCGGGATCGCGCCAGCAGGTGATCGAGCTCGAGCAGCCGCTCGTCGACCTCGTCCGCGAGCACCTTCCGCTGCCTCGCGGCGCGCAGGTGCGCGTGCGCATCGGCGACGCCCGCGATGTCGCGGCGCGGCTCCCCGCCGGGCTGACCGGCGCGGCCGACCTCGTCGTCTCGGACGTGTTCGCCGGCGCGCAGACGCCCGCCCACCTCACCTCCGCCGAGTACTACCGCGTGCTGGCGCGCCTGCTCGCCCCTCACGGGGTGCTGCTGGTCAACGTCGCCGACGGCGCCGGACTCGCCTTCGCGCGGGCCCAGGTCGCCACCGTGCGCTCGGTGCTGCCGGAGGTCATCGTCCTCGCCGAGGTGCAGACCCTCAAGGGTCGGCGATTCGGCAACCTCGTGATCGCGGCATCCGCGTCCCCCCTGCCGACCGACTGGCTGCCGCGGCTCATGGCGGCCGGGCCGCATCCGGCCAAGGTCGCCCAGGGCGCCGAGGTCGACGAGTTCGCGCGCGGAGCCCGGGTCATCACCGACGCCGACGCGACGGCATCGCCGCGGCCCGCGGCATCCCTCTTCGAGAGGTGAGTGCCGCCCGCCCGGCGTGCCTCGGCCCGTTTCGCGGCGGGCGGGCGACACTGGATGCGCGGCCCGCACGGAAGGAGTCGAAGGTGAGCTACATCAAGGGATACGACCCGGAGACTCTGCGCGAGATCGTCGACGTGCGAGAGTGCAAGGAGCGCCTCGACGAGCTCGGCGATCAGCGCAGTCTGCCCGCGCTGCTCGAGCGCGTCTGGCTGCTCAAGGTGCTCGGCAAGCTCGAGGACGCCCTCGTCGTCTCGGAGCAGACCGTGCGCCTCGCCCGGATGGCCGGCACCCGCAAGGACCTCCTGCGCGCCCGCGTGCTGCACGCGACGGTGCAGCAGTTCCGGAGTGCGTACGCGGCCGCGATCCACGAGCTGAACATGTGCGCCGAAGAGGCCGATGGGCAAGGGTGGACGGCGCTGGCGGCGTTCGCGTACCAGCACCGCGGCAAGGTCCACTACGACGCGGGAACCTTCGACGCGGCGCGCTCGGACTTCAAGAAGGCGCTGTTCCTCCGCCAGGAATCCGGTGCGTCCGAGGATCAGCTCGAGTCCACGCTGCTCGCGATCGAGGCGGCGGACCGGCGACGCACCTCCGTCGCCAGCTGAGTGTCGTAGATTTGTTCTAGCCTTGCGCGCATGAGCGATCTGCACGACGTCCGCCGCGAGGCGGAACACCTCATCGCAACGCACCTCGACGAGTCCTGGTCGTTCGCGTTCGACAATGCCAAGCGCCGCGCGGGCCAGTGCGACTACACGCGCAAGCGCATCACCGTCTCGCGCTATCTCTCCGCCCGCTACGACGACGACACCAACCGCCAGACACTGCTGCACGAGGTCGCGCACGCGCTGGCGGGGCCTCGGGCCGCGCACGGCCCGGCCTGGAAGCGCGTCGCCCGCGCGATCGGGTACACGGGGGGTGTCACGCACCACGGCGAGACGGCGACCGAACTCGCGCCGTGGGTCGGTGTGTGTCCCGCCGGCCACGTCGCGCACCGGCATCGCCGGCCGACGCGGCCGATGTCGTGCGCGAGGTGCTCGCCACGGTTCGACGAGCGGCACCTGTTCGCGTGGCGGCGCCGGGAGATCACGCCGGCCGCGCGGCTGGCGGCGATCACGCCGCGATAGCGCGGGTGGGTGGGGGTCGGGCGGGGCGTCGGGGCCTCGGGTGGGGCGCGGGCGCGGGGGGGGTCGGGAGCGCGGGTGGGTCGCGCGCGCGGGCGGGTCGGCGCGCGCGCGGCGTCGGACCGGTCGTCTCGGCAGGGTGCCGCCGGTCAGCGGAAGGGCGTGAAGCGGCCGTCGCGGAGCGCGGGGACGGCGTTCAGCGCGTCGACCTCGGCGGCGGCGAGGACCTCGTCGCGGCGATCCGCGGCGAGCAGTTCCTGTCCGGAGCCGCTCGCGGTGAGCAGGTGGCGCGTCGCCCCGCGCAGTCCGCGGAACGCCTCACCGGCTGCGGCCGCCTCGGGCGACGTGTGATCGATGCCGACGCCCACGAGCGCGTCGATGACGGCGCCGGCGCCGAGCAGGTCCTCGACCGCGAACCGCAGCGGGGCACCGCGCTCACGCGAGGGCAACTCTCCTCCGGCGATGACGTTGATCGCGGTGCGCTCGCCGCGGCGCTGCTGGTGGATGAGGATCGCGCGGGCGACGGCCGAGGCGTTCGTCAGGGCGCCGAGCAGGACGAGTGTGCCGGTCGCGGCCGCTCGGGCCGCGACGGCTGCGCCGTTGATCGACACGGCGTGGGACGCGCCGTCGAGCGGCACCGTCTCGCCCGCGGCGACGCGCGCCGCGATGGTCGACGAGAACCGCAGGACGTCCACGACGACGGTGATCTCGGCCGGGGCGAGGCGCTCGAGTCCGTCAGCGCCCCACTCGAGGCGCACCTGGTAGCGGGACTGATCGAACGGGTTCGTCATCCCTTCAGGCTATGGTCCTCCGCGGGTCGCTCCGTGCGCAGCGACAGCGCGAGCGTCAGGACGTTGCGCGCGGTGCGCTGCAGCTCGCCGAGCGTGAGCCCGTCGCGGCGTGCGAACGACTCCAGGATCGTCTCGTCGGCATAGCCCGCGGGACCGTCCGCGGTCTTCACGCCGCCGGGCATGAGGACGTCGACCTGCGCACGCACGCGGTACGCGCTGCTCTCGAGGTCCGGGAAGTCGGGGTCCACGGCATCCTCCATCCACCAGTCGGTGATGACGCACCCCTCATACCCCCACTCGCCGCGCAGGATCGTCGTGACGAGATCGTGGTGATAGTGCGCCCACACGCCGTTGACCTTGTTGTACGAGGTCATGATCGCGCGCGGCTGCGCCTCGCGGACGCAGATCTCGAAGCCGCGCAGGTAGATCTCGCGCAGCGCGCGCTCCGAGACGCGGGAGTCGTTGCGGGTCCTGTTCGTCTCCTGGTTGTTCGCGGCGAAGTGCTTGGGGCACGCGGCCACCCCCTGCGACTGGATGCCCTGGACGACGGCGGCAGCCGTCCATCCGGTGACCAGCGGGTCCTCGGAGAAGTACTCGAAGTTGCGGCCGCACAGCGGATCGCGGTGGATGTTCATGCCCGGGCTGAGCAGGACGTCCGAGCCCTTGCGGATCATCTCCTGCCCGTGCAGCGCGGTCAGCTCGCGGACGAGGTCGAGGTTCCAGGTCGACGCGAGCGCCGTGCCGGACGGCAGCAGCGACGCGTAGGCCGACAGGCGGATGCCGCTCGGGCCGTCCGTCGTCGTGACCGGCGGCACACCCTTCGTGCGCAGCGACGGCGAGATGCCGCCGAGCACTCCGGCATTGCCGGGCACGCCCAGCGGACTGTGCATCGTGACGTCGCCGCGGGCCAGGAGCGACAGCTCCTCGGGACTCAGCTGCGCGATGAACTCGTCGAGTGTCGCCTCGCCGGCGGAAACGGCATCCAGCGAGATGCCGCGGTCGCCGGTCACGGGGATCTCGGCGGGCAGGGTCCCGAGGATCCGCTCGCGGCGGCTGACGGTCGCGGTCGGGACGTCCTCCCACGCCGTGACGGCGGCGCCGTCGGCACCTCGCGCGAGCGTCATCCGGCGAAACGGCGTCGCCGGATCGACGGCGGCGGCCTCGGTCAGCTGCCGCACCACACGCAGCTCCTCGATCGTGACGGTGGCGGCCACCGCAGCGGCCGAGCGCACGTCGGCGCCGACGAAGAAACGGTACTCCCCCGGTTCGAGCACGTACGCGCTGCGGTGTCCCGTGACGCCGGCATCGTCATAGGACGCGAGGTCGTCCACGGCGACCGTCAGCTCGACGCGCGTCGTCTCGCCCGGGGCGAGCTCGGCCGTCTTCGCGAAGGCCGCGAGGACCCGCGCGGGCTGTGCGAGCGCGCCGGCGGGCACGGCGGCGTAGACCTGCACGGTCTCCTTGCCGACGGCCGTCCCCGTGTTGCGGACGTCGACGGCGAACCGGAGGATCCCGGCATCCTCCGTCTGCTCGGCGACGGACAGCTCGAAGGTCGTGTAGCCGAGCCCGAAGCCGAACGGATACTGCACACGCTCGGGCGCGAACGTCTCGAAGTAGCGGTAGCCGACGAAGATGTCCTCCGCGTACTCGTTGACGTCGGGATCGCCGAAGTTGGCGGCGCTCGGGTAGTCCGCGTACGACCAGGCGATCGTGTCGGTGAGCCGGCCGCTGGGCGAGATCTCGCCGGCGAGCACCCCGGCGACGGCGCGCGCGCCCTCCATGCCGCCCTGCCAGGCGTACAGCACGGCGCCGATGCGGTCGCCGTAGCCGGCGATCCAGGACAGGTCCATGACGTTGCCGGCGTCGATCACCACGACGGTCTTGGGGAACGATGCCGTGACCGCGTCGAGCAGCGCGCGCTCGTCGTCCGTGAGGTGGAAGCTGCCGGGTTCGAGCGTGCTCTCCCGTGCTTCGCCCGCCGCGCGGCCGATGACGACGACGGCGGTCTGAGCGCGCCGGGCGGCGTCGGCGACGACAGCCGGCTCGAGCGGCATCTCGGGGAAGTGGTGCGGCCATTGGCCCCACGTGCCCTCGTGGGTCGGGCGGTTCTCGGCCGACCACCGCGAGTACACGTCGGCGAGCTCGGCATCGACACCGACGCCCGCGTCGCGCAGTGCCGCGAGCAGGTTCCAGATGTACGGCACCTTGACGTCCCCGCCCGAGCCGTATCCGACGGCGAACCAGTCGATCTGCACGCGTCCGAAGACGGCGACCGCGGAGCCGGGGCGCGCGGTGCCGGCCTGCGCGGTGCCGGCGTGCGCGGTGCCGGCGTGCGCGGTGCCGGCGTGCGCGGTGCCGAGGTGCGCGGTGCCGAGCGGCAGCGTCCCGTCGTTGGCCAGCAGGACGATGCCCTCCGCGGCGGCCTGCCGTGCGACACGGGCCAGCTCGGGATCGAGTGTCGGGTCGGTGTCGAGCAGCAGCGTGGAGATCTGGGCGACCGACTCGACAGGGATCAGCGAGTGGGAGCGGTCGCCGGACTCGATCGCGGGAGAAGTGGGCATCGTTGCGTCCTGGTTCCGTTCGGTGCGGGGCGGTCTGGGGCGGAGGGTGCGGGCTTTTGGGGTGGTTTGAGGCCGGGGGGTGGGCTGGGCGGATGGGAGCGCGGGCTGACGAGGGCGGGGCGGGCGTTCGGTCGGAGCGGGCGAGGCGGGGGCAGGCGGCCTGGATGCCGTCAAGTATGCCGTCGAAGCGTTTCGAACGCCACCCTCTGCGATCACCCTTTCCTCGCTCTGTCTGCAGGCCCCATCTCACGTGGGAGCGCTCCCATCGTATCGGTTCGATGAGCTTCGCGCACGCGGATGCGAGACTGACCGCATGCGGATCCTGCTCAAGCTCGTCCTCGACTGCGATGCAGACGCCGCCTGGCGCGCGCTGCACTCGCCGCGCGTCCTCGCCGAGCTGTACGGCCCCCTCGTCGCGGTCGAGCCCCTCTCCGAGGCCCCGACCAGCTGGGAGTCCGGTGCCGACGCCGCGGTCGGACTGGCCCTCGGCGGTGTGATCCCGCTCGGTCGCCAGTTCCTGCACGTCAGTGAGCGCGTCGCTTCGGACGACAACGGACCGGTCCGGATCCTGCGCGACAGCGGCATCCCGCTGACCGGTCCGCTCGCGGCGCTCGACGTGTGGGATCACCAGATGGCGGTGTCGCCCGCGCCGGGTCAGCCGGGCCGGACGCTGTGGCGCGACCGGCTCGTGATCGGCGGGCCCGCCGCCCTGCCGCTGTGGCCGGTGCTGTGGGCGACCTGGCAGTGGCGCGCGTCCCGGTTGCGCGCGATCGCGCCGACCTGGGCTTTCGACCCGGACTCGGCCGACGTCGATGCGGACTCCGCCGCCTATCCGGGTGGCGGGGTTGTGGATCCGGATGCCGGGGGTGAGTGAGGTCACGGTGCGTCCGGCGACGCCCGTCGAGGCCGCGGAGGTGGCACGCGTGCAGGTGACGGGATGGCACGAGGCCTACACCGGCCGGATGCCGCAGTCCGTCCTCGACGGCCTCGACGTGACGCAGCGCACCGAGACGTGGGGCCGCATCCTCGCCGCCGGACGGAGCGGGGTGTGGGTCGCCGAGGCCGACGGGGTCGTCATCGGCTTCGCCGCGAGCGGTCCGCCACGGCCCGACGAGGCGGTGCCGGACCACCTCGAGCTGTACGCGATCTACGTCCTCGCCGCGCACTACGGCTCGGGCGCGGGAACGGCGCTGCTGGGTGCCGCGATCGGCGAGGCGCCGGCATCCCTGTGGGTGCTCGAGGACAACCCGCGCGCCCGAGCCTTCTACCGCAGGCACGGGTTCGCGCCGACGGGCGCGGTGAAGGACGACACGGCCTGGGGCAATCCGATCCGCGAGGTGCGCCTGGTCCGCGACTGACCCCGGTGGCGCGCACCGCCGGCTCGGCCCGCCGGCGCGGCCCGCCGGCTCGCGGCGCGGCCCGCCGGCGTGCACAACTCCTCCACATCGGCCGCGCACCCGCCCCCAAGTCACGCGCAACCGCTTGCCCCGCGCAGATCGGAGGAGTTGCGCACCGGTCGCGCGGCGCCCCCCAGTCCGCAGGTGCCTCCCCGGCACCGACGACCGGCCCCCGGCACCCACCCCGCCGGCCCCCGGCACCGCCCCCATCAGCCACCGTCACCGAACCGGCACCCGGCACCCCGTCGGCCCCCGGCACCCCACCGACCCCCGGCGCCGCGCCGGCGCGGCCCGCCGGCGTGCACAACTCCTCCACATCGGCCGCGCACCCGCCCCCAGGCCATGCGCAACCGCTTGCCCCACGCAGATCGGAGGAGTTGCGCACCGGTCGCGCGGCGCCCCTCAGTCCGCGAGGGCCTCGACGGGCGCGGCGCGCGTGGCGAGCCGGGTCGGCACGACCGCGGCGAGCAGGGTGAGCACGGCGGTCGCTCCCACGACGACGAGCGTCGGGATGACCGGCACCGCCGGCAGCACGAAGGTCGGTGTCTGCCACAGCGGCGGCATGGGCACCGAGCCCAGCAGCGACTGCGCGCCGACCCAGCCATAGGCGGTGCCGAGCATCAGCCCGAACAACAGCGCCGTGACCGTGACGTGCGTGGCCTCGAGCAGCACCATCCGCCTCACCTGCGCCGGAGTCAGGCCGAGCGCGCGCAGCAGGCCGAGCTCGCGCCGACGCTGCACGACGCCGATCGTCAGCAGGTTGACCAGCCCGACGGCGGCGATGACCGCCGACACCGCGACGAGCGCCATCATCACGCCGGCGAAGGTGTCCATCATCTCGTTGAAGTACGCGTCGGGCCGGCCGCCGCCCGACGCCGCCACGAGCGCCTTCGCCGACTCGGCGGCCACGGCGAACATCGTCACGAGCGCGACGCCCATCACGACGCCGATGGCCATGCGGCTCGAGCGTTCCGGATAGCGCAGGGCGTTCTCGGCCGCGAGGCGCGCGGTCGCCGACCGGCCGAACAGGCGCCCGGTCAGCCGCAGCAACGGCGGCATGACGACGGGCGCGGCCAGGGTCAGCGCGGTGAACGAGAACAGTCCGCCGGCGAAGGCGATGACCACCCCGAGCGGCTCGGACATGCCCCACAGGACGCCGCCGACCAGCAGCGCGACGCCGAGCGCACCCAGCACGACGGTCGCGGCGTTGCGGGCGGGGCGGCGCGCGATGTCCTCGTGCGTCTGCTCCACCGATCCGCCCAGGGCCTGCAGCGGCGTAACGGTCAGCACGCGTCGGGAGCCGGCCCACGCCGCGGTCCACGTCGTGAGGGCGACGGCGAGCGCCGGCACCAGCAGCGCGGGCTGGACGACGTCGTACTCGACCGAGACGCCGATCAGGCGACCCAGCAGCGGGAGGGATGCCGCCACGAGCACCGTCCCGCCGACCAGCCCGAGGACCGCGCCGATCGCCCCGACGCTCAGCCCCTGCCGCGCGATGACCGTCCGCTGCGAGCGCGCCGACGCGCCGATCAGGCGCATCAGGGCGATGTGGCGCGTCCGGCCGGCGACGATCGTCGCGAAGGTGTTCGCGGTCACGATCGCCGCGACGTACACGGCGACGGCGAGCAGCAGCATCCCCAGGAGGGTGATGATGAGGGCGAGGGTGTCGGACGATCCGTACACGGTGTTGGCCTGCATCCCGGCGCTGATGTAGCCGGTCGCCGACAGCAGGCACACGCCGAAGGCGGTCGAGATCGCCGACACGAGGACCGTCGCGCCCATGCCGCGCTCGCGCAGCCAGGTCGACTTCGCAGGGGATGCCGGCCGCGCGACGCTGCGCGATGCGACAGCGGTGGCGCTCACGCGGTCACCTCGGCGGCGAGCATGTGGGCAGAGATCTGCTCGGCGGTCTGACGGGGCTTGTCGGCGACGATGCGGCCGTCGCCGAGGAACACCACGCGGTCGGCGTAGGCGGCGGCGACCGGGTCGTGCGTGACCATCGCGATCGACTGACCGTGCTCGCGGCTGGCCGCAGCCAGGAGCGCGAGGACCTCGCGGCTCGAGCGCGAGTCGAGGTTTCCGGTCGGCTCATCGGCGAACACGAGGTCGGGCGCCGTGGCGAGGGCACGGGCGATGGCCACGCGCTGCTGCTGACCGCCGGACAGCTCGTGCGGGCGGTGCCGCAGACGCGGACCGAGGCCGAGCGAGGCGACGAGCCCGTCGATGCGCGCGCGCTCGAGCGCGGAGGGACGGCGCCCGTCGAGGTCGAACGGCAGCAGGATGTTGCCGATCGCGTCGAGTGTCGGCACGAGGTTGAACGCCTGGAAGATGAAGCCCACGCGGCGGCGCCGCAGGATCGTCAGCTCGAGGTCGGACAGGCCGGTGATGTCGGTGTCGCCGATCCACGCGCGCCCGCTCGTCGGGGCGTCCAGACCCGCCATGATGTGCATGAGCGTGGACTTTCCCGAGCCGGACGGCCCCATGATCGCGGTGAACTCGCCCCGGCGGATGCCGACGGTCACCGCGTCGAGCGCGTGCACGGCGGACTCGCCGGCGCCATAGGTCTTGGTGAGGTTCTGGACCCGGGCGGCGAGTCCCAGGTCGGTCGAGGTGATCTGCATGCCTCCGACGCTACGACCGGGGCCGCCCGCGTCGCGTCGGCCTGTCGACGGGTTCGGCGTACATCGCGAGGATGACATCGGGCGGCCGCGCGGCCGATGTCAGGCCAGGCCGTGCTCGAACGCGAAGACCACCAGCTGGACGCGGTCGCGCAGCTGCAGCTTGGTCAGGATGCGGCTAATGTGCGTCTTCACCGTCGCCTCGGACAGGAACTCGCGCTGCGCGATCTCGGCGTTGGACAGGCCGCGCGCGGCGAGCGCGAAGATCTCGCGCTCGCGCTCGGTCAGCTCGGCGAAGCGCGCCGGCACCGGGACCGGGGCCGAGGCGGCGAAGTGGGCGAACAGCTCGCGCGTCGCCGCAGCGGCGATCACCGACGAGCCGGCGTGCACCGTGCGGATCGCGGCGAGCAGGAACTCGGGGTCGGCGTCCTTGAGGAGGAACCCGCTCGCACCCTGGCGGATCGCACGGGCGGCGGCCTCGTCGAGGTCGAACGTCGTGAGCATCACGACCCGGGGCGGCGCGTCGCCGAAGGACGTGTCGCTCAGCAGCTCGGCGGTCGCCGCCAGGCCGTCCATCACCGGCATCCGGATGTCCATCAGCACCACGTCCGGCCGCGCCCCTCGGACGACGGCGAGCGCTTCGGCGCCGTCGCCGGCCTCTCCGACGACCTCGAGGTCGGGCTGGGAGTCGATGACCATGCGGATGCCGGCGCGGAACAGCGCCTGGTCGTCGACGAGGACGACGCGGATCGGAGCGGTCATCGAGCGGCCTCCGGCAGCGGGATCGTGGCGCGGACGACGAAGGCGCCGTCGGCGGCGCCGGCCTCGAGTGCGCCGCCGACCAGCTGCGCGCGCTCGCGCATGCCGATCAGGCCGTGGCCGCGTGGTCCGTCGCCGGCGGGCGCCGACGCGGCCACGGCGTTGCGCACGGTGAGCTCCACCCGGTCAGGATGCCACGCGAGGACGACATCGACCGCGCCTCCCGCGCCGTGGCGCAGCGCATTGGTCAGGGCCTCCTGCAGGATCCGGTAGACGGCCAGCTCCACGGCGGCGGGCTGGTCGCCGTGCGGCGCGGGGTCGATGTCGACGCGGAGATCGACGCCGGCCCCGCGTACATCGGCGTACAGCCGCTCGAGGTCGGCCAGCGACGGCTGCGGGCCGTCCGACTGGCTGTGCCGCAGCTGGGTCAGGAGCATCCGGACGTCCGAGAGCGCTGCGCGCGCCGTCGTCGAGATCGTCTCGAGCGCCGTCGAGGCGGCGCGCGGATCGGCCGCCGCCGCGTACCGCGCGCCGTCGGCCTGGGCGATCACGACGGCGAGCGAGTGCGCGACGACATCGTGCATGTCGCGCGCGATGCGCGTGCGCTCCTGCTCCGTGGCCGTCTCGGCCTCGGCACGCTCCTGCGCCTCGCGGTTCGCCCGGGCGCGGATGCCGGTGCGCACGAGCGCGCCGATGGTCCAGGCCAGCAGCAGTCCCAGGACGCCCGCCATGAACAGCATGAAGGCGGCGAATGCGTACGCCGTGAGGTCCCCGGCCGCGAAGCTGCCGCTCAGCACCAGCGGCGGGACGAGCAGGTACAGCGTGATGAAGCCGGCGCCGACGATCGATGACGCGAAGCCGAGCCAGAACACGCGCCGCGTGCCGTACGCCGCCGTCGCGTACAGGATGCCGAAGATGGCGACGTTCGCCGGCAGCGGCGGCAGTCCGCACACCATCTGCACGAGCGCCCCCAGCCACGCGATCGTGAGCGCGAGCGGGGGCGAGAGACGCCGCACCGCGAGCGCCACCGCGAATACGGCCGTGAGCAGCAGCGCGACCACGACGGCCTCGCGGGAACCGACGATCGCCGAGTCCCAGAGCCCGCCGCCGACCGGAACGAGCGTGAGCAGCCCCGCGATCGCGAGGAACACGACCGCGACGACGACGTCGACGACGAGTTGATGAGTGCGCAGCGGGCGGAACACGCTTCGACGCTACGCGAGACGTGGAGGTGCCGGCATCCGTCCGTAGATGTATCCGCGCGCGGTCACCGCGCGTACACAACTCCTCCACTACGGCGCGCGCAGTCCCGGAAACGGCGGAAATCGACCCTCACGGCACCGAAATGGAGGAGTTGCGCATACGGTCGCCCGAAGCCCCGCGCCCCCCGGGGACATCCGCGCGCGGTCACCGCGCGTACGCAACTCCTCCACTACGGCGCGCGCAGGCCCGGATACGGCGGAAACCAGCCCTCACGGCACCGAAATGGAGGAGTTGCGCACACCATCGCCCGAAGCCCCGCGCCGCCCCGGGGACATCCGCGCGCGGTCACTCGTCGCCGGGAAGCAGCGGGCGGTTCTCGAAGAACGTCTGCAGGACGATCGTCGTGCGGGTGCGCACCGAGGCCGCCTGACGGATGTCGCGGATGAGCGACTCGAGCGCGCGGGGCGTCTCGACCCGCACGAACAGCATGTAGGCGGCGTCGCCGGCCACCGAGTGACACGCCTCGATCTGATCGAGGTGGGCGAGCATCTCCGGAGCGTTGTCGGGCTGGGCCGGGTCGAGCGGCGTGATCTCGATGAACGCCGCGAGCGGCTTGCCGACGGTCTCGGGATCGACCACGGCGCGGTAGCCGGTGATCGCGCCGTCGGCCTCGAGGCGCTTCAGCCGCGCCTGCACCGCCGAGACCGACAGACCGGCGGCCTCGGACAGCTGCGACAGGGTCGCCCGGCCATCACGGGCGAGCGCGGTGAGGATCTCACGGTCGACAGGGTCTCGCATGGATGGAAGAATATCGGATGGAAGTAATGGACACAGGAATGTTTCCTGTCCACGACTCGGAATCGGAGGTTCACATGTTCACGTCCCCGCGTTCGACGGCGATCATCGGCGAGCCAGAGGTCGTGGAGGACGGCCGACCGATCGAGCGTCAGCCGGCCTGGCTCATCCTCAAGGACGCCGCCACCGCGCTGCAGGGTCTCCAGGCGCCGGACGGGTCGATCCCCCGCGCGGACGACCACGGTGATGCCCGCGCCCTCGTCGCCCTGATCGTCGATGCGATCCGCGCTCTCGCACCGCTCTTCGCGCATGACGCGGAGTACCTGTCGGTGTCGGTCCGCGACTTCGAGCGCTGGGCGGACGACCGATTCGGCGTGCCCGACTTCCTCGATTCGCTGCTCGCCTTCCACCCGCAGCAGCACCGGGTCGACGGCCTCGCGCACCTCGTCGTGTTCCCCATGTACACGCAGAACGGATCGCGCAACCGCTACGTCGAGGCCGTCCTGTGCGAGGTCATCTGGCCCGAGTTCATCGCACGGGTCGAGGCCGAGTACGCCAACCGGCTCTTCGTCTCGCTGCGCCTGATCGACTTCACCCCGGGCTACGACAGCAACAGTGCGGTGCTGTTCGCCGAGACGGTCGCGATGCGCGAGATCCCGGCCTTCACCTGGGGCGCGATCTTCCAGGACCGCGAGGCCGCACGGTACCGGCGCGTCGTGCGTGCAGCCGCCCAGACCACGAAGCTCGACCTGCCGGCCGGAGCCGTGCGCATGCTCGACGACCGGGCGGTCGCCGAGAAGACGTTCGTCATGTGGGATCTCATCCACGACCGCACCCACATGCGCGGCGACCTGCCGTTCGACCCGTTCATGATCAAGCAGCGGATGCCGTACTTCCTGTACTCGCTCGAAGAGCTGCGCTGCGACCTCACGGCGTTCCGCGAGAGCGTCGCGATCGCACGACGGCTCGCCGAGCGGGACGACCGGGATGCCGTGGAGCAGGAGATGCTCGAGCACGCACAGCTCGTGCAGTACGCCGTGATCTTCGACCGGATCTTCCGGTTCGCGATCACCGGCTCGCGCGTGCGCAACTACGACGGCCTCGGCGGGCAGCTGCTGTTCGCCTGGCTGCACCAGCGCGGCGTGCTGCACTGGACCGACACCGCACTCGCATTCGACTGGGATGCCGTGCCCGCCGCCGTCGTCGCCCTGGGCGATGCGATCGATCGGCTGTACTGGGAGTCGATCGACCGCCCCAAGGTGGCGCACTGGCTCGCCGCGTACGAGCTCATCCGTTCGGTGCTGACACCGCATCCGGCGTCGGCGTGGGCGCGCGGACTGCCCGAAGAGGTGCTCGCCGGGCCGCCGAAGGGGTACACCGACGCGGTGCTGGACGACGAGTTCCCGCTGTCGATGTTCTACGAGGCGCTCGAGAGGAAGTTGCGCGACGTCGTCGCGTCGACGGAGGGGATCCGCGGGGATGACTGATCCCGCGGTCGCCGGGCGGCTCGTGCTCGTCGCGGGGGCGACGAGCACGAGCGGTCACGCGGCGACGCGCGCGCTGGCGGGGGCCGGTGCGCGCGTCGTCGCGGTGGGCCGGGACGCCGAGCGGCTCGCCCCGACGGCGCGCCTCGGCGCCCGCGTCGAAGTGTGCGACCTCTCGGACGAGGCCGCCGTCGCCGCCCTGCGCGATCGGCTGCACGCCGACGGTCTGCGGGTCGACGGCATCGTGCACCTGGTCGGCGGATGGCGCGGCGGCGGCGGTCTGGCCGGCCAGACCGAGGAGGACTACCGGGCGCTGGAGGGCGGGTTCACCGCCCTCCGCCACGTCACACGCGCGTTCGACGACGACCTGCGCGCCTCGAGCGCGGCCCGGCTCGCGATCGTGTCGTCGACCGCGGTCGCCCGGCCGCTCGCCGGCGGCGCGAGTTACGCGGCCGTGAAGGCTGCGAGCGAGGCGTGGATCCGCGCCGTCGCGCAGGGCTTCGCCAAGGCGGCGCGAGACGCCGGCACACCGCTGCACGCGGCGGCGGTGGCCTTCCGCGTCCGCGGTCTCGCGGGCCTCGAGGACTCTCTCGCCGCACGGTTCGTCGACCTGTGGGAGCGCAGCGCCGACACGATCAACGACACCGTCCTCACCCTGGAGTGACCACCGACCAGCCACCCCCGAGCAGCGCCGCTCCGTCACACCACTCCTCCCGTCACACCACTCCTCCCGTCACACCACTAGGGAGCGGCCGGCGCCTCCACAGCGGCGACCGAGCCGTGCTCGCCCGCGAACTGCCGCGACAGGATCCGGTAGGAGCGCGTCAGGAAGGCCAGGCCGCCGAGGGCCACCATGGCGAGCCCGGAGAACAGGAAGACGAGCGCGATCCCGCGGGCGTCGCCCTCGCCGAGCAGCCAGCCCCAGCGGGCGGCCCCGGCGTCGGTGCGCATGTACGGGATGACCCAGAACTCGGCGATGGGCGCGATCAGGAACGAGGTGAGCGGCGCCGCCGACACCTCGAGCGCGGTCGCGGCACCGAAGACGCGGCCCTGCTTCGCGAACGGCACGACCTTCTGGATCACCGTCTGCTCGGCGGCCTCGACGGCCGGGACGAGCAGCATGTACAGCCAGATCCCCGCGGCGTAGAGCCACCACCACTCGCGGATCGTGAACACGGCGCCGAGCAGGCCCATCGCGATCACGACGAGCAGCATCGTGCGGATCGGATTGCGTCCGAGGCCCTTCGCGGCGATGATCGCCCCACCGACGATGAACCCGGTCGCGGCGACCCCGAAGACGATCCCCCAGATCTTCACGTCGAACAGGGTGAGCCCGTACGGGTCCATCAGCGCCATGTAGACGCCCCCGATGAGGTTGTTGAACGTCGAGAACAGGATGAGCGCGAACAGGCCCGGCACCGCCCGGATCGCGAGCACGGCACCGCGGATGTCGACCGGCTTGGCACCGGCATCCCGCTCGGGCTGCGCCTCGGGCACGCGGAGCGCGAGCAGGTGCGCGAGGGGCACCGCCGTCAGCACGATCGCGATGATGAGCGTGCCGCCCATCCCGAAGAATCCGATCGACAGGCCCGACAGGACGCTCGTGACGATGAACGCGAGACCCTGCACCGTCCCGACGAGGCCGTTCGCGTTCGCGTGCCGCTCGACCGGCACCAGCAGGGTCACCGTCGTCGACAGCGCGATGTTGCGCAGGTGCTCGACGACGGCGCCGACGAGGATGATCACGGCGAACAGCCAGAACCACGGGCCACCCATGTCGACCATCGCCGACGCGGGCTGCGACAGGAAGAGCGCGCCGGCGGCGAGGAACGACGCGAGGGTGATGAGCGCGGAGACCACCATGACGCGCTGCTTGCGGTGCCGGTCGACGACGGATCCGAACACCATGCCGAAGATGGCCAGCAGCGCCATGTACGCGCCACCGATGATCCCCGTGGCCAGCACCGACAGTGTCTCGAGGTACACCCAGAACACGAGCGCGAACCACAGGAAGCTCGTCGTGATGTTCGCCACCGCGGTGTTGATCAGCACGTGCAGGAACACGCGGTGACCGCCCGGAGGGGCCGGGTCGCTGCCGGACCCGTGCGGCCCGGCATCCTCGGCGGGCCGGGCGCCGGTGGGCTGGTCGTCGGCCATGCCGCGACGATACTCGCCGACGCCGACATCCGGGAGGGGGAGAACTAGGCTGGGATGCCGTGACCACCCTCCACGACACCGACGTCCGCGGCTTCGCCTCCGACAACTACTCCGGAGTGCACCCCGAGGTGCTCGCGGCGATCGCCGCCGCCAACGACGGGCACCAGATCGCCTACGGCGAGGACGTCTACACGGCGCGGCTGCAGGAGGTGTTCGCCCACCACTTCGGTGCGGGCGCGCAGGCGTTCCCCGTGTTCAACGGCACGGGGGCCAACGTGACGGGCCTGCAGTCGATGCTCCCTCGCTGGGGCGCCGTGATCGCGGCCTCCAGCGCGCACATCAACGTCGACGAGGGCGGCGCCCCCGAGCGGGTCGCCGGCATCAAGATCCTGAACGTGCCCACCGAGGACGGCAAGCTCACGCCCGCGCTCGTCGAGCGGGAGGCCTGGGGCTGGGGCGATGAACACCGCGCACAGCCTCTCGTGGTCTCGATCACGCAGTCCACCGAACTGGGCACCCTGTACACCCCCGACGAGATCCGCGCACTGGCCGATCACGCGCACGCGCGCGGCATGAGGCTGCATCTGGACGGGGCGCGCATCTCGAACGCCGCGGCCGCGCTCGACGTCCCGCTGCGCGCGTTCACCCGGGATGCCGGTGTCGACGTGCTGAGCTTCGGCGGCACGAAGAACGGCGCGCTCGGCGCCGAGGCCGTGGTCGTCCTCGAGCCCACGGCGTCGGAGGGGCTGCTCTACCTGCGCAAGCTCAACATGCAACTGTCGAGCAAGATGCGATTCGTGTCGGCGCAGCTGATCGCGCTGCTGGAGGACGATCTGTATCTGCGCAACGCGCGGCACGCGAACGCGATGGCCCAGCGCCTGCGCGGTGCCATCGAGGCCGGCATCGCGGCCGGGTCGATCCGCGGCGTCGGGTTCACGCAGCCGACACAGTCCAACGGCGTCTTCGCGACGCTGCCCGCGGGCGTGGCCGACGCGCTGCGCGAGAGCTTCCGCTTCTACGACTGGGGTCCTGCCTCCGCAGGTTCGGAGCAGGGCGACGGCGATGCGCCGCGCGGAGGCGGCGAGGTGCGCTGGATGTGCTCGTTCGACACGGCGACGGCCGATGTCGACGCCTTCGTCGCGGAGCTCGCGCGCCTCACCCGCTGACGCGCGTCAGTCCGCGGCGACCTCGGCCTCGTCGGCGTCAACGGCCTCGGGCTCGACCTCGTCGGCGTCAGCGGCTTCGGCCTCGGCCTCGGGCTCGGAGATGCGGCCCGCATCGGAGCGCATGAGCTCCTTGACCTCGGACATGAAGCTCGTCAGCTGCTGCTGCTGCCAGCGCAGCTGCCGCGTGCGGTCCTCGGCGTCGCGGAGGACCGCCTGCGAGTGCCCCGTGACGGTGTCGATGATCTTCTGCGCCTTGGTGTGCGCGCGCTCGAGGATCTCGCGGGCACGCACCTGCGCGTCCGCCTCGATCTGCTGCGCCTGCGCGCGCATGAGCCGGTCGAAGTCGTCGGCCTTCGCCGAGACGCGCTGCGCATGCTCGAGGGAGGCGGCGACCTGATCGTTGGCGTCCTGCGTGATGCGCTCGGCATGCGCGACGGCCTGGTTGTGCAGCATGAGGAACTCCTGCTGCGCGTCGTCCTGGCGCCGGGTCAGCGACTCCTCGAACTCGAGGGTGCGCACGCGCAGCTCGCGGACGGCCTCCTCGGCCTCGGCGCGCGAGTGCTCCGTCTCGCGGGAGACCATCGAGCGCAGCGCGGCGGCGCCCTTCTCCGCCTCGGAGCGGACGGCAGCGGCCTCCTGCTCGGCCTGCGACACCTTCTCGGCGGCGTGCGCGGCCTCGCGCTGCAGGCGCGCCTCGTGGGCCGTCACTTCGGTGTCGATCCGCAGCCGGGCCTGCTGCGCGTCGTGCTCGGCGCGCGCGAGGATCGCGTCGGCGTCGGCCTGCGCCTCCTTGCGGCGGTTCTGGATCTCCTCGTGCGCCGCCTCGAGCAGCCGGTCGGCCTGCACGCTGGCGTTCTTGATGATGACGCTCGCCTGCTCCTCGGCGACGCGGAGCACCTCTTCGAAGGAGTGCCGGCTCGGTGATTCCCCTCCGCCGCCCGCGAGCTCGTCGGCGAGGGTCTGCACCTTGTCCTCGGCGGTCGCGGCGCGCGCGGTCTCGACGGCGAGATCGCCCTCGAGCGCGACGAGGCGCTGCTCGAGCTCCTCGACCCGCGAGCTGTCGTCCTTGGCGGCCGACACGCTGTGGTGGTAGCGGTCCTTCAGCTGCGCCAGCTCATCGGCCTGCGCGCGCTGCTGCGCGGCCAGCTCGGCGATGGCGGCATCGACCTCGCCCTTGTCGTAGCCGCGGAACGCCGTCGTGAACGAGCCGCCGACCGCCGCCGCCGGCGTGCCGCCGATCAGTTCGTCGAACGGGCTCGCGGTCTGGATGTCGTCATCGAGTGCTGGCTGCTGTTCAGACACGGGTCTCTCCGCTTCGGCGTGGACGGTCGCGCCGCAGATCGCGGCGGCACCGGGGGAGGTGGCAATCGGCGCAGGGGCGCCGGCTCCTCAACCCTACCCGCCGACGCGCGCAGAGACATGCGACTTTTCGGGTGGATGCCGGGGGTCAGGCGCCCGCGAGCCACTCCCGGTACGCGTCGAAGGCGTAGGGGCGGCCGAGAAAGGCCTCGACGAGGTCGGCAGCGTCCCGGCTGCCGCCCGGTTCGAGGATCTCGCGGCGGTACCTGCCGGCGGTCTCGTGATCGAAGAGCTCGCCGCCGAAGGCCGACAGGAGGTCGCGGGCGATCACGAGACTCCACTGGTAGGTGTAGTAGCACGCGCCGTAGCCGGTGAGGTGCCCGAACCCGGCGTAGGAGTGCCGTCCGGGCAGCGATCGGACCGGCGAGGTCGCGGCGTACCAGTGCTCGGTCGCGGCCTGAAGGTCGCCGGGGCGATCGACGTGCAGGTGGTACGAGACCCGCGCGTGCCCGAGCTGGCGCCGCACCTCGAGGGCCCGACCGAACCCGTCCGCCGCGCGCATGCGCTCGACGAGGTCGGCGGGGATCGGATCGCCCGCCGCGTTCGCGGTGAACGAGGCCAGCACACCGGCATCCCATGCCCACTCCTCGAGGAGCTGGCTGGGAGCCTCGACGAAGTCCCATTCGGTGGCGACGCCGGCGAACCGGGTGAAGCGCTGCGCACCGCCGAGGATCCCGTGCACGAGGTGACCGAACTCGTGGAAGAAGGTCACCACCTCGTCGTGGGTCATGAGGCCGCGCGCGAAGTTGCACAGCAGCACCGACTCGGGCAGCGTCCGCCCCGCGACGCCGGGCACGAGACCGAAGCACGCCGCGTGGCTGAACTTGCCCTCACGCGGGTGCAGGTCGAGGTGGATGCGGCCGATCCGCTCGCCGTCGCGGACGACGTCGTAGGAGTGGACGTCCTCGTGCCAGGCGGCGATCTCGACCGGCTCGTACACCAGCCCCAGCAGGCGCGCGGTGGTGGCGAGGACGCCGGGCAGGACGCGCTCGAACGAGAAGTAGGAGCGCACTTCCTGCGCATCGACGTCGTGGAGCTCCTTCTTGAGCGCACTCAGCACGAAGAAGAAGTCGGCGCTCGTGACCGCCTCGATCCCGGGCTCGTCGCGGCGGAGCCGCTCGAGCAGCAGCGGGTACTCCTCCTGCGCGGCGGCAGCCGAGGCCTCGTCGACGCGAGCGAGGAAGTCCCGGACGGCCGCGCTCGACCCGACCATCCGCGTCTCGGTCTCGTAGTCGGCCCAGTCGCCGTAGCCCAGCAGCGCCGCGCGCTCGGCGCGGACGGCGAGCAGTTCCGCCAGGACGGCGTCGTTCTCGGGCCAGGCCAGATCGTTGTAGGCGCCGATGAGCGCCGTGCGGGTGGCGCGATCGGTGGCATATTCCCGAACCGGCATGAGGTCGGGGTAGTCGGTCGTGAGTCTCACGAGACCGTCGTCGCCGGCGGGGTGCGCGTCGATGAAGTCCTGCGGCAGACCGGCGAGTCCGGCGGCGCTGACGGCGACCTCGCGGCGCCCCTCGCGGATGTTGCGCGAGAACTCGAGGCTGAGCTCGGTGTCGCGGTCGGTGAGCACGCGCACCCGCTCGCGCTCGGTGTCGGGCAGGGCGACGCCGCCGCGGCGGAAGTCGCGCTGGACGTCGCGGAGCAGGCGTCGCTGGTCCCGGTCGAGACCGGCCTCGTCGAGGTCGTCGACTGCCGCGAAGAGGTCGCGATCGAGCAGCCGTCCCGACGACAGCGCCTCGAGCCGCTGGACCTGCGTCTCGGCGGCCGCGCGCACGTCGGGATCGGGGTGCGACTCACTGAGCAGATGCGCCTCGCTCAGGACGCTGTGCAGGGCGAACTCGGCGTCGTCCCAGAGCTCGATCCGCGCCGTCGGCGCGAGGTCGGTCTCGCCGGCCAGCCGGGCGTCGGCGGCGGCGATCCGCGCGACGGCGGCGTCGGCGCGGCCCGACACGAAATCGAGCCAGTCCGCTCGGGCGCGGGGGAAGACGAGGGGTGCGGCGACGGTCATGCCTTCGAGCCTACGTCGGGGCACCGGCATCCGGGATCGCGCGTCAGCGCAGTGCGCCCACCGAGGCCAGCGCCAGGCGGATGAGCGTCAGCCGGCCGCCCTCCAGCTCTGCGGCAAGCGCGTCCGAGGCCGCCTCCGCGGGCGCCATCCAGGTGACTTCGAGCGCGTCCTGCCGCGGCTCGCACGTACCCGTCACCGGAACGACGAAGGCGAGCGACACGGCGTGCTGGCGGTCGTCGTGAAACGCGCTCACGCCCGGGATCGGGAAGTACTCGGCGACGGTGAACGGCACCGGCTGGAGCGGCAGCAGCGGGAAGGCCATCGGGCCGAGGTCGTTCTCGAGGTGGCGGAAGAGCGCGTCGCGCACGGTCTCGCCGTAGCGCACCCGACCCGACACGATCGTGCGGGTGATCTCACCCATCGGCGTCGCGCGCAGGAGGATGCCCACCTCGGTGACCGTACCCATGCCGTCGGTGCGCACGGGCACCGCCTCGACGTAGAGCATGGGCAGGCGGCGGCGCGCCTCGGCCAGCTCCACGTCGCTCAGCCACCCCGGATTCGCCGCGCTGCCCGGCGTCGGCGAGCCGAAGCCGCCCTCGTCGACGGGATGTCCGCCCTCGCCGAACGAGGCCCCGAGCCCGCGCAGCGGGTCCCGCGGCGTTCCGTCGTCGTCGCGCTCGTTCGGGTCGGGGTCAGGGGTGCGAACGGCCATGCTCCATGTATACCCCCAACGTCCCCGGGGCGGGGGTCCGGCCAGGGCGAGGCCCGGGGGGTCCGTGTCACCGCCCCCTGTCACAATGGAGGGCATGATCGAGATCCCGCCGCTGAGTCCGGCCGCGGTGGTCTGGTCGGCGCCGCCCGCCGAGCGCGCCGGACGGCCGCTGCTCGTGCTGCTGCACGGCTACGGCTCGCACGAGCGCGACCTGTTCGGTCTCGTCCCGTATCTGCCCGAGCAGTTCGTCGTCGCCGCCGTTCAGGCGCCGCTCGCGCCGCCGTTCCCGACACCGGGGTGGTCGTGGTTCCCGATCGAGGGGCTGCACGCTCGCGACCCCGAATCGACCACGCGTGCCGCCGAGCGCTTTCTGGAGTGGGTCGACACCGAGACGGATGCCGAGGTGATCGGCCTGCTCGGATTCTCGCAGGGCGCCGTCATCGCGCTGCAGGCTCTGCGCCTGCAGCCGGAGCGGTTCGCGTTCGCCGTCAACCTGGCCGGCTACGTCGATGCCGGGCCGCTGCCCACCGACGAGACCCTCGCCGAGGTGCGCCCGCCCGTGTTCTGGGGGCGCGGAGCGCGCGATGAGGTGATCCCGGCCGACCGGGTCACCCACACGGTGGACTGGCTGCCCGCGCACGTGGAGCTGAGCGGTCGGGTCTACCCGGGGCTCACGCACAGCGTCTCCGAGGACGAGCTGCACGATGTCCGAGTGTTCCTGGACAAGCAACTGGCCGCCCTCGCGACCGCGCAGGACGGGTCCGGGAGTGCGGACGGGTCCGGGAGTGCGGGCGGGTCCGGGGGTGCGACCGGGTCCGGGGATTCGAGCGGGTCCGCCGCGGGCTGAAGGCGGGTCTGCGCGGCCCGAGCGCGTCAGCCGCGGTCAGCCGACGCCGTCGTCAGGGGTGCCGTCGCCGTCGTCAGGGGTACCGTCGCCGTCGTCAGGGGTACCGTCGCCGTCGTCAGGGGTACCGTCGCCGTCGTCAGGGGTACCGTCGCCGTCGTCAGGGGTACCGTCGCCACGGCGGCCGGCACCGAGCGCGAGCGCCAGCCCGACACCCATGGCGACGCCGACCCCGATGCCGAGGCCCATGTTGCCCATCGAGATCCCGAGCCCCGCGCCGACGGCGACGCCGACCCCGAGCGCCGCGCCGATCCCCCATGCCGCCGGCTGTCCGTTCTCGCCGGATTCCTCGTTGTCGGTCATGCCTTCACGCTACGAAACAGGGGGAGCCACGGCATCCTTCTCACGAGGGAGATCGCTCCCCCCTGCTGGGGAACGGTCCCGCGGGGGACGGCGCAGTCGGTAGCGACCCGTGACCGCGCCGATCAGCCACTCGATCGGGCCGAGGCCGACGAATCTCCACCACAGCACTGCCAGCACCATCAGCCCGGGGACCAGGAGGAGCCACCGCAGGTACTCGTTGTCCTGGTAGCCGACGCCGCTGCGCGCCCACCAGCCGATCAGTGCGACCTGCAGGACGTAGAGACTGAGCGCGACCGTGCCGGAGGCGCGGAAGGGCAGGAAGATCGCGTCGACGACGCGGCGCGCGACGGGACGAGACGTGGACGCACGAAGCTGGGCGAGCACCGCGACCACGACGTAGGCGAGCGCGATCAGGCCGAGGTCGCGCGCCGTGTCGAGCGTCGAGCCGGACCCGGGCTGCGGCCATCCCAGCGCCCTCTGGGCGACGGGTCCCGCCGCCCAGAGCAGGAGCCCGACGATGCCGACGCCGATGAGCGCGCGGCCGGCGGGGAGTCCGCGACGCAGTACGAGCGCGCCGAGCAGGAACATCGGCAGCAGATTGACGAGCCGGTAATTCGACCCGAACACGATCCACTGCGCGGGCGCCCACAGCCAGGGGTGCTCGACGACCAGCGGCAGCAGCACCTGGCGCAGCACCTGATTGAGCGGCTCACCGAGGATGAGCAGTGCGGCCGTGACGAGCGCCAGTGCGCGGGTCGGAAGCAGGAGCAGCGGAGCGCCGACGATCGCGACGACGCCGAGGTAGGCGAGGACGATGTCGACCCAGCTTCCCCACGTGGCCAGCCAGACGCCGAGGGCGATGAGGATCGCGCCGCGCGCGGCCTGCTGCACGATGACCGCGGCCCGGGAGCCGCCGGGACGTGAGAGCACGAGCTGGGCGGCGATGCCCATGACGACGGCGAACAGCGGCGAGGCGAGGGCATTGAGCTGGCCGAACACGGCCTTCAGCACTGCGGGGGCCTCCGGCAGCAGGGAGGAGGCGCCGTGTGCGACGAGCATCGCGAGGATCGCGACGCCGCGCAGCACATCGGGGACGACCATTCGGTCGGGCTGCCGGCGCGGGGCGGTCGCGGAGCGTCGTGCGGTCATGCAGCCTCCCCGATCGGTCTTCGCCATGGTATCCACAGCGACGATCGGGTATCGTGGCGGGGTTCCTGTCCCGAGTGTGAGGAAAGCCGTTGAAGGGTATCGCCGCCGCCGCGTGATCCGCGCCTGAGCCGTCGCCCTTCTTCCGCGACGCGTCTGCGCGGTGATCTGTTCACCGATCCGCGCCGACCGTCGACCCGCCTTCTCCTGAAGTGTCCGGTGTTTCGCGTATCCGCGCACCCCGAGACATCTGGGAGGCACTCATGCCTGCATTCGCATCAGCGGTCGCACTCGACCGCGTCACCTTCACCTGGCCCGACGGCACACCGGCGCTGACCGACGTGTCGGGGGCCTTCGGCACCGGCCGGACAGGACTGGTCGGCCGCAACGGGTCGGGGAAGTCGACTCTGCTGACCCTCATCGCCGGCGGCCTGACGCCGACGTCGGGCAGCATCACCACGACAGACGCCGTCGACCTGCTGCCGCAGCGGCTCACGCTCGACGTGGATCGCCGACTGGCGGAGGTCCTCGGCGTCGCCGGGGCGCTGGACGCCGTGCGGGCCATCACCTCGGGCGACGTCGACCCGCGCCACTTCGATGCGGTCGGCGACGACTGGGACGTCGAGGCGCGAGCCACGGCGGCACTCGCCGAGGCCGGACTGCCCGCCGACGCTCTGGACCGCCGCGTCGGCGAACTGTCCGGGGGCGAGGCCGTGCTGGCAGCGCTCGTGGGCGTGCGCCTTCGCGGTGCGCCGATCACACTGCTCGACGAACCCACGAACAACCTCGATCGCGATGCCCGCGCCCGCGTGTACGACCTCGTCCGGTCTTGGCGCGGGACGCTCATCGTCGTCAGCCACGACACCGCCCTGCTGGATCTGATGGACGACACCGCCGAGCTCTACGGCAGCGAGCTGTCGGTGTTCGGCGGCCCGTACTCGCAGTGGCGGGCGTGGCTCGACGCCGAGCAGGCGGCGGCTCGGCAGTCCGAGGTCGCGGCGCGCCAGGCGCTGCGGAGGGAGAAGCGCGACCGCATCCACCAGGAGTCGGTGCTCGCCACGCGCGCCGCGATCGGGCGCAGGGCCTCGGCCGAGAAGCGCGCGCCGGGGATCATCATGAACGCGCGCAAGCGCGCGGCGCAGGTGTCGGCCGGGCGACTGCGCATCGAGGCGTCCGAGAAGGAGGCGACGGCCCGGGCGGCCCTCGATGCCGCAGAGCGCCGCGTGCGTGACGACGATGCGGTGCGCATCGATCTGCCCGACCCCGGCATCGGGTCGAGCCGGCGCATCGCGACCCTGAGGGACGACGGGCGGCTCGGCGGTGGCGAGCGACCGGGAGACCCCGAGCAGCCGGGCGACGGCGCGCGGGCGTGGGTCGTCCAGGGTCCGGAGCGGGTCGCCCTCGTCGGGCCGAACGGCGCGGGCAAGACCACCCTGCTGGAGCGGCTCGTCGCCGGCGCCGCCGCCGGGGCTCCCGATGCCGCGCGCGTTCACAATTCAGGCTCCGTGTCCGCCGCGGGGACCGGGAGCCGCGAGATTCCGGGCCTCGCCGCCGACGACGTGACGGATAGCCTGAATTGCGAACGCGGCGAGGGGCAGACCCCGGGTCCGGCCGGCCGAGCGGACCGGAACGGAACGCCCCTGGACCGACTCCGCGTCGACGCCCACGTCGAGCACATCGCGTACCTGTCGCAGCGCGTCGACGGGCTCGACGACGACGCGTCGGTGCTCGAGAACGTGCGGGCGGCCGCGCCGGGCGTCGGTGACATCGAGCTGCGCAACCGGCTCGCACGATTCCTCATCCGCGGCGACAGCGTGCTGCGCCCGGTGGGGGCGCTGTCGGGCGGCGAGCGATTCCGGGTCGCCTTGGCGCGCCTGCTGCTCGCCGACCCCACGCCGCAGGTGCTCGTGCTCGACGAGCCGACGAACAACCTCGACCTCGACACGGTCGATCAGCTCGTCGAGGCTCTCGCCGCCTACCGGGGGGCGGTGCTCGTCGTCAGCCACGACGACGCCTTCCTCAGGCGTGTCGACCCCGACCTCGTGCTCGAACTGCGCGACGGGGCGCTGACTCAGGTCGCGCTCGAGGAGTGACGCACACGCCGGTCACGGGCGGCGTGTGCGGACTGCCGCGCGCTCAGGCGAAGGGCGCGGTGGCGACGATCGTGACCTCGAGCCGGCGGCCGTTGGGCGCCGCATACGCGACGGTGTCGCCGACGTAGTGGCCGATGATCGCCGATCCGAGCGGCGACTCGGCGGAGTAGACGTCGAGCGCGACGTCGTGGTCCTGCCGCACGAGCTCACGCGAGCCGAGCAGGAACGTCTCGGTCGAGTCGTCGCCGGCGAAGCGGACGGTCACCGTCATCCCGGGCTCGACGAGGCCGTCGTCGGGCTTCGCCCCGGTCTCGGCGCGGCGGATCAGATCACGCAGCTCGATCACGCGCGCCGCGTCGGCGTCCTGCGGGTGCAGCTCGAGCTCTCGAAGCTCGTCCTGGAGAGCGGTCAGTGCCGCCGCCGTCATCCAGACAGTTCCGGTCGTGTTCGACATGGACTTCCCCTTTCCGCAAAAGACAGGAATCACCGAGCTTATCCCGCCCCGCGATGGAAGGCCAATGCCCGGCGACACCGTCGGGTCCGCCACGCTCCGGACGCGGCGGTCAGATCGCCACGGGCTCCAGGCCGGCCTCGAGGCGTGCCACCTCGTCGGCGCCGCACAGTTCGGTGGCCGGCAGCGCTGCCGTCGCACTGCCGGCGGCGACGGCGGCGCGGAACGCCGCCCGCCGGTCCCACCCCTGCGCGGTGCGCAGCACGAACGCTCCGAGGAAGCTGTCGCCGGCCCCGACCGTGCTCTGCACCTCGACGCGCGGCGTCGGCAGCCGGAGGACCTCGCCGGCGGCGACCACCACGGCCCCCGCACCGCCGAGCGTGAGCGCGACGACCTCGCAGCGCCCTGCCCCGATGAGCTCCCGCGCCGCGTCGACGAGCCCCGCTTCGTCGTCGAGCGCGCGCCCGGTCAGCTCACCGAGCTCCCGCTTGCTCGGCTTGATGAGGTACACGCCCTCGTCGAGCGCGGCGCGCAGCGCCTCGCCGGACGTGTCGACGACGCAGCGCACGTCGTTCTCGCGCGCCACCCGTGCGATCTGCGCGTACAGGTCGACGGGCACGCCCGGCGGCAGGCTGCCGCTGGGCACGACGAACCCGCCGACCGGCAGCTCGTCGGCGACGGCGGACAGCAGCGCGCGCCACTCCGGCTCGGACAGGTGCGGTCCCTGCAGCACGAAGCGGAACTGCTGACCGGATGCCGTCTCGTCGACGGTGAAGCTCTCCCGCGTGCTCTGCGCGATGCGCACGACGCGTCCGACGATGCCCTCGCGCTCGAGCAGGTCCCGGTAGGCCTGGCCCGTCGGCCCGCCCGCCGCGTACACGGCCTGGGAGCGACCGCCGAGATTGCGCACGACGCGCGACACATTGACGCCGCCCCCGCCCGGATCGAGCCGCGTCGGCCCGCATCTCATCTTGTGCTCCGCGACGACCCGGTCCACCGTGGTGGACACATCGAGTGCCGGATTCGGCGTGACGGTCAGGATCGGCGCGTGCGGTGTCGCCATGCGGCGAGTCTAGGACCCGCGACGATTCCGGGGAATCCCGTCCGGTGGACCCGCCCGAGGAATCGGGTGCCCCCGGTGTCCCCGCCCGGGGAGAAGATGGGGGGATGGTGCTCGAACGGTTCGGTCCCGCGACGCAGGACTGGTTCCGCGGCGCCTTCGCGCAGCCGACCGACGCGCAGGTCGGCGCATGGGACGCCATCTCCGAGGGCAAGCACGCGCTCGTGGTCGCCCCCACCGGATCGGGCAAGACCCTCTCGGCGTTCCTCTGGGCCATCGACCGCATCTTCCACGACCGGCAGTCCGCCGCCGCGACCGCCGGCATCCCGACGAAGCAGACGAAGCAGAAGAAGCAGAAGATGGATGCCGCGTCCTCCCGCACCCGCGTCCTGTACATCTCGCCCCTCAAGGCGCTCGGCGTGGACGTCGAGCGGAACCTCCGGTCACCGCTCGTGGGGATCGGCCAGTCGGCGCGGCGCCTCGGCATCCCGGTCCCGGATGTGACGGTCGGCGTGCGTTCGGGCGACACCACCTCCGCCGACCGGCGCCGACTCGTCGTCGATCCCCCGGACATCCTCATCACGACACCCGAGTCGCTGTACCTCATGCTGACCTCTCAGGCCGCCGAGACGCTTCGGAACGTGCACACCGTCATCGTCGATGAGGTCCACGCCGTCGCCGCGACCAAGCGCGGCGCGCACCTCGCCGTCAGCCTCGAGCGCCTCGACGTCCTGCTCGACCGGCCCGCGCAGCGCATCGGACTGTCGGCCACCGTCCGTCCGATCGACGAGGTCGCCCGCTTCCTCGGCGGCTCCCAACCGGTCGAGATCGTCGCTCCGCGCGCGACGAAGGCCTTCGATCTGCGAGTGGTCGTGCCGATGGACGACATGTCGAATCCGCCTCCGCCCCCCGGAACGGATGCCGGTGCGGACGCGGCGGAGGGGACGGCCGGCGCGGGTCCCGACGCGGCCGACGGCGACGAGTGGTATCGCCCGGCCCCGCCCACCGCCATGACCGGGTCGGTGTGGCCGCACGTGGAGGAGGCGATCGTCGACCGCATCCTGGCGCACCGGTCCACCATCGTGTTCGCCAACTCGCGCCGCCTCGCCGAACGGCTGACGGGGCGCCTCAACGAGATCCACACGGAGCGGCTCGGCTTCGACCTCCCCGAGCCGGCGGTGCCCGCCGCGATGTGGGCCCCCGCAGCCGAGGCTCCGGGCGGCGCGAATGCGCCGTCTGGAGGAGCTGTCGGGGAGGCGCAGGCAGGGATCTCCTCCGGCGCCGACCCGGTGCTCGCCAAGGCGCACCACGGCTCGGTGTCCAAGGAGCAGCGCGCGCAGGTCGAGGACGAGCTGAAGTCGGGCGTCCTGCGCTGCGTCGTCGCGACGAGCTCGCTGGAGCTGGGCATCGACATGGGCGCCGTGGACCTCGTGATCCAGGTCGAGGCTCCCCCGTCCGCCGCGTCGGGACTGCAGCGGGTCGGCCGCGCGGGCCATCAGGTCGGCGAGGTGAGCCGCGCGGCGCTGTTCCCCAAGCACCGCGGCGACGTGCTGCACACGGCGGTCGTCACCGAGCGGATGCTGGCCGGGCAGATCGAGTCGATCGCGGTGCCGCAGAATCCGCTCGACATCCTCGCCCAGCAGACGATCGCCGCCTGCGCCGTCGGCGCCGTCGACGTCGAGGGATGGTTCGAGACCGTGCGGCGGTCGGCGCCGTTCCGCTCGCTGCCGCGCTCCGCCTACGAGGCGACGCTCGACCTGCTCGCCGGCCGCTACCCGTCGGACGAGTTCGCCGAGCTGCGCCCGCGGGTCGTCTGGGATCGCGACCACGGCACCCTGACCGGCCGGCCCGGCGCGCAGCGCGTCGCGGTCACGAGCGGAGGCACGATCCCGGACCGCGGCCTGTTCGGCGTCTTCGTCGCCGGCGAGACGCGCAACGCCCGCGTCGGCGAGCTCGACGAGGAGATGGTCTACGAGTCGCGCGTGGGCGACGTGTTCACCCTCGGCACCACGAGCTGGCGGATCGTCGAGATCACGCACGATCGGGTCAACGTCCTCCCCGCGTTCGGACAGCCCGGCAAGCTCCCGTTCTGGCACGGCGACGGGCTCGGGCGCCCCGCCGAGCTCGGCGAGGCTCTCGGGCGGTTCTCCCGTGAGATCGCGGCGGCCACTCCCGAGAAGGCCGGCGCGCGGCTGCGCGAATCCGGGCTCGACGACAACGCGATCGGCAACCTGCTGTCGTATCTGACCGAACAGCGCGAGGCGACCGGCAGCCTGCCGACCGACAAGACGCTCACCGTCGAGCGGTCGCGCGACGAGGTCGGCGACTGGCGGATCATCCTCCACTCCCCGTACGGCATGCACGTGCACGCGCCCTGGGCGCTGGCCGTGAACGCGCGCATCCGCGAGCGTCTCGGGGTCGAGGGATCGGCCGTCGCCAGCGACGACGGCATCATCGTCCGCGTGCCCGACGCCGAGGCGGAGCCGCCCGGTGCCGAGCTGTTCGTGTTCGACCCCGACGAGCTCGAGCAGCTCGTGACCGACGAGGTCGGCGGCTCGGCGCTGTTCGCCTCGCGCTTCCGCGAGTGCGCGGCACGCGCCCTGCTGCTGCCGCGTCTCAATCCCCACAAGCGTTCGCCGCTGTGGCAGCAGCGGCAGAAGTCCGCACAGCTGCTCGAGGTCGCGAAGAACCACCCGACGTTCCCGATCATCCTCGAGACGCTGCGCGAGGTGCTGCAGGACGTCTACGATCTGCCCGCCCTGCTGCGCCTGGCGCGGGCGATCGGCGACCGGCGCGTCCGGCTCGTCGAGACGACGACGAGCATGCCGTCGCCGTACGCCCGCGACCTGCTGTTCGGCTACGTCGGCGCGTTCATGTACGAGGGCGACTCTCCGCTGGCGGAGCGCCGCGCGGCGGCGCTCTCGGTGGACCCCGCGCTGCTGAGCGAGCTGCTCGGCAGAGTCGAGATGCGGGAGCTGCTGGACCCCGAGGTGATCGCGCAGTTCGAGCGCGAGGCGCAACGCCTCGATCCGTCGCGGCGGGTGCGCGGGGTCGAGGGCGTCGCCGACCTGCTGCGCCTGCTCGGGCCCTTGGATGCCGGGGAGGTCGCGCTGCGGCTCGAGACCGCGGAGGACGGCGACGGCTCGTCGACCGGCTCCGCTCGCGCCGCGGCGGTGGCGGCGGACGCGGTGGCGGCGGCGGACGCGGTGGCGGCGGAGGAGGCGGAGGCGGAGCCGGCGGACGCGGCGGCCGAGGCTGTCGCCGCCGCACACCTGGACGCGCTCGTCGCGGAACGCCGGGCGATCCGCGTCACGATCGGCGGCGTCCCCCGCGTCGCCGCGATCGAGGACGCCGGGCGCATGCGCGATGCGCTGGGCGCGGCGCTGCCGGTCGGCATCCCGACGGCGTTCCTCGAGCCCGTCGTCGACCCGCTGGCCGACCTCGTCGCCCGACACGCCCGTACGCACGGCCCTTTCCGCACCGGCGACGTCGCGACCCGACTGGGGATCGGCTCGGCGGTCGCGCGGCAGGCCCTGCAGCGCCTCGAATCGCAGGGCCGTCTCGCCAGCGGCTTCTTTCTGCCTGCCGACGACCGCTCCGCCGACGACCTCGAGTGGTGCGACACCGAAGTCCTGCGCCGTCTGCGCCTGCGCTCGCTCGCCGCGATCCGCGGCAGCGTCGAAGCCGTCTCGCCCGAGGCGTACGCACGGTTCCTCCCGGTCTGGCAGCACCTGACCCGCCCGCTCGACGGCATCGACGGCGTGCTCGCGGTCATCGAGCAGCTGGCGGGCGTCCCCCTGCCGGCCAGCGCCTGGGAGTCGCTCATCCTCCCGTCGCGCGTGGCGGACTACTCCCCGGCGCTGCTGGACGAACTGACCTCGACCGGCGAGGTGCTCTGGTCAGGTCATGGCTCGCTGCCCGGTCGCGACGGCTGGATCGCCCTGCACCCCGCGGATACGGCATCCCTCACTCTCTCGACCCCACCCGACGCAGAGGCGCCGACGCCGTTCGAACAGGGCATCCTCAATGCACTGGCCGGCGGCGGTGCCTACTTCGCGGCGCAGCTCGCGCCGATGATCGGCGCCGAGAACGAGCAGTCGGTCGTCGACGCGCTGTGGAACCTCGCCTGGACGGGCCGCGTGACCAACGACACGTTCGCCCCCGTGCGCCAACTCGTCGGAGGCGGGCGCCAGGCGCACCGCGTGGTGCGGCGCACGCCGCGCACCCGCATGTTCCGCGGCACGGCGTTGTCGGCCGTGCCGCGGACGACACCGCAGCGTCCCCCGCTCGTCGGCGGCCGCTGGTCGGTGCTCCCGGCGCCCGAAGGCGATGCGGTCCTGCGCGCGACGGCGACCGCGAGCCTGCTGCTGGAGCGGTACGGCGTCGTCACCCGCGGGCCCGTGCAGACCGAGGGAGTGCCGGGCGGGTTCGCGCAGACCTACCGCATCCTCGCGGGCTTCGAGGATGCCGGGCACTGCCGTCGCGGATACTTCATCGAGCGGCTCGGCGCGGCGCAGTTCGCCACGTCGGCCACGGTCGACCGGCTGCGGGAGTTCGCGGCCCTGGCCGAGCCCGCTCCCCTGCGCGCGATGACCCTCGCGGCCACCGACCCGGCCAACCCGTACGGCGCGGCGCTGGCATGGCCGGCGCGGGACGGCGTCGCGCACCGGCCCGGACGGAAGGCGGGCGGGCTCGTCGTCCTCGTCGACGGCGCGCTCGTGCTCTACCTCGAGCGCGGAGGCCGCTCGGCCCTCGCCTTCAGCGACGACGAGGACCTCCTCGGAGCCGCCGCTCGGAGTCTCGTCGAGACGGCTCGTGCGCGGCGACTCGACACCCTGACCGTCGAGCAGGTCAGCGGCGCCTTCGTCTACGGCACTGCCGCCGGCCGCGCGCTGCGCGCCGCGGGCTTCGTCGAGTCGGCACGCGGCCTCACCCTGCGCCGGGGAGCCAGCTGATGCGCCGGTGCTCCGGAGTTGCCGGAGCCGTCCGGCGCCGGGGTGGGTCCGGTGCCCGAGTGGGTCCGGCGCCCGGGTGGGCCCGCGTCCGGGTGGGCCGATGACCGAGGTTCCGATGGCTGAGTCGTCCCGTGCCTGAAGGCGACACCGTCTTCCGCACGGCGCGGCGGCTGCACGACGCGCTGGCCGGCGACGAGGTGACGAGCTTCGAGATCCGCGTGCCCGGCAGCGCGACCGCAGACCTCACCGGCGAGCACGTCCGCGAGGTCGTGCCGCGCGGCAAGCACCTGCTGCTGCGCATCGGCGCGCACACGCTGCACTCTCACCTGAAGATGGAGGGCGAGTGGCACGTGTACCGTCCCGGCGAACGCTGGCGCAAGCCGGGATTCACGGCGCGCGCGATCGTCGGCACGACCCGAGCGGAGGCCGTCGGGTTTGACCTCGCGATGGTGGAGGTCCTCCTCACCGCCGACGAGGAGCGCGTCGTCGGCCATCTCGGGCCGGATCCGCTCGGCCCCGACTGGGATCCCGCCGAGGCGGCGCGCCGGATCGCGGCCGATCCGCGGCCCGTCCACGTCGCGCTGCTCGACCAGCGCAACCTCGCCGGCCTCGGCAACGAGTACGTGAACGAGCTGCTGTTCGTCCGCGGCATCCCGCCCACCGCCCTCGCGACCGCCGTCGACGCGGCAGCGCTCGTCGAGACGGGCGCACGCATGATCCGCATGAACCGGGATCGGCCCGCACGGACCTTCACCGGCGACACCCGCCGCGGCAGGCAGAACTGGGTCTACGGGCGCCAGGGCAAGCCGTGCCTGCGCTGCGGGACGCCGATCGCCCGCACCGCTCTGGGCGCGCACCCGACCGCCGAGCGCGTCGTGTTCTGGTGCCCGCGGTGCCAGCGCTGAGCGCGACCCGCGCGTAACTCCGCCACCGTCGTGACGGATGCTCCGCGGCTCGCGGGAGTTCCGCGTCGTTCCGGGGGTCGACGCGGGCGCCCTCGTCGATGTGGAGGAGTTACGTCCGCCGCGCGCGGCGTCAGTGGCCGATGTAGCGGCCCGGCCGGTGGTTGAGGGCGAGCACGAGGTTCAGCAGCACCACGCCGGCCGCGCTCAGCACCACGTTCGGCCACGGCACGACCAGCAGGGCGGCCAGGACGATGACCACGTCGAACGCCATCTGCGTCCAGCCCGCCCGCCAGCCCAGACGCTCCTGGAGCACGAGGGCGATGATGTTGATTCCACCGAGACTGGACCGGTGGCGGAAGAGGATCAGCAGGCCGACGCCGGCGAGCAGATTGCCCGCGAACGTGCCGTAGACCGGGTTGAGCGACTCGATGCGGAACAGCGCTTCGTGCACGACGGCGAAGCCGGACACGAGCGCGACCGAGATCGCGGTGCGGATCGTGAAGCTCCAGCCCTTCTTCCACACGGCCAGCACCGCGAACGGCAGGTTGATCACCGAGAACAGCAGCCAGAACGGCCACGGCGTCGCGTAGCCGAGCAGGAGCGACAGGCCGGCCGTGCCACCCGTGACCGCGGCGCCGGCGTGCAGCAGGTACAGGCCGAGCGACGCCGCGAAGGTGCCGGTCAGGATGCCGAGCACGTCGTCGACGAGGGTGTGGGCGGCGGCGCGCCCTTCGAAGACGAGGGACGGCTCGGTCGTGCTCTCGGCGCCGGACGAGTCCGGACGACGGGGTTCCTCGCTCTGGGGCACCGGCCCAGCCTAACGAGGCGGCCGCGACCACGATGCGCGGGAATGAATCGGGGAGTCACGTCGTTGTCATTCACTTGGGAGGTTTCGTGGGCAAGAACTATGTCGACATCGAGAACGACCGTGGTGAGCTGCTGCGCTACCGCAAGCACGCCAATGGCCGCGGCCTGATCGCGCACGGCGCCAAGGTGCACCCGAGCGCGCTCGTCGAGGCGGGTGCGTACGTCGAGCCGGGGGTGCAGGTGGCCGCCGGCGCGCGGATCGGACGCGGCGCGTGGATCGAACCCGACGCCGTCATCGGCCCGGGCGCGGACATCGCCCCGCTCGCGCATGTCGGCCCGGGCGCGGCGATCGGCCCCCACGCGCGCATCGGCATCCGCACGTATGTGGGCGCGAACGCCCGCATCGCGGGCGACTCGCTCATCGGCGACAACGAGAGCATCGGCGACGGCGAGCGCGTCGCGACCGACCGACGCGGACTCCGCCTGGCGGCCTGAGCCGCGCGTCCGCCGCTGAGGCGGGATGCCGGCCCGGAAGGCCGCTGGGCCTCGCCCGCAGCCGACGCACTCACCGGTTCAGGCGAACAGGATCAGCACGAAGCCGATCAGCGGCAGCGTGCCCTGGACGAGCGCGGGCCGCAAGTACTTCGCTCCGCTCGTGGTCAGCACGAGCGCGGCGGCGAGCATGGACCCGAGACTGAACAGGACGAGGGTGCGGCCGGCCACCCCGGCGACGTCGCCGCCTGCCCACAGCAGCGAGAGGCCGATGATCACGCCGATCGCAAGGAACAGGTTGTAGAACCCCTGGTTGTACGCCATCGGCTTCGTCGTCTCGGCCGCAGCCTGATCGGCGACCCCGAAGCGGCGCCAGATGCGCGGCTGCGTCCACTGGATGGACTCCATGACGAAGATGTACACGTGCAGGAGCGCGGCGAGAGCGGCCACGACCGTCGCGAGGATCGACACCATGTGCCGACGATAGCGCGGCTACGCTGAATCGCATGGCAGCAGGCGGCGGAGCGAAGCGCGGCGGCGCCCGTGGCCCCCGGGGCGCCGCACGCACACCGGCGCCGCGCGGTCGGTCAGCCGGCGCCCAGCCGCCGCGCACGAAGAAGTCGCCCTCGCCCGCGGCGCCCACGCCTCCTCCGCCGCCGGCCGGCCCGTTCCGCCTCGGGACGATCCCCGGCGCGACGCCGGGGAAGTGGATCGACGCGTGGCAGGAGCGGATGCCGGACAATCCGCTCGAACTCATCCCGCTCGAGGTGGCGACGCAGCGCGACGCGCTCGCGGCCGGCGAGGTCGATGCGGCGCTCGTACGACTGCCGATCGACCAGGGCGGGCTGCACGTCATCCGCCTGTACGACGAGACTCCCGTCGTCGTCTGCGCGGCCGACTCCCACCTGACCGCCGCCGACGAGCTCACCGTCGCCGATCTCGCCGGCGAGGTCGTCTTCGCCGCGCGCGACGACGTGCTCGGAATCGCCGTCCCCGGGGCGACGCCGCCCGCGTTCCCGCTCCCGGCGACGACCGGCGAAGCCATCGCCACGGTCGCCGCAGGCGTCGGTGCCGTCATCGTGCCGATGTCGCTCGCACGCCTGCATCAGCGGAAGGATGCCGCGACCCGCCCGCTCGCCGACGGCCCGCTGTCGACGGTGGCGCTGGCCTGGCCGAACGAGTCCGCATCGCCGCTCGTGGACGTGTTCGTCGGGATCGTGCGCGGCCGCACCGCGCACTCGTCCCGCACCGCCTGAGCGCCGGCGGATCGCGTGGCCGCGCACGGATCGGGGCCGGCGGCTCCCCACTGCCACCGGCCCCTCGGACGGTTCGTTCCCCCCGGACCACCATCCGTGCGCGGACACGTCTGCTCAGCCGCTCCCCAGCGGCGACCAGCTCTCGGCAGACCCGGCACGATCCGTCGATCGCGCTGCTCAGCCGTTCCATGTATCAAGAGCAGCGGGGGGCCCGCCTGATACATCTCGAGCGAAGAAGTTCTCAGAGACCGTCGCCGTGGCACTGGAACGGGGCCACGATGCCGGTGCGGTCGGCGGCCTCGGCGAGCGCGAGCGCCGGTGCGCGCCCGGCGGCCATCGCGGTGTGCATCGCGCCCAGCAACTCGCAGGCGTCGTCGTCGGCCACCACGACCGGCGCCGCCACGACGCAGCGCGCGCCGGCGTGCAGCCAGGCCCGGGTCATCCCGACCGCCTCTTCTCCCCAGCGGACCGCGGAGCGTCCGACCTCGCAGGCGGAAAGCAGGACGGTGCTGGGAAGGGCCGGCATCCGGTCGATGTCATACCCGAAGAGCACCCCGTCGCGCAGCTCGAGGCCGGAGAACAGCGGATTGTCGACCGCGTGCCGGCCGTGCGCGCTGACGTGGAGCACGTCGACGGCGCCGGCGAGGTCGGTCACGGCGTCGACCGTCGCGTCCGCGCCGGTCAGGATGCGCACCGTCCCCCAGGCCGTGGCCGCGGCCTGGACCTCTTCGTCTCCGCGCACGACGCGGGGCCCGACGGCGAACCCGGCGCGAGGCTGCTCCGGTGCGGCGTCCGCGTGCCCGCGCAGCCAGCGCGACGCCGACCCGGCGAGGGTGAACGCCCGGCCGCGCATTCCGGGAAGCATGCCCCAGGGCACGCCGGCGAGCACACCGGGCGCCGTGAGCACCAGACGCCGCGCGCCGCTGCGCGCGAGAGGCCCATCGAGCAGCAGGGCGGACAGCGCGGCCAGTCGGGTCGCCAGCGAACGTCGCACGATCTCGGCCATCGGGCCGGTGCGCACGGATGCCGACACGTCGAGGTCCGAACGCAGCCCGGCCAGCAGCGGACGCGTCTGGTCGAGGTCGCCCACCGGGACCACGTGCGCGTCTGCGGCGGTCACCACGAGGACGCACAGTCCCTCAGGGCTGAACACGTAGGACAGCAGCGCGGTGTCGGAGTCGAGCGCGTCGGCGAAGGCGGCGAGCTCGACGATCCCGGCGACGTCACCGGTGACCGTCGAGGTCCACTGCCGCTGACGCAGCCGATCGCTCAGTTCGGCCGCGCGCGGGTCGGACAGCCACTGTCCGCCGCCGTCGGCGCGCAGCATGCGCAGCTCGGCGAGGTCGGCGGCGAGCTCGGGGTCGGGGGGCGGTCGCAGCGGGACGACCTGCTGGCTGAGGTCGCGCGCGCGCTCGGACCACTCGAACACCGCCGCGGGAGACTGCGACCGGACGGCGGCGCCGAGACCGGCCAGCATGAGGCCGCTGCCGTGCATCGCGAGCGAGGTCTGCAGATCGAGGCTGCCGAACGACGACCGCCACTCCCCGAGCTCGTCGAGCCCACGGGCGGCGTGCCGGCGGGCGGCCACGTCGCGGCCGGATGCCGCGGCACGCACGGCACGCACCTCGTGCGCGAGCAGGCGGACTTCGATGCCCGAGGAGGCCGCCGGCGACGGCACGCGCACCCCGTCGCCCCGGCGTGCGTGCCACAGAGCGCGGTGGAGCCGGAGCGCCGCGGCGTCGTCGCGCATGCCGCGGCGCGCGAGCGAGCGAGCGACCCGGGCGACCTCCTCCTCGGCCGGACGACGCCGCGCCCCGGAGGTGCGTCGGCCGGATCGATCGATGCCGCCGGCGGCATATGCGGCGCGCAGCCGGATGCCGTCGGCGCGCGCGGCCCAGAGCCGGTTGCCGAGCGCGTCGAACCGGCGCGCGGCCGCCCGCGCGATCGCGGCGGCACGGGCGGGATCGTGGCGCAGCAGGGAGCGCGCGAGGTGGAACTCGGCCTCACCGCGTGCCTGCGCCATGCGATTGCGCCCGAAGACGGCGGCGGCCGAGCCCAGCAGGCGTTCCGCCTCGGTCACCATCCCGGCATCCCGCAGCACCTCGGCCCTGTCGACGTCGGCGATCGCCGCGTTCGCGGCCGAGACCGCGGCGATCGCGGGCCGGGCGGCGGCCATCTCCCGCATCGCGGTGACGAGGTCGCCTGCGAGCAGGGCGATGTAGCCGAGGTTGTGCCGCGCTTCCGCTGTGTCGACGTCGAGCCCGTGCGCTTCGTACACGGCGATCGCGGCGCGCACATCGGCGGCGCTGGCGGTCAGGTCCAGCAGCTGCATGTACGCGATGCTGCGATTCATGCGCACGTTGGCGAGGGCCATCTGGTCGTCCTCGATCTGCGCGATCGCCCGGCCGAGCCACTCGAGCGACTCGTCGAGACGGCCCTGGTTCATCAGCAGGTAGCCCAGCTGTCCCGCCACCACGCCCTGGGTGTGCAGGCTGAGGCCCTCGGCATCCATCGCCGCCCGGCAGACCCGCTCTCCCTCGGCGGGGTCGCCGGTCTGCACGAGCACATACGAGAGGGTCCCGGCGATCCGCGCCGCCAATTCGGGGTCGGCGGCCGACTGCGCCGCCGCGTCCAGCGCGCGGCGCGCATCGCCGTACCGGCGCTGATTCGTCAGCCGGAGGGCGCGCTCGTACAGCTCGTCCGCGGTGGGGGGCACTCCCACAGCATGCCCTGTCCGCCGCAGCGGCGCACGAACCTCGCGCGTCGCGCCGCGCTCAGCGGCCCCCGCTCAGTGGCCGCCGTCCGCCTCTGCGAGCACGGCCTGCGTCGCGTCGCGCGCCGCCACGACCGCATCCTTCGTCTCGGCGGGTTCGGCCAGGTCGCCCAGCCGCGCGGCGACCCGGCCGGCGACCAGCGGCGCGGCGAAGGAGGTGCCGCTCCAGACGGCGAACCCGCCGCGGAAGTCCTCGGGGCCGATCGTCAGCCGATGCCGGCCGTACTCGTCGTCGCGCGCGGTGGCCTGCAGTCCGCCGTAGAAGTCCGGGATCGTCGAGACGACCGCGGCACCGTACGCGTAGGTGGCCACCCAGGGGCCGACGTTCGAGAACAGCGCCGTCGTCCGCCCGCTCGGATTGAGTGCACCCACGGCGATGTGATCCGCACCGTCGTCGGGCTCGATTCCGTTGTCCGCGCCGGGCCATGCCCACAGGGATGCCGGGAAGGTGGGCCGGTCGATCGCGTCGTTGCCGACGGACGCGACGACGACGGTGCCCATCGCGCGCAGCGCCGAGAGGAGCTCATACAGGTCGCGCGTGTACAGACCGTCCTGCGGGGTCTCGTGGTAGTACCCGAGAGACAGGTTGAGCACGTCGATCGGCCGGCCGCCGGGCTTGCCGCTGACGTGGCGGTGCACGAGCACGACGAGGTCCTCGATCACCTGCAGCAGCGCCGACTCCTCGATCACGCCGAGGGCGTCGGCGACGCGGATCGCGAGGATGTCGGCGTCGGGCGCGGCCTGCCGGATGATGCCGGCGATGAATGTGCCGTGCCCGGCGACGGGGTCGAGCTCGCCGTCGAGCGGACCGTACAGGTCGGGATAGATCTCCGGATTGGCCTCGTCGCTGAGCCCGACGGGACGGCCGTCGAGCCGCACGTCGCGGTCGACGATGTCATCGGGGAGCCACGAGTGGGCGCCCGCGCCGGTGTCCAGCACCGCGACCACGGGGCGACGGCGGCCCTTGCGCGGATCGCGGCGCGTCGGCACCGCGCCGATCCAGGCGACCGGCTGGCGCCCGCCCTGCCCGCACTCGCCGTACTCGCCCACGGGGTTCGACTTCGAGAACGGGTTCGACTTGGAGAACGGGTTGGACTTGGAGAAGGGGTTCGACTTGGAGAACGGGTTGGACTTCGAGAACGGGTTCAGCCCGACCGGGTCGATCGTGAGGATGTGGTCGAGGCCGATGCCGGCGACGCCCGTGCGCCGCAGCGTCGCGCCCGCGTCGATCTCGCCGTCGTCGCGGCGGACGACGTCGCCGCCGGTCAGCGCGTCCCGCCGGATCCGCTGCAGCACGCGCCACGCGTCCGGCAGAGCGGGTGAGACGCCGCGCGCCGGCTCGTCCGGTGTCGTCAGCCGCACGCGGGCGACGCGATGGACGCCCGGGACCGGCAGCGCCGGCAGCGCGCGACCGGCTTCGAGCTCGTCGCCGTCGAGACGTTCGCGCACGACCCCCCAGCCGAACGCCGCCGCGGCACGGGCCACGCGGTCGACGCCGTCGTCGAGAAGTTTCGCGTCCTCGGCTCGGCTGACCAGCAGACGGTCGGGGACGTAGGCGGTCGGGAAGGCGTCGATCGGCCCGACCGGCTCCGTGCCCGGGTCGAGCACCGCCGACCGCGTCACCGAGCCGCGAGCCCGATCCTGCCACGACCATCCCTTCGGCGCCTGTCCGATGCGTTCCGGGTCGGTGGGTTCCGGTCCCCTCGGCGCCTGTCCGATGCGTTCCCGGTCGGTGAGTTCGGGGCCCCTGGGCTCCGTTCCCCGGCGTTCCGGTCCTGCGGGCTGCGTCACATCTGCGGCCATGATCGATCCTCCTTCTCCGGGTCGCTCCCCTGCGACCCGGCATCGTCGTGCGGGGGGGGTCACGCCGCCGTCGGCGGCGTCAGACTTCGAAGCGCGGCGTCAGCACCTCGGCGGACGCGTCGGGACGGGGCGGAGCCTCCAGCTCGATCCGCAGCCGCGAGACACCGGCCGGAACATCGTCGAATGCGAAGCGGCCGTCGGTCGACGAGGTGCTCTGCACCGCAGGGCTCTGACTCTCGGGGGCTTCCTGGATCAGCTCGACGGCGACCGCGCCGCCGTCGACCCAGCCGTCGATGCGGCGTCCGCCGCTCTCGGTCACCGTGACATGGATGAGCACGTTCGTCGTGCCGTCGCTGAACTGCAGCGTGAGCATCTCCGCGTCGCCGCGCACCGCCGCGACGCTGCTCTCGACAAGGGTGAGCAGCGCGTACTCGCGGGAGAGGTCCGCCGCGGCAACGGCGGCCACCATCCGGTCCACGAGGTCCGCCGGCATCGGGTCGATCTCCTCCCACGCCCGGCGCAGGGTCTGGAACAGCGCGGCGTCCGCCGCGGCGTCAGAAGTCATCGGAGCCACTCCATCCGTCGGCGGCGAGCGCGGTGCGCAGCTTGGTCAGGCAGCGCGCGCGGGTCGGGCCGATCGAGCCGATCGGCATGTCGAGATCCTGCGCGATGCGCGCGTAGTCGGGACGCTCCTCGAAGGCGACGATGCGCAGCAGCCGCCGGCAGCGCTCCTCGAGGCCGGTCACCGCGCGCCACAGCCGACCGTCGCGGTCGGACACGTGGGCACGCTCCTCCGCCGAGTCCTCGGCGGGCAGGTGCGGCTCGAGGTCGACCGCCTCGACGGGCCTGACCCGTTGGTGGGCGCGTCCGACGCGCCACGCCTCGCGTCGCGCGCACGTGGTCAGCCAGCCGCCCACCGCGCGCGGGTCGGCGATCGTCTCGTGCTGGCGCACGAGCGTCAGCCAGGTGTTCTGCACGACGTCTTCGGCGAGCATGCGCTCGAGGCCATACGCTCGCACGACGTGCCACAGCACGGGGGTCATGAGGCGCACGAGGTCGTCCATCGCCCGCGTATCGCCGTCGCGCCAGCGCACGAAGTGCCCAGACGCGCGCTGCCAGATCCCCTCGGGCACGACGTCCTCTCCCTCCCCCTCGGCAGGGTCGAAGGACGTCGCGGGGTCGACTTCGCTCATGATGCCCATTCTGGCCACACACTGAGGAGCACCGCGAGGGGGCCGTGATACATGACGCACCGAAAAAACTCGGCGCGTCTTAGACTCGCCCCTATGACTCCCCTCGTCTACGTCTGCGCGCGCCCGCAGGAGGGTGCCGCCGCCGCCGAGTTCGAGTCCTTCCGCGCAGCGACGCGACTGTCCGACGGGGAGCTGGACCGGCTCGATCTCGTGCGCGACGAGCTGCCCGCAGACGCCTTCGAACGGTGGCGGGGATTCGTGGTCGGCGGCAGCCCGTTCAACGTGACCGACCCGGCATCCACCAAGACCGGGCCGCAGGTGCGGCTGGAGGAGGCACTGGCCCGCATCGCGCGCGAAGCGGCCGGCGGGCGGACGGCCGCGCTGTTCACCTGCTACGGCATCGGCATCGCGACCCGCACGCTGGGCGGCGAGGTCAGTCGCGCATATCCCGAGGACACCGGGCCGGCGACGGTCACCCTCACCGCCGAGGGGCGCCGCGACCCCGTCTTCGGCGCGCTGGCCGACAGTTTCACGGCGCTCACCGCGCACAAGGAGGGCACAGCGCAGCTGCCCGCCGGTGCGGTCCTGCTCGCGACCAACGCGGCGTGCCCCGTGCAGGCGTACCGGGTCGGCGAGCGCCTGTACGCGACGCAGTTCCACCCCGAGCCGACCGGCCAGGCGTTCACGGAGCGCATGGCCGTCTACCGTGACGACGGCTACTTCGCGGCGAGCGACTACGACGAGATCGCCGCGCGCGTGCGTGCCGCCTCGCTCAGCGAGCCGCCGCGGATCCTGCAGGCGTTCGCGAAGACCTTCTGAGCGGGATGCCGGGAGCTCCCGGTCGGCCGGTCACACGTCCGCGCGGGTGGCTCTGTCCGTCGGGGCAGGAACCGCGCGGGTCAGCTCGCCGCGGCCGGGACGTCCCGTGAGCATCATGGCGAGCGGCACGAGCGCGACCACCGCGGCCGCGGCCCACGCCGCGATGGCGACGGGAGCGGACTGCGGCTCGGCGGTCGTGCGGGCGATCGCGATCCAGACCAGGCCCCACGCCATCGCCAGGCCCGGCGCCAGTCGTCCGCGCGTCCCCCACGCGATCGCGATGCCGAGCACGGCGACGACGACGAGCACGGCCACCCCCCAGGCGTCGGCGACCTCGGACCCCGACGCCGGCACGAGGTCCGTCTGAAGCCAGGCCGTGATGTTCGCGACCGTCGCGAGCGACACCCAGCCCAGGTGCAGGCCGACGGTGAGGTCGGCGAACACCGTGTCGGCGACACGCTCGGCGGGGTGCGCGACGAGGACGCGGATCGTCGCGGCGAGGGCGGCGACCAGCAGCGCGATCACGATGACGGTGGCGAGCAGGTTCAGGAACTGGGCGGCCAGCAGCCAGCCACCGTTGAGGGCGGCGGTCGCGGCGATCCACCAGCCCGCGCGCCGCTGGCGTGCGCGGGACCGCTGCCCGGGCAGCGCCTGCCAGATCGCGTAGGCGATCATGAGCACGTAGATGACGCTCCAGATGCTGAACGCGGTGCGGCCGGGGGCCAGGACGGTCGCGTCGGCGTCCAGCGCTCCGCCCTGGAGCTCCCGCACGTTCTCCCCGCCGAACACGCCGACGCCGACCATGGCGGCGACGATCATGCCGGCCACGGCGAGGACGACGATGATCTGCCGGGCGGTGTCCGCGCCCGTCGGTGTCTGCGTCGATGCGCGTGATGCCGTCTCCATGCCTGCGAGGGTATGCGTCGGCGCGGCGCGAGTGCGAGGGGGTTGACAGCGCCGCTACGGCGCGGGTGGGCCGACGATGACGGCCGCGACCGGCGGGATCACGATCGCATCGTGGGACGCGCCGGCATCTCGCGTGGCCAGCCAGATCGCATCACTGCGGCGCGGCTGCTCCCAGGGGGTGTCCGACAGGTTGACGAGCACGCGCGCGCGGCCGCGGTCGAGGACGTAGCAGCCCGGTCCCGGTGTGCCGGCGTGGCGCGCCTCGGCGCGCGGATCCGTGAGGTCGGGGTGTGCTCGGCGCAGTCGCGCGAGCGTGCGGTAGAGGTCGAGCAGACGGGCGTGATCGCCGACGGCCGGTTCGGACCAGTCGAGCTTGGAGCGCTCGAACGTCGCCGGATCGTTGGGATCGGGCACCAGCGACTCGTCCCAGCCCATGCGGGCGAACTCGGCCTTCCGACCGCGCGAGGTCGCCTCGGCCAGCCACGGCTCGGGATGCGACGTGAAGAACTGCCACGGTGTGGACGCGCCCCATTCCTCGCCCATGAAGAGCATCGGGGTGCCCGGCGCCGTGAGCGTCAGCACGGCCGCGACGGCGAGCCGATCGAAGGACAGGGTCTGGCTCAGGCGGTCGCCGGCGGCACGGTTGCCGATCTGGTCGTGGTCCTGCGCGAACGTCACGAGGCGCCAGGCGGGCACCTCGTGCGGAATCGGGATGCCGTGGTCGCGCCCGCGGAAGGACGAGCGGGTGCCGTCGTGATAGAACCCGGCGGCCCACACCTTGGGCAGTGCCTGCGGATCGGCGAAGTCCGCGTAGTAGCCGGTCGTCTCACCCGTGAGCGCCACGTGCACGGCATGATGCCAGTCGTCCGACCATTGCGCGGCCAGGCCGTGGCCGCCGGCCTCGCGCGGCAGGATCATGACCGGGTCGTTGAGGTCGCTCTCGGCAATGAGGGTGAGCGGGCGGCCCAGGTGCGCGCTCAGGGCATCGGTCGCGTCGGACAGGTCACGAAGGATGTGGCGCGGCGATTCGTCGCTCTCGTGGAGGGCGTGGACGGCGTCCAGGCGCAGTCCGTCGACGTGGAAGTCGCGCAGCCACATGAGCGCGTTGCCGACGATGTGGGCTCGGACGGCGGGTTCGTCGAGGTTGAGGCTGTCACCCCACGTGTTGCTGTGGCCCTCGCGCAGGTACGGGCCGAACTCGGGCAGGTAGTTGCCCGACGGGCCGAGGTGGTTGTAGACGACGTCCTGGACGACGGCGAGGCCGCGCGCGTGCGCCGCGTCGACGAATCGCCGGTACGCGGCGGGGCCGCCGTAGTCCTCCTGGACGGTGTACCAGAGGACGCCGTCGTAGCCCCAGTTGCGGGTGCCGTTGAATCCGTTGACCGGGAGCAGTTCGACGTGCGAGACGCCGAGGTCGGCGAGGTGGTCGAGCCGGCCGATCGCCGCGTCGAGAGTGCCCTCGGGCGTGAACGTGCCGACGTGGAGCTCGTAGATCAGGCCACCCGCGAGCTGCCGCCCGGTCCAGCCCTGGTCGGTCCACGTGTGGGCCGCCGGATCGTCGTGCGCCGACAGGTCGTGCACGCCGCGGGGCTGCCGGCGCGAGCGCGGGTCGGGTCGGGCACGCTCGGCGTCGTCGAGGACGAAACCGTACTCGTCGCCGTGGGCGAGCGCGAGGTCGGTGCGCCACCAGCCGTCGGCGACCGGCGAGGTCGCGGCGGCGGGGGCGCGGGTGAGGTCGATGTCGTCGTGCCCCGGGCGGCGCACTCGCACCCGCTCGGCGTGCGGAGCCCACACCTCGATCGTCATGACTCCATCCTGCCGTGCCGCGTGCTCGACCCGCAGGGCGCGGTCAGGGACGCGTTCTCACGAGGAGGGCGACGGGGTAGCCCGACAGCACCCCCGCGACGGCGGCCCGGCCGCCGGGGACGGTCCGGCCCGTCAGGACGTCGCGCCACGTCCCGGGTGGGAGCAGGACGGCGGTGTCGCGCCAGCCGCCGGAGCGCGCGAGCCCGGCGGGCAGCCGCGTCGCCACCGCGACGGCGCCTCCGCGATCGAACGCGATCGCATGACCGGATGCCGGGCCCACCACCGGCAGGTCCCGATACCGCGTGAACAGCTCGGGGCGGTCGCGGCGCAGTCGCAGCGCGCGCGAGGTCAGCAGCAGCTTCGCCGCGCCTGACGCGTCGACATCCGGCATCCATCCGCGGTCGAGTCGCGCGAGCAGCGCACGCCGCACGGCGAAGTCCACCGCGCGACGGTTGTCGGGGTCCACGAGCGAGAAGTCCCACAGCTCGGTGCCCTGGTACACGTCGGGCACCCCGGGGCCCGCCAGGTGCAGCAGCGCGGCCGACAGCGCGTTCGACCAGCCGCGCGGGGCGATCTCGGCGACGAACGTCGCGACGATCGGTCGCGCCGCGCCGAGCGCCGCGTCCACGACGGCCGACACCCGGGACTCGAAGTCCGCGTCCGGGTCCTCCCAGCTCGTCCGCTCCTTCGCCTCGCGCGCCGCCTTGATCCCGTACGCGGTGAGCCGCTCGCGCAGCTCGGCGTCCGCGTGCGATGAGTTCTCTCCGGCGTCGGCGGGCCACACGCCCACGACCGCCTGCCACAGCAGGTTGTCGAAGGGGCCGTGGCCGGTCGAGGCGATCGCGCGCAGGCGGTCGAGAGCGTCGGCCCAGCGCTCGGGCAGCTCGGCGAGCACGGCCAGCCGCGCGCGGACATCGCCGCTGCGCTTCGTGTCGTGCGTCGACAGCGCCGTGAGCGCGTGCGGCCACGCCGCCTGACGGCGCGCGAACGCGGCATGCAAGCCCGGGACCGCGAGGGAGAACGCGGACGGATCGCCGCCGACCTCGGCCAGCGATGTCAGCCGGGTATGGCGATAGAACGTCGTGTCCTCGACGCCCTTGGCCATCACCGGCCCCGTCGTCTGCATGAAGCGGCGGGTGAACTCGCCGTCCGGGTCCGTCTGCAGGTGGCGCGCGATCGCCTGTGTCGCCCCGGTGAACTCGGGGCGGCGGCGGATCGTCTCACGCGCCGCGTGCCCGAGGTGCTCCGCGCCGGCCGGCAGGTACGCGCGGTAGACGGGGAAGTTCGCGAGCAGCTCGGCGAGGGCGTCGGCCCACTCGGCGTCCGAGCCGCGATCGCGCCCTCCGTCCCGCAGCGCAGCGGGAAGCAGCCGCACGAGCCGGCGTACCTCGGTCTGCAGGGCGGTCTCGGCGACGGCGCGCTTCGCATCGTGGACGAGATCGAGGTAGGGGGACGGCGGCGGCATCCCGCTCTCGGCGCGCAACCGGGCGTCGAGCTCGTCGAGCGGTGTCTCGCCGTCGGGATCGACCAGGACGCGGTCGATCTCGGCCATCGCGTCGTAGCCGGTCGTGCCGTCGGTCGCCCACCACCCCGGCAGTTCCTCGCCCCCCTCCAATATCTTTTCGACGACGACGTAGACCGGCGCGCAGCGACGGGCTGCGACGTCGCCCACTTCCGGTCCCTGAGTAGCCGGCGCAGCCGGCGTATCGAAGGGCTCGATCGCCGCAAGGCCCGCGAGGCGCTCGAGGTAGCCGCCGGGGTCGGCGAGGCCGTCGGGGTGATCGATGCGCAGTCCGTCGACGAGTCCCTCGCGCAGCCAGCGCGCGACCTCGACGTGCGCGGCGTCGAACACCTCCGGCACCTCGACGCGCACGCCCGCGAGCGAGGTGACGGTGAAGAACCGGCGGTAGTTCAGCTCGGCATCGCCGCGGCGCCAGTGCTGCAGCTCCCAGTGCTGCCGGCGCAGCACGGCCCGCACGTCGGCCGCGTCATCAGAGCCGGCCGGCTCGATTCCGTCGGTCGAGCCCGGCGCCAGCGGCAGCACGTGATCGAAGTACCGGGCGACGCCGGCATCCCCGTCGATCGCGATCTCCCCCGCCGACAGCACCTCATCGAGCTCGGCGCCGAGGATCGGCAGCCGCACGCGCCCATCGGCCGGCGACCAGTCGATGTCGAACGCGGCGGCATGCGGCGACGAGACCCCGAGGCGCAGCACGTCCCACCACCACGGGTTCTGCGCCGGATCGGCCACGCCGACGTGGTTGGGCACGATGTCCACCAGCACGCCGAGCCCCGCCGCGCGCGCAGCCGCGACGAACCGTGCGAAGCCCTCCGGACCGCCGCGTGCGGCGTCCACGCGCGTCGGGTCGACGACGTCGTACCCGTGCGCGGATCCGGCGGCGGACTGCAGGATCGGCGAGAGGTACGCCCACCCCACACCGAGGTCGCGCAGGTACGGCACGACCTCGGCCGCGGCGTCCAGATCGAAGCCGGGGCGGATCTGCAGCCGGTAGGTGGATGCCGGGCGCGCGGTCATGGGGTGCTCTCCGACCGCCGCGCCGTCAGCGCGACGCCTCCGGACGGGGCGCTTCCACGTTCACCGCGTCGCTCCCGGTGAGGGCGGCCAGCGACGCCGCGACGGAGTGGTCGAGGTCGGGCTCGTCGTTCTCGTGATCGCGGAGCACCGAGAGCGACTTCGGCAGCAGCGTGAGCGCCGACCCTCCGTCCAGCGGCGGGCTGTCGGCCCGGTCGCCGCCGGTGTCGACGATGATGTCCCAGCGGGCGCCCTCCTCCGCCCCCGGCACGGTGAAGTCGACCGGATCGTCGCCCGCGTTGAACAGGACCACGAAGTGTCGATCCTGGATCTCCTCGCCGCGGCGGTCGCGTTCGCGAATGCCCTCGCCGTTGAGGAACACGCCGATGGCGCGGCCGAATCCGGAGTCCCAGTCCTCCGGCTGCATCTGCGTGCCGTCGGGGCGGAGCCAGGCGATGTCCGGCACGGCGGGCGCGTCCTCGAGTCCGGCCGGGCGGCCGTCGAAGAACCGGCTGCGTCGGAACGTCGGATGCTCACGACGCAGCCGCGCCAGCGCGGCGGTGAACTCGATGAGGGGCTGGTCCACGGCATCCCAGTGCACCCAGGTGATCTCGTTGTCCTGCGCGTAGCCGTTGTTGTTGCCGCCCTGGGTGCGCCCGAGCTCGTCGCCGTGACTGATCATCGGGACGCCCTGGCTCAGCAGCAGCGTCGCCAGGAAGTTGCGCTGCTGGCGCATGCGCAGCGTGCGGATGGCGGGATCGTCCGACGGGCCCTCGACGCCGTGGTTGTACGAGCGGTTGTGCGACTCGCCGTCGTTGCCGTCCTCGCCGTTGGCGTCGTTGTGCTTCTCGTTGTACGACACGAGGTCGCGCAGCGTGAAGCCGTCGTGGGCGGTCACGAAGTTGATCGACGCCACGGGGCGCCGCCCGGAGTGCTCGTACAGGTCGGCCGAGCCGGTCAGGCGCGACGCGAACTCGCCGAGCGTCGACGGCTCGCCGCGCCAGAAGTCGCGGACCGTGTCGCGGTACTGCCCGTTCCACTCGGTCCACTGCGGCGGGAAGTTGCCGACCTGGTAGCCGCCGGGCCCGATGTCCCAGGGCTCGGCGATGAGCTTGACCTGCGAGACCACCGGATCCTGCTGGACGAGCTCGAAGAACGTCGCGAGCTTGTCCACCTCGTAGAACTCGCGCGCGAGCGTCGCCGCGAGGTCGAACCGGAAGCCGTCGACGTGCATCTCGAGCACCCAGTAGCGCAGCGAGTCCATGATCAGCTGCAGCGTGTGCGGGTGCCCGACGTTGAGGCTGTTCCCGGTGCCCGTGTAGTCGGTGTAGTACTGCTTGTCGGAGTCCTCGAGCCGGTAGTAGGCGAGATTGTCGATGCCGCGCATCGACAGCGTCGGACCGAGGTGGTTGCCCTCGGCGGTGTGATTGTAGACGACGTCGAGGATGACCTCGATGCCCGCGGCGTGCAGGGCGCGGACCATCCCCTTGAACTCCTGCACCTGCTGGCCGCGGCCGCTGGAGGCGTAGGTGTTGTGCGGCGCGAGGAACGCGATCGTGTTGTATCCCCAGTAGTTCGACAGCCCCTTCTCCTGCAGGGTCGAGTCGTTCACGAACTGATGGACGGGCATGAGCTCGATCGCCGTCACGCCGAGCTTGGTGAGGTGCTCGATGATCGCGGGGTGCGCGATCGCGCTGTAGGTGCCGCGGATCTCCTCGGGGATGTCCGGGTGCAGCTGCGTGAGGCCCTTGACGTGGGCCTCATAGATGACGCTCTCGGCGTACGGCGTCTTGGGCTGGCGGTCGCCCGCCCAGTCGAAGAACGGGTTGACGACGACGCCCATCATCATGTGCGCCGCGGAGTCCTCGTCGTTGCGCTCGTCGATGTCGCCGAACGTGTAGCCGAACAGCGGCTGCCCCCAGGAGATCTCGCCGTCGACGGCTTTGGCGTAGGGATCCAGCAGCAGCTTGCTCGGGTTGAACCGCAGTCCCTGGGACGGGTCGTGCGGTCCGTGCACGCGGTAGCCGTAGCGCTGCCCGGGCTGGATCGTCGGCAGGTAGGCGTGCCACACGTAGGCGTCGACGTCGCGCAGATCGACGCGGGTCTCGGTCCCGTCCTCGTCGAAGAGGCAGAGCTCGACGCGTTCGGCGCCCTCGCTGAACAGCGCGAAGTTCGTGCCGTTGCCGTCGAAGGTCGCCCCGAGCGGATACGCGGATCCTGGCCACACCTGCATCCGGACCTCCCCGTGTTCTGTCGCCCAGACTACTTGCCGGTGGATGCCGGGCGTGCCGGCGGCGGTCGCGGTGCCGTCCCCGGAGGTCGCGGGGCGGGCCGCGGGAGGTCAGCGCAGCGAGAGCTGGTCGTCGAGATAGCCGGCGAGCGGGCGGGTCGCGCCGGCCGCGCTCCAGCGGACGTGCGGAACGCCGTCGACGAGCGACAGCGGGCCGGATCCGGCACCGCGGTCGACGGCGTCCAGATCGAGGAGCGACCACCCCAGGTGGACGACCTCGCCCTCCGCGAACCCGCCGCGGTGGGCGGCGGCGGCCGTCTCGGCACGCGCGCGCTGAGACTCCGCGGTGAAGCCGCGCACGGCATCGCTGCGCGCGCGGAGCACCTCGCCCGTCGCGAAGACGTCGTCCACGCCGATCAGCAGGACTCCGACGTGCCAGGCCTCGCCGACCGGCACGATCCGCGGGGCACGGCCGAAGCCCAGCAGCCGGCGCGCGGCCGCCCAGTCGCCCAGCCGCTCGCGCGGGGCGTCGCGCAGCCGCTCGCGCGCGGCCGCGAGCAGGCGGGAGGTCGCGGCATCGGTCACCTCACCATTGTGGCGGGCGGATCGAGACGGTGGCGGGCGATCGCCGGCGCTCAGCGCAGCGACGGCGGATCGGACTCGTCCCAGCGCTGCACGGTCTGCACGATCCAGAACACCGCGAACGCGACGAGGGCCAGCACCTCCGCCCAGAAGATCGCCGGCCACGCGATGCCCGGGGTCGCCAGTGCGACCACGCCGAGCACGAGCGCGACCGCGAGCGCGGCGATCACGCCGAGGTACACGGCCCGCTCCCACGCCGGCGGGCGCGGCCCGCTGCGCGCGAGCACGTGCACCAGCGGAACCGCCGAGAAGGTGAGCACGAACAGCCCGGCCGCGGGGAAGTGCACGAACCGCAGCAGGGCGGGCTCGCCGTCGACCTCGACGAGGGCGGCGACCACGACGGCGATGCCGACGGCCAGGCCGACCGCGAGGGCGATCGCGACGCCGCGTCGGCGCGGCAGCGGCTCGGTGCCGGTCGGAGCACGCTCGCGCAGCCAGATCAGGACGCCGACGGCCAGCACGGCGACCAGCCCGGCCAGATAGGTGATGACGCCGTTGACCACGCCGGGCACCTCGTGTGCGGGGACGCACGAGGCGACGCAGTCGACGACCACGCCCGGGATGTCCCCCGGCGCGATGTGGGTGGGCACGAGCGCGACCAGCGGCGCGAACGGCGCGGCGACATCGAGCAGGACCGACTCGACGTTGCGCCCGGACAGGGCGATCATCGCGATGGATGCCGTGATGAGCGCCGCCACGAGCATGTTCCGCGCGGGCGTGTAGTAGTAGTGGCTGATCGTCGGGAGCAGCTCCTGCCGGCGGATGCTCTCGACCGCGACCGTGACGAGCACGACCCCGACCATGCCCGCCAGCGCGAGGCGCAGGTAGTTGTGCGTGCGCCGCGCGACCTCGCTCAGTGCAGCCGCGGACATGCACCCGACTGTGCCCGACGGCATCCCCGCCCGCAAGCCGGCCGGCGTGCGGGAGCGTGTCGAGCCGGGCCGTCAGACCGCGAGGATGTGCGCGGCCTGACGCGCCGCCCCCAGGGCGACGTACTCTGCGGGGTCCGGCACCTCGACCGGCACGCCGAGCACCTGCGGCGCGATCGCGCGCACCGCCTGGGACTGCGCACCGCCGCCGATCAGCAGTGCGCGCTCGATCGGCACCCCGAGTCCGCGCACGGCGTCGAGGCCGGCCGCCAGGCCCGACAGCATCCCCTCGACGGCGGCGCGGGCGAGGTTCTCGCGCGTCGTCGAGGCGAGCGTCATGCCGGTGAGGGAGGCGGTGGCGTCGGGCAGATTGGGAGTGCGCTCGCCCTCGAAGTAGGGGACCAGGGTCAGCCCGTCCGCGCCCGGCGCGGCGGCGAGGGCGAGGCGGCTCAGCTCGGCGTGGTCGACGCCGAGCACGCGTCCGATCGCGTCGAGCACGCGCGCGGCGTTGAGTGTGGCCACGAGGGGGAGGAAGTGCCCGTCGGCCGACGCGAAGCCGGCCACCGTGCCAGTCGGATCGAGCGTCGGCGTCTCGCTCACGGCGAAGACCGTGCCGCTCGTGCCGATCGAGACGACGACGTCGCCGAGGCCCGCGCCGACGCCGAGGGCGGCGCCGGCGTTGTCCCCGGCACCGGGGCCGACGCGGCGGCCGTCGGCGTCGGCGACGGACTCGTCGGCGCCGAGCACGCGCGGCAGCACGACGTCGTGGCCGAGCGCGGCCGTCAGCAGCGCGCGGTCGTACTCGCCGGTCGCCGGGTTCCAGTAGCCGGTGCCCGAGGCATCGGAGCGATCGGTGACGAGCTCGTCGAGGACGGGTCCGCGCGCGGCGGCGGCTGGGTCCGCGGTGCCGGCGGCCGGGCTCGCGGCGGCGCTCGGGCCGAAGCCGCGCAGGCGCCAGGTCAGCCAGTCGTGCGGGAGGGCGACGGCGGCGACGCGGGCGGTGTTCTCGGGCTCGTGGTCGCGCAGCCAGCGCAGCTTCGTGATGGTGAACGAAGCCACGGGCACGAGGCCCGTGCGGCGCGCGAGCTCGTCCGCGCCGAACTCGGAGACGAGGTCGGCGGCGGCATCGGCCGAACGCGTGTCGTTCCACAGCAGGGCGTCGCGGATCACCCGGCCCTCGGCGTCCAGGGCGACCATGCCGTGCTGCTGGCCCCCGATGGCCCAGGCGGACACGTCGCCGAGACCCCCGGCATCCCGGATCGCGCTCTGCAGAGCGGCCCACCACGCCTCGGGGTCGACGGAAGTGCCGTCGGGGTGCGCCGCGCGCCCCTCCCGGACGATCGCCCCGGTCGCGGTGTCGACGATCACGACCTTGCACGACTGCGTCGACGAGTCGACGCCCATCACGAGTGCCATCCCGGCATCCTCTCCGTCTCTGGTGCCCTGCCGCGGTCGCGGCGCCGGGCCGGTCGCGCCCCGCCCCGTCCGGTGGACCGGAGGGCGGGACGCGACGGCGCGGCGGGCGGGGTCAGCGGGCGCCGAGCAGGTGCTCGGTGGCCAGCTGCTGCAGGCGCACGAAGCCGAAGCCCTTGGCCCCGAAGTACTCGTCGGGGGCGAAGTCCTCGAACGCCGAACGGTCGGCGACGAGGTCGGCGACCGTCTCGCCCTCGTTGAGGGTCGGCTGCGCGAGCTCGGTGACCTTCGCTGCGGCGAGCGCCTCCTGCACCTCGGGGTCGGCACGGAAGGCCGCCGCACGCTCCTTGAGGAGGAGATAGGTCTGGATGTTGGCCTTCGCCGAGTCCCACACGCCCGTCTCGTCCTCGGTGCGCGAGGGCTTGTAGTCGAAGTGACGCGGACCGTCGTAGGCGGGGCCGCCGTTGGGGCCGCCGTTCTCGAGCAGGTCGACGAGGGCGAACGCGTTGTGCAGATCGCCGTGGCCGAACACGAGATCCTGGTCGTACTTGATGCCGCGCTGGCCGTTGAGGTCGATGTGGTAGAGCTTGCCGTGCCACAGCGCCTGGGCGATGCCGGCCTGGAAGTTCAGCCCCGCCATCTGCTCGTGGCCGACCTCGGGGTTCAGGCCCACCAGCTCGGGGTGCTCGAGCTCGTTGATGAACGCGAGCGCGTGACCGACCGTCGGGAGCAGGATGTCGCCACGGGGCTCGTTGGGCTTCGGCTCGATCGCGAAGCGGATGTCGTATCCCTTGTCGATGACGTACTGGCCGAGGAAGTCGAACGCCTCCTTGTAGCGGTCGAGGGCGACGCGGATGTCCTTCGCGGAGTCGTACTCGGCGCCCTCGCGGCCCCCCCAGGCGACGTACGTCTTCGCGCCGAGCTCGGCGGCGAGATCCAGGTTGCGCAGGAGCTTGCGGAGGGCGAACCGGCGCACCTGACGGTCGTTCGAGGTGAGGCCGCCGTCCTTGAATACGGGAGCGCTGAAGAGGTTGGTCGTCGCCATCGGGATGATGAGGCCGGTGTCGGCGAGCGCGCCCTTGAGGCGGTCGATCTGCTTCTGTCGCTCGGCGTCGGTCGAGCCGAAGGCGAACAGGTCGTCGTCGTGGAACGTGAGGCCGTAGGCGCCGATCTCGGCGAGCTTCTCGACGGCGTGCACGACATCGAGGGCGGGACGGGTCGGACCGCCGAAGGGGTCGGCGCCGTTGTAGCCGATGGTCCAGAGGCCGAAGGAGAACTTGTCGGCGGGCGTGGGGGTGGGCATGACGCTCCTTTGCGAAGGCGCTGGGTAATTGTTGTTTACCACAACCTATACCATGACCGGTGATCCGTCCACTGCGGATCCGACGCTCAGCCGACCATCCGCAGCGTGACGTGATCGACGTCGACGATGCCGTCGCCGACGGCCACGACGCCGATCCAGGTGCCCACGAACATGCTCGGCCGGCCCGTCGCGAGCGGGCGCAGATCGACGTCGCCGAGGACCTGTCCGCCGATGTCGAGCCGGGCCCCGAGACCATCCACGTCGATCACGAGATCGACGCCTCCCGTCGGGATGCCGGACACCTCGCCCACGATCGTCTCGACGCCGCCGTCGACCAGCACGCCCCGGCCCACGCCGCGCCGGTCGACCGTGAGCTCGAGGAAGGCGGACTCGGAGGTGCGCAGCAGGAGTCCGCCGCGGACCGCGCCGGCCAGCTCGATGCGCGCGCTCGCCCTCGTCCGGTGGTCGGGCAGGCGACGGCCGAGGAAGGCGAGCGTCCCGAGGCCGGAAGGCTCGGTGGGCGTCGCCGTGAGCCGCACGTGGCCGGGCCGGGCCGTCAGGTCCGCGAACGTCTCGGGAAGAACGCGCGGCGCGGTCCATGCGGGGTCCAGGCGCGGCGCGTCGAAGTCGTCGCGCAGTTCGGTCCGTGCCGGCTGCTGGTCCGGCACGCCCGCGGCATCCATCACGTGGCCGACCCGGCCGGAGCCGGGCGCGAACAGGGGACGACCGCCCTCCCACTCGACGGGCACGAGGTGCGTCTGCCGTCCGAGCAGGCCGTTCTCGCCGTCCAGGGTCTGGATGCCGAGCATCGTCGCCCACCATCGTCCGTCCGCCGCCTCGACGAGATCGGCGTGGCCGATGTCGGCGATGGGCGCACGGTCGCCCAGATCGCGGTGCGTGAGCCGGGGGTTGCCGCGGTCGCCGACGTACGGGCCCGTGATCTCGTCGGCGTACGCGGTGCAGATCGCGTGGTCGCGGTTCGTGCCGCCCTCGGCGGTCACCAGCATCCAGCCGCCGCCCGGGCGGGCGACGATGTGAGGCCCTTCCGCCCACTCGGCGCCCTCGAGCGCGCCGTGCCAGATCACGGTGGTCTCCCCGATCGGCGCGAGCGTCGCCGAGTCAAGCTCGGTGAGCCAGATCTCGGTCCGGCCGGGGCCGGCCTCGGGGGCGAGACGGTTGCCGCACAGCCACACGCGATCGCCGTCGAAGGTCAGCGACGGGTCGATCCCCTCCAGCCCCTCGAACCAGACCGGGTCCGACCAGGGGCCGGCGGGGTCGGCCGCCGTGACGACGAAGTGCCCGGCACGGCCCGGCCAGGCCGGACGGTCGTCGACGATCGGCGCCACGACGGTGCACACGACGTAGAACGTCCCGTCGTGATGACGCAGGGTGGGCGCGTACAGGCCCTTGGACGAGGGGATGCCGGAGAGGTCGAGCTGCCCCGGACGATGGATCGCGTGACCGATCGGCTCCCAGTCGACGAGGTTGGCCGAGCGGTGGATCGGCAGGCCGGGCAGGTACTCGAAGGTCGACGTGACCAGGTAGTACAGGTCGCCGACCCGGCAGATGCTCGGGTCGGGGTGGCACCCCGGCAGGATCGGGTTGCGGTAGCGACCGAACGTGCTCATGCGCCGCACCGCGCCCGCGGCGCCACGCTCATGGACGGACCCGCGCCGGAAGCGCCGGTGCCGCCGTGGACGAGCGCACCGTGATGGCCATGGGCGCCGAGACCGGCAGCGGCGCCGACCCGTCGGAGTGGTCGATCCGCTCGAGCAGGAGCGCGACGGCACTCTCGCCGAACACCCGCAGATCCGCCCCCACGCTCGTCAGCGGCGGCGACGCGAGTCCCGCGACGAAGGTGTTGTCGAAGCCCACCAGGCTCACGTCCGTCGGCACGCGCACGCCGACCTCGGCCCAGCGCGCGAGCAGGCCGAGGGCGACGAGGTCGTTGTAGGCGAGGACGGCCGTGGCCCCGTGGGCGAGCGCCTCGGCAGCCGCGTCGTGCCCGCCTCGCGCATCCGGGGAGTAGCCGCCGACGCGGACCACCGACACATCGCTCCGCGCGGCGACGGCGTCCTGGATCCCCCGCCATCGCCGCCCCTCCGACCACGCGGTCTCGGGGCCGCCGACGTAGGCGATCGCGCGATGCCCCCGGTCGTGCAGATGCGCGATCGCGGCCTCCGCGCCGGATCCCTCGTCGATCGTGACGGTCGGGGTCGCCGCGTCGGGCAGGCTCCGGTTGATGAGCACGCACGTCGTCGACGCCACGGCCTCGGCGAGCCTCGCATCGGACAGGCGCGACGACGCGAGGATCATGCCGTCGATCTGAGAGCTCAGCGAGCGGATCTCGTCGAACTCGATCTCGGCGTCCTCGGTCGTGTCGACGACGACCAGCCCGTATCCGCGGGCGCGGGAGCTGGCCTGCGCGCCCTTCGTCAGCGCGGCGAAGTACGGGTTCTCGATGTCCGGGACGACGAGGGCGATCGCCCCCGTCCGGCCGCGGCGAAGGCTCGCCGCGGCGCGATTGGGCCGGTAGCCCAGATCGTGCACGGCCTCCAGGACGCGGATCCGCGTGTCCTCGGAGACCCGATGCGGCGCACGGAGGGTGCGGGACACCGTCGCGATCGACACGCCGGAGCGTTCTGCGACGTCATGAACAGTCACCACTTCTCGCGACCACCTCTGCTCGTGTCCAGGACCGCCCGCGGCCGCCTGGCGTCAGCGGGAACAGGTCGAGGTCTATGATAACAACGTTTACATCGAAGGAGAGAACGACATGGCCGTCACTCCCGGGGCGTGGGGGCTCCACCCCGATCGGGCTCTGCCCGCCGACCCCGCGACGCGCGCGATCGCGCGCCGCATCCTCGATGCGACCGAGCGCCTGCCGATCGTCTCCATGCACGGGCACGTCGATGCCTCGCTGCTCGAGGCCGACCTCCCCTTCTCCGACCCCGCCGCCCTGCTGGTGACCCCCGATCACTACCTCGTGCGCATGCTCGTCTCGCAGGCGACCTCCCCCGGCCCCGTGCGCGATGCCGGCGTGCGCACGGTGGCCGACCTCGGTGTCACGGGGGGCACCGCCCCGGGGGCCGAGACGGACCCGCGCGCGATCTGGCGCCGCTTCTGCGCCGGCTGGACGACCCTGCGCGGCACGCCGACGCGGCTGTGGCTCGAGCACGTGCTCGCGGAGGTCTTCCACGCGCCGGCCCCGCCCTCCCCCGAGACGGCGGATGAGCTCTACGACCACATCGCGGACCGGCTCGCGCGCCCCGAGTTCCGTCCGCGCGCTCTCTTCGAGCGGTTCGGCATCGAGGTGCTCGCGACGACGGATGCCGCGGCATCCCGGCTCGAGTCGCACGCCCGTCTCGCCGACGCGGGATGGGGCGACCGTGTCATCCCGACCTTCCGGCCGGATCCGCTGCTCGAGGCCGGGCACGCCGGCTGGCGGAGGGAGCTGGCCGAGCTCAGCGACGCCAGCGGCATCGATGCGTTCGGCTACGACCGCTTCCTCGACGCCGTGCGCGAGCGACGGCACGCGTTCATCCGCGCGGGGGCCCGGGCGACCGACCACGGGCACCTCCGCGTCGACATGACCCCGCTCCCCGATGGCGAGGCGCGCGCCCTGTTCGCGCACGCGCTGCGCGAACCGCTCGAGACCGGCGCAGCGGCCGCACTGACCGCGCACCTGCTCTTCCAGATGGCGGCGATGTCGGCCGAGGACGGTCTGGTGATGCAGGTGCACACCGGCGTCCTGCGCGACCACGATCGCGGCGCCGCGACCCGCTTCGGCCCCAACATCGGATTCGACATCCCGGTGCGGGCGGAGTACACGCGCGCGCTGCGACCGGTGCTCGAGGCGTTCGGCCACGATCCCGGATTCCGCCTCATCGTCTTCACGGTCGACGAGACGGTGTACTCCCGCGAGCTCGCCCCCCTCGCCGGCGCCTACCCCGCACTCCGCCTGGGCGCGCCGTGGTGGTTCCTCGACGCGCCGGAGGCCATGCGACGCTTCCGCGAGGCGACGGTCGAGACGGCCGGGCTGCGCAACACGAGCGGCTTCGTCGACGACACGCGGGCGTTCTGCTCGATCCCCGCCCGGCACGATCTGTCGCGGCGTGCGGACGCGTCATACCTGGCGCGTCTCGTCGCCGAGCACCGCCTTGACCTCGACGAGGCCATGGACTCAGCGCACGACCTGGCCTACCGGCTCGCCAAGGAGAGCTATCCGGCCCCGAGCGTGGCGGGGGTGACGGCGTGAGCACCCTGATCCGCTCGGCCGATGTGCTCGTCTCGAGCCCCTCGCGCAACTTCGTGACGCTGCGCATCACGACCGAGGACGGCGTCGTCGGGCTCGGGGACGCGACGCTCAACGGCCGCGAACTGGCGGTCGCCTCGTACCTCGCCGACCACGTCGTCCCGCTCCTGATCGGACGCGATGCCCTCGCGATCGAGGACACCTGGCAGCTCCTGTTCCGCGGGGCGTACTGGCGGCGCGGACCGGTCACCATGAGCGCCATCGCCGCCGTCGACATGGCGCTGTGGGACATCACGGCGCGCCTGGCCGGAATGCCGCTCTACCAGCTGCTGGGAGGCGCGTCGCGCACCGGCATCCCGTGCTACGCGCACGCATCCGGCAGCGACATCCCCGCACTGTTCGACGCGATCCACCAGCGCCGGGAGGAGGGGTTCCGCGCCATCCGGCTGCAGACCGCGATCCCGGGCATGGGCTCGGTGTACGGCGTGCAGAAGGACGCGGTCCGCGGCGAGCGCTACGCGTACGAGCCGGCCAAGCGCGCGCAGCTGTCGGTCGAGGAGGGCTGGGACAGCCGCCGTTACCTCACCTTCCTGCCGGGGGTCTTCGAGGCCGTTCGGAACGAGTTCGGTCCCGACCCGCTGCTCCTGCACGACGCGCACCACCGGCTGACCCCGATCCAGGCGGCGCGCCTGGGCAAGGACCTCGAGCCCTACGACCTGTTCTGGCTCGAGGACGTCACGCCGGTGGACAACCCCGAAGCGCTGCGGCTCGTGCGTCAGCACACCACGACGCCCCTCGCGATCGGAGAGGTGCTCACGAGCGTGTGGGACTATCGCACGCTGATCCAGGAGCAGCTCATCGACTACGTCCGCGCGTCCGTGACCCACACCGGCGGCATCACCCATCTCAAGCGCCTCTTCGAGTTCGCCGGGATGTACCAGATCAAGTCGGGAAGCCATGGCCCCACGGACATCTCCCCGGTCGGCCTGGCGGCCGCACTGCACCTCGACCTCGCGATTCACAACTTCGGCATGCAGGAGTACATGGAGCACCAGCCGCTCGCCGGCGAGGTGTTCCGCACGTCGTACAGATTCGAGGACGGTCTTCTGCACCCCGGCGACGCGCCGGGCCTCGGCGTCGAGTACGACGAGGCGGCGGCCGCGCGGTTCCCGTACGAACGCGCGTACCTGCCCGTCGCTCGCCTCGCCGACGGCACCGTCCACGACTGGTAGGAGACTCCGTGACCGACATCCATCCGCTCTGGCTGCCCGCCGCCGCGACCGCCCACCTCCGCGGTCGCACGGTGCGGATCACCGGCGACGGCGCCCTCGTCGACACCGTGCGCGCCGAGGCCGTGACGGCGGGGATGACCCCCGCCGCGTCCGACGCGGACGTCACGATCGCGGTGACCCCGGGCGTCGCGCCGGTCGCGGAGTCGTTCACGCTGACGCGCGACGGCGCGCGGGTCGTCGCGCAGTGCGCCGACGCCGCCGCGGCCCTCTACGCGTGGTTCGAGATCGTGCGGCTCGGCCGCGCGGCCTTCGCCCCGGCATCCCCCCGTCTCGTCCGGCCGGCACACGCCCTGCGCATGCTCGACCACTGGGACAACGTCGACGTCCACCCCGTCATGGGACAGGTCGAGCGCGGCTACGCGGGCGGGTCGATCTTCTTCCACGACGGACGACTGCGCGACGACCTCTCGCGGGTCGCGGCGTACGCACGCGTCCTCGCCTCGATCGGCGTCAACCGCATCGCCGTCAACAACGTGAACGTCCATGCACGCGAAGCGCGTCTGCTCACCGACGACCTGCCGGGAATCGCGCGCATCGCCGACGTCCTGCGGCCCTGGGGGGTGCGCCTGCACCTGTCGGTGAGCTTCGCCTCGCCCGCGCTGCTCGGCGGCCTCGCGACCGCCGACCCCGCCGCACCCGCCGTCCAGGCGTGGTGGGCCGAAGCCGCCGCACGCGTGTACGCGGAGATCCCGGACTTCGGCGGCTTCGTGGTCAAGGCCGACTCCGAAGGTCAGCCCGGCCCCTTCGCGTACGACCGCGACCATGCCGACGGCGCGAACCTGCTCGCCCGCGCCGTCGCGCCGTACGGCGGCGTCGTCCACTGGCGCGCGTTCGTCTACGACCACCGGCAGGACTGGCGCGACCGCACGACCGATCGCGCGCGCGCCGCGTACGACCACTTCGCCCCGCTCGACGGCCGATTCGACGACAACGTCATCGTGCAGGTCAAGCACGGCCCGATGGACTTCCAGGTGCGCGAGCCGGTCTCCCCCGTCTTCTTCGCGATGCCGCACACGCGTCTCGCGCTCGAGCTGCAGGTGACGCAGGAGTACACGGGTCACCAGCGTCACGCCGTGTATCTCGCGCCGGCGTGGCGTGAGATCCTCGACTTCCGCGCACGCGGCGAGGCGGGCCCGTCCCTCGCGGAGGGCGTGCGCGGCGGGATCGCCGCCGTCGCGAACGTGGGCGACGACCCGTTCTGGACGGGGCATCCGCTCGCGCAGGCGAACCTCTACGCGTACGGGCGGCTCGCGTGGGATCCGGCGCTGGAGCCCACGGCCGTCCTCGACGAGTGGATCGACCTGACGTTCGGCGACGACGAGGACGTGCGTGTCGGCGTCCACGAGATCCTCGACGACTCCTGGGCCGTATACGAGGCGCACACGGCGCCGCTCGGCGTCGGCTTCATGGTGACCCCCGGCATCCACTACGGACCCTCGGTCGACGGCTACGAGTACTCGCCGTGGGGCACGTACCACTTCGCCGACCGGGACGGGGTCGGGGTTGACCGCACCGTGGCCACGGGCACCGGCTACGCGGGGCAGTACCCCGAGCCGTGGGCGTCGATCTACGAGTCGCTCGAGACGGTGCCCGACGAACTGGTGCTGTTCTTCCACCACGTGCCGTACACGCATCGCCTGCGGTCGGGGCAGACCGTCATCCAGCACATCTACGACACCCACTTCGCCGGCGCAGAGCGCGTCGAGGCGAAGGTCGCGGCGTGGGACGCTCTGGAGGGCCGCATCGATCCCGCCGTCTTCGCCCGCGGGCGCGAGCGGTTCGCGGAGCAGCTGCGTTCGGCTCGGGACTGGCGCGACCAGATCAACACCTACTTCCTGCGCAAGTCCGGCATCGCCGACGCGGCCGGACGCGCGATCCACGCGTAGCGGGGCCGCGGGCGTCAGTCGGTGGGCGGCCGGCGCAGCCGCTTGGTGTCGGTGCGGCGTTGCTTCGCCGCACGGCGCCGCTGCTTCGCGCCGCGACTCGGAGCCGTCGGCCGACGCACCGGCGGGGGTGGTCGCAGTGCGTCGGCCACCACCGCGACGAGCCGGGCCCGCGCCGCCTCCCTGTTGCGCACCTGCGCGCGGTGCTCGGATGCCGCGATCGTCAGCACCCCGTCCACCAGCCGACGGCTGAGTCGATCGAGGAGCCGCTCCCGCTGGAGCGGCGACAGCGCGCGCGAGCCGGCGGCGTCCCAGACGAGCTCGACCCGCGAGTCGGCCGTGTTCACGCCCTGGCCGCCGGGACCGGAGGACCGCGAGAACCGCCAGGACAGCTCGGCCTCGGGAATGGTGACCCCCGCCGTGACGCGCAGCCCGGGGCGGTGGGGAGCAGTCATGGCTCCATCATCCTCGACCCCGCCGCGAGCGGGAGGCGACGCACGCGGTCCGTCGTCCGCAGCCGTCCGTCAGCGCGCGGTGAACCTCTCCTCGACGTCCGCGATGAGCGGTTTGTGCGTGAGGAGCACGCCGACGGCGAAGAGCGACCCGCACAGCGCGAGCACCCAGTCGGCGGTGAGGAACACGATGCCTGCGGCGATGACGAGCAGCGAGACGGCGCCGAGGGTGACGAGGGGCCGCGCCGCGAGGTAGTAGAGCGCGAGCCGTGCGGTGTCGCGGAGCCGGAACGAGAAGAACGAGGCGATCACGACGGCGTGGACGGCCCACAGCGCGAGCGCGCCGAGCAGGATCCAGGATCCGACGACGAACACGTCGGGGACTCCGACCGCCGGTCCGAACGCGATGTTGTAGCCGAGTACGGTGCCGGCCGCCAGGACCGGCAGCCACAGGCTGAGGACCTCTCGCACGTTCCGGCGCCAGCCTCGCCAGAACCGTGGCCAGACGACGAGGTCGTCCTCGCGGCGCGCGCGATCGGTCGCGTACAGCGCCGCCGAGAACGCCGGCGCCAGCGGAACCAGACACACGGCGACCAGCGGCAGGTTGCTCGCATCGCGAGCGACGAACATCAGGCCGAGAAGCCCGGGCAGGACCGCGAGCAGGAACCCGAGCTCGACGACGAGCAGGAGATAGGCGCCACCCGTCGCACGACCGAGGGGGCCGCGACGCGGGTCGGGAGAACCAGCCTGATTCGTCATGGAGTCACTCCGATGGTGGCACACCGGCATCCGGCCCCGCCGTGACGCGCGGGGCCGGATGCCGTGATCGTGTCGACTACTCGGCCGAGCCCGCGTTCGCGATGGCCTCAGCGTGCCGCTGCTGCGCCTCGTTCACGAGGTCGATGTAGTTCTGCATGCCGGCGTCCTGCAGCTGGCCGACGTAGGCATCCCACTCGCTGAGCGATCGCTGGCCGAGGATGAACTGCGCGGTGTTCTGCCACACGATGTCCTTCAGCGCCTGCTTCCACAGGGTGGCCTGCTCGTTCTCGATCTCGTCCAGCGGCCACGCAGGCGCCTGAGGCTGCTGCGTCTTGGTCGTCATGGTGTTGATGAAGTCGACGACCTCGGGACGAGCCATCGACAGCATCAGGTCGGTGGTCGAGCCCTCGTTGCCCATGAAGGCGCCGTTGCTGAATCCGCCGTCGACGTTGAGCGCCTTCGGTGCCCCGGGGTTGATGCCGTTGCGATCCCAGTCGGCGGTGAAGGTGCGCTCGCCGCCGGACACGGTGAACTGCTCACCCTCGACGCCCCACTTGGCGAACTCGAGCCCCTCGTCGGAGTAGAAGAGCCAGTCGACGAACTGCAGGAGCGCCTTGAAGTGCTCCGACTCGGCGGCCTTCGCCGAGATCAGGATGCCCGGGCCCAGGCGCCCTCCGGACTCGAGCTTGTCGCCGTCCGGGCCGGCCGGCACACGCAGCAGCGCGACCTCGGCAGCGGTGTTGCCGCCGTCCTCGAACGCCTGTCGGTGCGCCAGGATCTCCTGGTCGTTCGTCGCGATCACGAGCGACTCGCCGTTCGCGAACTTCGCCTTGGCCTGGTCGTCGGACTGGCCGATGGATGCCGGATCCATGAGACCGTCGGCGACGAGGTCGGCGAAGTAGGCGATGAGCTCCTTGTACTCCTCGGACGCGCCGGTGTACTCGAACTCCGAGCCGTTCCAGGCCACGCCGTCGGCGTAGCCCCAGCCGGCACGCGTGCCGAAGTTGGAGGCGGCGAAGTTCAGCGTCGCCCCCAGCGGGTCGCCGTCGGTCCAGCGGTCCGAGATCGGGTACAGGGCCGGGTAGGCGGCCTTGACCTTCTCGAGGTCGGCCTTGAACGAGTCCCAGCTCTCCGGCTCGAGGCTCAGCCCGAGCTCCTCCCAGACGTCCGCGCGCACCGCGTAGGTGTACTGCGGCCGCAGGATCTCGGCGAAGCCGGGCAGGATGTAGTACTTGCCGTCAGCCTGACGCAGCAGGTCGAGATCGGGCTGCAGATCCCACTTGTCGGCCTTGTCGAGGTAGTTGGGCATGTACTGCACGAAGTCGCTCACGGGCAGCAGCGTCCCGGAGGCGACGAAGGGGATCTCCTGCCCCGGATAGGTGACCGTCACGATCTCCGGGGAGTCGCCCGCCGCGATGATGGTCGCCTTGGCCTGATCCCAGTCCGAGCGCGGCTTCGCCTCGAGCGCGAACGTGACGTTCTGGTTCGACTCGAGAGCCGTGAAGAACGGCCAGTTCTCCTGGAGGGGATAGCCCTCGTGGTCGCGGTAGAGCATCGAGAACTCGAGCGGCTCGTCCGTCGTCGCCACGAACGTCGTGCCGACCCCGAAGTCGGCCATCGCGCCGACCTCCTTGCCGCTGAAGTCGAAGTCCGGGCCCTCTCCCTCGGCGGCCGGCCCTCCTCCGCAGCCGGTGAGGACGAGCCCCGTGGCGGCGATGCCGGCGATGAACGCGACCCCGGCGCGCAGGCGCGGCGAGCGCGCCTTCGCGGATAGGTGCTGTGTCGTCATGATGGTGGTGTCCCTTTCTTGATTCTGTGATGGGGATGGAGTCAGGCCTTGACCGAGCCGAGCATCACGCCCGACACGAAGTAGCGCTGCAGGAACGGGTAGAGCGTGATGATGGGGATCGTGATCAGCAGCATCGTCACGGCCTTGACGTTCGCGGCGATCTGCGTCGCGGACTCGTTGCCGGCCGCCCCGTCGGGCACCGTCGCCGAGGCCAGGAGATTGCGCAGATACACCGTCACCGGATTGAGCTCGGGCTTCGACATGTACAGGAACGCCGAGAACCACGAGTTCCAGAACGCGACCGCGTAGAACAGCACCATCGTCGCCAGCACGGCCTTCGACAGCGGCAGCACGATGCGCAGGAGGATCCCGTAGGTCGTCAGCCCGTCGATCGAGGCGGCCTCCTCGAGGTCCTCGGGGAAGTTCTCGAAGAACGACTTCATGACGAGCAGGTTGAAGATGCTGATCGCGCCGGGGATGACGATCGCCCAGATCGTGTTGCGCCATCCCAGCGACGAGATGAGCACGTAGTGCGGGATGATGCCGCCGGAGAAGAACATCGTGAACACGGCGATGCCGATGAAGATCGCGCGCCCGCGCAGGCGTCGCTTCGACAGCGCGTAGGCGAACATCGTCGTCATCACGATCGCGATGGCGGTCGCGACCACCGTGTACACGACCGTGTTGGCGTAGTTGCGCCAGAACAGCCCGTCGCTGACGACGACTCCGAAGGTCGTGAGGTTGAACCCGACGGGGATGATGTTGACCTCGCCGCGCGTGATCGGCCCCTCGGAGCTGAAGGCGAGCGCGATGACGTTGAGGAACGGATAGATCGTGACGAAGCAGATCGCGATGATCAGCACCGCGTTGACCAGCCGGAAGACGGTGTAGGACCTCGAGTCCTTGATGCCTCCCGCCGTCGAGCGGCGGAGCAGCCTGTCGGGCGTCAGGATGGTGTTGGACGTGGTCACCACAGGCTTGTCCCCACGGCTCGGCGCGAGATGAAGTTCGCGGAGAAGATCAGGATGAGGCCGATGATCGCCTCGAAGAGGCCGATCGCGGTCGCGTAGGAGAACTGGCCCGCACCGAGACCGATGCGGTACAGGTAGGTCGAGATGACGTCGGCCGTCGGGTACAGCAGGGGGTTGTAGAGCAGCAGCACCTTCTCAAAGCCGACCGCCATGAACGTCCCGATGTTCAGGATCAGGAGCACGACGATCGTCGGCCGGATGCCGGGGAGGGTGACGTGCCACGTCTGCTGCCAGCGGTTGGCCCCGTCGATGCGGGCGGCTTCGTACAGCTGGGGGTCGATCGTCGTGAGTGCCGCGAGGTAGAGGATGGTCCCCCACCCGACCGTCTGCCAGATCTCCGACCCGATGTAGATCGTGCGGAACCACTCGGGCAGCTGCATGAACCTGATCAGCTCGCCGCCGAAGGCCTGGATCAGCTGGTTGACCGTGCCGGTCTCGCTGGTGAGCTGCAGGACGACGCCGGCGACGATGACGACCGACATGAAGTGCGGCAGGTACGAGATCGACTGAGCCACGCGCTTGAAGGCGATGGAGCGGAGCTCGTTGAACATGAGCGCCAGGATGATCGGCAGCGGGAAGATGATGGCCAGGCTCAGTCCGCCGAGGATGAGGGTGTTCCAGAAGACCCGCCAGAAGGTCGGGTCGTTGATGAACATCTCGAAGTAGCGGAAGCCGACCCACTCGTCCCCGAAGATGCTCCCGCCCGGCCGGTACCGGCGGAAGGCGATGATGTTCCCCGCCATCGGGATGTACCGGAAGACGAGCAGGAACAGCAGCGGGAGGATCAGCAGCGTGTAGAGCTGCCAGTCACGGGCGAGCACGCGCTTCCAGGCCGGCGCGCCTCTCGGCGTCGACGCGGCAGGAGTTCCGACGGCATCGGCCTCCGTCGTGGCCAGCTGGGTGATCGACATTCGCTTCCTTGCGTTGCCTTCGACTGGCCTCCGCAGGGCGGCTGTTCCAGTCGAAACTTTCGAGTATCTGAGCGATACAGAATGAAGATAAGCGACGGTTACAACCGATGTCAACGTTTTCATTGTACCGTTGCCCCACCGTGACCTTCGGGATCCCTCTGCCCGAGGCGCGGCGACCGGAACAGGGAACGAACACACATGGCACGCTTCGACATGCCCGCGACGCAGCTGCGCACCTACGCCCCGGAGATCGCCGAGCCGTCGGACTTCGACGCGTTCTGGGCCGCCACGATCGGTGCGGCGCGCGATGCGGATCGTCCCGTCTCGCGCACCGCGGCGTCGGGCCCGTTCGCCCTCGTCGAGGTCTTCGATGTGACCTTTCCGGGCTTCGGCGGCGAGCCCGTGCATGCGTGGCTCGTGCTTCCGCGCCACCGCGAGACCCCGCTTCCCGCGGTCGTCGAGTTCGTCGGCTACGGCCGCGGCCGCGGCCTGGCGCACGAGCGACTGCACTGGCCCGTCGCGGGCTTCGCGCAGCTCGTCGTCGACACGCGCGGGCAGGGATCGACGTGGGGAACGGGCGGATCGACCCCTGACCCGCACGGCGCGGGTCCGGCGACCGGCGGGTTCCTCACGCGCGGGATCGAGGACCCCGCCGAGTACTACTACCGGCGTGTGTTCGCGGACGCCGTGCGCGCCGTCGACGCCGTTCGCACCTTTCCCGAGATCGACCCCGATCTGGTCGCCGTCACCGGCAACAGCCAGGGCGGTCTCATCGCGATCGCGGCGGCCGGGCTCTCGCACGGGCTCGTGGCCGCCCTCCCGACCGCGCCGATCCTGTGCGACGTGCGACGGGTGATCGGACTCACCGACACCGAGCCGCATGCCGAGGTCGCGCGCTACCTGTCGGTCCACCGCGGCGCGGCGGACCGCGTCTTCGACACCCTCGCCTACTTCGACGGTGTCGCGTTCGCGAAGCGCGCGACGGCACCGGCGCTGTTCGGCTGCGGCCACATGGACACGATCGCTCCGCCCTCCGGCGCCTACGCCGCCTGCAACCACTGGGGCGCCGAGCACGAGATGGTCGACTACCCGTGGAACCACCACGAAGGCGGCGAGGGCCGGCACTGGCTGCGTCAGGCCCAGTGGCTGTCGGAGCGGATCCGGTCGTCCTCACCGGACGGTGCCCGGTGACGGCGCCGCGCCTGACGCGGGCGGCCGTCGCCGCCGCGGGGTCGCCGCAGGTCGCCCCGCCCGTGCGCATCGCGCACATCGGCCTCGGCGCGTTCCACCGCGCGCACCAGGCCTGGCACACCGCGCGCGCCGACGACGCATGGGGCATCGCCGCCTTCACCGGCCGCGACCGGCGGGTCGCCGACCTGCTGCGCCCCCAGGACGGGCTCTACACGCTCGTCGAGCGCGGACCGGGCGGCGACCGCTTCGAGATCGTCGGCAGCATCGCCGAGGTCCACCCGGCGACCGCGTCCGCGCGTTTCCTCGAGGTGTTCGCGGCACGCGCGACCGCCGTGGTCACTCTGACCGTGACGGAGGCGGGGTACCACCTGCGCCCCGACGGCGCCCTCGACCTCGCCCACCCCGCGATCGTGCGCGACATCGGTGCGCTGCGCGACGGACAGCCGCCCGTCACGCCGCTCGGGCGCCTCGTCGCCGGCCTCGCCCATCGCCGCGGGGCGGGCGCGGGACCGCTCGCGATCGTGTCATGCGACAACCTCCCGGGCAACGGCGCACGTCTGCGCGCCGCCGTCCTCGATCTCGCGGACGCGGCATTGCTGCCGGGGCTGGCGGATACGGCATCCTTCGTCTCGACCTCCGTCGATCGCATCACGCCGCACATCGTCGACACGGCGGCGGTCGAGGCGGCGACGGGCTGGCACGACGCGGCTCCCGTCGTGACCGAGCCGTTCTCGGACTGGACGCTCAGCGGCGAGTTCCCCGCGGGGCGCCCCGCGTGGGAGGCGACGGGCGCACGGTTCGTCGACGACATCGAGCCCTTCGAGCAGCGCAAACTGCTGCTCCTGAACGGCGGGCATCTCCAGCTCGCCTTCCACGGCCTGGCGCGCGGGCTCGACACGATCTCCGACGCGGTCGCCGATCCGACGTGCCGCCGCGCGCTCGAGGGCTTCTGGGACGAGGCGGCGCGCACGGTGGGCCCGGAGGCGGAGTCCGCCGCGTACCGGAGTGCGCTGCTCGAGCGCTTCGGGAATCCACGCATCGCGCACCGCCTCACGCAGATCGCCGTCGACACCGTGACGAAGCTGCGGCTGCGCGTGCTTCCGGTGGTGCGCGCCGAACGTGCCGCGGGGCGGGATGCCGGCGGCGCGCTGTCCGTCGTCCGAGCCTGGCGGCACGCGGTCGACGCGGGTGTCCTGCCCGATCGGGCGGTGTCCTCGGCGCCGGGCGACGCGCTCGCGGCCCTCGTGTCGGGACTCGCCCGCGACGACGCCGCCGCGATCCGCGCCGCCGGGCAACGCACTCGCGTGGAGACGCCCGGATGACACGGCGCGAGCTCGACGGATTCCGCGAAGCGGTGCAATGCCAGCAGAACGCGCCTGTCGCGTACATCTTCGCCCGTGAAGTGCAGGTCATCGGCGTGAACGATGGCCGGACGGAATCGAAGATCCGCGGCATGACGACCCTGTACATGTACGTCGATGGGGCGACTGTATCGATGAGTCGGCGTTCAAGCAGACCTTGAACCGTATGTCGCTGGGTGACAGCAAGCTGTTCGCGACGACGAACCCGGACTCGCCGACGCACCGGCTTGTGGTTCCGGCGGATGACCCTCGGGGAGTGGGTGTCGGCTGAGGGCGCGATCTACGGCATGTGGGACCCGGTCCGCCACGTCCGCCCGTGGGCATCACTCCCGCAGATGCATCGCCTTCTGGGTGTCGGTGTCGACTTCGGGACGAACGGGATCTCCACGATCGCGTGACTGCTGTCCGAGGATCAGACGTCCGTAACGGACGGGTGCCCCGGCTTCATCGCCGAGGCACCCGGCTATGCGTGGGACTCGAAGGCCGCGCTGCTCGGGAAGGACAAGCCGGTGAACGTCAACGACCACTCGCTCGATGGCGGCCGGTACGTGGTCGCGACGACCGAGGAGATGCGGCGGCCGATGCTGAACTGGAGCCTCGCGGCCTAACCCAGTTCCCGCACCTGCTTGGCCAACTCGGTGAGACGCGCCTGCAATTGGGGCGCGGGCTCGTTAGCGTCGAAGTCGAATCCGTCGAGCGCGATCTTGAGGAGTTCCCGCTCCAGGTCTCCAACCTTCGCGTTCGAGTACTCCTCGCCGGCATACTTCCGCAGCTTCTGTGCCGCATTGATGATGTCGTTGCTCGTCATCGTCGCGGGATCTTGCGCGAGCACATACTCGACACCCTCGGTCAGCGAGGTGATCTGCTTCGCGTCCGTGAGTACTTCTGCGGTGGGTGTCGACGTCGGCCGCGGCGCTGCGTCGGCTGCGCCTCCAGAACATCCCGCGAACGCGAGGACGGCAACGAGGGCAGCGGGTACGAGGCGACGGCGCACTCCCGCACTCTATCGACTTCCTTCGATGCGCGCCGGGATGACCCCACGCGCGGGGCACCAACTGTCGGAGACCACCATGACGAACACGCCTGCCCGAGCTCGAAAGTATCGGGGACACGGGGTCGACGTGCGACAATCTCTCGTGCGCTCCGTCGAGCGCCGCCGTTGCGCACCCCTGGCCGCACTGACCGGGGAGGCGGAACGGCCCATGAGACGCACCGACCGAACGGGACCGACTGGCATGGCCGACAGCCCTCGCGTGACCCTGGCCGAGATCGCCGCCGAGGCCGGCGTCTCGCTCGCGACGATGTCGAAGGTCCTCAACGGTCGCACCGACGTCGCGCCCGCCACGCGCGCCCGGCTCGAGGAGCATCTCAAGCACCACGGCTACACCCGGCGCACCTCGGCGCAGCGCAGCGAGACGCTCGAACTCGTCTTCCACGAGCTCGAGGCGAGCTGGTCGATGGAGGTCATCGAGGGCGTCGAGGAGGTCGCGCACGCGGCCGGCCTGTCCGTCGTCCTCACCGTCAGCGGCGATCGGCACACGCCCTCGGCGGACTGGATCGACGGCGTCCTGCGCCGACGCCCCGTGGGCATCGTCCTGGTCTTCTCCGACCTGGCTCGGCCGCACCGCGAGAAGCTGCGCTCGCGTGGAGTCCCCTTCGCGATCGTGGATCCCGCGGGCGACCCGGCGCCCGACGTCCCCTCCGTGGGGTCGGCGAACTGGTCGGGCGGGCTCATGGCCACCCGTCACCTCATCGAGCTCGGCCATCGGCGCATCGCAGCGATCACCGGCCCCGAGGACATGATGTGCTCGCTGGCGCGCGTGGACGGCTACCGCTCCGCGATGAACGCCGCCAACCTGCCGATCGACCCGGAGTGGATCCGATTCGGGGACTTCCACCCCACCGGCGGCGAGCGCCACGCGCACGAGCTGCTGGCGCGCCCCGACCGCCCCACCGCCGTCTTCGCGGGCAGCGACCTGCAGGCGCTCGGGGTGATCGCGGCGGCGACGGCCGCGGGCCTGAGCGTGCCCGACGACCTGTCCGTCGTCGGCTACGACGACATCGCGCTGTCGCGCTGGCTGAGCCCGCAGCTGACGACCGTGCACCAGCCGCTGCGGCGCATGGGCGAGGAGGCGGCACGGATCGTCCTGCGCCTGGCCGAGGGTGAGACCGTCGACACGCTGCGCATGGATCTGGCGACCCACCTCGTGGTCCGCGGCAGCACCGCCTCCCCCACCCCCTGACCCCGGGTCGCCGCTGCGTCCGCGAGATCGCATCGCCGACGTCGAAGCCGCATCGCCGACATCGGCGTGGGGTCTGCGCGTCGAGGTCGCCTCCGTCGCCCGTGCCCGCCACACGGTTCGAAAGTCGCGGTGCAAGTTTCGTAACGTTTCGGTCACAGGATGCTCCACGGACACCCCGGCATCCATATGTTTGGCGCAACCACAAATTTCAGCGCAAAGGAGCGCCTCCGTGCGACGCCGATCAACCCTGACCGCCCTCGTGGCCGCGACCGCCCTCCTGGTGGCGCCGCTCGCGCCGATGGCCGCGGTCGCCGCCGAGCCCGAGACCGTGTCCCACGTCGACTTCGACGACGGCACGACGGGGACGTGGTTCGCCAGCGGCGACCCGACCCTCACCGTCACCGACGACCCCGATGGCGGCGCCGGACAGGTCCTGAGCGTCTCGGATCGCACCGAGACGTGGCACACCCTGCAGAGTCCGACCGGCCTGTTCACGCAGGGCGAGACCTACACGCTGTCCGCCCGCGTGCTGGTTCCGGATGCCGCAGCCCAAGCTCGCTTCATCGTGAAGGACGGCTATCACTGGGTCGCCGACACCGCGATCCCCGCCGGAACCTGGACGACGATCAGCGGCACGTTCACGGCCGACGCCGACGACACCCAGGTGTACGTCGAGGTCGATCCTGCGACCGCGTTCTACCTTGACGATGTGCTCGTCACGCGACCGGCCGGCGACGGCCCGGACCTCCCCTCCGGCCAGAGGCTCGTGCTGTGGAACGACTTCGCCGACGGCGCGCTGGGCGACGGACTCGCGCAGAGCGGCGGCGGCGCCGACACGCTCGTCTTCGCCGACGGCGTCGTGTCGGTCACCGATCGCAGCGCCGACTACGTCGGCATCGAGACTGCGGCCGGCCTGCTCGAACCGGGGGTCACGTACACCGTGAGCGCCCAGGTGCGCCTGGCACCGGGCACCCCGGCGACCGAAGCGCGCTGGGTCGGCGTCCCCGGCTACAACTGGATCGGGAACACCGCCGTCACCGCCGATGACTGGACGACGCTGACCGGGACGTGGACGGCCCCCGAGACCGACGAGGCGATCAAGCTCTACCTCGGCACCGGCGACATCGCCGGCCTCGACGCGTACACCTACCTCGTCGACGACGTCCTGATCACGCGGGCCGGCGACGGCGGCGACGACGGCCAGGAGCCGGGCACCGTCCTCATCGACGCAAGCTTCGACGACGGCGAACTGGGCGACTGGTTCCCGCGTCAGGGCTCGGACACCTCGAACCCGACCGTCGGCGTCGTCGCCGGCGGCGCGGCCGGCACCGCGTACGCGGCCGAGGTCAGCGACCGCACGCACGAGGGCGACGGCATCCAGCTCGATGTCGCCGGGCTGCTGCTGCCCGGTCGCACCTACCTCGTCGAGGCCGCGGTCCGCTTCGCGCCCGGCGCGGAGATCGGGCGCGGCCTGACCATCTCGATGCGCACGCTGTCGGGCGGCTCGCCCGCCTACGCCAACCTGGTGCAGATCGAGGACGCGAACGCGGACGGCTGGACGACCGTGTCCGGCGAGTTCACCGTGCCGGCGTACGAGACGAATGCCGAGCTGTACGTCGAGGCGCGCTACAACAGCGGGAACACCTCGACGTTCCTCGTCGACCAGCTGCGCGTGAGCGTGCCCGAGCCGAACCTCGTCGACACCAGCCTGGTACCGGTCAAGGACACGCTATCCTTCCCGGCGGGTGTGGCCGTCGACTCGCGCGAGACGACGGGCGCCGCAGCGCAGCTGCTGCTGCACCACTTCGACCAGATCACGCCTGAGAACCACATGAAGGTCGAGGCCTGGTACGACGCGGAGGGCGAGTTCCAGCGCCACAGCGAGGCGACGGCTCTGCTCGAGTTCGCCCAGGACAACGGCCTGCGCCTGTATGGACACGTGCTGCTGTGGCACTCGCAGACACCTGCCTGGTTCTTCCAGGACGACGCCGGCCGCGAGCTGACCTCGTCCGACGCGGACAAGCAGTTCCTGCGCGATCGCCTCGCCCAGCACATCGACGACGTCGCGCGGTCGATCTACCGGGACTACGGCCCCTACGGCTCGTCGACCAACCCGGTCGTCGGCTGGGACGTCGTCAACGAGGTCGTCGCCGACCAGGCCACCTCCGACGGTCTGCGCACGAGCCGCTGGTACCAGGTGCTCGGCGAGGAGTACATCCACCTCGCGTTCGAGCTGGCCGATCAGGCCTTCAACGGAACGTATGCCGCCGACGGCATCGACCGCCCGGTGAAGCTGTTCATCAACGACTACAACACCGAGCAGGACCGCAAGGGCGTCCAGTACGCGGCACTCGTGCAGCGACTGCTGGATGCCGGCGTGCCGGTCGACGGCGTCGGCCACCAGTTCCACCTGTCCATCAACACGACCATCGCGTCGCTGCAGACCGCGCTGGACCGGTTCGCCGGCCTGGGGCTGCTGCAGGCGGTGACCGAGCTCGATGTCACGATCAACCCGGCGAACGAGCCGAACCGCATCCGGCAGGGCCACTTCTACCGCGACGTGTTCAACCTGCTGCGCGACTACGACGCGGCCGCGCCCGCGGACGAGAAGCTGTTCGCGGCGACCGTGTGGGGCCTCACCGACAACCGCTCGTGGCGGTCGGAGCAGCAGCCGCTGCTGTTCGCCGGTGATCTGCAGGCCAAGCCGGCGTACTTCGGAGCCGTCGACGACGCCGAGGGGGTGCCGCCGCTGGTGACCACCGCGAACGTGTTCGCCGGTGACGTGGCGCTGGCCGACGGCTTCGCGGACGCGATCGAGTGGCGCAACCTGCCCGAGAACGTCCTGACGCGGGATGCCGGTGGCTTCCAGACGCGCTGGACCGAGGACCACCTGACGGTCCTCGTCCGCAGCGCCGTCGCGCCCGAGCGGATCGAGTTCACCTACGGCGACGACGAGCTCGTCTACGGTGCGGGCGTGGCCGGTTCGGTCGCCGGCATCCAGACGGTCGTCGGCGGGCAGCACCTCGTCGCGGTGCACCTGCCCCACACCGGGGTCACCGCCGGCTCATCGGTCGCATTCGACGTGCGCGTCGTCGCGGCCGGCGCCGTGGCCGGCGCGTGGAACTCGCCGGGCGCGACCGGGCGGCTCACGTTCCTCGAGCCGCTGTCGTACCTCGAGATCCCCGAGCTGGCCGCCCCGACCGTCGACGGCACCGTCGACGAGGCCTGGGCGGACGCCGCGATCGTCGAGACCGGCACTCGGGTCGAGGGCAGCGCAGAGGGCGCGACCGCGCAGGTGCGCACGCTCTGGCAGGGCAACACGCTGTACGTCCTGTACGAGGTCACCGATCCCGTCATCGACCACAGCAACAGCGACCCGTGGAACCGCGACTCCGTCGAGCTGTTCCTCGACCTCGGCAACACCAAGACCGGCTCGTACAGCCCGAACGACACGCAGATCCGCGTGACGGCGACCGGCGACCTGTCGTTCGGCACCGGGGACGCCGCGCTCCAGCAGGCGCGCGTGCTCGACAGTGCGACCGCGCTGACCGAGACCGGATACGTGGTGGAGCTGGCGATCGACCTGGTCGGTCAGTCCGGCGGCCAGAGCGACGTCCCGCTGGGCGGACTCGACACCTTCCACGGCCTGGACTTCCAGGTCAACGACGGACGCAACGGATCGCGTTTCGCGGTGCACACGTGGGCCGAGCCGACCGGCACCGGCTACCAGAACACCGCACGCTGGGGCGTCGCGCGGCTCGTGGCCGCCGACGACAGCGGTGAGCCGGGCGGCCCGGGCGAGCCCGGGGGACCGGGTGAGCCGGGCGACCCGGACGACGCGTGGGCCACGATCGACGTCGGCACCGGTCGCGTCGAGCAGGGCGGCACGCTGGCGGTGACCGTCACCGGCCTGGCGCCGGGACAGCAGATCGCCGCGACGCTGTTCAGCGACCCGGTCGTCGTCACCGGCATCCCGGCGGCGGACAGCGCAGGGCGGGTGGCGTTCACCGTCGACATCCCGGCCGACTTCGCGCTGGGCGTGCACACGCTGGTGATCACCTCGGGCGACCTCGAGCCCCTCAGCGCGACGGTCACGGTCGTCCGCTCGGGAGAGCTGCCGGTCGCGGGCGCCCAGCTGCCGTGGGGAATCGCGCTGCTGGCCGCGATGCTGCTGGTGCTGGGCGGGATGGCCGTGTATCTGCGGCCGCGCCGACACACGGCCTGACCCGGCGGCGAAGGGGTCCGCGGCATCATGCCGCGGGCCCCTTCGCCGTGGAGTCGCCGTGCGAGTCCTGCGGGGCGTAGACGCCGCGCGCGCCGAACACGTCAGGGCCGGAGGAGCACTGCTCCCCCGGCCCTGACGACGCGCCGCGTCAGCCCACCGACACCGCCGCGGCCACCGAGACCGCCGGGACGAGGGCCCTTGTGTGATCGACGACGCGCGTCGTGCCGGTGACCCGCACCGTCACCGCCGAGGAGAGATCGCCGCTCGAGCGTCCCGCGCTGAGAACGACGTCGCCGGCATCGACGATGCGCTCCAGTGCGCGGCCCGTGTACGCGAGCAGATCGGCCGGGACGGCGATGCGCACCTCGACCGCGGCGCCGGCGGCGAGCGGAAGACGGGCGTAGCCGATGAGTCGCTGCACGGGGCGCGGGGTCTCGGCGACCGGGTCGTGCAGGTACAGCTGCACCACCTCGACGCCGTCGCGGTCGCCCGTATTGGCCACGCGGAGCGACACCGTCACGGTGCCGTCGGTGGCGATCTCGTCCGCGTCGGCGGACAGGTCCCCCCACGCGAAGCTCGTGTACGAGAGCCCATGCCCGAACGGGAATGCCGCGGAGGGGTCGATGTTCGACACGCCCGTCTTCCGCGCCAGCGGCACAGCGAGGTACGTCGACGGTTGGCCGCCGTGCGCGTTCGGGACGCTCACCGGCAGGCGGCCGCTCGGGTTGACCCGGCCGCTGAGCACGCCGGCGACGGCTGTCGCGCCCTCTTCGCCCGCGAAGAACGCCTCGACGATCCCGGCGGCCTCCTCGGCGGCACGGCCCAGGGCGTAGGGACGCCCGGCCAGCAGGACGAGCACGGCAGGGGTCCCGGCATCCAGGATCGCGTCGACGAGGTCCTGCTGCGCCCCCGGCAGCGCCAGCGACTCGACGTCGCAGCCCTCGCCGCTCGTGCCGCGCCCGAACAGGCCGGCGCGGTCGCCGAGAGCGAGCACGACCACGTCCGACGTCGCGGCGAGCGCGACCGCCTCGGGAATGCCGTCCCGCTCGCCGCCGTCCACCGAGGTGCCGGTCGCGTGGGCGATCTCAGCGTCGGGGAACTCGGCGTGCAGCGCCTCGAGCAGCGTCGGGATGCGAATGCCGATGTCGACGCCGGGATGCTGCGACACCACGTGCGTCGGGAACGAGTAGCAGCCGAGCATCGCATACGGGTCGTCGGCATTCGGTCCGACGACCGCGATCCTGCGCGGTGCGGCGAGCGGCAGCGCGCCGTCGTTGCGGACGAGCACGATCGCCTCCTCGGCCAGGCGCGCAGCCAGAGCACGGTTCTCCGCCGGGTCGAGGTCGACGGTGCCGCGCAGCGACTCGGGGTCGGACAGGTCCGCCCCCGCGAGCGCCTCGGGAACCGGCGACCAGTCCGGGTCGAGCAGGCCGAGCTGCTCCTTCTGCCGGAGCACGCGGCGCAGCGCGATGTCGATGAGCTCGGCATCGAGGACGCCGGTCTCGACGGCGCGACGCAGCGGGTCGCCGAACGTCTTGACGGTGGGCAGCTCGACGTCGATGCCGGCGTACAGCGCCTGACCCGCGGCATCCGCCCACGATTCGGCGACGCCGTGCAGGAGCTTCAGGAAGGCGATCGAGAAGTAGTCGGCCACGACCGTGCCCTCGAAGCCCCACGTCTCGCGGAGCAGGTCGGTGAGCATGGATCGATCCGCGGCCGTGGGGACGCCGTCGATGTCCGAATAGGAGTTCATGACGCTGCGCACGCCCGACTCCCGGACGGCCATCTCGAACGGCGGCAGGATGACGTCGTTCAGCTCGCGGGGGCCGATCGACACGGGAGCGAGGTTGCGCCCCGCCTTCGAGGCCGAGTAGCCCGCGAAGTGCTTCAGCGTCGCGACGACGCCGGCCGACTCGACACCCTGCACGTACGCGGTCGCGATCGTGCCGACCAGCAGCGGATCCTCGCCGATCGTCTCCTCGACGCGGCCCCAGCGGGCGTCGCGCACGACGTCGAGCACGGGCGCGAGGCCCTGGTGCACGCCGACGCGGCGCAGGTCGTCGCCGATGCGGCGGCCCATCTCGGCCACGAGCTCGGGGTCGAACGTCGCGCCCCACGACAGGGGCACGGGGTACGCGGTCGCGCCCCACGCGGCGAAGCCGGCGAGGCACTCCTCGTGCGCGAGCGCCGGGATGCCGTGCCGCGAGGCCGCTCGGATCCGCTCCTGCGTGCGGGCCAGCGACAGCGCCGCGGTCGCGGCATCCACCGGCTTGGTTCCGAAGGGACGGGTCAGCTGACCCAGTCCGTGCGGAAGCAGCTCGTCGAGGTCGATCGACTCGTCCATGTCGTGCTGGTGCGGAGCGACGTCGCCGCCCGAGTCGGACGCGCCGACCCACACCCCGTACAGCTGGGCGATCTTCTCTTCGAGGGTCATCTGAGCGATCAGCTCATCCACGCGGGTCATCCCTTCACCGCTCCGGTCAGGCCCCCGACGATCCGCTTCTCGGCCATCAGGAAGAAGGCGAGCGCGGGGAGCATCGACAGCGACGTGTAGGCGAGCACGGCGCCGGTGTCGGCGGAGTACTGGGTCGAGAACTGCTGCACGCCCAGCGGCAGGGTCCACAGCTCCTGCGGCATCCCGCCCGCCGCCATGATGAGCAGCGGCAGCAGGTAGGCGTTCCACGAGCCGATGAAGGCCAGGACGCCGACGGTCACCAGGCCGGGCATGGACAGCGGCAGCAGGATGCGCCAGAAGAACCCGACGCGGGTCGTGCCGTCGATGGCCGCCGCCTCCTCCAGCTCGTTCGGGATGGCGCGCAGGAACGGCACGAGGATGATGATCGTCGTCGGCAACGCGAAGGCCACCTGCGGCAGGATCAGGCCGATGAACGTGCCGTGCAGTCCGAGGTCGCGCAGCAGGATGCTCAGCGGCAGCGCGGCGACCGTGACCGGGAACATGAGCCCCGCCGCGAACAGCACGTACAGTCCCTGCCGGCCGCGGAAGGTGTAGCGGGCGATGACGTAGGCGGCCATGACGCCCAGCACGATGGCCCCGAGCGTGGTTCCCACGGCGACGAGCGACGACGAGAAGACCGAGCCCCAGAACCGCGGCGACGTGAGCACCGTGATGTAGTTCTCGAAGTACCACGGGTCGGGCAGGCCCGCCGGGTTCGCGTTGAGATCCGGCGTCGAGCGGAACCCGCTGATCCACACGAACACCACCGGGCCGACCGAGATGAGGACGGCGACGATCGCGACGAAGTAGACCAGCGGCTGCGCGAACCACGAGCGGCGCTGACCGGGCAGCGCCGCGAGGGGCGCGTCGTTGGCGGCGGTCGGCGTGACGGTCGGCGTGATGGACATCAGCGCACCCCACTCGTGATGGCGCCGGCGAGGTCGCGGCGCATGGCGAAGCGCTGGTAGAGGAGGGCGACGACCAGCGAGATGACGAAGAGGATGACGGCGATCGCGCTGCCGTAGCCGGGGGCGCCCTGGCCGTACTGCAGCATGTAGACCGCCATCGTGTTGGTGGCGCCCACGGGGCCGCCGCGCGTGGTGACCCAGACCATGTCGAACAGCTGCAGCGATCCGATGATCGACAGGAACGCCCAGATGCGGATCGTCGGGCCGAGCAGCGGGAGCGTGATGTGCCACTGGATCTGCCACCAGTTGGCGCCGTCGATCGCGGCGGCCTCGTGGAGCTCCTCGGGTACGCCCTGCAGCCCGGCGAGCATGAGCAGGATGGCGAAGCCGAGGTACTTCCAGGTGAGGATGCCGAACATCACAGCCAGCGCGATGTCGGGGTTGGCGAGCCACGGCTGGGTGAACGCACCGAGGCCGACCGCCTCGAGGAGCGCGTTGACGCCGCCGCGCGGCGACAGCAGGAGCTTCCAGGACAGGCCCGCGATGACCTCGGCGAGCACGTAGGGGACGAAGATGGCGGCGCGGATGAAGGTGCGCCCGCGCAGCTTGCGGTTGAGCAGGAGGGCGATCGCGATCGCGAGCGGGCCCTGCACGAGCAGCGATGCGATGAGGATCGTGAAGTTGTTGCGGATCGCCCCGAGGAAGAGGGGGTCGCTGAGGGCGCGGACGTAGTTGTCGATGCCGATGAAGCGCTCGAGCGGCGTCAGGCCGTTCCAGTTGAAGAGGCTGTACACCGCCGCGAGGGCGACGGGGAGGATCACGAACGTCACGAAGACGATCAGGGCGGGTCCGGTGAACAGCCCGATCTCGAGCCACTTGCGCCTGTCGGCTCGGCGGCGCGGGGCGCGGGGCGCGGGTGCCGGCGGTGCGGCGATCATCTCCACGGTGGGGGTGGTCATGCGTAGGTTCCTTGGTGTCGCGGTCGCCGGGGCGAACTGGGCCGATGGACTCCATCCGACAGGGCCCGCCCGGAGAGGACGGGCCCTGCCTGGTCGGAGTCTCCGAGGAAGGTCACTGCGCGGCGGCAGTGTCCTCCAGGGCCCGGACGACGTCCTGCGGCGTGCCAGTGCCGCCGAAGATCGTCACGATGGCGTTGTTCAGCGGACCGCCGAACGCCGGACCGAGGTCGCTGTCGAGCCACAGCTGCACGTAGTCGGCCGCGGCGAGCGCGTCGGCACTGGCCCGCAGGTTCGGGTCGGTGAGCGCAGCGGATGCCGCCGGGTGGGTCGGAACGCCCGCGCCGCTCTCGGCGAAGCGCTTCTGCACGTCCTCGCTGAGCAGGAACGCGACGAAGTCCAGCGCGATGTCCGGTGCGTCCTTGTAGACGCCCCAGCCGTCGCCGCCGCCCATCACGACAGCGTCGGTGCCGGTCGCCGGGAACGGGTACCAGCCCAGCCACTCGGGAACCGTCTCGTCGGGCGTGAGCGATCCGATCGTGCCCGCGTTCCACGGACCCATGAACTCGGACGCCGCGTTCTCGTTGGCGACGAGACCCGGGGCGCTGTCTGCACCGGTCTGCGCCGGCGTCGCGAGGAAGCCGTCGTTGAACGGGTCGAGCGCGAGGAAGTCCTCGAGCTGCTCACCGGCGGTGATCCAGCACGGGTCGGAGAAGTCGAGGGCCGGGACGGCCGTCTCCAGCACCGACTTGCCGCACGCGCCGATCGCGAACTGGTACCACCAGTGGCCCGCCGGCCAGCCGTCGCCGGCGCCCACGGCGAACGGCGTGAAGCCGGCCGACTTGAGCTTGGTGACGGCATCCTTCAGCTCGTCGAGCGTGCTCGGCGGCGTCGTGATGCCCGCCTCGGCGTACTGCTCGGTGTTGTACCAGATGCCGGTCGCCCCGAAGGTGAAGGGCAGTCCGTACTGCGCGCCGTCGACCTTCCACGGGTTCACCGATGCGCCGAGGGCGTCGATCGTGCTCGTGAGGCTGGACAGGTCGCGCAGGTGGCCGGCCTCGGCCTGGGCCCGCACCTCGCCGCCCGGCCACACCATGAAGACGTCCGGCGCGCCGCCCGACGTCAGTGCGTTCGGGATCAGCGTGCGCTGCAGGTCCTCGTTCTGGTAGCCGGTGACCTCGATCTTGACGCCGGGGTTCGCCGCCTCGAACTCCGCCGCGACATCCTCCCAGATGCCCTGCAGCGGGTCGGAGGTCGCGTTGTGCCACCAGGTGATCGTGACGTCGTCGCCGTTGCTGCTGCCGGGGTCGGTCGGCGACGGGTCGCTGCCGGCGGTGCAGCCGGCCAACGCGCCGATTCCGAGGCCAACGGTCGCCACGACCGCGGACAGCCTCATCATGCTGCGTCTGTTCATCTTCGAACCTTTCGAAAGTTTCGACTCTGTTGTCGAAAGTGATGTGGACATCGCCAGGATAGATGCCGCACGATTCGTGGTCAACCCCAACAAAATCCCACGGGATAACGATCTGATCTCCTACAGTGGATTCTGTGGCAGAGGCGAACGGAACCGTCGAGGGCGTACGGCAGCGCAACCTGAACCGGCTCCTCCGGCTCGTGCATCTGGAGGGGCAGCTCTCCCGCGCCGCGCTCACCGAGGCTACCGGTCTGAACCGGTCCACCGTGGGCGACCTCGTGGGCGAACTGGTGCGGTCGGGCCTGGTCGTCGAGCGCGCTCCCGATCCCTCGCGCCGCGTCGGCCGCCCCTCCCCCCTGGTCCTCGCCGAGGGCTCGGTCGTCGCGATCGCCGTCAACCCCGAGGTCGATGCGCTCGAGATCGCGGCCGTCGGCCTCGATCAGAGCATCCGCCTGCGCGAGCGCGTCGCCGTCGACGATCTGCTCTCCCCCGCGGCCACCGCCGCCCTCGTCGCCGATCGGATCGACGCGTGGCGCGCGGGAGACCTCGCGGATGCGCGCATCATCGGCATCGGCCTCGCCGTCCCCGGCCTCGTGCGCGCCGCCGACGGCCTCGTCCGCCACGCCCCGCACCTGCGCTGGGTCGACGCGCCCGTGCGCGACCTCGTGGCCGACGCCACAGGCCTCCCGGTCGCCGTCGGCAACGACGCCTCGCTCGGCGCGGTCGCCGAGCACCTCTTCGGCGCTGCGCGCGGCATCGACGACGTCGTGTACCTCAACGGCGGCGCCAGCGGCATCGGCGGGGGCCTGATCGTGCACGGGATGCCGGTGGGCGGCGTCGGCGGCTACGCCGGCGAGTTCGGACAGAACCGGCCGGGCATCGCGACCCTCGCCGACCGCCGTGCGCGCGACGGCGTGATGGAGGACGAGGTCAGCCGCGCCCGGCTGCTCGCCGCCGTCGGGCTGACACGCGCCGACGATGCCGAGCTCGCCGCCGCGCTCGCGCGGGTGTCGGCCGTTCCCGGCGCGGCCGCCGAGGTGGAGCGGCAGCGCCGCATCCTCGCCACGGCCCTGTCGAACGCGGTGAACGTGCTCAACCCCGCCGTCGTCGTGCTCGGCGGGTTCCTCTCCTTGCTGGCCGAGCTGGACATCGCCGGCCTCGAGGATGCGGTCCGCGCCCAGGCCATGCCGGCGTGCGGCGAGGATCTGCGCATCCTCCCCGCCGCACTCGGCGCGGACCGGCTGCTGATCGGCGCCGCCGAGGCGGCCTTCGCCGAGTTGCTCGCCGACCCGGTCGGCGCCGCGGTCTGAGTCCGCCCTGGCGCGGGGGCCCGGCCGTCGGGTCGCTCGCCCGTGCCAGGTGCATCCGGCGCGGGGCCCGGCGGTCGAGTCGCTCACCCGTGCCAGGTGCATACGGCGCGCGGTCGACGTCGAGCCGGAGAATCACGCGGGTCCGCACGGCCGCGCGGCCGCGTGGTGAGCCCGCCGTGCAGACGCGCGCGGCGGCCGCGGGTCAGCGCGGGCCGGGCCGCACAGACAGGTCGCTGATCACCGCGTCGCGGGGCAGGTCGAGCGCCGCGAGGATCGTCGTCGCGACCGAGTCCGGGTCGATGAAGCGCTCGGGGTCGTACTCCGCGCCCTCCTGCCGGTGGACCTCGGCCTGCATCGGCGTCGCGGTGCGGCCGGGGTAGACGCTCGTGACGCGCACGCCGTGCTCTGCTTCCTCACCGCGCAGCGCGTCGGCGAGCGCCTTGAGGCCGTGCTTCGTGGCACCGTAGGCCGCCCATCCCGGGTGCGCGTTGAGCCCAGCCCCGGAGTTGACGAAGACGACCTGACCCCGCGCAGCACGCACGCGCGGCAGCACGAGGCGCGTGAGCTCGGCGGGGGCGATGAGGTTGACGGCGAGCTGGCTCGTCCATGCGTCCAACGGCAGCGCGCTGACCGGCCCCAGCTCGAGAACGCCGGCCGAGTGGACGACCGCGTCGATGCGGTCGGGCAGGTCGACCGCATCGACGGCGCCGGCGAGCGCCTCGGGATGCCGCAGATCGGCCACGACGGTCAGCGCACCGTCGAACGCGGCACGCAGCTCCCTGGCGCGCCCGGCATCCCGCGCGACGAGGATGAGCCGGTCGCCCCGTGCGTACAGGCGTTCGGCGACGAGTCGTCCGATGCCGGAGCCGGCGCCGGTGATCAGGTGTGTCTGGGCCATTCCGCCATCCTCCCAGGTCAGCGCACCGACCCGCTCGGACCCCATCGCCGCCCGCCCGCCGCCGCGCCTCTCCCGCGCCCGCCCCGAGCACCACAACCGCGTCCGTTCCCGACAACCGCGTCCGTTCCCGACAACCGCGCCCCCCCCCCCACCACAACCCCCCCCGTTCCCCACACCCCCGCCCCCCCCCCCCCCACCCCCCCCCCCCACCCCCCCCACCCCC